>Ga0079992_132035_pt1 | contig 61959 bp, 62 predicted proteins | sample FaiFalFF_MnMetaG_3_FD_69197 | JGI IMG/M metagenome (GOLD analysis project Ga0079992, IMG submission 69197) | Freshwater microbial communities from Yellowstone National Park, Wyoming, USA - Fairy Falls B (FF_Mn_B) MetaG (SPADES assembly) (version 2) | ecosystem: Environmental > Aquatic >...
AAACCGCACTGGAGCAGGTTCCCATTTTTTGAGTGGCTCCATTATACCTGACTTGAGGGGAGCATTGTCAAGAGGTGGAGGCGAATAAATCGTTGGCTTGCTGGCGAACGGCGTCGAGCAGCGCGTGTGCCCGTTGGCGCAATTGCTCAATCTGTTCGGAAGCGGGCGGCGAGAGCGGGGCATGCAGCTTCTGCCAAGGCTGATCCAGCATAGCGGTTGCTTGAGCATCCAGCGGCAACAGGGCTGCTCCGACCTGTTGGGCGAGGGCGTGAACTTTGGGGTCATAGGGCAGGCAGAGGAGGGGTACACCTTGCGCGGCGGCGAAGATGGCGCCATGCAGACGCATGCTGACCATCGCCTGCAGTTGCCCCATCAGCCCCAGCAGCTGGGCAGGATGTTCAGGCGGTGGTGCAACAGGTGGCAGCACGCCTTGCCGCTCCTGCACGGCTTGCGCAATCGCTTCGCAAAGCGGTCGGTCTTGGCTCTCCTGCATCGGGATGAGCAGGGGCAACCAGCCCGCCTCAAGCTGACGGCAGCACAGCGCGACGAACATCGCCTGCACGGGTAGATGGCGCCACGGGCGGGGCGCCACCCCCACACAGGGGCGATGGGACGGCACTTCGAAATGGGCGGGGCGTGCCTGCAACGCCCAAGTGAGGTCGGCGTCGATGCGGACGGGCGCGCACACGCCGATATGCTTCAGCAGCGTTGCCGAACCCTCGTCCCGCACGCTAATAAAGGGCACGCGGCGCAGCACTTGCCGCACCAGCAGCCGACTCATGCGCCGCCGAAACGGACCCATTCCCTGCCCCACAAGCCACACACGCCCATGGGCACGCAAACCCCAGTGGATGAGCAGCAGGTAATAGAGCAGCGAGCGCAGACTGGTTGCGTCCTGCAAAAGGCTGCCCCCGCCCAGAATCAGCGCGTCCGACTGCTGGATGGCACGGCGTACTCGGCGCCAATCGGTGCGCGGCACCGCCTCAATCCCGGTCAGCCGCTGGGTAAACGGTGGATCACCAGAGAGGGCAACGAGATGCGCCTCTTGCATCTGCCGCAACCTCTCCACCAGCACCACCAGTGCCGCCTCATCCCCCCAATTCCGATAGCCGTAATAGCCCACTATTACCAATCGTGGCTCAATCATTTCTAATCTCAGCTGATTGTTGCGCAGCAGCTCGCAGTTCAAGAAACTTTTGCTTCAGCTCGTGGCTCACTGCACTCTCTGGTTCTTGTAGAAGCAGCTGTTCATACCTATCCAGAAAAGCCATTCTTAGCTCATAGAATAAATGGATAAAATGTTTTAAAAAATGAATACAATCAAAAACCATAAACTCGATTCCAATTTGTTTTGAAAGATAAGCAGCATGCCCATGTATCGAGGCATCAATAGGAGCTGTTGTTATAAACACATATTGGTCGATCTGAATGGTGGATCCTGCCACTTTTTGGGCAGCTCTTTCTAAATCGTTAATTGTTATACGGCGGGTTTTCATCTCGTATACAACAGCTAACCGTTGATGAGTGGAAAACTCTATTTCTAAGTCTCCGAGCGTTCCTGCCCGAATATCCGCAGCAGTATGGGGCTGCAGAGGCTTTGGATGTTTGTGGAGATAATCGCGTGCGACATCATATGCAGCAGTTACCAAAAGCACAGGCAGGCGGCTTGAACGCTTCGATTGTAAATGTTGGTTAAGAATTTGTATAATAGAATCAGCTGAAAGGTTAACTTTTTGATCTTTGATTCTTTGAATTAGTGAGCCTATTTGTTGTTGCCGCTCATTTTTGACTAAAAGAAGCTGTCGGATCACCTCAGTAAGAAGTTCCTGTGCGTTTAGCGAGCCATCCTGAACCAATTCCAACAGGCTGATAAAGGCGTCGTAGGGTTCGCGGGGTTTACCGTGTAGGGGAACATTCGCTTCCAGCGGTTGATTCTTCGCGCGGAAAGCCGGGGTAAGAAATGCTGTTGTCGGATTACAAGGAAGTTGATATCGCTGAATAAATGAGCTGATATACTCCTCATCGTAGGAGCGCCCTGAATAAGAATCTTCGGTTCCTATCTCTGTATAAGGTTTGCGGATGTCCAGCTCAGGGCGATGTGCCTTGGCTAACAAGCAAGCTAAGAGTGCGCGTAGTGGGGCACCAACGCGGCTTCGACAAACCTGCTCTATCAGTCCCAAAGCGGTAGGATCTAGGATGACGGGTTGATTAAGTCGAGTTGATGCCTCTTGGTAGCACTTTTCGAGGATTTGACCTGGTTCCATTTAATAGCCTCCTGCGGATCATAATTAGTCCAAAGCACCTCCTGTCGGACCTTCTTAATGGAGTGGCAGATTCGTGGCGGCGCTTCCACGCAGAACCAATCGCGGTATAGACGCTCCATCAATTCACAGCGGTAGCCAGAGAGCGCGACTTTACCTTTGACCATGTGTAAAACTTCCGCCAGCTCGATATGTTCCTGATCACTCATTTCGTAGGCATACGCATTTCGGTCGCCTCTCGCCTGATGAACATAGGGAGGATCACAGTAGAAGAGCGTGTCTTCACTGTCATATTTTTGAATGACCTCGATGGCGGGCAGATTTTCAATTTGGACACGAAGCAGACGGTCAGCAATATAGAACAGCTCCTCAATCCCACCGAACCAACGCGAGACAGCACCAGCCATGCCAGCGCGACTGGTTGCGATGCAGTAAGCCCAGCGTCCTGGGGAAGCTGTTTGAGCTAACCCAGTGCGGGTCTGACGGGCGCGCACATAGAATCGCCGCGCGCGCTCGAGATCAGATAAATTCTCTGTGGTAGGTTCACAGGCAACCTCCAACTCCTTGCGTGAAAAGGGAGTCAGAGCAATCAAGCGAATCAGCTCTTCAGGTTGGTCTCGCAGCACACGGAAAAAGTTGACCACCTCCCCATCGATATCGTTGTAGGTCTCCACAGGAGAAGGGGCGCGATTGAGCAAAACGGCAGCGGAACCACCGAAAGGCTCGCAATAATGATGAGTTGGTGGCAATAACGGGAGCAACCAATCGAGATGGCTAAATTTACCACCGTACCATCCAAAAGCGAGTAGTTTACCGTTTTGCTTTTCGGTTCTTGGGTAGCCGCTCCTCATATCACCCTACCTCCACAAGCTATATTACCCCATTTTCTGGAAGATGCGGATGGCATACTCGATACCCGCATCGTCCACATCGTGGTGGGTCACGAGGCGCAGGCGGTGGGGGTCGAGGGCGATGGTCAGCACGCCATGCGCCGTTAGTTGTTGCTCCACCTGTCGAGCGGGGTGCGCCGTGCGCACATAGACGATGTTCGTCTGCACCGTTTCCAGATCGACCTCGAAGCCGGGCAGTTCGGCAATCGCTTCGGCAAGACGGCGGGCGCGCCGATGGTCTTCCGCAAGACGCTCTATCATCGTTTGCAGCGCGACAATCCCCGCAGCCGCCAGAATCCCCACTTGGCGCATCCCCCCGCCGAACAGCTTGCGCACCCGATGCGCCTCGCGAATGAATTCGCGGGAACCGACCAGCACCGATCCCGCAGGACAGCACAGCCCCTTGGACAGCGCAAAGAATGCCGAGTCGACATGGCGCGTCCAGACCTGGGGCGAGACACCCAGCGCCACCGCTGCATTAAAGAGCCGTGCCCCATCCAGATGTACGCGCAACCCGTGCCGATGCGCCATCTCACACAGCGACTGAAATCGCTCTGGTGGCAGAATGGTGCCCCCGCAACGGTTGTGCGTGTTCTCCAGGCAGAGCAGGGTGGTGCCAGGGGTGTGGTCGTCAGCGACCCGGATGCGCTCTTCGACCGCGGCGAGTTCGATGTGCCCGCGTGCGATAGGATAAGGCTCTATGAGGACGCCCGACAGCACCGCAGGACCTGCCAACTCGTAGTGCAGGATATGGCTTTCGGCATCGACGAGGATGGCGTCGCCGGGGCGGCTCCAGACCTTGATGGCGATTTCGTTCGCCATCGTGCCGCTGGGCACGAAAAGGGCGGCTTCGTGCCCCAACATTTCGGCAGCCATCTCCTGCAGGCGATTGACGGTCGGGTCTTCACCGAACACATCATCGCCCACTTCCGCTTCTGCCATCGCCCGACGCATTTCAGGCGTGGGCTGCGTCACGGTATCGGATCGTAAGTCTACTCGCACGACTCGTCCTCTGCCTCCTGAGGGGCTTCCAGTCGCTGTAGTTCCGCCTCTAACTGCTCCACCGTGGGAAGAGTTGAGCGCAGATGCTCCGGCAACGCCTCCCCAAGGCGGTATTCTGCCACACCCATCGGCTTATTGATGTCGCGAATGGCATACTCCACCACCACTTTGTTCTTGCTTTTGCAGAGCAGAATGCCGATGGATGGGTTATCCGTGGGGTGGCGCAGCTTGTCATCCACAACGGAAAGATAAAAGTTGAGCTTGCCAGCATACTCTGGCTTGAACGGCGTGGTTTTCAACTCCACTACAACATAGCACCGGAGATGTAGATGGTAAAAAAGCATATCGATGTAGAACTCTTCGCCTCCAACCTTGATTGGATACTGGCTGCCAACGAAAGCGAATCCGGCACCCAGCTCCAACATAAAATCGCGCAGGCGTTCCAGCAGTCTCTTGTGCAGTTCGTGTTCCCTCAGCGCCTCATGGGCAGCGATGAACTCAAGAGCGTAAGGGTCTTTCATGAGTTGCTGGGCTAATTCAGACTGTGGAGCTGGCAGGGAAGCGGTGAAATTGGTCAGGGCGCGCCCTTTGCGCTCGTGGAGCCGCGTCTCAATCTGAGCCTCCAGCACTGCCCGACTCCAGCCATACTCGATGCAGGCACGGATGTACCACTCACGCAAGGCGGGGTCTTTGAGCTTGGTGAAGATAATGATATTATGTCCCCATGGCAATTGGTCAACAGGTTGTTGACCAAATTCGGGGTAGGCCTCGGCGAACATGCGCATATATTTTAGGTTGGTGCGCGACAAGCCCTGCATATCGGGGAACTCACGGCGCAAGTCCGTCGCCAGCTGATCAAGTATCTTATCGCCCCAGCGGGCACTTTGTTGACGGTTCAATATTGCCTTGCCAATCTCCCAATAGAGGCGTATAAGCCCGCGGTTCACACTCAGCGCAGCTCGGATACGCGCCGTTCGGATGCGCTGCTTTAGTTCTTCAAGCAGCTCCGCGTATGCACTTGGCAGTATCTCTTGGTTCATGATGCACCTCCCTCAGCCAGAGTGTACCCCTCGGAGACAGGCGTCGCGCACGGCATCAAGGGCATACTGCACGCCCACGGTGGGCACGACGCCACAGCCGTGTGCAGGGCGAATCTGCCAGCCTTGCGAGGTGGGCGCAATCTCGATCCAGAAGTGCTGCGTTAGGTCATCCTCCACCACAACCACCCGCACCATGCCAATCCGCTGGCGCGGGTCATAGAGAACCTGCTTGAAATGGACATGCACAGGCTCCGATTGGTCTTGCAGCAGCAGCGTATCGGGGTCAAAGTGCGGCACATGATGGGTTTGCATCAGTACCTCCTCCTTCAACGGGATGGAGATGGGTTCCACGCGACGCAGGGTCAATTCGTAAAAGAGTTGCTGCCCGCTTGCCACCCATTTGCGCTCATATTTGGTGCCGAAGCGTGGTGGCAGCGTGCGCGCATAGGCGGTGAACCCCGTATCGGTAATCTGGCTAAGGACCCAACTGAAATAGTCGGCATGGTCCGTCACAATCTGGACTTCCCCCCCTGACTGAAGCCGACTGTTGAGCAGTTGCAAGAAGCGTTGGCTGAACAGGCGATGTTTATGGTGATGTTGTTTGGGCCAGGGGCACGGGAAAAGCGAGTAGATGCGAGCGAACGATTCGGGTGCAATCGCATAGGCGAGGATGGGGGTGGCATGTCCGAGCAGCAGGCGGATGTTGGAAATCCCGGCTTGAGCCACACGGCGTAGGGCGCGGCATACACTCTCCCATTCTATCTCGATGCCCACGAAATCACGCTCTGGATGCTCGCGGGCGCGGGCAACGAGATAGTCGCCATTGCCGAAGCCGATTTCCAGCTCGCGCGGTGCGTCTCGCCCAAACAGCGCCACCCAGTTCAGCGGGCGTGCCACTTGACGCCAGAGGATGAGCGGACGCAGCGAGAGATAGCGCGCACGCATCGCCTCAAGCTAACCCATGACGCACCGCCAGCAGCGCCGCCTCCGTGCGCGAGTTGACCTGCAGCTTGAACAGGATGTTGGAAATATAATTTTTCACGGTCTTCTCGGTGATGTAGAGCGCGTCGGCAATCTCTTTATTGCGCTTCCCTTCGGCAATCATGCCCAGAATCTCTCGCTCGCGTGGGGTCAGTTCGGTGAGCAGATGGGCTGCCCGCGCATGCTGGGTGCGCAGACGCTGAAATTCGTGCAGAATGCGTGAGGCAACGGCGGGGTGCAACGGCGATTCACCCCGAGCGGCGGCATGGATGCCCTCCACGATTTCACGGGGTGGGCTGTCTTTCAGCAGATAGCCTGTGGCGCCCGCTTTGATGGCTTCGAACACATTTTGGTCATCCGCATAGATTGTCCAGATAAGCACCTGCACGCTGGGCATGAGGCTTTTGATGCGTCGCGTGGCTTCGATACCATCCATGCGAGGCATCCGGATGTCCATCACGACCACTTGCGGCTCGAACTGCAGAGCCAATTGCACGGCGCGCTCGCCGTTCTCGGCGGTGCCGAGCAGGTCCACCGCCTGCTCCGCGTCCAAGATGCAGGTTAGATGGTCGCGCATTTGCGGCTCGTCCTCTGCGATAATCACACGCACCTTTTCCATCGTCAAGCCCCCCTATGGTCGGCAGCAACGGGCACCGAGAACTCGACGCAGGTGCCTGTATCGACCGCGCTGCGCAGGGTGAATTGGCCGCCCAGGCTCTCGATGCGTTCCCGCATGGTGGCCATCCCGAAGCCCGACAGCACCTGGGTCGGGTCGAAGCCCGCGCCATCGTCTATGATTCGCCCGACCAATTGGTTATCCTGCAAGCGGATTTCGATGGCGATGGTGCGCACGCCCGCCGCGTGCTTCGCGATGTTATTCAGGGCTTCCTGCACCACGCGGGTAAGCATCAGCTTTTGAAGGGGTGAGAGCGCGGGGAGCGATTCGGGACATTCGAACCGGAGTTCGGTTCCCAGCCGATCGGCGATTTGCCGTGCCATCTGCTGCAGTCGCTGACGCAGGTCGATTTCGTCGCCTGTATGCAGGTGCTGGATGATGAGGCGGGTTTCGTCTAATGCGCCCCGCAGCAGCTGGATTTGCTCCTGCAAAGGGCATGTATGAGGATCACTGGGGTCGGCAGCCCGATGCTGCTGACATATCCGCTCCAGCCCCATAATCGCTTTGACGAGGGTGCTGCCCAACCCGTCATGGAATTCGCGTGCGATGCGTTCCCGCTCCCGACTGAGTTCAATCTGTTCGCGCAGCTCCGCCAGCTCCGCCCGATACTCCAGATGGGTGCGGTGAACTTGGTGAATGAGCCAGGCAAGCAGCGCCATCGCCACGATGCGATAGCCAAAATCGATCCAAAGTCCCGATGGCAGCGGCTGACAGGCAACCAGATAGCCCAGCGTAGCCAGCCCCATCATCACAAAGAGGGCAGGTGTGGTCATCACCGCTGCTTCCGAAGTGAGCAGCATGAGATAGAGCAGCCACGCTTCGCTGGCGTACCTGCCCGTCATCGCCACCACCACCGAAATCAACAGGATATCATAGGTGGCTAACGGGATGGTGAACGAATACATCACATGCGGGTCGCGCAGCCCGACCCATGTGCGGGCAATCGCCGAGAAGATGCCCAACAGCGCAAGCGTCAGGAGCTGCCACTGGCTCAGATCCAGCGTGCCTTGCACATGGCGCGCCACACCCCACGCGATGGTTGCCAGCACCACCATCCAGACGCTGGTGTTGACGCGCCTGAAGCGCTGGTACTGGCGTCGCAATCGGGTCGACACCCACCATCACGCTCCTTGGGTGGGTGGCGCAAGCTGCGGGCTGAAGCCTGCCTGCTCGATGCGACCCTGAATGGCTTCTTCCTGAACCTGCGTGGGGTCAAATTGCACCTGCACGCGCTTCGTGCCCAGATCAATCGCTATCTGCGCCACGCCTGCCAGATCGCTCAGCGACCGCCGAATCGCCTGCACACATCCTTCACAGGTCATGTCGGGAACAATCCATTCCCGCACTCGCTTTGGCTCCATCGTAGTTAACCTCCAGCGGAGTATACCCCATACGGTATACTTTTCGCGATGAGACGACAGGGCGTTTTCTGGCTATGGTTGCTGTTGACAGGGGTTGCGCTGGCGGATCGTCCTGCATGGATGAGCCGTGCGGAGACCATTCTGCCGACCGATTTGCGTGCCCATCTGGAGTTTATCGCCTCCGACGCGCTGGAGGGGCGCGATACGCCCTCGCGCGGGCTGGACATCGCGGGGATGTATATCGTGTCGCACCTGAAACGCTGGGGTCTCAAACCGGGCGGCGAGAACGGCACCTACTATCAGCGGCTGACTATTCGCACCGATCGGGTGCGCACCGAAGCCAGCTGGGTGCGGCTGGGGGAGCAGGAATTTCGCTACGGCGACGGCTTCGTGGCGCGCGCCGTGCCTCTCTCCCTCAATGCCCAGCCCGTCTATGTGGGCTACGGCTGGTCGAACCCCACCCAAAGCATCGATCCCTATCGGGGACTCGATGTGCGCGACAAGGTGCTGGTGGTGCTGAGCGGTTTTCCGCGCGAGGTGAGGCAGTTGGGCACGCAGAAAGCCGAAGAGCAAGGCTGGATTAGCCCAGAGGAGAACGCACGACGGCGAGGGGCACGCGCCATCCTCCGCATCGATCCCGCGCTTGTCGACCGGCTGGAACGGCAGAGCCGAATGTGGGCACGACGGCGCATCGTGGAAGAACTGGAACCCGAAGCGCAGGGCTTCCCGCTGCTCATCCCATCCCGTGCGCTGTTGCAGGCGCTTTGTCAGGGCGAATCGGTGAGCGCGGAGGAGCTGCTCCAGCGTGCCGAATCGGGCGAAGCGGGCGAACCCTTCGCGTTTCGCGCCAATAAACGCCTCCAGATCGAAATCGCAGTGGAAACCACGCGCGAGTATGCCCACAATGTGATTGCCATCGCCGAAGGGCGCGACCCGCAACTCAAAAACGAGTATGTAGTGGTCGGCGCACACTTAGACCATGTGGGCATGGGCACGCCGCGCCAGCCCGGCGAAGATGTTATCTTCAACGGCGCGGACGACGATGGCTCCGGCACGGTTGCCCTGATGGAGATGGCAGAGGCGTTAGCCCAGGGACCGCGTCCCAAGCGCTCCGTTCTCTTCATCTGGCATGTGGGCGAGGAGAAGGGACTGTGGGGTTCACGACTCTTCACCGAAAAGCCAACCGTGCCCTTGCAAAATATCATCGCCCAAGTGAATATCGACATGATCGGGCGCAGCCGACTACCGGGCGACCCGCAGAATCCCGACCTGTCCGAACCCGACGAAATCTATGTGATAGGTCCCAGGCTTGCCAGCCCCGATCTGGGCAAAGTGCTGGAACAGGTAAACGACCAGTACCTGCGCTTGCGTCTCAACCCGCGCTATGATGACCCGAATGACCCGGAGCGTCTCTATTATCGCAGTGACCATATCAGCTACGCGAGCAAAGGGATTCCCGTCATCTTTTTCTTCAGCGGGCTGCATGCCGATTATCATCGTCCCAGCGACCATGTGGAGCTTATCGACTTCGAGAAGATGGCGAAGGTTACGCGCACCATTTTCGGGCTGGTATGGACGCTGGCGGAGCAGCCCGAGCGCCCCGCCCGCCTGAAAGAGACCCGCTCCGTGCGAATCCTGTCCAACTGAACGATTCTGACATGTCCGACCCGTCCGACTTGAAAGTCTCGTGGGAGCAGGCGGCGCAGGCGTTGCAAGCCGCGCTCGAAAAGCTACATGTGCCGTTCGACCCGGAAACCTTCGGGTGGAAAGGCGTTCTGGCGCGTGAATACAAGGCGCATGCGGGCGAGGTGCGCGGCATGGGCTGGAAGGGCATCAAACGCTACGGGCTGGGGCGACCGCCTATTATCCCCACCCAGTTCGCGCTCCGCTACTTCGAGATCGAGCCGGGCGGCTACTCCAGCCTCGAAAAGCATCACCATGTGCATCTGATTGTGGTGCTGCGCGGGCGTGGGAAAGCGTTGGTGGGCATGCGGGTGTTTGAGCTGCAGCCCTTTGACCTGCTCTATGTGCCACCTGACACACCGCACCGCTGGATAAACCCCTATGAGGAACCGTTCGGCTTTCTCTGCCCGGTGGATGCCGAGCGTGACCGCCCCCAGCCCCTCAGCGACGCCGAATGGGAAGCCCTGCGCCAGAACCCAGAAACCGCCCCATGGGTGTTTTAGCAGGAGAAAATACGGTGGCATGCCAGCAGGAGGGGACGCATCTATGCCGAATCACCATAAACGGTGAGAGGAAATGCCACGGTGGCTTGGCTCTATCGCTTGCTGGCTTGTGTTGGGCTGTGCTACCCCTGCTCAACAGCCACAGCCCCAACTGCTGATAACGGTTCAGGTCGTCGATGAAGCCGGTGCGCCTATCCCAAATGCCGAGGTTGCCGTTTGGGGAGTGACTCAATTCGGTGGGCGGGAAGGCATCACCTACATCGCCCAAATCCCATGGGGAACTACCGATTCAAATGGCAAGGCGGCTTTTACGCTTTCGGAATCTTTCAAAGACCTCGACTCCCTCAAAAGCTTTGCCCCTTCCTGGCTAATTCTTGTGTCTGCACCCAACTTTCTGCCAGTGCGCGAAGTGATAGAGAAACCGCGACTGGGAATGGAACATGTGGTGCGCCTGAAGCGCGGGCAACCCTTCGAGATTATTTTCCGCAACGAGACGGGCAAACCGCTGCCACATCCCCTGCAAGCAGCGGTCTTCGCCAGCCAACCCGCTCTCCACGAGTTTATCGAGAGCTCGATGAGTGCTGACGATGGTTTTGCGCTGATCCCGGCGCGGATTCATTCCCAATATGGCATGGAACCTCTTGGCGAAGGGCGCTATCGCGTCAGCTTACCCCAAGATTATCAGGGAGCGCTGTATGTGATCGTGTTCCATCCGGGCTTTCTGCGCGGCTATGTCGCTTCGGTCAAACCTGACGCAATTCGACAGGGCAAGGCAGAGATAACTCTGCCCAAAACCGCCCAACTGACCATCGAGGTAGACACGCGGCGCGCTCCCAAGGCGCAGTTCAAAAGCTTTCAGCTCTCGATAGGGACTCTCGTCGAACTTGGTGGCGAATTTCCGAATATGTTTACTCTGTGGGGAGAAAGCATAAAGGGCAAGGGGCGTTTCACACTCGACGACCTGCCAGCAGGTGAATATAAGGTGGAGATGACGGGGATTCCGATAAACTGGCAGGAGACGCAGACCTTCTACATGCGGGAAAGGGTGAGGCTGTCCACGCAAAAGCCCACCGAGCTTAAGATGGCATACACGCCACCCAGCCCAGCTGCCTATCGGGGAAATAGCACCTTGAAAATAACAGTGCTGATGCCCGACGGCTCCCCCGCAGCGAATCAACCTTACCAGCTCTATGTACGGGATGAGGCACAGCGCGAGGTGATCGTGCAAGAGGGCAAGCTGGATAGACAGGGAAAAGCCACCCTGCGAAATCTTAAGCTGAACACACCCTACTATCTGCGCGTGGCAGGTCGTAAGCGTGATGCCGGTCATCTTTACTTGGGAGACCCACGCTATCCTGTGCGTACCACCTTTCGCGTGCCCCCAGACAAAGGTGACAAGGCACCAGACATCACTCTCTATCCAGTGGAGGGCGAAACGAAACGCTACCTGCGCGACTACCGCGGCAAATGGGTCTATATCGATTTCTGGGCGACATGGTGCGGTCCATGCCGGGGTGCGCTGGAATCGCTCAAAGCGAAACTGCCGGAGCTGAAAAAGCGGTTTGGCGACCGCTTGGTCATCATGACCGTCAGCCTCGATGATTCACCCGAACCGATTAAGCCCTATTTAGAGAAGATGGGGCTTTGGGATGCTTGTGAACACTACTGGGGCGGTTCGGGCGGCTGGGAGTGCCCGGCTGCCTTCGCCTTCGCGGTGATGGGAATCCCCGACGCGGTGCTTATCAACCCAGATGGCGAGATTGTTTGGCGTGATCACCCTATGATGGGGTTCCCCACCCACCTCATCGACCCGTCAACTCAGTAGGGAAGTTATGCCGCGGGGATGGCGGAAGGTCTCGTGCCAGTGGGTGAGCTGTTCGTAGGTATAGCCGATGCGCAGGAGGGTGGCTTCGTCGAAGGGCTTGCCGATAATCTGCAACCCCACGGGTAGCCCCTCCACAAAGCCGCATGGCACCGATAGCGCGGGCAAGCCCGTTAGATTCACCGGGATGGTCAGCACATCCATCAGCTTCATCGCCAACGGGTCGCTCACCAACTCGCCAATTCGAAAAGCGGGCGTGGGCGCGGTGGGGCAAACGAGCGCGTCAAACTGTGCCATCGCCCGATCGAACTCCTGACGCAGCAGCGTGCGTGCCTTCTGCGCCTTAAGATAATAGGCATCGTAATAACCTGCCGAGAGCGCGTAGGTGCCGATGATGATGCGCTGGATGACCTCATCGCCGAAGCCCTCCGCACGGGTGCGCTCCATCATGCCGATATGCCCCTGCTCCTCGCCTACCCGCAGCCCATAGCGCACACCGTCATAACGCGCCAAATTGGACGAGCATTCGGCAGGCGCAAGGATGTAATAGATAGGCAAGCCGTACTCCACCATCGGGATGGAGGTCTCCTCCACAACGGCACCCGCCTCCTCCAGAACCTTGATGGCTTCCTGCACCCGCTGTGCGACTTCGGGATGCACACCCTGCGCGAAGAACTCGCGCGGCACACCCAGCCGCACCCCCTTCACCTCTGGGCGAAGTGCCTCGCGATAGTCGGGCACAGGCACCTCCACACTCGTTGCGTCCAGCGGATCCTTGCCCGCAATCACATTCATCATGAGGGCGCAATCGGCGACCGTTTTGGTGAGTGGTCCAATCTGGTCCAGCGAGGAGGCGTAAGCGACCAGCCCATAGCGGCTTACACGCCCGTAGGTGGGTTTCAAGCCGACCACACCACAGTAGGCAGCGGGCTGGCGGATGGAGCCGCCCGTGTCGGAGCCGAGCGCGGCAACCGCCATGTGGGCTGCCACCGCCGCCGCCGAGCCGCCCGAAGAGCCACCGGGCACCCGCTCTAAATCCCACGGGTTGTGAGTCGGATGGAACGCCGAATATTCGGTGGAGCTGCCCATCGCGAACTCGTCCATGTTGGTCTTGCCCACCAGCACGGCGCCTGCCGCTTTGAGCCGTGCCACCACCGTCGCATCGTAGGGCGGCACATAGTTATAGAGGATGCGCGAGGCGCAGGTGGTGCGCACACCCCGCGTGCTGATGTTATCCTTTATCGCCACGGGAATGCCCAGCAGCGGGTTCCATTCCCCTGCATCGAGCCGTGCCTGCGCTTGGCGTGCCTGCTCCCGTGCCAGCTCCGGCGTAAGGGTGATATAGGCGCGAAGGTGCGGCTCCAGCCGCTCTATCTGCGCCAGCACCGATTCGGTCAGCTCCACGGCGGAAATCGCGCGTCGGCGCAGCTGCTCGCTCAACTCCGACAGGCTCAGTTCCTGCAGCTCCATCTACTCCTCCACGATGCGCGGCACAATAAAAAGACCATCGCGTGCTTGCGGGGCATTTGCCAGTGCCTCCTCGCGCGGCAACGGCGTGCCCGGCACATCCTCCCGAAAAGCGTTATAGACAGGGATAGAGTGCGAGGTTGGCTCCACCTCATCAGTGGGCAACGCTTGCAGCCGCTCGAAGTGGCGCATGAGGGCGTTAATGTGCCCCATCAGCTGGTGCAGCTTCTCATCCGACAGCGCCAGCCTCGCCAACTTCGCCACATGTCGCATCTGCTCGATGGTCAACGCCATACTCGCTCACTCCAGATAGCAAATTATACCCACTGCTTGGGTAAAATGGGGTAGGATGAGCGAACCGAGGCGTATCGTGGTGCTGACGCGGGCGGGGCTGGGCGACGCCGTGTATGTGATTCCGGCGTTGCGGGCGTTGCGTCGCCGCTATCCGCAAGCGCACATCACGGTGATTACAGGTAAGCGTGGCTATCCCCTGCTGCAGCGATGCCCCTATCTGGACACCCTCTATCTGCGCCATATCGGGAATGGGCTGATAGGCAAGCTGCGCGAGATTATCCGCTTGCGCCGCGGACACTATGACCTCGCCGTGATTCTGGATAACAGCGACGAGAAACTGCTGCACTCCTTTCTGGCGGGCATCCCGCGCCGTGTGGGCGGGGTCAAACGCTATTTCGGGCGACTGTTGACCGATCCCGTGCCCGTAGACCCGAACTGGCACCAGATTAACGACCTGAATCGGGCGGTGGTGGCGCGGCTGGGATGTGATGTGTCGGACTGGCGGCTGGAGCTGTTTCCTGACCCCAAAGCGGAGGCGAGCCTCGCCATCAAGCTGGAGCAAGCAGGCTATCGCGGGGAACGCCCCCTGGTGGGCATTAATCCGGGCGCCAGCGCGCCGAACAAGCGATGGTTTCCCGAACGCTTCGCGCAGGTGGCGGATACGCTGCTCAAGGCGGGGATTACCGTGATGGTGCTGGGTGCCAAATCCGATATGCCGCAGGTGGAAGCGATGCGGCAGGCGATGCATCATCCGCCGCTTGTGCTGGCAGGACAGCTCAGTTTGGACGAACTCATCCTATGTCTGGGGCAGCTGGATGTGCTGGTCAGTGGCGACACGGGACCGGCGCATCTGGCAGCGGCGATGGGCACACCCGTTGTGGGGCTGTTCGGACCCAGCAAGGCACGCCACTTCGCCCCCATCGGTGAGCAGCACCGAATCATCGACCGCTCCTCCCTGTGCGCACCCACATGCACCTTTGAAACTTGCCACAATCAGCGAGCATGCATGCTGGCGATACAGGTCAAAGATGTGCTGGAGGCTGTTTATGGATGGCTCGATCAAGCGCGTTGTTGTGGTTCGTCCGGACGAGAAGTTAGGTGAGACACTGTTAGCTACCCCCGTCTTTCATGCGCTTAAACAGTTGTTTAAGGAGAGCCATATAGAAGCGTGGGTGACTCCGCAATGGACGGGCGTGATAAACGGCTCTCCCTGTCTGGATGCGGTGCGCGGTGTACCCTACCGTCCGCATGGGCGTGCGTTTTGGCGGCTATTTTTTGCGCTGCGTGCGCTGCGTCCCCATGCGGTGCTGATTCTGCGTCCGGACACTCGCCGACACGCGCTGATAGCCTACTTGGCAAGGGTACCAGTTCGCGCGGGCGCGGTGCAGCGACGCCCTGCAATTGCGAGATTCCTTACCCATGTTGCTCACTTCGAACCGTCTATGCATCAGGTGGAGCGTAATTTAGCAGTTGCCGAGACTTGGCTGGGTAGACAGTTGCCTCGTTACCCTTTGCACTTTGCCCCAGCGCAGCCCGGCTCACTGCCCGCTGAACTAAAAAATGTCCCAACAGGTCGTTATGCGGTGCTGCATCTCAGCACAGGCGGGGTTCAGCCACGCTGGCTACCTGAACGCTTTGCAGCGGTTGGCACCTTTCTCTACCAAAAATACGGGTTATTGCCCGTGCTTTCTGGGGCAGCCGATGTACGCCTGATGGGTGAGCAATGCTTCCAAGCTACCCATGGGGTGGCACTTAATCTGGTCGGTCGACTGTCCATTCTTGATTTAGCCGAAGTACTGCGCCATGCGCGCCTGCTGGTGAGTGTGGATACAGGGGTGGTTCATCTTGCCGCCGCGGTTGGTACGCCCTGTGTGAGCCTCCACTTTCGGCGTGATTATCCCCCACACCAGTGGCATGCATGGCAAGTACCTAACGCGGTAGTGGTTCCTCTGCAGTATTGCGCAGGCTGCACCCCACTCCAGTGCCAGCCGTATCCGAAGGAGTGTGTCACTTCAATCCACCCAGAACAGGTCATCGAGGCAATTGAGAGGCTACTTTCTACCCTGTGAGCCATTTCGAACTCATGAAACTCGATGCATCTTCAGTACACCAGAACCACATCATGGCACCCCTCCATGAATCCAACGGCTACCCGAAAATAGAGGGAGATGAGGTTGGTACCGTTGGTGCATGCGCTGAAGCGGGAGAGCGGAGGCGCAACAGGCAGCACTCCCGCTAAACAGGCAGGGCAGAACGGCGGACAACAGCAGGACGGGAAGCGCCACCCCCTCTCCCCGTGCCCACTGCCCGATATCGAAGCGATAGCCGAATCGCCTCCCTCACCTGAGCTGACGGCAGCCCGCCAGCAGGCGGAAGCACTGCTCCAACAGGCTCGCACCGAAGCCGACCAGCTCCGCCAGCAAGCCCAGCAGGAGGGCTATCAGACAGGCTATGAAGCCGGCTATCAGGAAGGACGACAACACGCCCAAGCCCAGCTCGAAGCGCAGTACCAACAGCACTTGACCCAGCTGCGCCACGAGGTGCAGCACTTCCTGCAGCAGTTGCAAGCCCAGTTCGACAACTATCTCCGCCTGCTGGAGCCGCAGATGCTCGCACTAACCCTCCAGATTGCCCGTAAGGTCATTCGCGACGAACTGCACCAGCACCCTGAGCATGTGCTAACGCTTATTCGGGAGACGCTGCGGCGTGTGCAGGGCTTCGGTCCGATCCGTATCCGGGTCAGCCCGCTCGATCTGGAGCTGGTGCGCCAGAAGCGCACGAGCCTGCTCACCGTGATCGACTCGCTGGAGGGGCTGGAGATTGTGGAGGATAGACGGGTGGAGCCGGGGGGCTGCCTTATCGAGACGACCCAAGGCACCTATGATGCCCGCATCCAGACCCAACTCGACGAAATTGCCCGCGAGCTTTCACTCACACCGCCGGAGGCAGCCTAATGGGCGCACCAGATTGGTCGGAACTGATCGAGCGCGTGGGGCGGTTGGACACCATCCGCATCAGCGGGCGGGTGATGGGCGCGCGGGGACTGCTCATCGAGTCGGTGGGACCGCCGGCGCAGCTGGGTGAGCTGTGCGCTATCGTGCGCGGGCGCAACGCACCCCCGTTGACCGCCGAAGTGGTCGGTTTTCAGCGCGGGAACCTGCTGTTGATGCCACTGGGCGAGCTGACAGGCGTCGCCATCGGCAGCGAGGTGCTGCCGATGCGCCAGCAAGCCTCCGTTGCGGTGGGGGACGCGCTGCTGGGGCGCATTCTGGACGGCACAGGTCAGCCTCTGGATGGCAAGCCGTTGCCCCCCATGCGCCAGCGGTACGCGCTTTATCGCGAAGCACCTCCCGCCCTGGAGCGTCCACCCCTGCGTGAACCGCTCCCGATGGGCATTCGCGCCATCGATGGGCTGCTGACCTGCGCACGCGGGCAACGAGTGGGCATCTTCGCGGGCAGCGGCGTCGGCAAAAGCACCCTGCTCGGCATGATAGCCCGTCACGCCAGCGCACAGGTGAATGTGATCGCGCTGATTGGTGAGCGCGGACGCGAGGTGCGCGAGTTCATCGAGCAGAGTTTGGGCGAGGCAGGACAGCAACGCTCGGTGCTGGTGGTCGCCACTTCCGACCAACCCGCGATTGTGCGCCAGCGCGCCGCATTCGTGGCAACCGCCATCGCCGAATACTTTCGCGACCAGGGACACGATGTGTTGCTGATGATGGACTCCCTCACGCGACTGGCGATGGCGCAGCGCGAAATCGGACTGGCAGCAGGTGAGCCACCCTCGGCACGGGGCTACACGCCCTCCGTGTTCGCCCTGATGCCACGCTTACTGGAACGCGCCGGCAACAGTCCCAAGGGCAGTATCACCGCCCTTTACACCGTCCTGGTCGACGCCGACGATATGAACGACCCCATCGCCGACACGGCACGCGCCATTCTGGACGGACATATCGTGCTGTCGCGCACGCTGACCCAGCGCGGTCACTACCCACCCATCGACATCCTCTCCAGTCTGTCGCGTGTGATGCCGAATATTGTGGCACGGGAACACCTGCAGGCAGCCAATCGGTTGCGCCAACTGATAGCCGCCTATCGCGACGCCGAAGATTTGGTGCTGATTGGCGCATACCAGAAGGGTGCGAACCCGCTGGTCGATTTTGCGCTGGAGCGCCGCGAGGCGATTGAGCGGTTCCTGCAGCAAGGTGTGGAAGAGCATACCGACTTCAGCCAGACGGTGGCGCAACTGCTTGCACTGGTGCAGGCAGATTAATTTCAGATCCGGTCAGACTCGTCGGACCTGTCGGACAATAAATCACCATGAGACGCTTTCGGTTTCGGTTGGAGCGCGTGTTGCGTTATCGGGAGACGCGCGAGGAGGTGGCGTTGCGCGCGCTGCAGGAGGCGATTCGGCAGCGTGTCGAGCATGAGCGCGCCATCCACCAGATGCGCCAGCACTGCCAGCAGATTGCCCGCATGAGCCTTTGCCCGGCGGAGTGGCTCCAGCGCGAGCGCACTCTGCAGGCGTTGCAGGCGCGCTTGCAGGCGATGGAGGAGCTGCTGCCCCTGCTGCAGCAACAGGAGGAGGCGGCACGCACGGCTTATCAGGAGGCGCGCCGCCAACGCGAGTCGCTCTCGCGCTTGCGCGCCCGCGCCTACGACCAGTTCCAGCAGGAGCTGAGCCGCCTGCTTCAGCGCGAGACGGACGAGGTGGTCATCTATGCGTATCAGCGAACCGCTCCAGAGAACCCTCCAACGCATTCAGGAGATTCAGACGCAGATTGAGCAGTTGCGCGGCGTCTCCCCCGCTCCTCCCTCACCCCCCATCTCGGCGGGCGCATCGGGTCAAGTCGCGCCCGTTGGCTTCCCCGAAGGCGGCACACCACCCCCCGGCATGCGCATTCTTAAACCAGAATTTTTTTCTCTGGATAGGAACAACCCTCCGAGTCTCAACAACTTGGAGAAAAAAATTCTGCCAGAGGTCGCTCGCTGGGAACCTATCGTGGCACCCATCGCCGCCAAGTATGGCATCGAAACCGAATGGGTGCTGCGCATTATCGAAGCCGAGTCGGGCGGCAATCCGAACGCGGTCTCCCCGCGCGGTGCGCAGGGCTTGATGCAGTTGATGCCCGCGACCGCACGCGCGTTGGGTGTGCAGAACCCGTTCGACCCCGTGCAGAACATCGAGGGGGGCGTACGCTACCTGCGCCACCTGTTGGATCGGTTCGGCGATGTGCGCCTCGCGTTGGCTGCCTATAACGCGGGACCCGGCAATGTGGAGCGATACGGCGGCATCCCACCCTTCCCCGAAACCTGGCGCTACCTGCGCCGTATCTTGGGCTAATTGAATCCCCTCGCCCCGACCCTCCGCAACACTCATCTGACCGATAGGATCAGCCATCTCCTGCACCAAATGAACCCAAGCGGTGTGCCTTTATCCGTTCCATCCCCGTGCGCCGGGGAGGCAGGAATCGGGTGAGGAGTGGGTAATCTCATGGGAGAGGGATTTGCCATGCGTGCCAGCATTCTGTGGCTTGCTGGGAGCCTACTGACGCTCGGCTTCGCTTTTGCCGATGTGGCGACCGCGCGTGCCCGATTCGAACGGGCGTTGCAAAACCATGGGGGCGAGGCGTTTGCCCAACTCACCCTCAAGGGCGTGCGCCTGAATGTGGAGGTCACCAGTGAGCGTGGCGGCAAAAGCGATGTGAAAATCACTACCTACCGCAAAGGCGAAAAGATTCGCACCGAGATCGAACGCGGGGGCGAAACGGAGATTATCGGCTTCGACGGGAAAGTAGGTTGGCGCAAACAGGGCTACCTCGTCGCCCGCATCGCCCAAGAGGAGCTGCAGAGCCTCTTGGATGACCGCTATCACGACTTCCTGATGCTGCCCCTGCTCTACAAAGAGGCGACGCTTGTCGATGGCGAGGAGAGCAAGCTACCCGATGGACGCAGCGGCTACCGCGTCACCTTCCAGCTGCCCTCACTCCCCCACCACCAAAGCCTGCCGAAAAAGCCCAGCCGCAAGGTGGAGTGCTACCTAAACGAGAAGGACCAAGTTATTGGGCTGGCATATGAGGCGGTGGACTATGAGACCGACGAACTGATGCGCATTTTCGAAGCCTATCACAACTACCGTCAGGTCGCCACGCCCGCGGGGGAGGTGCTGGTGCCTTTTGAGACGCGTCTCTTTGTGAACGGCACGCAGGTGCGCAACCAGTTCTTCACCCATTTGGACACCCGCGAGGTCGCCGACTCACTCTTTGAGCGTCCGCCATCCGAGCCGCCGCCGATTGTGCGCGAGAAGCTGCCCGCCCGCGTCCCCTTCCAGATGGTGCGCTTCTCCCTCTATGTGGAGGTCAAAATCAACGACAAGGGACCCTACCTGATTATCTTTGATACGGGTGCGTCGCGCTCATGGATCGATACCAAAATCGCCAAAGAGGCGGGGCTGGAGCGCATTCCCAAAACCGACCATGTGCTGGCGCTGGTGTATGGGCTGGTGCCCGCCTACGGCGCGAAGGCAAAAAGCGTCAAAATCGGCGACGCCGAAATCAAAGATGTCATCTTCTCGGTCGGACCGCTGGACTCCACCCCGCTGGGCAGCGACGAAGTGGACGGGCGCAAGGTCATTGGGCTGCTCGGACGCGAGATTATCTCCGCCTTCCAAATCACTATCGACTTCACCACGCGCACCATGACCTTCGAACCGCCCGACGCCGAAATGCCCAAAGGGGTGGTCATCCCCTTCGAGATGTTTGGCGACCATATCTTGGTCACGATGGGCGTGGGCGACAAGCAGCAGGTTCGGATGATTGTGGACACGGGCGCCGCCATGAATTTGATGCCACCCGCTTTTGAACCCGACAAGTCGAGCGGTGTCTGGATGAAGTTGGAGCAGTGGTACAAGCGGATGGGCGAGTTCTTCGAAGGGGATGAGTACGAGTTCATGACGGGCGATATGCGGGTGATGCGCCTGCATAAAATGACGCTGGGCGAGCTGCGCTTCGGTCCCGTGTTCGCCTATCAGAAGCCTGCCAGCACCGTCGCCTCCGATTCGGCACTCATGCGCAAGGGCAAGCATGGGCTGCTGGGCATCCCCATCATGCGCCACTACAAAATCACCTTCAACTACTTCCGCGAGCAGATGGTGTGGCAGCCGCACACGGAGCGGGAGCGTGCCGCCGATAATGCGGGCTACGGCATCCAATGGCGTCGGCAAGGCAAAGAGCTTATCATCCGCTGGGTGATGCCGCTCTCCGACGCCGACCTGGCAGGGGTGAAAGCGGGCGACCGTATCGTGCTGATCGACGGGCAATCGCCCGCCAACTGGAGCGAGAAGCAGCTGGTAGACCGCCTGCTGAACACCAAGCCCGGACGCCCCCTCAAACTTACCGTGCAACGCGGCAAACAGCAACTGGAGTTCAATCTGGTTGCCCTTAACTACGAGCTGTAAAACAGCACCTGCCAGAAGGTGCGGGCATACTGGCGAAAGCGGGGCACGCGCCCCAGCGTCAGCAGCGTCAGCAACAGCCCAATCAGCAGGCGCAGGAGCGCGCCCAGCCGATTCAGAAGCCAGCACACGCCGCTTGCCAAGCGACCGTGAAACTTGCGGAAGAAGCGCTCCTTGCCCCGATTGTAATAGCGCACCATCGCCGCGCGCATCGGCTCGCCACTCGCACCCAAATGATGCACAAAAACGGCATCATGCACATAGAAGATGCGCCCGCCTGCCTGACGCAACCGATAGCACAGGTCGGTATCCTCACAATAGAGAAAATAGTCCTCATCAAACAGGGGCGGGTTGCCGTTGGGCAGGCGGCGCAAGCACAGGCAAGCTCCCATCACCTGCTCCACCTCGATGGTCGCGTTGAAATCCCACCAAGTGCGCCAGTAGCCACCGAACAGGCGCGTGCGTGGGAAGAGCCGCGCCAGGAAGAACTGCTCGCAGAACACTGCCCAGAGGGTCAGCTCGCTGGCGCAGGAGGGCTGAATCCGTCCGTCAGGATAGCGCAACTGCCCACCACACGCCGCCGCTTCGGGGTGCGTGTCCATAAACTCGACCAGGCGTGCCAGCGCACCGGGCATCGCCCGCACATCGGCGTTCAACACGAGCAGGTAGTGTCCCTTCGCCTGCTTTAGACCCTGATTGGCAGCAGCGCCAAAACCCCGATTCGCTGCATTAGCAATCAGTTGCACATCGGGGAACTCACGCTGCACCATCTCCGCGCTGCCATCGGACGAGGCATTATCCACTACGATAATCTCCAGCCGCTCTCCGCCGTTATGCTCGTTGCGCAGCCGTTTTTGCGAACCCCCTCCGTTAGGTTCCCCTCGCGTGCGGGGGGAACCTGTAGGAGGGGGGGCGAAGCCTTTTTCACTTTCGCCCCGCTTGAAAAACGGCTGCGTTGTGGGAGGAAGCGGGGAAAGGTTTTCAAAGCACAGCGAGCTAAGGCACTCGCGCAGCAGGTCGCGCGTGTTATAGCTCACCACAATCACGGAGAGGTCAGGCGCGTGGCTCATGGGGTTCGGCTTGCTTGAGTGGCGGCTTCGAGTTCGCGCAACGCCTCCATCCGCAGCAGGGTCGCGCTTTCCAGGTCGTCCGCTTTACGGTACAGGAGGTAGCGTGCCATCTGCTGGGCTGCCTGCCCCATTAGCTGCGCCCCGAACTGCAGATGTCCAAGTGCCGCACGCGTCGCCTCATCAGGCTGGAGCCGTCCGAGCCACCTGCCAAAATCGAGCGTGTTCACCACCATCTGCTCGCCGCGCTCCCGCAACGCTTTCCAGTCGGGCGCAGGGTCGCTCACAAGCCGACGCAAATCGAGCAGCTCATTCGCAAGGTCATTCATGATGCCACCCACCACAAAGAGGAGGAAGGTGAGACGCTCACGGTTTAGAGGGATTGGCTCATCCGCTTGTGCGAATCGCCGCTGAATACCTTGCAACAGATAAGCACGCCAGTCCCATTCCGAATCGTGCTGCCCGGGCGTGGTCGCTGCGTTCAAGGTGGATGCCGCCCCGGCAAAGTCGCCCGCCAACACCTGCATGTCGAACAGGAGAAGCCACAGGAGGTCGCGCGAGGCTTGCGTGCCTTGCAGCCACCGCTGCAGGGTTTGAATCGCCTCGGCGACTCGTGCCTGCTCGCGCATGAGCTGTGCCCAGTTCATTAGCAGGCGCTCGCTGTGGGGCATCAAACGGATGGCGCGTTCACATTCCTCCAACGCAGCCTCTTTCAAACCGAGCCGTGTGTAGAGATCGATCAACTTCAGGCGCAGAGAATCGTTCAGTGGGTTCTGATTGACCTCGGCGCGCAGTAGGAGCAGCGCTTCGCTGAGTCGTCCCTCGCCGATGAGTTTATCGGGGTCTGCGCTGGCGCGGGCGTCCTTTGTGGGCGAGTTCATCGGCTGGGACGCTTGAGTCTCCTGCTCCTCTTGGAGGGGATCCTCAGGGAGAGTGGGCAGCTGACGCCATAGCTCGCTGTCCAGCTGGAGCGCTATCGTGCGTGCCAGCGAGTGCAGCGCGGCGTCCTGTTCCCCCGGTTGATGGGGAACCTCATGGGAGGAAGGTGTGAGCAGTTGGTGCGCGCCTTTTGTATGCCAGAGCGCGGTGCGCCGACCGGGCTGCCAAACCTCTACCTCGTACTCGATTTGCTGGCTCTCCTTTTGGCGTGTGCAGCGGACAATTAGCACATAGCGGGCGTTGAGGGCATGCCCAAGCCGCAGCAAGAGTGGGATGTCGGGCGATTCGAGCGCGGCGGGTTCCAGCCGATTCTCGCGGGCGAAGCGCTGGATGCTTGGATGCTGGGGACTGTAGCGCATGAGCTGTACCTTGCGCTGCTCCTTCAGATAGTGGGTCAGGGCGGGCAGGATGTCCAAATTGGGGTCGAACGGCTCCTTGTCGGTAGGGGGTGCGGGCACGCGCAGCTGGGCGATTAACAAGAGCGGCTGGTTGCCGAGTGCGAGCGCGCTGGGGAGCCAGATGAGCAGCCAGCAAGCCAGAATCACTCGCATAGTTTCAGCCCCTGTTCGCAGGCACGGATGCCTTCCCGCGCGGCTTCCACTTGCTGCCCGCGCCGAATCTGCTCCTGATAGGCTTGGATGGCTTGCTGGAAGTGGGTGCGGGCGTTCGCCTTCTCGCCCAGTCGCAGATAGCAGATAGCGATTTGCTGATGCACCTCGCCCGGTGAGGGTGCGGTGGGCAGGGCTTGCTCATAGGTGGCGATGGCTTCGCGATAGTTGCCTGCCATCTGATGGCGGCGTGCTACCTCCAACAGGTCTTCACGCGGCGTGGCAGCAGGGCGTTCCGAAGGCGACTCGCCCCGATGCACATGGATTTCGTACACCCCACGCTGGGTCTCTTCGCGCACCTCCACATCGGGCAGCACCTCATCCTGATTCGGCTGTGGTGGCTCGTTTTTTGCACGCGGCGATGTGCCGTTTGGAGCGGTCTGGCTGTCGCGTTTTTCGAGGCTGGGTGCGGCGGGGGGTGGGATGGCGCCGCGTGGCGTCGCGGTCGTTTCAGGCGTGGGGGCAAGTGCGAGGCGCGAGGGATCCACCATCACCGGCGGCACAGCTGCTTGCTGATTCGTGTCCGATGGGTTTGCGGGCGGTGCGGTCGGTTGTGCCGTGCGGGTCTCTGCGGAAGGAGTGGGAGCCGGCGGAGCAGGTGCGGGAGTCGGCATAGGCGCACTCAAACGCAGTATCGCCACCAGCCCCACAATCAGCACCACACCCGCGCCGATAAACGCCACAATCGCGGGTAATGCCTCCAGCCAGAGGGGGCGTGCGCGGCGACCCTCCAGTCGCGCCACCGCACGCAGCGGACGACGCAGTGCCTCCAGCCGTGCCCGCTCCGAGATGCTGAGCGGGTTCAACTGCACCACGCGCTGATAGGTCTCAATTGCCTGCTCAATCTGTCCGCGCCGTTCGTGCAGCAGGGCTTTGAGCGAGAGAGCGGGCAGCCATTCGGGATCTAAGGCGAGGGCGCCTTCGCAGGCGAGCAGTGCCTCTTCGGTCCGTCCTTGCTCGTTCAGGCTCATCGCCTCGCGCAGGAGGCGTTCCGCCTGCTCACGCCGCCAATCGGGCACGCGCGCCTGCTCCACGGGCGCACCACAGTGCGGGCAGTAGTGCGCCCCTTCCTCCAGCGGATGCTCACAGCGCATGCATACCATCGCCCCTATCCCCATAGAGTTTATTGTACCCCGAATCGTGCCCAACGATGGGAACGCTCCTGCCCTAAATCAGGCTGACAGCAAGCAGCCAGCTCTCTAAGGTTGGCGGCGCGTGGCGCAGCCAGTGCAGGCGTGGATGGTGCGGCATCGCGTTGAGCAGAATCTGGATGGCGGAGCCGTAGTCGCCATAGGCATAGGCACGCAAGGCGTCCGAAAGGGCAGGCAACTCGCGCAGGCGCGGCGCCAGCGCCCGCTCGATGAGGCGATCCCGCGCCATCTCGTCGGCGGTGAGCAGCGCATAGAGCGTCTCATCTCGCTGCAGCACGCGCGCAATCGCCAACGCTACCTGCTGGCGCAACAGGGGCGACGAGCTGCGCGCAAGGGTCTCTATCAGCACGGGCAAATCGTCGGGTGAGCCATGATGGGCGAGGGCGCGAGCAAGCGCTGCCATCACCGTCGGCTCTTGCTCTTGCGTGAGCGCGCGCTGTACCGCCACCGCCAAGTTGGAGTCAGGGGGCAGGCTCGCTATCGCCGTCGCTGCCTCCGCGCGCACCTCCGGATGCGGCGAGGGCAGAAACGAGAGGAGAACCGCGCCGATGTTGAACGCCTGCAGCATCTCCTCGGCGGCGTTGGGGAGCAGATGTCCGATGGCTTCCAGCAAGCGCGACTGCTCCAGCGGTCCAGGTGCCTGCTGCAGCCGTTCGAGCAGGGCAGGTAGTGCCTGGGCATCGCCCATCTGGTGCAACGCTTGGGTGGCTGCCAATCGCTCCTCGATTTGCTCGGCTTGCAGCATGGCGATGAGGGGGTTCAGCGCGCTCCGATCGCCGATTTTGCCCAGTGCTTCGGCACACTCGACTCGAATGCCGCTTGTGGGGTCGCTGAGCATCTGCAGCAGGGCAGGCACGGCTCGTGGGTCGCCAATTTCGCCCAGGGCGCGCGCCGCCTCCCGGCGCACCTCGAGGGAGGGGTCACGGAGTGCTTGCACCAGCTCCTCCACTGCCAGTGTGGTGCGCTCGGCTGCCAAAGTGCGCACCGCTTGCAGACGGCTTGCTTCATCCGTCTGACGGCGCAGCTGGCGCATCGCCAGCCACCCTCGCGGACGCACCGATGCACGCAGCTGGCGCATCACATAGCGCGTGGGTAGCCCTTCCGCTTCATGCACGCGCGCCAGCCACGGCAACGCCAGCAGACGAAAGAGCGATGCCCCACCAAACAGCACAAAAAAGCGCGTCGGATCGGGCACATAGGGCTTCATCCATTCCATCAGCGCGCCGCTCAACAAGTTGGCAAGCCCGCTTGTCACCGCGACAATCGCCGAGAGTGTCCCCATATAGAGCGCGCGCTGCTCCGGCGGCGCAACCGCCACATTCAGATTAAACTGCGTCAAGCCAACGCCTGCCCACAGAAAGCCTGCCACCACCTGAATGCCGAGAATCACGCCCACGCTCCAGCCATAATACGCTGGATTGGTCAGAAACCACAGAAAGGGCAGGAAAACCACGCCACTGCCCGACAGCAGCAGCAGGGGACGATTGCCAAACTTATCTGCCAGATAGCCCCATAGCGGCATGCCCAAGCTGCTGGACAACGCCGCAATTAGCCCCGCAATCTGCACCATCAAGTAGGGCATTCGAATCTGCTCCAGCATATAGACCGTGAAAAACTGTCCCGCAAACATCTGCCCGAACACGAAGATAGTGTTGAAGAGCAGCAGATAGCGGAAGTTGGCGCTGCGGAACGGCTCACGATAAAAGGCGAGGAAGCCGTGCAACCCGCGTTGCGCTGCAGGTTCTCGCGGTACATCGGGCATCTGGGCAATCGACCAGAGCGAGAGAAAGAGGCAGAGTGTTCCCAGCCCAAACAGGATGGCGAAACCCAACGCCGTGGCGAACCGCCCCACTTTCACCATCTGGTCCAGAAACAGCGCGGGCGGCAGCGCAGCCGCTGCTGCCACCAACCCCAAAATCATGTTGCGCCTGCCAAAATAGCGACCACGATGCGCAGGCGGCACCAGGTCGGTCAACCACGCCAGAAAGGCGGGCGCAGCAAAAGAGCCAAACACCGACGACAGAATCAGCAGCGCCGTAAACAGCTCCTTGCGTGGCAGACCCGCATCCATCAGGGGCAGCAGCGCAATCAGCACCCACGGCAAGCGCGACCAGAGCGCATAGCGCAACACCAGCGCACGCCGGCTGGGCGCTCTATCCGCCAGGTAAGCCGTCAGAAACTGGATGGCACCTATCAGCGCGGGCACCGCCGTGATGATGCCCAGCCAAAGGTCGTTCGCGCCCAGAAACCGTGCCAACCCCACCAGAAACGCGCCGCTGGTGAACGCCACATAGAGCGTGAAAAAGATGGCGTCCCAGTTCGCCCAGCGAAGCCCCCGCAGCACCTCCAGCCGCGAAAGCGCCCCTGCCCCATCCGTTTCCGACGCGCCCGCAAACGCCTCCGAATCCCGACGGACAGCGTTCGTCCCTTTCATAGCGTGCGCACCTCTATCCGCCAATCCACGATATCCAAATCGGCATCCGCCACATCGCCCCCAACCTCAATCCCGCTCTCGGCGTTGCGCAAAATGCGATTCTGGTCGATTCGGATGTTCAGGTAGCGATTGATTTCCACGCGGCTATCGCCCAGCGCGTCCCACACCTTCGGCGTGGGGTCGTTCGGATCGACAGGGATACGGTCGGTGGCGAGGAAGTTCACCTGCACATAGACCATCGCCCGCGCCTCGTCGGGGTCGGGAATCAGCTGGGTGAGGTCGATCTCGAAGCGGAGGCGGTTCGAGTTGGCACCGACTGGCGGTTCCGTCAGGCGCGGCGCCCCGATATAGGTGAAGCCGGTGAGGTTTGTATTCGGCTCAACGCGATAAAGCCCATACCCGCCTTGAGGCAAGGTGGCATCGTAGCGCATGAAGTGGGTGAACGCGCCTGCTGCGAAGCCGTTCCCCCAAGGCGGGCGCACCACGGGCACGGGACCCTGCTGCCCCGTCGGGTCGTTGCTGAGATTAAACAGCACGAAATAGGTGTATTCAGGTCGGATACGCCCTGCCACCTGCATCTCGATAACCAATCGGCGCACGCCGGCTTGATCCGAGGTAGGGGGGAATCGGGCGCAGCCTGCCATCCATAGCCCCAGCAGCAGCCCCACACACAGGCAGCGAACACGCACCATCTTCCCCTTCCAGTATACCCCTTAGAAACTGCAACCGCCTTGTTGGGGCAGGCTGCGACATGGTATATTTGTTGTTGGAGGGGTTCTAATGGGCTTTATTGAGGTTCAACAAGAGCGTGGATTGTCATCCATCCGTCAACTGGGATGGGGCACACTGGGGGCGATTGCCTCAGGTGGCTTGCTGGCTCTGGCGCTGCCCCCGCATGATGTGCCACTGCTGGCATTTGTTGCGTTTGTTCCGGTATTGATGGCAAGCTTCCGTGCCCCCATCTTGTTCCCGTTGCTCTATGGTCTGCTTATGGCGTTCGTTGCCTGCACATTGATGGCGTCCTTCACTGGCAGCTACGACGGCTTTGTTTCTGTGTACTTCTTGATGTTCGGAGCCTTTGCTTCACTCGTGCTGATGATGGCACGCCGTTTATGTACAGCAGGCTGGCTGATTATAGGGGTTGGTGCTACGGGTGTGTTGGTCGAATGGATAGCCGCCCGACTCGATTTCCCCTATACGATTGCGCTGACCGTTTGGCGCAATCCAGCGTTCCTCTGGTTGGCTGGTTGGACAGGGGTATGGGGGCTGTCGTTCCTTATCTGGACAACGAACGCTGCTATAGCCTATTCCCTTGTCACCTTACGCCTTCAGCGCAGCGCAGTTGCGATGCTGGCAACACTGGCGCTGGTTCACGCTATCGGCTGGCTTGAGTTGTGGATGTTCAAGCCGAGCGAGACTTTACGCGTTGGGGTTGTGCAAGGGCGCTCCGCTGTCTATGAGAATCTGCTCGCTGAGGCATCGCGCGCAAAAGTGCATCTTGTCGTGATGCCCGAGATCTGCTGCAATAAGACGGAGGCATCTGCTTGGGCGCGCCGCTATGGGTTTTCGATTGTGTTCGGTTTTTTCGATGGCTTTTTTAATGGAGCCGCCCTTGCGACACCCGATGGGCAGGTCAGTGAGCCGTATTACAAAATGCATCCTTTTGGTGCGGAAGCCGCCTCGTGGACGCCCGGACAGCCGATCCGCGCTTTTGCCTCACCCTACGGCACGCTCGGTGCCGTTATCTGCTATGACACGATGTTTACCAATTCGTGCCGCTATCAAGCCTTAAACGGAGCGCGACTGATAGCGGTTCCAACCCTTGATCCACCAAATCCAGCCTACATACTGCACCGCCTTCATGCCGCTATTACGCCACTGCGTGCTGCGGAGCATCGGGTGCCGATGGCACGCAGCGAATACAGGGGTGCCTCGATGATTGTAGATGGCTATGGGCGGGTTCTCGCGGAAGCAGGAGTCGACGAGGACAAGCTGGTCGTGGCGGATGTGCCTTTGGGTGATGGACATGGCACGCTCTATACGCGACTGGGCGATTACTTTGTGGTGCTAAGTGCCCTTCTGATGGCGGTGGCACTCTGGCGAAGCAGAGGGATGCAGAAGCCCGTATCCTAAATCAAGAAGGTATACTGCCGTTGATGGCACGGTATGTGATAGGGGTTGATCTGGGCGGGACGAATGTGCGCGCGGCGGTGGTGGACCGGCAGGGGGCGATAGCGGGCGAGCCGGTGCAGCAACCCTCGCGTGCGCAGGAGGGCTTTCCCAGCACGCTGGAGGCAATCGCTCAGACCATCGAGCAAGCCATCCAATCGGCGGGCGTGGCACGCAGCGACCTCGGCGCCATCGGTTTGGCGGTGCCCGGGCATATCGACAGTGTGCGTGGCGTGGTGCGCTGGGCACCCAACTTCGGCGAATGGCGCGAGGGGCTATTTTACGAGTGGCGCGAGGTGCCGCTCGGCGAGGCGGTGCAGCAACGACTGGGCATCCCCGTTCGGATGGGCAACGACGCTAATCTGGCAGCGCTGGGCGAGTATTACTACGGCAGCGGGCGCGGTCATGCGAAAGGGCTGGTGATGCTCACGCTGGGCACGGGCATCGGCGGGGGCGTGGTGCTGACACGCGAGCAGGTGCAGGGCAGCGCGCACTGGCAAGGCGGCGCGCTGCTGGTGGGCGCAAGCGGCGGCGCAGGCGAACTGGGACACACGATTATTGCGCTGAACGGTCCCCGCTGTGGCTGCGGCGCAACCGGATGTGTCGAATCCCTCGCCAAACGGGACGCCATCATCGAACGCGCGCGCGAGAAGATACGCCGCGAACCGAACAGCCTGCTCGCCCAACTGTGTGCAGGCGACCCTGCCCGCATCACACCCCGACTGGTCGCCGAAGCCTGTGAGCAAGGCGACCCCCTCGCACGCGAAATTTGGGAGGAGACAGGCTTTTACATCGGTGTGGCGGTGGCATGCTTCGTCAACATTTTCAACCCCGAAGTGGTGGCGATAGGGGGTCAGATTGCGAAGGCGGGCGAGGTGCTGTTCGATGCGATTCGGCGGGCAGCCCGCGACTATGCCATCCCCACCCTGCTGGAGATGTGTCGGATTGTGCCGGCGGAGCGCATCGAGGACGCGGGCATTTTGGGCGGTGCCGCGCTCGCCTGGCAAGCGGTGCAGGAGGGCTAAGATGGACCCGCGTTCCCAGCCATCCGCTTCGGCGACCGAGCAAGTTGCCGCAAGCCAGCGAAAAAAATTCGGCTGGCAGATGTACAAACGCATCGAGCGGAAGGAGGATGGTCGCCTGATTTACTACTACACCTTCACGCCCGCCGAACCTGCCGCGCACCACGAGGAAGTTCCGCCTGAGAATCCCCATCCACAGCAAGAGGGATAGGAAACACCCTCGTGTGGGCGAATCGGGTTGCTGCCCATGCACCGCTGGGATGTCACGCCGGAGGAAGCGGTTGCGCTTCAGCAGCGGCTACGCGAGCGCATCGTGCGGGAGGGTTCCCCTCCGCCTGATGGCGCCATCGTGGTGGGGTTGGATGTGGGCTTTCGGGGTGAGTGGGCACGCGCGGCAGCGGTGGCGGTGCGCTATCCCGATATGACCCCGCTCGCGCAGGCAGTGGTCGAGCAGCCCGTTCGCTTCCCCTATATCCCTGGCTTACTGGCATTTCGGGAGGCGCCCGCGCTGCTGGAAGCCTTGGCGCGCCTGCCGCTGCAGCCTGCGCTGCTGATGGTGGATGGGCACGGCATCTCGCACCCGCGTCGCATGGGCATCGCCACCCATCTGGGCGTCTATCTGGACAAGCCTTCCATCGGATGCGCCAAATCGCGCTTGTGGGGTCGCTTTGAGCCGCCGCCCGACGAGCCGGGCGCGTGGACACCCCTGTTGGATGGCGAGGAAGTGATTGGCGCCGTGCTGCGCACTCAGCGGGGGCAAGCACCGCTGTTCGTCTCCATCGGGCATCGCATCTCGCTGGAGAGCGCGATTCAGACCGTGATGCGATGCATACGCGCGCATCGCCTGCCAGAGCCAACCCGCTTCGCGCACATGGCAGCGGCTGGCGCCCAGATTGCACCCGACACCGACCAGATGCGTTTGGACATGGTATAATCGCTTTGGTGTTGCGCTCGTTCCGACGCATCGGGTGGCTGTTAGGGGCTTCGTGGCTTGCCCTTGCACCGCTGGGGGTGTTCTGGGTGCGTGTTTGCGCCTGTGGCGAAGTGCCGCGGCTGCTTTGCTGTGCGCACCCTGCAACGACTCTTCCTGATCTCTGCTGCCTTTCCGAGAGCGAGCGCGCCTGTTGTGAGCGTTCAAGCGGCTGCACCCACGACTGCAGTGGGTGCCAACTGCAACAGGCAGACTACGAGCTGGCGCGATTGGCCTCGGCGCCGGGCTGGAAACCGTTTCTCTGGGTTGTCGCCCTGCCCTCGCATTCTGTTGGGCAGGTGCTGATGCCCGTGGGGGCAATTTTCGGCTTGCCCGGCGTTCACAATCACTCGCCGCCCGCCGTTCCTGATTGCCCCCGCGCGCCGCCTCTGTGCTGAAAGCCGTTGTTGCCGAGCGTTCACCCGCCGTCTTGGGGGCGCTTGGCGCATTCCCAATCTGCCCCTTTTGGGGCAGCCACTCTCTGTTTCACAAAAAATCTTTCAGCACAGGAGGCAAAACAATGACACAGTGGAAACTGATTGTTGGGTTGAGCGTGTTTGTCCTGATCTGGATGGGGCAAGCACAGGAAGGCACAGGTGGTTGTCCCGCCTGCGTGGTGATTCAGACGCAGCAGCGGAGCGATGTGGAGGTGGGTTTTGCTGAACTCACTGTGCCGAAGGGGCAGCTGAGCTGGTTCATGCTGGCTGCACCCGGCTCCGACGAGAACCGCTTCCGCACCTTTCTCAAAACGGGGATTACTGATCGGCTTGATCTGGGCATCGGCTACTCGCATTATGGCGAGCGCACCAGTATGCTGGTCACCTATCAGCTGGCGCGTCAGGGCGAGCGTGCGCCTGTGAGCGTGTTGACGGGGTATGGCTTTTCCTCCACCTATCGCCGCTCGCAGGAGGGCTTCTACCTGATGGGCGTTCGCACCGAGGGCAACCTGTCGCTCATGGCGGGCTGGCAGCGCCTGCACAACGGACGCGACATCGGCTTCGTGGCTGCCAACTACCGCTTGGATCAGCACACGGCGCTGATGTTCTATTCGCATCAGGGCACCATGCCCGGTGAGCCGACTCTGTATAATCTGGCGTTAGTGCGCCGCTTCGGCGACTGGAACATCGGCATTTGGTGGTTCCATCCGACCGCCGAAAGCGATGCGGGGATTGCGTTCTCGCGTACCTTCACCCTGCGTTGAACGCGGTTTCCCAACCCCGGTGGCAGCCCTATTTGGCTGCCACCGGAGTAAAATCTATGTCGATGAGAGCGGTGGAGGCACGGGTCTATATCGCCGATAGCCGCAACATGGCGGAGATAGCCAGCCAAAGTGTCGCGCTGGTCGTCACCTCGCCGCCCTACTGGCACATTAAAGATTATGGCGTGCCAAACCAGATCGGCTACGGGCAGACCCTGCACGAGTATCTGTATGATTTGAGTCGTGTGTGGCGCGAGTGCTGGCGTGTGCTGAAGCCCGGGCGACGCCTCTGCATCAATATCGGCGACCAGTTTGCGCGCGCCACTCTCTACGGACAGTACAAAGTGATCCCGCTGCATGCGGAGATTATCGCCCAGTGCGAGATGATCGGCTTCGATTATCTGGGCGCGATTATTTGGCAGAAAAAGACCACCATGCGTCCTTCTGGTGGTGCGGTCGTAATGGGTTCATTTCCCTATCCACCGAACGGCATCGTGGAGCTAGATTATGAATATATTCTCCTGTTTCGCAAGCCTGGCAGGTTAGAACCGATAGACCCAGAGGCGCGCAAAGCGTCCGCTCTGTCGCGAGATGAATGGAAAGCCTATTTCAGCGGGCACTGGCAGTTCGCAGGTGAACGCCAGGTCCTCCATGAGGCGATGTTCCCCGAAGAGCTACCGCGCCGACTGATACGAATGTTCACGGTAGTAGGGGAAACGGTACTGGATCCCTTCACTGGAAGCGGCACCACCATCAAGGTTGCTCTCGAACTGGGACGCAACGCTATCGGATACGAGATTCAACCTGACTACATTCCCGTCATTCGAGAGAAACTGGGCATCGATTCGCTGATCGCACCCAACGCCCAGATTCAGCCTCGCGAAGTCGCGCTGCCCCCTGTCGAACCACCCGAACGATACCAACCACGCATCAAGGACGCCAAACCGCTGATGGAACTACATCCGTATCCATCCGCGCCCGAGTCAACCCACAAAGTGGTTGCCCTACGAAGAAACAGCGAGAATCATGCGCCAGTGCTGCTAACGGACAATGGACTGATGGTCTCCCTTTTGGGGGTGGTCGTGCCACCTAATCGCTATGAACAAGCGTGGGACTACCTAAGGCGTTATGTGGTTGGTAAGCGGGTGATTTTGCGCTTCGAACAGCCTGTTGATGAGCGCAAGACCCCAACACCCGTGTATCTTTATCTGACCAATCGCCTGTTCGTGAACCGTAAAATGATCGAGATGGGGCTGGCAATAGCAGATAGGAACTGCTCCCATCGCTATCGCGAACGATTCATCGCTGCGGAGGTGTTATGATACTCACCATTACGCTGAATCCGTCGGTGGATGAGACGATTTTTGTGGAGGAGCTGCGCCTGCACGACACCAATCGCGTGCTGCGGGTGGAAGTGGACGCTGGCGGCAAGGGCATCAATCTGGCACGGGTCGCCCACACGCTGGGCAGCCCGGTGATGGCGCTGGGCTTTCTCGGCGGCAAAACGGGTCAGTTCGTGTGCGCCGTGCTGCAGGCTGAGGGTGTCCCCCACGATTTTATCTGGCTCGATAAGCCCACGCGGCGCAACCTCTGCATCGAGGAGACATCAGGGCGTCCCCCCACGATGCTGAACGAACCCGGTCCCGAAATCAGCCCCCAGCATTGGGAGGCACTGCTGGCGAAACTGGATGCCTATCTGCCGCAGGCATCGTGGGTGGCGATGGGGGGCAGCCTGCCACCGGGCGTGCCCCGCGACGCCTACGCCATCCTCATCGAACGCGCCCATCAAGCAGGTGTGCCCTGCGCCCTCGATAGCGATGGTCCCCCGATGCTGGCAGGGCTGCGCGCCCGACCCGAACTGATTAAGCCGAACGAGCATGAGGCGGAGCGACTACTGGGACGCGCCCTGCGCACCGACACCGACTGCTTCGAAGCCGCACGCGAGCTACATGCCCGCGGCATCCGCTATGTGATTATCTCGCGTGGCGCACGCGGCGCCGATGCGGTCTCCCCCGAAGGCGCCTTCCGTGCCATCCCGCCCCAAGTGCAAGTGCGTAGCACGATTGGCAGCGGCGATTCGATGGTCGCAGGTATCTTGCATATTCTCGCGCAAGGCGGCTCCTTCGAAGAGGCGTTGCGCTGGGGCACAGCCGCCGGGGCTGCCACCGCTACCACCAGCGGCGCCGAAATCGCCCGACGCGAACAAGTGCTGGAACTGCTGCCCCAAGTCAAAATCAGGCGAACGGATAATCGAGCAGGAACCCAGCCAGACGCTCCGAATCCTCCCTAACAGGGGTCATGCGGAGATGGAACGCATCGATCGGCGCACTTTTCTGATTCAGTCGGGCAAACTGGTACTGGGCACGGCAGCCGGGCTAACCTTCCTGCGCAGCTGGAGCCACAGTCCGAACGACACCATCGGCGTCGCCATCGTCGGATTCAACGGGCAGGGCAAAACCCACATCCGCAACTTTCTGGAAATCGATGGTGTGCAGATTGTGGCGTTGTGCGATGTGGATGAGCGACTGCTTCCGCAGGGCGCCGCGATGGTGGAGCAAAAACAGGGCAAACGCCCCAAACTCTATACCGATGTGCGCGCACTGCTCGAAGACCGCGAGGTGGATGTGGTCTCCACCGCCACGCCCAATCACTGGCATGCCCTCATCACCATCTGGGCATGCCAGGCAGGCAAGGATGTGTATGTGGAGAAGCCCGCCTGCTGGAGCTTCCACGAAGGCGAGAAGATGGTCGAAGCCGCCCGCAAGTATAACCGCATCGTGCAGGTAGGGCACCAGACGCGCTCCGACCCTATCACGCGCAACGCGGTGCAGCGTGCTTGGGCAGGCGAAATCGGGCAGGTTTACATGGCGCGTGGGCTGTGCTACAAACCGCGCGGTCCCATCGGCTTCCAGCCTGACAGCGACCCACCTCCCTGGCTCCATTGGGAGCTTTGGCAGGGACCAGCACCTCGCCGTCGCTTCAATCCCAACTATGTGCATTACAACTGGCACTGGTTCTGGCTGTATGGCAACGGCGACATCGGCAATCAGGGCGTGCATCAGCTGGACATCGCCCGCTGGTTCCTGAACAAACGCTATCCCGTGCGCGTCTACTCCACAGGGGGACGCTACGGCTACAAAGACCAAGGCGAGACACCTAACACCCAAGTCGCCACCTTCGAGTTCGAAGACGGCTCGCTCCTCGTATTTGAGGTGCGCGGGCTTTACACCAACGATGAGCAAGGTGCCAAGGTCGGCAACTTGGTGTACGGCTCGCTGGGCTATATGTCTTCGGGCGATAACTACAAGCCGCGTCGCTCACCCCAAGATGAGCTTGCCCCCGCAGAAAACCTGAAGTTGCCCCCCTTGACAGGTACAGGCGAGTCCAATCACTACCGCAACTTCATTCAGGCGGTGCGCAGCCGTCGGCGCGAAGACCTCCATTGCGAGGTGGAGGAAGGTGTGATTTCCGCGCAGCTGGTGCATCTGGCGAACATCTCCTATCGGCTCAAGCGCGCCTTGCGATTCGATCCCCAGCGCAAGCGGTTCATCAACGATCGCGAGGCGAACGCCATGCTGCGCCGGGACCACTACGCCAAAGGCTTCGAAGTGCCCGAACGGGTCTGACCGCACGCCCTGCTTAATAGGGAGACGCCCCCTGCGCTGCCATATAGGTCTGATAACTCAACAGGAGCGGGATGCCGAGAAGCAGCAGCAACAGCATGAGGCGCACGAGGAAGAGCGCCATCGGGCGCAGGCGGCTTAGCGGGTGCAGGCGGCTGATGGCGAGGCTCACACCCGTCAGGTAGAGCAAGGCGAGGAAGTGAGCGGGCAACTCGGCATAGCCATACGCCATACTCCAGAGCCACGCCATCAGCATCAGCGCGAGCGCGACTGCCCCGCGCCCCAATCGGAATCCCTGCACGACCCCGCTTAGCGGCACGGCTATCCCCAGCACCGCGCCCAGCGAACCCGCTAACTGACCCAGCAACGCGCTCTTATGGTAAAAAATCAGCCCTGCACTGAGTCCGCCCAGCGTCGCCAGCAGAAACGGCAGACCCGCGCCACGCTCCTGCTCCCCTATCGGCGCAATTAGCACCATGAGCAACCAAGTGGCGAGCGTAAGCAGCAGTATGATTCGAACCCCATTCCACGCCGACCAATAGCCCGATTCGAGGAGCGGCTTGAAACCCAGCACCATCAGCCAACCGAGCAAAAGCAATCCCAGCGCGCCCCAGAGCCAGCGGTAATCGGCGGGCAACTCCGCCAGCCAGCCCAACGCAACGCCCAACAGCGCAAAATAGAACAGCCAATGCGTGGAATCGGTGGGGGGGAAGGGGGGCATGCCGCTGATGAAACCATGCGCCGTCAGGTAGCCTGCTCCTACGGCAAGCGGCGAAAGCAGCCACTCGAAGCGTTGGAGCAAGCGGATGCGCCCGCTCAGCAGCCAAAGAACACCTGCCACCAAAGCGGGCACACCCGCACTCATGACAGCCTGCAGCCACACGCTCACTGACGCACCGCCTCCACCGCAATCGTCACGCGCACCTCATCCGATAGTCCGCCGTTCAGCCCGTAGCTGACGCCGAACTCGCTGCGCTTGATGGTGAAGGTGGTCTCGAAGCCGATAATCTCCTGTCCGCGTGGGTTGCGCCCCTTGCCCACATAGGTCACGCGCACGGTCAGCGGGCGTGTGGTGCCCCGAATGGTCAAGTTGCCCTTCACCTCAAAAGTGTTGGCATTAATGCGGCGAATGGAGGTACTCTTGAAGGTGATTTTGGGATACTGGCGCACATTGAAGAAGTCGGGACTACGCAGGTGGTCGTCGCGCTGACTGTTGCCCGTGTCGATGCTGTTGGCGTCGATTTCGAACTCCACGGAGCTTTTTGAGGGGTCTTGCTCGTTGACCACAATCGTGCCGCTGAACGAGTTGAATCGCCCATAGGCGTAAGCGGTGTTCATATGCTTCACGCGGAAGAGAACAAACGAGTGAACAGGGTCTACCTGGTAGGTTACGGGTTGTGCCGACACGCTTTGAACGGAGCCAGCGCCTAACGCCAGCACGCTCAGATACGCCATCCATCGCCACTTCCGAACACTCCTCATTGCAATCCCTCCTGGCTTGATTTAGATTCAAGCGTCTCCATAGGGGTGGCATCGAGCGATGGTGCCGTGGTGGTGGCTTGCTCGAGCAGTTGCAACATCTGCTGGCAGAACGCTTGCAACGGCTGGGCACAGACGCGGAAGAGATGATGCTGCCCCTGTTTGCGCATCTCGACCAAGCCTGCATTAATCAGCACATTCAGGTGATGGGACACGGTCGACTGCGCCACGGGGAACCGCTCCGCCAGCGCCCCGCACGAGATTTCGCCCTGCTCCGCAATCGTGCGAAACAGGCTCAATCGCGTCGGGTCTGCCAGTGCCCGTGCAATCCGCACCCACTGCTTCTCGCTCATCGCCTCACCTACTGGATAGACGCTTGTGCATATATCGATACGAATCGATCCTTCTCATGGTTCCATGCAGCTGTCCCTTGTGCCCGCTCAGGTATAATCGCGTTGAGGGATGGCAACATGGCAAAAGTACCGAGAACCAATCTGAAGGATTTGCGTAAGCGGCTTGCCCAACAGCGCGGCAAGGTGGTGCTACTCAATTTCTGGGCGACCTGGTGCGGACCGTGCGTGAAGGAGTTCCCCGACATCGTGAAGCTCTATAACAACTACCGCAAAAAGGGTCTGATGGTGATAGCGGTCTCGGTCGATGACCCGGAAACGGCAGACGAGGTGGTTCCACCCTTTATCAAGCGGATGCGCGCGACCTTCCCCGTGCTGGTGCTGAACGAGGATAACGACTACTTCATTCGCAACTTCGACAAGGAGTGGGGCGGCGAAATCCCGCGCACCTATCTTTACAGCAAATCGGGCAAGCGGCTGAAAGCCTGGTCTGGCTCGCGCTCCTACAAAGAGTTCGAAAAAGAGGTACAGGAGGCGATGAAGCAGAAGTGAGCGCGCCGAGACGCAAACTGCCGTTCTGGAAGGTGGAAGCGGTCGGCAACGACTTCGTGCTGGTGGAAGCCCGCGCGGTGCAAGAGGAGCATCTCAGTCGCCTGGCGCAGCACCTCTGCCACCGTCCGCTGGGGATTGGGAGCGACGGCTTGCTTGTCGTGGGTTCAGGCACGCAGGCGCCGGTGGCGATGCGGATGTTCAATCCTGACGGCACGGAGGATTTCTGCGGGAACGGCTTGCGCTGTGTCGCCCGTTTTGCCTACGAGCAGGGCTATGTGGACACCCCTGCGTTCGCCATCGAGACCCCGCGCGGTTTGATACCCGTTCGGCTCGTCCTTCGCGAGGGCGAGATCGAAGCCATCACCACGCAGTTGCCGCCGCCGCGCTTCCACCCGCGCGCAATTCCTGCCCTGATTGAGGGCGAATCGGTGCAGGATTACCCCCTGATGATTGCGGGTCAAGCGGTGCGGCTCTGGTCGGTTAATGTCGGCACGACCCACAGCGTCATTTTTACCGAGCGGCTGCCCGATGACGAGGCCTTCTATCAGCTCAGCCCGCGCATCGAGACGCATCCTATCTTCCCGGAGCGTACCAGCGTGCTGTGGGCCGTGGTCGAGTCGCCCCATCGGGTGCGTGTGCGCATCTGGGAGCGTGGGGTGGGGGAGACGCAGGGCTGTGGCACGGGCGCGGCAGCGGTCGCCGTGTTGAGCCAAGTCGCAGGTTGGGGGCAGAACCCCATCGAAGTGCGCTCACCCGGTGGCACCCTGACCGTCGAATGGCAACCCGACGCCCCTATCACCCTCACCGGTCCCGCCCAAACCCTGTTCGAGGGACACTACTGGCTGATACACCCTGCTTACACCACTTCACCTACTTCCTACCCGCGCCATTAAGCAGGAATCATTACGCCATTGGTGAATCCAAGTCTGCAGCAAGTAAGGAGGATACCGATGCCTGCTCTGGTACATAGAGCAAGCAAAACGGCGCAAATGCTTATTTGGCAGTGTGGCAAGCGGCCCAAGCATATCGCCCTAACTTCTGATGGAGAGTGACGATGCGTATACCATGGGTGCTTCTGCTGCTTGTGTGGATGTGGGACATGCAAGCCCAGGTTCTGGTGGTCGCTGGGGGACATACACCCGAGACGAAGAGGCAAGCAAGTGAACTGATTAAAGCTGTATCAGACAAAAACTGGGACCGAGAGAAATGGCAAACGCGGTGCCGTAAGCATGGTTTTACCTGTGTTGGCAACGAACAAGTGATTTATCTTGTACCTTTACGCTCTCCGTTAGAATTCGCAGAACAATGTATGAACCCATTATATGAATACCTTAGTAATTCTCCTGAGGGAGGGGTGTTGAGTCGCAATCTACCGCCACATTTGCTACAATATCTTCTTCGGATGTTTGAAAATCCGAGTCTTCAAAGACAGTTCTATATTCCGATTAAAGACTTTCTCCAGATGCTGCGAGCAGGGGATGTATGGATTGAGATAGGTGATTTGTGGATTTTCGAGATGGAGCACCCTGATGGCTTGCCCCGTTTTTTGATTGCACAACGCAATAATCCACAGCGTCCCAATCTCACAGCCCTGCTCAAACCTGCTCGTGGAGAACTCGAAACACGAGATTCCGCAGCCCATGTTCAACTTTCAACTCCCGAAACGAGCAAGGATAATGCTGAATGGTGGTTTCTCTTTTCAAGTCCAGTCAGCTTGGATCTTCAAGTTGAACATATACAGGCTTATATAAAGTGGTTGCAAGTGCTGCGTTCTCAAGCGAAGCGAGAGCTTCAGCAGGTGAATAGTCAAATCTGGAGTCTTTTATATGGCTCCCTCACTCCGTTGCAGGAAGGTACTGCATATAAGGTAGCAGATCTTCCTACCCCTGTGCGCGAGATGCTCTTGAAAACCTATGGATCAAAACCTGGAACTTTCGAGATTGATGAGAATAGTAAGGTGGTTTTCCGAGAATGGAGGGTGGGTTTGCTTGTCGCTTATCGTGTTAATCCAATAGTGACACAAAAAGGTGTCATTTGTATACGAGATCTTATCGGCTTGGAAGAGTGAGAGTGAGGGATTGAGAGGCTGGGCTTGTTGGCATGAAGGCGCAGCGGGTACACTCTTGGCGATGAATCTGGATGAGGCGGTGGAGCGGTTTCTCACCCATCTGGGCACGAGCCGTGCGCCCAACACCCTCAAGGCGTACGGCACCGATTTAGCGCAGTTTGTGGAGTACGCCTTGAGCACGGGGGTCTCGGCGGTGGCGATGGTGAGCGAGCGGCTGGTGCGCGCCTGGCTCGATTCGCATCGCGCCGTTCATCCTTCCACCCGTGCCCGCAAGCTTTATGCGCTGCGCAGTTTCTTCCGCTTCTGCCGCGCGAGGGGCTGGATTCAGGCGGACCCGCTGGCGAATGTGGCGGAGCCATCGTTGCCACGCCGCCTGCCCCGCTTCTTGACCCGTTCGCAGGTAGCGCAACTGGTCGAAAAGCCGTCCGAGCAGCCCGATGTACTAACTATGCGCGACCGCGCGCTGCTGGAGTTGCTCTATGCGACGGGGCTGCGCGTGAGTGAACTGGTTAGCCTCGATGTGAACGCCCTCGATTTTGAGCAGGGCGCGATCCGGGTGCGGGGCAAGGGCGGGCGCGAGCGCATGGTACTGTTCGGGCGCGCCGCACACGAAGCGCTCACCGATTACCTCCAGCATGCCCGCCCACGCCTGATGAATCCCCAGCGTCCCACCCGTGCCCTGTTCCTGAACTATCAAGGGGGGCGATTGAGCGTGCGTAGCGTCCACCGCTTGCTGAAGCATTATGGGCGCGTTCTGGGGCTGGATATCTCGCCGCACACCCTGCGCCACACCTTCGCCACCCACATGCTGGAAGGTGGTGCCGACCTGCGCAGCGTGCAGGAACTGCTGGGACACCGACGACTGCAGACCACCCAGATTTACACCCACCTCACCGTGGACCAGCTGCGTCGCACGCTGGAGCGCGCCCTCCCCCCTACACCCAACGAGGAGGAATGAGGATGAAACTGCATGGCACAACGGTTTTAGCGGTGCGTCGTGATGGGCAAACAGCCTTCGCCGCCGATGGACAGATTACACTGGGCGATGTGGTGTTTAAGCACACGGCACGCAAGGTGCGCTGGCTCTACCAGAATCGCGTGCTGGCAGGCATCGCAGGCGCTGCCGCAGACGCGCAAGCCCTGATGGACCGCTTCGAAGCGAAGTTGGAGGCAGCGGGCGGAAACCTGCGGCGTGCCGCGGTCGAGTTCGCCAAAGATTGGCGCACCGATAAGGTCTTGCGCCAGCTGAACGCGCTGATGATTGTGGCGGATCGGGATGCCATGCTGGTGGTGGCAGGCGATGGCAATGTGCTGGAGCCAGATGAGGGCGTAATCGGCATCGGTTCGGGCGGCGCCTATGCCCAAGCCGCGGCGCAAGCCCTGCTCCGCTACACCCAGCTCAGCGCACGCGAGATTGCCGAAGCCGCCTTGCGCATCGCCGCCAGCCTCTGTATCTACACCAACGACAAGATTATAGTGGAAGTGCTGGAATAAGCGCGAAAGTTCATCACAACCCTGTCCGAACTGTGCCTGAGTTGTCCCCGTTGTTCGCCACACGCAACCCCCATGGGGTATATCTATGAGAGCAGAGGAGGAGCGACCGATGGCAAAACGCACCAGCAAACAGGAGAGACGACGCGAGCAGATTCTGCAAGGTGCGGCGAAAGTCTTCTCCCGAAAGGGCTTCCATGCCAGCACCGTTGAAGAGATAGCAAAGGAGCTGGGGCTGACCAAAGCCAGCATCTACTACTATGTGCGCGATAAGAGCGACCTGCTCTACCAGCTCTACAAGCGCGCGATGGAAGCCCTGCTCGAATCGCAACAGGAAATTATGGCGCGACCCGACCCACCCGATCAGAAGCTGCGCGCCATTGTGGAAGAGTATGTGCGCATCGCCGGGGATGCGCATACCGTCTATAGCGTGGTCATTCTACGCGAGCATCACGCCCTTCCCCCGCGCCAGCGCAAAGAGATTATCGCCCTGCGCGACCAGTATGAACACAATGTGCGCCGTTGCATCGCCGAAGGCATCGAGCAGGGCATCTTCGTGCCGACCGATGTGAAGATGGCAGCCTATGTGGTGCTGGGCGCCATCAACTGGATACCCAGCTGGTACAACCCGCGCGGCGCACTCTCCAAAGAGCAGATTGGACGCCTCTTCGCCTACCATCTCGTGCGCGGACTGCTTAAAGAACCGGGCGAATCGGCAGGAATCACCCTCCCTCCCGTCGAACAAGCGTTCGAAGCAGGAGGTGCATAAACGATGCGACCGATGATGGCATTGGCATTGAGTGTGTTAGCCGTTGCGGCGTGGGCGCAGGCACTGCAGGCAGGGGCAGCCGCAAACAAAATCACGCCGAGCAAGCAGGTTTATCTGGCAGGCTATGCGTCCAATCGCCCCAACACGGGTGGCGTCCACGACGATATCTGGGTGCGCGCCCTCGTGCTGCAAGCGGGGCAGGAGCGCATCGCCATCGCCGTGTGCGACCTCATTGGGCTCCTGCGCGACGATGTGCAAAAGATTCGCCAGCGCGTCCGCTCGGTTCCCCCCGATCGGGTCATCGTGGCATGTACCCATGTGCATTCCGCACCCGACACGATTGGTCTCTGGGGACCGCAGCCGACCGTCTCGGGGCGCGACAACGACTATGTGAACTTCGTCATCGAGACGGTTGCCCGCACCATCGACGAGGCAGTTAGCAAGCTGCAGCCCGCCACGATTGGGTTCGCCAAAACGCGCGTGGAGGGCATCGCCTACAACTATCGGGTGAAGGAGATTCTGGACACGGAGGCGTCGGTGCTGCAGGTGCGCAGTAAAGCCGACAACAAACCTATCGCCACGCTGACCAATTTCGCCTGCCATCCCGAAGTGCTGAATAATGACCAGCTGACCGCCGATTTCCCGAACTGGTTCTACCGCACCATCGAGGCACGGGGTGGGGGCGTGGCGATTTTTGTCAATGGCGCACTGGGCGGGATGGTCTCACCGGCATCGGACCCGAACTATCAGGGCGAGAAGGGCAAAGACTGGGCACGCGCCGAACGCATGGGAACCCTGCTCGCCACCCGCACCCTCGATGCGCTGGACAACGCAACCTTCACCGACAATGTGACAATCGAGCATCGCAGCCAGATTTTCACCGTGCCCCTCGAAAATGAGCGGTTCAAGCAGGCACTTGCCCTCGGCGTCATCCCGAAAGGCGACTCGCTGCAGAACGACACCTTGACCACCGAGGCGCACCTGTTTCGGGTCGGGAACGCGGTTTTCTTCACCATGCCGGGCGAGGTATTGCCCAATATCGGCTTTCTGCTCAAAAAGCAGCTGCGCGCGTATGGCGATCCCGTGTTCCTCATCGGACTGGGAAATGATGAGCTGGGCTACATTCTCTGCGAGGAGGACTATTGGCTAGACCTTTATGAGTATGAGCGCAGTATGTCGGTCGGCTCCCAAATCGGCGAGCAGCTTATTGCAACGGCGAAGCAGCTCAGCGCACGGCTCACCCCGCTGGCGAAAGGTGCAGGAGGTGAAGGTGTGGCACAGGTCGAAGCCGAACTGCAGAAATATCTCACGCGCTTCCGCCCTGAGCGCGCAGGCGCCCTGAAGGCCACCTATCGCTTCATCCTCGAAGGGGCGGGTGAATATTATCTGCGGATTGCGGAGGGCAAAGCCAGCATCAGCAAGGAAGGCAATCCTGCCGAAGCGCAGGTGGTCATCCGTGCCCCTGCCCCGGTGTTTATCGACATTATCACGGGCAAGCGCAACGCGCTGGACGCCTACAACACGGGCGAACTGCAGGTGGAAGGCGACATCGGACTGGCACAATACCTACTCTATGTGTTCGAGTAGTGCAGGAATCAGTTAGAGCATGTATCGCTGGTTATTCACCCTCATCGGGGTGGCAAGCCTTTGCCCGCTGGTTCTCGTTGCCCAGCAGGAGGTTCAGGTTCATGTCGAGTCTCTGATAGGCAACGAGGCGGTCACGGCACCTGTACCAGTACGGGTGACCTTGAGCAACAAAGGTGCCCTTACGCGTGGTACGCTGGAATGGCGCGTCACGGACAGGACTCGATGCTTCATCCCTATCGTGTTGCCGCGCGGCGGACGCAAGCAGGTGGAGCTGGCAGTACCCGTGGATGCTTGGCAGCACACCACCTCCAAAAAGCGCAAAAGGCAGTTCTTCATCGAACCAGCCCTCATTTGGCGGGAGGAGGGCAAGCCCGATCAGTGGCTACCTGTTCCATTTAAAATGAGCCTGCGACTCCCCCTTATCGTGGTGGGCGATGGGCAAGGCGGGTTCGAGACATGGCAGCGTGCGACCTATCAGTTAGATTACAAGTTCCTGGGGGCACCTGTGGATACCGCCGAAGGCTGGAGCTGGACACCCGTCTATATGCGTCCAGAACAACTGCCTACCAACCCCTTGACCTTGCGTGGTGTGCCCATCATCGTGCTGACGGAGGGTTGTGAACGCCTTCGCCCCGAGCAGTGGGACATGCTGATTTACTGGAGCCTGTGCGGCGGGCATCTCATCATTTCGGTTGGCTCGTTGGGATTGCCTCTCACCCAGACACCCCTGCGCGTCTTGGTGCCTGCCCAGTATAAGCGCGTGCGCCTTCACCTGACTCAGCCCATCACGCCCTTCTCGCTACCTCCACCACGGGACCCCGTCGTGCTGGTAGAAGCCCATACCGCACGGGGTTGGCGTATCTATCGGAGTGGGAAGGTAGTCCTTGCCAGCTCGACCCAACTTGGGCTGGGTAAATTGACCCTCTTTTGGGGCGATTTGACGGCGACGGCATGGCGTCGCTGGACGGGATACCCGCTCTTAATCAGTGCATGGGCATCAACACCCGAGCCGCCTACCCTTAAACTTCGTCAGGCGTTGCCTTCCCCAGCCAACGGGCTGCCCCTATCGCTACGACTGATGAGCGTTTTAGGTGGGGTTTTGGTTTTTCATGGGGTGAGCCTTTTGCTTTTGTGGCGCATTTTGCGCCGTTTGAAGCGTCTACGCGCCGCGCCGTATGCCCTGCTGGGGTTGGCTGTCCTTACAGGAGCCACCCTCTGGCTTCTGCTTCCTGTGCCTGAAGCGAACGAACCTTATCTGGATGCACCTATCGAAATGGCTCATCCACCACTGCCACACCGTGTCCTCCTTACGAATCACCGATTCAGCCTCAGCTCCGGTGTTCACACACTGGACCTACCTCCCGACTCCTATTGGCTCATTTTGCACAACATATCCACGCTGGACACCCAGATAGCCATTCACCCTTTACCGCCTGTTCGGGTGCATTGCCGCGCACAAGGGAAAGCGGTGCTGAACATCGTCACCATTCAGTTTACACGGGTGGGATCGCCATGAGTCGGCTCACACAGCTGCGCGCTTGGTGGCATCGATGGCGTGAGGAGTTCTACGAGGACAACCCCATCTCCTGGCTGGCTGGGAAGCTCTTCCGGGCTTTTCACATTGCCATGTCTATGAAGCAGCTACACCAGCTGGCGCAGGAAATCGTGCAGAAGCAGGGTGAAGCGGAAAGCGCAGGACTAACCGCTGAAGCGTTGACACGCTTGCGCGAGCAATTCCTGAAACCTCCCCTCAGCCAGCTCCCGCCTGTGTGGACCGTTTCCAAGGGCGAGTACAGGTGGCTGATTCTTGTCTGGTCAACCGCACTTATCTTGGCAGGGATTGCCTTACACCAGGACTGGCATACTCTGGTGCAAGGATTCAGCACCGCGTCCGGCTCCGCAGCTATGTTGAGTGCCTTCGTCTTTATGTGGATTGCTTTGTCTGCCTTTTCTTCTGCCTTTTTATCCGATATTCCTTTGCGGGAGATTCTTCTTCCCGAGGGAACGCTTTATATCGGCTTGACAAGGCTGGGAAGCCAGCATGTGGTCTATGGCATGCTCGCCCACTCAATAGCGCGTGGCATGCGCCGACTGGTGTTCTACATCCTGCCATGGCTGCTCCTGTTTGGCATATTCCTTCATGGCACATTCGGCACCGCTCTTTGGTTTGCGATTATCATGCTGCTTTACCTTATTGGTCTGGTCTGGTTCTCTCACAGTTCCAAGCTTGCCGCCGCCGGCAGACATATTACACCAGCGAAATCCATAGCTGATTATGTCATTTATTCTTCTAATTTATTTTTATTAACTTTTTCTGTTGTTTTGCTATCTAGTCTATTCGTCTGGTGGTTGTCACGCAGTGGAATAGGCGGTATCGCACTCCCCCCTGTCTGGAAGTGGTTCGGTATGCCGTTGTTCTGGGTCAGTCTTATGCCGCCGATGTTTTTGATGCTCGCACCGTCGGTGCAATTTCATCCTTTCTGGGGCATCCCACAGATACTGGTGTTGTTTGGATTGAGCTGGTGGATGACTCGGAGGGCGATTGTTCACCTAAGAGTGTTCCGCCGCTTGCGGGAGCAGCCAACCACCACAAGTTCAGATGAGGACTGGGAATGATGTTAGATAGTCTATGGAGTGTAGCACGATTTGAGTATGCTCGTTATATTCGCTGGCGTCCCTTCTGGCGTTGGCTGGCAATCAGCACCTTGCTGACGATGATGGTGGCTGCCGCGCTGTTTTGGATGTTTTTCATTTTCCAAGACACGCGGCTTGCAAATACCGTGCCCGAGATGGCGTTTAAGGCGATATTGGCTTTGCCGGGAATAGTGGGGCTTGGGTTCGCAATCATGCTCACGCGGCGGATTTTTAGTGATCGCACGAAGCGTGGCGTGGTGGCTGACATGTATATGACAGCGTTGCATCCGCTGGAAATCGTTTTGGGGCGACTTTTGGCAGTGGGTGTCTTCACTGCGCTGGCGATGCTGGCTGTTGCTCCTGTTTATATAGGGGCATGGCTATTAGGTGGCGTTTCACTTCCTACTTTGCTGCAGGGCTTCTTTCTCCAGTGGCTTACTGCGCTGTTATGGGCATCGGTTGAGGCGCGCGCCATGCTCCGCGCGTTCCCTGAGCCGGAACCGACCTCGGCGGAGCAGTCTCTCTTTGGGCATGGGTATGGAGATAGCTCGGTCGCAGACACTCCGAGATCTCTCCTGGCTTTGCTTTTGTTATTTGTCCTGTTCTTGATGTTTTTCCCTGTTGTCGCTTCTCGGTTGCAGCTGCCTTGGCATTCGCCTTTGCTTGGGTTGATGCCTTTTATGGTGCCGCAGGAGGTAGTGACGGACTATTCCTTGGGTGGATGGACTCTATCGTCTCGGCTTGTTTTGGTGTTGGTAATCACAGCCGGGATTGCTTTGATGGTGAGTGCGACGGCTCAGCGGCTGGGCTGGTGGTCAGAGAGGGGCTACCGGTTTCAGCGATGGGGTGGGACAGTGTTCTTGCTTATCTTTGTAGGCTTGAATGTAGGGGTTTTGGCGACAGATAGCGTGCCGCACATGTTGAGTGCAGAGGCAGTGGTGTTCGGGGGTACGGTGCTGTCTGGGCTGCTGGCGCGCTGGGGGTGGGTGAAGGTTCTCGGTTACTATGGCGTTGCCTTGCGCCCATGCCCACTTAAATACGCGCTACCTATTCCGTTGGGTGGCATCGTCTGGGAGTGGGGGCTATTGTGGGGAGCCGCGATAGTCAATTGGCTGGTCGTGTGGCTGTGCAGCGGTCATGGAGTCGCCCCGAGCAGATGGTTCGCCACAACCACCTATTTGTGGTGTTTACTGATTATGCTTCAGGCATTCTCGGCGCGTGCCGTTTTCCAGCAGTGGCGTCGTTCCACCTTCCCTTACTCCAGACGGCTCCAGTTGGATAGCGGTCTCGCTGATTTCACCTCGCAGATGAGTCTGCCCATCATTGTGGGGCTTTGGGCAACGATCATGCCGCGAAATGTCTTATCCCACATTTTGCGGGATATCGTTTTACCGGCATCCCCACTGGGTGCCATTGACTCGCCACATTATCCGCTTTGGCGCTATATCATTTATGGGTTGTATGCTTTAGCAGTAGCAGGAGCATTAGCTCTGCGGGCATATAAGCGAGAACAGGCAAGCGCGGATGAACAAGTGGCAGTCCTGTAAAGGTCGTCCTGACACTATGAAACGGTTTTCAGCAGCTCGATCATCGAACCACCCATCGCCAGCAGCCCTAACGCTATTAACGACGCTGCCAGCACTATCCAAGCGGTACGGCTCATCGCTGAACACCTCGGCTCAATCGTTTACCTATTCGCCTAATCGTTTGAGGTTGGCGCGTGCCTCTTCGAAGCGCGGGTCTACCGCAAGGGCTTGGCGGTACATCGTTTTGGCTTTGGCAATATCGCCCTTGCGCTCGTAAGCGGCGCCCAGATTGTTGAGTGCGGCAGGCGATTTCGGGTTCAGGCTCACTGCCCGCTCCAGGGCTTGCACGGCTTCGTTCACCCGATTGGTGCGCAGCAGCACCAGCCCCAGATTGTTCCAGGCGACATCGGAGCGGTCGTTAATCTTGATGGCGAGGCGATAGTGGGTCTCGGCGCCTTTCAGGTCGCCCGATTCCATCAGCAGGTCGCCCAGAGCCAGCCGTGCCTCGAACTGCTGGGGATTCGCTGATAGCACCTGCCGATAGAGGCGCATCGCCTCCTCTTTGTTGCCTTTGAGTCGCAGTGCGGTCGCCAGATTGAGGCGTGCGCTGTCCAGTTTCGGGTTGCGCTCCAGCGCGGTTTGCAGCGCGGCGATGGCATCGTCCAGCCGTTTCTGGCGCAGATAGACATAGCCCAGCTGTGCCAGTGCCTCAGCATCGTCGGGACGCAAATTGAGCGTGTTCTGGAAGGCGTTGGCAGCTGCCGAGAGGTTGCCTTGTTGCAGATGGAGCACACCCAAATTATAGTGCAGATCGGGCTGGTTCGGATGAAGTGAGATGGCGCGCTGCAGGGTCTGCAGGGCACGCGGCATGTTTTTGAGGTAAACATAGCATTCGGCTAATTTGAGCCAGCCTGCCGTCTCGCTGGGCTGCTGCGGCAGAACACGCTCCAGTTCCGCTGCCGCCTCCTTATACTGTTGCAGCGCTGCCAGCGACAGCGCATAGTTATACCGAAAAGTGAGATTTTTAGGGTCAAGCTCCACTGCCTTGCGATACATCTCCATCGCACGGCGGGGTAGCTGCTGCATCTGATACACATAGCCTAAATTGTTATAGGCGTTCGCATCACGCGGATTCAGCTTAATCGCCTGCTGATAATGCTGAATCGCCAGTTGATATTGCTTCGTTTTTGTGTAGAGATTGGCGATATTATAGTGGGCATCTGCCGAGTTGGGTTTGAGTTCGAGGGTCTTCTTGTACGCCTCGATGGCTTTTTCGAGCTGTCCCGTGTGCAGGTAGGCATTCCCCAGATTGTTCCACGCTTCTGCGCTGTTTGGAGTGGATTGCACCGCTTTTTCGAGGATGGGCACTGCTTCGGCGGGTTTGCCTGCTTTGAGGTAGAGATAGCCAAGCCAGCTCAGCACCGTTTTGTTGTCGGGTGCGCGCTGATAGAGTGCTTCGAACGCTTCGATCGCCTCTTGAATTTTGCCCTGATTTGCCAGGCGCACCGCCTCACTCACGCTGACGGGGGGTGTCTCCTGCGCCGTCACCAAAGCCATTAATCCCATCAGGAATGCGATTCCGCTCTGCAGCCTTGCCATAGTCGCCATAACCTCCTTACATGGGCAGACACGCAGGTCTGCCCTTCCACTCGGTCCGTATCTCTCTGCAGATTAAAGCAGAGCGCCACAGTGAATCCCGCCATTAGACCGCCTAAATTATACTTGGAGTTCCCAATGGGTTATGGGTAGAGAACAATCTCTTCGCTGTTCTGGCTACGGGCGCGTGCCAGGTAGCCGGAGCCGTCGGGTGTGCGGGTCTTATGCGCCACGATAGAGGAGACCCCTTCCGCCACCACATCGAACAGCTGCCCGACCCCCATCGGGTTGACCCCGATCAGGTGGGCGTGTCGTTGCACGGCAGCAAGCAGTCCTGTTTCCCACGACTCGCGCTGTTCCTTGGTCCAGGGAAGCGGATTAAAGGAGGGTTGCACCAGCACTTGGGCGCCTTTGCGCACCAGGGCATCGACCAGTGCGGTGAAAAAGGCGTCATAGCAGATAAGCACACCTGTTTTGCCGATGGGCGTCTCGAACAGGGTCAAGTGGTCGGGGTCGGCTGGGCAGAGGTTCAGTCCTGCTGCCTGCTCCAGCGGCACGAGGTTCACCTTGCGCTGCACCAGGATTCGCTCGCCCGATGGATTGTAGACATAGCAGGTGTTGAACACGCAGTCGCCGCTGGCGATGGGCGCGCTTCCCGCCACCAGGTAGCAGCGGTAGGTGCGTGCCGCCTCCGAAAAGGTCTCGTGATAGACCCGCTCCACGAAGGGGCTGAGCCGCACGATGAGGGCGCGCACCGCCGCTGCGAACGCATCCGCTTGTTTGACCGCCTCCCGCTCACTGAACGGCTTGATGTGATATTTCTCCATAAGGCGCGTGCCCGCTTCCACCATCGTCTTGCTGGTGCGCACGCGCTCATAATCCTGCATGAAGAGCAGTCCCAGCCCGATGTCCTCGGGGAAAGCAACCAGCATGGGTTTCTGGGGGGCGTGTTGGCGTGCCTGCTTGACAAGCGACAACACCCGCCTGCGAAAGACCTCGCGGCTGCTGTAATCCTCCAGCCGATATGCCATCTGTATCGCAGCAAACGCCATCTCGTTCATCGAATGAACCCGCATCTCTGATGGGGATATTGTACCCTATCTGAGGCGGAAGCTTGGGAAGCACTGAGGGCGGGCTAATGCGCTTCACTCTTCATACTTGCCAAATATCAGGGCGGTGTTGTGTCCGCCGAAGCCGAAGGAGTTGCTCATAGCGTAGCGCACTTGGGCTGGGCGCGGCACATTCGGCACATAGTCCAGGTCGCATTCAGGGTCGGGATACTCGTAGTTGATGGTGGGAGGCAACACCTGGTGCTGGATGGCGAGGATGGTAGCAGCAGCTTCTACTGCACCGGCTGCTCCCAGCAGGTGTCCCGTCACCGACTTGGTGGAACTAATGGGTAGCTGATAGGCGTAGTCGCCAAACAGCCGCTTGATGGCGAGCGTCTCTTTGGCGTCGTTATAGCGCGTTGAGGTGCCGTGCGCATTAATGTAGTGGATGTCGGTTGGCTGGAGTCCGGCATCGCGCAGGGCGTTGCGCATGCAGCGCAGGGCGCCGTCGCCCTCTGGGTCGGGTTGGGTGATGTGGTAGGCGTCGGCGGACATGCCGTAGCCCAGCAGTTCGGCGTAGATGCGAGCGCCGCGTGCCTGCGCATGCTCCAGCGATTCCAGAATCAGCACGCCGGCGCCCTCACCCATCACGAAGCCGTCGCGCTCGGCATCGAAGGGGCGCGAGGCGCGTCCGGGATCATCATTGCGAGTGGACATCGCGCGCGCGGCGCAGAAGGCAGCGACCCCTATCGGCACAATGGCGGCTTCGCTGCCCCCGGCAATCATCACCTCCGCTTCACCCCGCTGAATGAGCCGCGCTGCTTGACCCAGTGCATCGGCACCGGTGGAGCATGCCGTCACCACACAAAGGTTCGGTCCCTTTGCCCCAAAGGTGATAGAAACGAAGCCCGACGCCATGTCCGCAATCATCATCGGGGCAAGGAAGGGGCTGACACGGTCTGGTCCCTGTTCAATCAGCACGCGCATCTGGCTGTCCATATAGTCCACGCCGCCGATACCGGAGCCAATTAGCACGCCGACCTGCTCGGCGTGCTCGGGCGTAATCTCCAGCTGGGCATCCGCCAGAGCCATGCGGGTGGCGGCGACGGCGAACTGGATGAAGCGGGAGGCGCGTCGGGCGTCTTTGCGCTCCATGAACTGGGTGGGGTCAAACTCTTTGACCTCCGCCGCGATGCGCGTGCTGAGTCGGCTCGCATCAAAGTGGGTGATGGGTCCGATTACGCGTCGCCCCTGCAGCAGTCCTGTCCAGAACGGCTCGATACCCAGCCCCAGGGGGGTAATCAGCCCCATCCCCGTTATCACCACGCGTCGCCTCATCGTTCAGCTTTCTATCTGCAGTTTCTCAGCGAGCAGCCGCACTGCGTCAGCGACCGTGCGCACCTGCTCCGCCTCCTCCTCCGCGATGCTGACATCGAACTCCTGCTCGAATGCCATCACCAGCTCCACCAGATCCAGGGAGTCGGCGCCCAGGTCGTCGGTGAAGGACGCATCGGGCGTCACCTCCTCCTCCCGCACATCCAGCTGCTCCACGATGACCTTGCGTACTCGCTCGAACAGCTCTCGATCCATCCTTTTGACCTCCTCTGTTGGTTTGGTTCACAGCCCGGCGGTGAGACCGCCGTCGATAATCAGCACCTGCCCCGTAATGTACGAGGCAAGTTCGCTGCATAGAAAGAGTACCCCAAACGCGACCTCATCGGGCGTGCCGAATCGTCCCAACGGGATGCGTTGCAGGGCATAAGTGCGCACCTGTTCCGACAGGGCGCGGGTCATGTCGGTTTCAATCAGACCGGGTGCGATGGCATTACAGGTGATGTTGCGACTGCCCACTTCGAGGGCGACCGTGCGGGTGAAGCCAATCAGTGCGGCTTTGGACGCCACATAGTTTGCCTGCCCGATATTGCCTGTCAAGCCCACGACCGAGCTGATGTTGATGATGCGTCCCCATCGCTGGCGCAGCATCGGCTTGAGGGCAGCACGAGTTGCCACAAAGGCGCCCCGCAGGTTGACCTCCAGCACCCGATCCCAGTCCTCGTCCTTCATGCGCAGCAGCAGGGTATCGCGCGTAATGCCGGCGTTGTTGACGAGGATATCGAGTCGTTCCCAGCGTTCCAGCAGCGTTTCGATGGCTTTTTCGATGGCGCGGGCGTCTGCCACATCGGCGGCGATGGCGATGGCTTCACCGCCCGCTTCTTGAATTTGTTGGGCGACTTGTTGGGCGTTCGCCTCCGTGCGGCTAAGTGCTGCCACGCGTGCGCCTGCAGCGGCAAGGGTACGCGCAATTGCCTCCCCGATGCCGCGTCCTGCGCCAGTTACTAACGCAACCCGCCCCTCCAGCGTAATCGTCATGCGTCACCTCGTAGAGCCGACACGGTCTCCTCCAGAGTCGCCACATCCACGACGCGCAAGCAGCGCGCCTCAGGCACGATGCGCTTAATTAAACCCGTCAGCACCTCGCCTACGCCCACCTCGATAAAAGTGTCCACGCCGTTGGCGTGCATCCATTCGACGCTCTCTTGCCAGCGCACGGGGCTGGCAATCTGGCGGCTCATAATGGCGCGAATCTCCTCTGGGTCGGTCATCGGGCGTGCGGTGACATTCGAGACGATGGGGATGGTGGGGGTGCGAAAGGTGGCGGTGCGGTAGGCTTCCGCGATGACCTCGGCGGCTTCGTTCATCAGCGGAGAGTGGAACGCGCCTGCCACCGCGAGCGGGATGACACGGCGTGCCCCCATCGCTTTCGCATGTTCCGCCGCGCGTTGGAGTGCGGCGGGTGTGCCCGAGATGACCACCTGCATCGGCGCGTTGTAGTTCGCTGGCACCACAATCTCCCCTGTTTCTTGCTGCGCTTGCTGGCACGCCGCTTCTACCTTTTCTGTCTCCAGCCCGATAATGGCGACCATTGAGCCGACGATGCGGTCGGCGACCTTGCGCATCGCTTTGGCACGCTCCTCCACCCAGTAGAAGGTCTCTTCGAAGCTCCATACGCCCCCTGCTGCCAGTGCCGTGTATTCGCCCATACTGTGTCCTGCCAAATAATCCGGCGTGAAGTCGGGCAGTGCCTCGCGCAGGGCTTCCCACGCGGCATAACATGTGGTCAGCAGCGCAGGCTGCGCGTTCTCGGTGCGCTTAAGGGTCTCTTCGTCCGATTCGAAGCAGAGTTGCGTGAAGGAGCGCCCCGACTGCTTGCTGGCGATATCGAACACGCGCCGCGCCGCGGCGCTATGCTGATACAACTCGCGTCCCATCCCTGGACGCTGCGAACCCTGCCCTGGAAAAACGACTGCGATGCCCATAATTGGGGCAATTATACCCGTCTGGAGCCTTCTCGCAGGAGGTATCATGCTTGATGCGATGGCACGCTTTGCGAAGTTTTGTTGGCTGGTGCTGTTGTATAATGTGCTGGTCATCTTGTGGGGTGCGTTTGTGCGGGCGACGGGCAGTGGCGCTGGCTGTGGCAGCCACTGGCCCCTCTGCAACGGGGAGGTCATCCCACGCGCGCCTGCCGTCGAGACCCTTATCGAGTTCACGCACCGCCTAACCAGCGGGCTGTCGGGCTTGCTGGTGCTGGTGATGGTCCTCTGGGCGTTCCGCGCCTATCCGCGTCGGCACATCGTGCGACGGGGCGTGTTGCTCAGCCTCTTTTTCATCATCACCGAGGCGCTGGTGGGGATGCTGCTGGTGCGCTATGAATGGGTAGCACGCGATGTCTCCTATGGACGCGCCGTGATGATGGCGATTCACTTGGCGAACACGCTGCTGCTGCTGGGGTCGCTGACGCTGACGGCATATTGGGCATCGGGTGGCGCACGATTCCGCCTCAGCGGTCATGGCTGGCTGGGTGCGGGGGTGCTGGGCGCGCTCCTGCTCATGATAATCGTGGGCATGGGGGGCGCCATCACCGCGCTGGGCGATACCCTGCTCCATCTGGGCGCGATCGAGCAATCACCTGTGATTGGGCAGACCCTGCTTGCCCTGCGCGTCTACCATCCGTGGATGGCGATCCTTGCCAGCGTCTATATGATTCCCGTGCTGACCATGGTGGCGCTGCAGCGACCGACACGGCTGACCCTGCGCCTTGCGGTGGCGTTTAATTTGCTCTATGTGGGGCAGTTGCTGCTGGGCGCGCTCAATGTCTGGCTCAAAGCGCCTGTGTGGCTGCAACTGGTGCACCTCGCGGTGACCGACACCCTCTGGATTATGCTAGTCCTTTTCGCAGCAGGTTCGCTTTCTGCACAGCCACAGCCAGCAACCATCGCCGAGATTCGCCAACATCCCGCTTAAATCGAGCAGGATTCGGTGCCCGCCTCTCGAATCAAAGCCATCCTGCCCTCTAAAGGAAACGAGAGGGGCGGCTCGAATCACAAGAAGTAGGCTGTCAAAGGACATGGAGGTTGCGACCGATGCGATATCTGCTCAAAGACATGCCGTTGTCAACTTCGCTGCTGGTGCTGGTCACGCTTTTCGTGCTGGCGGGCAGCGTGCATCATGTGGCGTACACCTTCAGCACGCTTGAGGGCGGTCATCTGCTGTGGGGTTATGTGCAGGCGCTGGGGATTGATCTGGGCATTCTGGGGCTGGCGTATGGCATCCAGCTGCGCAAGCGTCAGAACCGCTCCACCACACCGCTTTGGCTGGTGCTGATGCTGGTGACCTTTATCAGCGCGTATGCCAATTACCTGTATGGCATCATGCACCAGCAGCCGCTGGAGACCGTCAGCGCGTTTGACCGCATGGTGGTGTTTCTGCGCCCGTTCCTGCTGTCGGTGACGCTGCCGATTATCATGTTCGCGCTGATCGAAATTATCGGCGAAGACAGGAACTACGCCTTGCAGTTGCAGGAGCGTGCGCCTCACGAAACGCCTCCGATGGAACCGCTGCCAAGACCGGCGCAGGAAGCGGCTCAAGCAGCCGTTGGTTTGCCTGCTTCTAATGGGCGCGTCAGCTCTCCCCCTGACAAGGAGATGCTGCTGGAGCAGCTGCTCTATCGGCTCTACGAGCATCCGACCATCACGCGCACCCAGCTGGCAGCCGAACTGGGCTGCTCCCGCAAGACGCTGGCGGGCTACCTGCAGGAGCTGGAGGCGCGCGGCTATATTCGACGCAAAGGCAACGGCTACGAAACGGTCGTCACACCGCTGCCCCGCAACGGCGCGCGTGCCCGCCGAGCCAGTATTCCTACCAGTTTTGTGCCATCTCGTGAAAACCCTTGACTTTGCTGCCATGAAGCGGGTATAATCGGCTTTGGAAACAACCAAAGGAGGTACGCTATGGACACGCATCACAAACTGACTGAGCGCGAGCGGAGTGCTATTCGCTTGTTTGCCGAGGGGCTAACCCCTGAACAGGTGGCTGATCAAATGGCTATCACCACCGAGCAAGTGGAACAAATCACCATGACCATTCTGCACAAACTATTCGCTGGCTCCGTACTAACAACTATTCAATCCCCAGAAGTGCCCACCGAGGAGCTTGTAAGCGTCTAAACCCGACACGCACACGTCTATACTCTCCGCGGTGCGACGGTGGGGAACCGTCGCACCTTTTTGTTTCAACCCACAGCCAGGCATCCGCCCCCTTGAGGATGTTCGAAAAATCGCGCCTGCGGCGTGGGTTTTGAGACGGTTTTAGCAGGGCACAGGTTTTAGCAGGGCACGGAAACCGTGCCCCTACCGGTACGGGTGCGGTTCCCGCACCCTGAGTTTGAGGTTCCCGCACCCTGATTTTCGATCACCCTTGACCCCCCCTTGATTTTTCTGTCATGCATGTGGTATAATCCATCAGCCTGAGTAGACTGGACAGCACAACTGGATGTAGCGGATGGAAAGCGGGCACAACACGCTTTCCATCGGTGATGGTAGGCAGAAGCGAGAGTGCTGACGGGATACTACAGGGCACTCGAAATTTTACGATGGAGGTGACGATGATGCAGGAATCGGGGTTCAAACCTGTCGGAGCGGTCGCCTTTATGGTGGCGATGGTGCTGTTCTACGCGTTGGTGTGGCTTATCTCCTACGCCTTTGTGATTGCCTGGAGGTGAACCGAGATGGAGCGATATGAGCGCCAGATAATTGGGATTGCGCTGACGCTGCTGCTGTTCTTCTTCGTGTTGATTCTCTACGCGGCGAAAGGGCTGGGCGCCGAGGTGCCCACCTGCTTGCCAGAGGCGCAGCCCTTTGAGAAGGGCGAACTGATTCAGCTGGGCGACAAGCGCTATCAGCTGAACATGGTTGCCCGCATGTGGAACTTCGACCCCGTGGAGATACGCATCCCCGCTGGCTCCACCGTGGACATCTATGTCACGAGCCGTGATGTGGTGCATGGCTTCCACATCGAGCGCACGCTGGTGAATCTGATGGCGATTCCGGGTGTGGTGAGCTATCGGCGGGTGCAGTTTGATCAACCCGGTGAGTATCAGATTATCTGCCACGAGTATTGTGGCGTTGCCCACCATAATATGGCGGGCAAGCTCATCGTGGAATAAGGGAGGTGTGCTATGCGAGTTCAGGGTGCAACACGGTTTATTCTGCTAAGCGAGATTGTGTTCCCCTTTGTGCTGCTGATTCTGGGCGTGCTGCTGGGGCTCTTTCAGGTGCTGGCACGCGCGGGAATTCTACGCACCGACGGGATTTTGGGAATCGAGTATTATCAGGGGCTGACCCTGCACGGCACCATTAACGCCATCGTGTTCACCACCTTTTTCATCGTTGGCTTCAGCAACGCGCTGATGATGCATCAGTTAGGTCGCCCACTGCGGCTACCGGTGCAGTGGCTGTCGTGGTTGCTGATGGTGGTGGGCACGCTGATGGCGGCATTCGCGATGTTGACCGGGCGGGCGACGGTGCTGTATACCTTCTATCCACCGCTTACGGCGCACTGGAGCTTCTATGTGGGTGTGGTGCTGCTGGTGGTCGGCTCGCTGCTGCCTTTCTTCCTGGACTGGACGCCGAGCGTGTTGGCATGGCGCCGAGAGAACCCCACGGCGCGCCTGCCCTTAGCGGTGATGGGGGTCATGGTCACTTTCTTCCTTTGGTTCGTGATGATTATCCCCGTCGCGATTGAGATTCTCTTTTTCCTACTGCCTGTGTCGCTGGGCTGGCGTGAGACCTTTAACCCGCTGCTGACGCGCACGCTGTTCTGGTTCTTCGGGCATCCGCTGGTCTACTTCTGGTTGCTGCCCTCCTACATTATGCTCTACACGATGCTGCCGCGCCTTGTGGGTGGCAAGCTCTATTCGGATGCCGCGGCGCGCCTGGCGTTCCTGCTGTTTCTCATCTTCTCGGTGCCTGTGGGGTTGCATCACCAGTACACCGAGGGCGGTCTGACCGCGGGCTGGAAGCTGTGGCACGCCTTCCTGACCTTTATGGTGGCGTTGCCGAGCTTCATCACGGCGTTCACGGTGGCGGCTTCGATGGAGCATGGCGCTCGGCAGCAGGGCGGGCAGGGGCTGTTCGGCTGGTGGGCGAAGCTGCCCTACTTCAGTCGGGAAGGTGACCGCTGGCTGTTCGCCTACTTCATTAATGGGCTGATTCTGTTCCTGTTCGGCGGCATTACGGGCATCATCAACGCTTCCTACAACCACAACCTGGTGGTGCATAACACCGCGTTTATTGCCGGGCACTTCCACACGACGGTTGGGGGACTGGTGACGCTGAGCTTTCTCGGCATGAGCCTTTACATGGTGGCGCGGCTGCGGGGCACCGAGGTGCAGCTAAAAGGCGCCGCGCTCTGGGCACCCTATCTCTGGATGATTGGCTTCCTGCTGTTTGAAATCGCCATGTCCGTCGCGGGCTTTCAGGGTGTTCCCCGCCGTACCAACATGGGGCTTTCCTACACCGATCCCCAATCGGACCTTTACCGCCCCGATTGGCTGATGAACATGCAAATCTCGGCACTTGGCGGCGTCATCGCCGTGATTGGCTTCGTGCTGTTCATGCTCTCCTTTTTCGCCACGCTGTTGGCTCGCCCCGTGCGTGAGCCGGCAGTGGAGTTCCCCATGAGCGAGGCGCTGCATGAGGAGCCTGTCGCGCTGGTCCACAATTATCGCCCGTGGGTCGCCGTGATGGTGCTGCTTATCGCCTTCTCCTATTGGGCGCCGCTGTATGATGCCGCCGTGCGTGGCATCAAAGCCGAGTCGCCTGCCTATAACGAGCGGTTCCCTGTGCCTCTTAAGGAGTTGCAAACCGAGGTGCGGCGATGAGGCGATTGCTGCCGCTGCTGTGGCTGCTGATGGACCTGAACGGGCGGTCGATGGCGCAAGCCATCCCGCCCAATCAGGAGCGCACCTTGAACACCGTCGTGCCCAATATTCGCCTTGTCGATGCAGTGGGGCGTGAGTTCCGCCTGCACGACTTGCGCGGCAAGCCGATTATTATCAGCCCTATTTATGTGGGTTGCCCCTCGGCGTGCATCGCCATCACGCGCAGCCTCCAGCAGGTGCTGCCTCAAGTGGGCACGCCGGGCAAAGATTTCTGGGTGCTGTCCCTCACCTTCCACCCGAAAGAGCGAGAGAAGGCTATCCAACAGTTTCAGCACGCCTATCGGCTGGACGGAATGGGCTGGCGCGTGGTCTATGCCCGCACGGAGCAAGAGCTGTTTCAGCTGCTGGATGCCCTCGATTTCCGATTCCGCTATGTGAATACGCGGGTGTATGACCATCCGAATGTGGTGGTGTTCCTCTCCCCCGATATGCGCATCCGCTACTATGCCGAAGGCACCACCTACACCGCTGATCAGATACGCACTGGCTTGCGCTGGGCGCGTGGCGAGCTGACCCTTTTGGAGCGGCTGGAGCAAGCGCTGCTGCCGCTTGGCATCATGCTGCTGATAGGAGGCACGCTGCTGAGTCTCTATGCGGGCAGCCGTGTTGCACGGGCAAGCCGCCAGCGGGTTCAAAGCACCTGACACCCCTCGAAGAGCAGCCCGAATGGGGTATAATATATCTACCCGCACCACGCGGGGAAAGGAGGATATCGATGATGAGACGCATAACAGAACTGTTGGGTTTGGCGCTGGTCTGCGCTGCGGCACTGGCGCAGCCAATTATCGACGGGCGCAACATACCCGCTGAATTTGGCACACCGCTTGCATCCCAGACCAACTACACAGGCTTCGGCGACCGCGTGGACCCCAACCAAACCTGGGGCTCCGAGCTGGATCAGCTCTTCGTGCGCTGCCAAGGCGGTGTCCTCTACATCGGTGTCACGGGCAACCTCGAGGGCAACGGCAACGCCTTCCACTTCTATATCGACACGGGACGCAACCCCAATAACACCTTCACGCTCACCACAGGCTGTATCAACTGCTCGGTGCAGGGTATGAGCGGCGTGGTGTTCGACCATAATCCCGACTGGGCGCTCGGGGTGAACCGCTACGACGATGGGCAGGGCAACGACAACATCTATGTCGACCTGCACGACCTGGTGAACAATGTGTCCACCTATCTGGGTGCCGCACCCACCAACACGGGCAACGGTACGCTGAGCGGTGGCGACAACAGGGCAGGTGTGCGCGCCGCGCTGGACAACTCGAACCTCGCCGGCATCACCAGCGACCCGAACAACCTCGGCGACCCCGCTACTGCCACCACCGGCATGGAGGTCGCCATCCCGCTGAGCGCTTTAAATTATTCGGGCGGTAGAATTCGTATTCTGGTGGTGCTGACAGGCGGCGCCGATCTGGGAGACCCCTGCCGCGGAACCTACATGTCGAACCAGACGCTGCCTGCCCTGAATATTGGCGACACCACACAGCAGTTCCCGAATGTGGCGTGGGTGCGCTGCCCAAATCCGCCGTTCGACTCCTTCCCCTTCAGCTTCCAGGTGAGCGCGCCCGGCGTCCAGTATGTGGAGATCGAGCCGTGCCCGACGGGTCCTCCGGGCGATGTGGATGGCAACGGCTGCGTGGATGATGCCGACCTGCTGGCGGTGCTGTTCGCCTTCGGGCAGTCGGGTTCGGGTCTGCCTGAGGATGTGAACGGCGATGAGGTAGTGGACGACGCGGACCTGCTCATCGTGCTGTTCAACTTCGGTCAAGGCTGCTGACAGCAGCCAACGCGAGAACCGCGAGAACGCAGAAGCTGCATCCATCGGAAGGTAGGGGCGAGGTGACCTCGCCCCTCCACTGAAGTTTGCCCCCTCCAACATTTCGGTGCTACGCCAGCTGGCGCAATCGTTGGTCGAGCGCGAGATGCAGCAGCGACAGCTGCAGTACCAGAGCGAGCT
>Ga0079992_129345_pt1 | contig 61908 bp, 55 predicted proteins | sample FaiFalFF_MnMetaG_3_FD_69197 | JGI IMG/M metagenome (GOLD analysis project Ga0079992, IMG submission 69197) | Freshwater microbial communities from Yellowstone National Park, Wyoming, USA - Fairy Falls B (FF_Mn_B) MetaG (SPADES assembly) (version 2) | ecosystem: Environmental > Aquatic >...
GCCCTGATCTTCAGTTGCTCCGGCCTGGAGGATGACCCCCGCCGGACCTGTCAGAACTGCGTGTACGGGTCCCTGCGCCTCCCCCGTGGGGACGTGTACGTGATCGTCCATCCGGAGTTCTGGCCGATGGGGGTGTGGGAGAACTTTGATGAGGCCGCCCGGCGGATGGAGCGGGCGCTTCAAGGCCGCTGGCGCTGGCGGGTCCTGCGGAACGTGTGGACCGACGACCCGGACAGGGCGTGGCCCCCGGAGGTCCCCCGGGACGCCTTCATCGTCCAGGTGACCCTGCGGGAGGACTATCCCGGTTGCTTTTCCTCCTCCGTCGGCTCCGACCGATGGGGCAACATTGCCCTCTGCCGGAGCCATGCGCGGCTTTTGGGCGTCATCCTTCACGAGTTCGGCCATCAGGCCGGCCTCAGCCATCTGCCCAGGGGCGTTCGGGGTCTGATGACCTTTGGCTATTACACGGAGGACTTTACGGACTTTGAGCGGTGGGTCATCGGGGCCATGCGGTTTCGGCGTTCGGGCCTTCGGGCGCCCGACGACCAACTGCAACCGACGAGGTAAGGAGGTGTGCGATGTCTCGGACGGCACGGGCGGTGCTTTGGGGACCTCGTCGGGGACCGGAGGCCTCCCGGCCCCGAAAAGGAAGAAAGCCGCCTATATAAGCATATAGGCGCCTGTGAACGTTCCCCGGGGTCCCCGCCGGCCCTCCTTCCGGCGGGCCGGCAGGGGTCCGGAGGTCCCGCACGACCCCCGGGGTCTCCGGAGTTCTCCAGGGTCGTCTGGACGAACCGGCCGGCGGAGGTCCCGGAGGCCTCCGGAGGGTCCAAAACGCGCAGGAACCCGCTATAGATGATCCCAATAATAGAGTTCATGAGTTCACCATTTCACGGGTTCACAGGTTTACAGGCAGAGGGTTCACGAGATCATAGGAGGTGCGCGTTTTCCGTCTTCGTTTTTTGTTCGTTTCCCGCATCGGGTCGGGAGGGTCCGGGGGCGGGCCGGACTTCCCCCCAAGGATCGGGGGTCCAGATGGGTCGTCCGGATGTCGGGACCGGGGGGTCCGGGCATGGGCCGGGTCGGATGGATCCCCGGGTCCCCCGCCGGCCGAACCGGGGGCCAAAATGAACAACAAACCCCCCTTTGTTCGTTTTCTGCTAGGACCCCCGGCCGGAGGTTGCCGTCAAGGGGCGACCAACTCGTACCATGCCCCCCGCCCCTTGCCCACCCGCCGGAGCCGGCCCGCCTTGACCAGACGCCGAAGTACGTAGGCCGCCTGGTAAGGTCGCACGCCCAGCCGTTCGGCCACCTCCCTCCGCGTGACCCGCCCGCCGTCGGACCGCGCCAACTGGATGACCGCCTCATCGAGATGGCACCGACGGAGCAACCGCGCAAAAACGACCAGCACGAACAGTCTGCCATCCGACCCGAGGCAAAGAGGCCCGAAAACGTAAAGCCAGTCCCCCTCACGGAGTGGGAAGCCGTTCAGGCGATCCCCCAACCTGCGACTCAGCCTACAACCGAGCCGAACACCCCGCCCGACGGCGAGAACAAAGTCAACTTCTTCCCGCTCCCTGTCGGAAGTGAAACGAGAAGGACCGAGAAGATATATGCACCCCCTATTGACGGAAATGGCCGCCGGCCACTTCCGTCAATACATAGGGGCGCGCCAGTTCGGATAGCCGGAGGCCATTTTGGGGGGTTCTGAGGCAGGGGTCCGGCCGGCGGGGTCGATCCGGCCCGTCGGCCGGCGGGCGGTTCGGACCGTTGGCCGGCGCGCCGTTCCGGACGGGAGGCCTCCGCTCTCCGGCGGGCCGGCCGTTCCGGACGGAGAGGCCTCCTCGACACGATAGCACTTTGGCGTTAGCCTGTGCCCGCCGGTCCAGATGGCCGATGGTGGACCAGCGGGTCCACCATGTGCACGGAGAGGGCCGTTTTCGGGGGGGGTCCTTGGGCCGGGGGGTAGTCGGATGTATCCCCCCGGCCTTCGGCGTCGTCCGGGCGTATCTGAGGGGCCATTTTGGGGGGTTCTGCGGCGGGGGTCCGGACGGAGAGGCCCGGGCGGACGGGAGGCCTCCGCCGGCGGGAGCGTGGGCCGACGAACCGGCCGGGCAGGGAGCGACGGTCGGCCAGGACGGCCGAATTTTTCGCAAAAATTTCGCCGCTTTTCTATTAAGGAGTTTTGAATCGGGTATCCCTTCTCTCTGTATCTCAGATCTCTTGTATCTACCTTCCTAGGGGGGTATAAGGGGGGATTCCGAACGGTAGTCCCTCGTGCGCCGAACGGTAGTCCCTCGTGCGCCCGCCTCCCGTGCGGATTCCCGAAGGCCGTTTCCGCCGGCCCGCATCGGAGGCCGACGCAAAACGTAAGGAAACGTAAGACTCTTAGAGCCATGCGGATTTGCGAGGGGTCCCTTCCGAACGACATCGGCCTCCCAAGCGGAAACGAAACGTAACCCCCGAAAGGCCACGGTAGTCCCTCGTGCGCCCGCTTCCCATGCGGATTCCCGAAACAAACGTAAGGCCCTACACCCATCACGCTTTGCGCCCCGTTGCCGCCCCAAAATGCGCCGTTTATCGGATGTGTCTGCCTTCTTCACCACATTAACTTGAATTGCCATTCTCTTTATCCGGTTTATCCGCCAATTCGACGCCCGTCCACACCCGGACGGCCCGGCCGCCGAGCTTGACAACCCGCACCCGCAGGCGGAGGGACCGAAGCCGGCGCCCGAAGGACCGGGCCGTCACCGGCAGGAGGCCCTCCGTTTTGCAGAAGCGCAGGTAGTCCCCATACAGGACCGAAGACGGCGTCCGGGCCCCGGGCCGCCGGACGACCCGCAGGCGGAGCCAGCTGGCGACGGAGTCCTCCTCGGGGCCCGGCAGGACCGGAAGCGCCTCGACCCGCCGGAATCGGATGCGGCCCCGCCGGACCTCGACGACGATGACCCGCGGCGGCTCGATGCCGACCCGGGCGAGGTCGTCCCGCCGGTTCAGGTTCCCGACGGCCCGCCGGAGGCGGGCATAAAAGCGCTTGCGGACTCGCGAATGGGCCGGGGCCGGCGTCCCGAGCAGGGCCTCATGGACGGCGTCGACGGTCATCTCGATGGGGTGGCGCACGCCCTGACGGCCGTGCCAGCGGACGGCGAAGAACCGGACCAGGGCCGCTTCCAGCCGGCCCATCCGGCTCATCCGAACAATAGCGCCCCAGGGGACCCTGCGGATGTAGAGCCACCCCTCCCGAACGGCCTGCACGAGGGGCGGCGAAAGCCGAAAGACGACCCGATCCGGGTCCCCGTCGTCGAACTTGACCCCCGCCACGGGCAGAATGCCCTCCGAGGCGAACCGTCCGAGCGGGGTCCGGTCGTCGAGGCCCGTGATTCTAAGCACGAAGCTCAGGGAGGCATCCAGCCGGGCAAGCGTCTTGGCGTTGACCTCCCCGTACAGCAGTTCCAGGTCCGCCCGGGGCACGGCGACGGCGTAGGTCCCCCAGGCGGAGGGCCGCAGTTCGGCGAAGGCGGCCACGGACAGGACCCACTCGAAAACGGCCGCCGCCTGCGGCGACATCCCACGGCGGCCGTAGCGGATGACCTCGACGACCGTGCCGTCCGACCGAGGGATGCGGACGACCACCTCCCGGGCCGGCGAAAGGATCAGGCCCGGGAAGGCGCAGAGGTCCACCAGGAGCGTGGCCGCTCCGCCCCGTGGCCCCTCGCCTGCATACTCCGGCCAGGGGGTCGTCATTTCGTCGAGCAGGCCGTGAAGGATCGCGTGGTGGTGATCGTTTTGTAAGTGATGCATACCCGGTGTGCGCGTTTTCCGGTGGCCGGGCTCGGTCCTCGGTGCTCGGTGTCCGGCCTTCGGCGTCGATTCGGCTCCGGTGCCGGGTACCAGGTCCCAGGTGCCAGATAGCCGGTACCCGATACCTGGTACCCGGTACCGGGCACCAGGCGGAATGCCCGTCTCATGCCTCGAAAACCCGCACACGGGGTATGCATCATAAAGGGAATCCTCCCTCGGAGAGGTGCCATGATTCAGGAGACCCGGACTTACCGGTGCCGCCGATGCGGGAGTGGGGACATCGTCAAGAACGGACGGAATCGATACGGGAACCCGCAGTACCCCTGCAAGGCCTGTGGGGCCTATGGGGTCCTGGAACCCAAGGTGCGGTATACGGAAGCACAGAAAGAGCAGATTCTGCGGGCCTATCCGGAGCGGGTCCGCCTGCGGGGAGGGCCGAGGCGGTATGGGGTCTCCATCGGGACGGTCCTCCCCCCGGTAGCCGAGACCCTACGCCCGGCCGAGGAAGGGGACGTCCTGGAAGTTTTGTGGGGCGGAAGGACCGGAAGGTCTCGACAGGTCGGGGCCTGCGTCGGAAGCCACCGGTCGGAGGCTTTGGGAAACCATCCCGGAAGCCTATCGGGGCTTCAGGGCGGCCTACGGCCGACCCACCGCTCCGGGGACAAGCCATCGGGCCAGCGGGCTCATATCGAGCGCGGGCATAACACGGTCCGTCAGCGGTTGGCCCGTTACGTGCGGAAAACACTGTTTTTCTCCAGGTCGCTGGCTTTCCATGAGGCGGTGACTCGATGGTTTGTCACGGACTCCAACCTGGGGCTCCTTTCATCAGTTACAATTAAAGCATGGGCCAGGCATTCCGCTTAGGTATCCGGTACGGGTACCAGGTCTCAGATACCGGTACTGGTACCTGGGACCCGATACCCGGTGCCGAATCGACGCCGAAGCTCGGATACCGAACACCGAGGACCAAGGCTGGGAACCGGGTACCGGAAAACACGCCCATTGGATTAGCAACTATCATGCCATTCCCCCGGGGGCTCCGGACCTGAACGGAGTCCCTGGCCGGCTTGGAGACCATCCGGCTCGAGAGGCCGGTTATCGCCCCGACGAGGAGCAAGCCCCCGGCCCACTGCACCGGGCTCAGCCGCTCGCCCAGCAGGAAGACCGACAGGAGGGCCCCCTGCAGGGGCTCCAAGGCGTAGACGAAACTCGCCAGGAACGTCTTCAGTCGGGGTTGGGCCGTCATCTGCCACTCAAAGGCCAGCCACGAGGGAAATACGGCCAGGAGGACCACAAGCGCCCACGCCCAGGTCGGATTCGCCGGAGCCGCCAGGGAAGACCCGGTCAGGAAGCTCCAGAGAGCCGTCCAAAAGGTCAGGCCGGCCATCTGGAAGCCCGCATACCACCGGGCCTGGGCCGGTGTCACCCACCGGTCGATCAGGACCGTCTCGACGGCAAAGGCCAGCGATGCGGCCACGCACAGGACGTCACCCCCGTTCCACCGCCACGTCCAGTCCTCGTGAATCGTGACCAGAGCGGTCCCGATCAGGACGAGGAACCAGTAGGCGACCAGGACCCGGGTCCGCAGACCTGTGACCCGGATGGCCCGGCGTCCGAAGACCCCGAGGGCCAGGAGGGGTCCGAAGAGGATGGCCAGGGACGTCAGAAAGGCCGCCTTCGAAGCCGTCGTCCACCGGATGCCGTAAGTCTGGGCCATGAAACCGACCCACAACGTCAGGCTCAGCAAGAGCGCCCGGACGTAGTCCCGGCCGGTCCGTTTCGGCCCCCGGAGTCGACCGATGCCGACGACCAGCAGGGTTGCCAAGGCGTAACGCCAGAACTGGATCTGGAGGGGCGTCCAGACCGTCAGCAGAAGTTTATACAGGGGTAAAGTCAGGGCCCACACGACCGTCGCCAGCCAGAGAAGGCCGACGGCCCGAAGCCGGGTCGAGAGGACACGACGTCGGTGGAGTATCCAGCGCCGCATCGTCTGCCTCCTGCCAAGGGGCGAGACGCGCCGGCCGACGTCGGAGGTCCGAAGGTTCGGGACGGGTCCAAACTCGGTGGGTCTTAGCAGGGGATGCCGTCCGGCTGGACGGCGCTGTATCGGAAGCTGAGCACTATCCCGGCTTTCGAGAAGACGACCCCGTGAGGGGGCAAGGGAGTGACGGGTGTAGGGGTCTAAAGCTCACGTCCGACCGCTACTCTCGTCACTCCATCCCTTCGGCCCCGCGTCCGTCCGAAGGGCCTCGTCTCGCCCCATCGATTTTTACTCTTTTTAAGATAAGCCCCTCCGGGGGTCCGGGCAACCCCGAATCCGAAACTCGGGCCCGGTCATCTCCACCCCGCGTCCCGGAGGTCGGCCTGAACGGCCTCGACGAGGGTGTCCAGGATACCGGGCAGGGCCGACTCCAGGCGGTGCCACGTCGGAAGTCGGGGTAGGCCCATCGGCCGCTCCTGGAATTCCTGAACGGCCCGGTCGATGCACTGGCCGAACAGTTCAATCATCGAACGCTCTTCATGGAGGCTGTACGCCAAGTCGCACCACTCGCTCATGGCCCCGTAGACGGTCGAGTACTCCCGGGCCCGGGCGATGAAGGTCAGCCGCAGGGTCTGAAAGAAGTCGGCTGGCAGGACGACCCCCCGGCTGGCGACCTCCACAAAAAAGGCCCGGGCGATGTCCACGACCATTCGGGTCAGGCCGCCCGAGAAGTCCGGCGGTCCCGTCGCCTGATGTTTGTGGTCGTAGCGGTCCGTGATCTCGACCTGACAGATGTTCCGGACGTTCAGGAGGCGGTAGGCCTCGGCGAGGAGGCCGACCTCGATACCCCAGTCGGCCGGGACGGGGATGTCCCGCAGGATGCTCGTAAAGGTCGCCATTTCCCCGGCCAGGGGGTACCGGAAGTCGCCCATGTACTCCAGGAAGTCCAGAGGGCCGAGGATCTGTTTGAGGGCCCGCACAAAGGGGAAGTAGAACAGGCGGACGACCCGCCCATAGAGCTGGTCGCCATACCGGACGTAGAAGCCCTTCGCGAACTGGAAACCGAGGACGATGACGGGATACAGGAGCCGTCCGAGAAAAGCCCGGTCGTAGGTCAAGATGTCGGCATCATGGAAGGCCAGGACGGCGACCTGTCCCTCCCCGAGCACATAGCCCAAGGCCGTCCAGACGGCCCGACCCTTGCCCCGGGGACCCAGGGGAAGGACGGCCTCGATGGACTGGATGTGGGCCTGCAGACGGGGGCTGTCGTTCCAGACGACGACCCCCCGGGAGCCCAGGACGTCGGTCACGGTCCGAACGGCCGTCTCGAACTCACCGGCGTCGGCCCGGTCCAGGCTGACGTAGACCCGCCGGATGTAGGGGATGTCGGAGAGGACCTCCAGGATGCGGGCCATGGCCGGCGACTGAAAGTCCGAGTACAGGCAAGGGATCAGGACTCCCACGGGCTTGCGCCGGACCGCCGCCGCGAGGCGCCCTTCCAGTTGAGGCCAGACCTCGGGTCGGATCAAGGGCAGAGTCGGTACGTAGTTCTGCCAGAAGTCCCCCATGAAGCCTCCGATAGAACCCCATGGCTCAAGACGATGACACGTCGTCCCATGGTTTGGATCGGAACAGTCGTTGCATCCATCGACGCCACGTCCGGGGATGGTCGACCCCTACAAAGGGGACGCCCCGGCGGGCCATCCGACGGTCGGAGGCCGTATCGCCGACGGCCCAGAAAGCGGCTCGGGGCCATGTCCGCCGAAGACCCGGATACAGGGCGCCTACAGCGTGGCCCTTGTGAACGGGCGTCAGCGTGGTGAGGAGTTTTCCCCGCAGAAGGTACCAACCCCGCGTCCGGGCCCATGCCGCTAAAGTCCTCCATGAGCCGGCCTCGATGACGAAGGGAAGGGGTCCCCGACGCCGGTAAGCCCGTTGGACGGCTTCCGATGACAGCCCACTCCAGCAGGCCAGCGTTGCCGGTGGGATTTCCGGCAGGAGGCGGATGCGCACGCCGGTGGCCTCGACTGCCCGCCGCAGGTCCTCCGGGTCCGGCCGTTGGGGCCATTCGTAGAGGGTAAGGCCGTCGGATTCGCCGACGAACCGGTAGCCCCGCCGTCGGACGAAGGCCCCCCAGGCCGGGCCGTACGGCTCGTCCGAGGGGACGGCGATGCCCCAGCCGCTTTCGTAGGCGAAGCAGGGCAGAAAAGCCGGCAGATGTCGCCAGACGGCCATTTCGTCCAGTGTCTTGCTGGTGACCGCCACGATGCCGATGCCGTAGGCTTCACAGGCCCGGAGGGTGTCCAGCGTCGCTTCCCACGGGAAATCCGGAGACGTCATCGTCCCGTCGATGTCGGAAAACACGATGACCCGCATGGATCTGCCGACCCCCAGGTTTTCGAAGCCCCGCTCGGGACGTTCGCGAATGCGAACAGAATGCGATCACGCTGAGCGACCGGGGCCACCAGCCGAGGCCCTTTCCCCACGGGTACTATGACGGCTTTCCGCCGGTCGGTCAATATCGGTGGGCGGATACGGTAGTTGGGCAGTGAGGCAATAAGGCAGTAAGGCAATAAGGCAATAAGGCAGTAGGGCAGTAGGGCGATACGGCATTGGGGCAATGGGCTTCCAGGCTCTGCACGCCTGGGGGAGGATTCCGTCCAAGTCTTGCTGGCCCGATAAAAGTGGCGAAGTGACGAAGTGACGGAGTGACGAGGTGATGGGTATCCGGTGCCGGGTTCCAGGGGTCAGGTACCGAGCACCGGCGCCCCGCACCGGATCCGGTCCGATGCCGGGGGCCGGATACCGGGAGGGATCGTCCGGTACCGGGTTCCCAATCACTTCGTCACCTCGTCACTCCATCACTTCGTCACTCCATTACTTCGTCACCCCAGATACCGGGCACCCGGAACCCGGGACCTGGTACCCCGTACCTGAGCCGGTCCGACGCCGAGGACCGAGGACTGGAACACGCGCCCGGCGGGTTTGCTATAATACCCCGGGTCTTCGGCCTTTCGCCTTGAACAGCTCGGGTCCGAAGACCCGCCCCGCTTCCTTCCTGGAGGACCGTCATGATGGAGACCCCCCTCTGGCAGGCTGACCCCGAGGTCGCCCGACTCATGCAACAGGAGTTGGACCGCCAGCGGCATACGCTGGAACTCATCGCCTCGGAGAACTTTACGACCCGAGCCGTCCTCGAGGCCGCCGGTTCGGTCCTGACGAACAAGTATGCCGAGGGCTATCCGGGCCGCCGCTACTACGGCGGCTGTGAATTCTATGACCGCATCGAGCAGTTGGCCATCGACCGGGCCAAGCGCCTCTTTGGGGCCGAGCACGCCAACGTCCAGCCCCACTCGGGTACCCAGGCCAATATCGCCGTCTACTTTGCCATGCTCCAGCCCGGTGACACGATCCTCGGAATGGAGCTGTCCCACGGCGGCCACCTCAGTCACGGCCACCCCTTGAACTACTCGGGAAAATACTTCCGGGTCGTCGCCTACGGCGTCTCTCGGGAGACGGAGACGGTCGATTACGACCAGGTCGAGGCCCTCGCCCATGAATACCGCCCGAAACTCATCCTGGCCGGCTTCAGCGCTTATCCCCGCAAACTCGACTTCGCCCGCTTGGCCGAGATCGCCCGGAGCGTCGGGGCTTACATGATGGCCGACATCGCGCACGTCGCCGGTCTCGTCGTCGCCGGACTCTATCCCGACCCCGTCCCCCACTGCGACTTCGTGACGACAACGACCCACAAGACCCTCCGGGGTCCTCGGTCCGGTCTCATCCTGTGCCGGGAAGCCTACGCAAGGGAAATCGACAAGGCCGTCTTTCCGGGTACCCAGGGCGGCCCCCTCATGCACATCATCGCCGCCAAGGCCGTCTGCTTTCAGCAGGCGATGACACCGGAATTCCGGGCGTACCAGGCTCAGGTCGTCCGCAATGCCCAGGCCCTGGCCCAGCAACTCATCGAGGAGGGTCTCCGGCTCGTCTCCGGCGGGACGGACAACCACCTCATGCTCGTCGACCTGCGGCCCATCGGGATGACAGGCAAGCAGGCTCAAGCCCTCCTCGAGGAGGTCGGCATCACGGTCAACAAAAACACGATTCCCTTCGACCCGAACCCTCCGATGGTCACGTCGGGGATCCGCATCGGGACGCCGGCCGTGACGACCCGGGGAATGCGGGAGCCGGAGATGCGCCTCATCGGCCACTGGATTGCCGAGGTCCTGAAGCACCCCGACGATGACAAGGTCAAGGCCGAGGCCCGGTCCGTCGTCCGGCGGCTGACGGAGGCGTTTCCCCTGTACCCCGACCTCGTGTACATGCCGGAGTCGTTTCAGGAGGGACGGGATGACGAAGTGACGAAATGACGGGACGGCGTTCGGTTATCCCGTCGCTCCTTAGAAACGGGGGGACGGAACCCCGGCGGAGGAATGCGGGATGGATGGATTTCCGCCGAAGGATTTGCCGGAACGCCCCTTCTGGCCGACTCTCGTCCGGGCATACGTCGAGACCCACCGGAACTGGCCGTGGGTCCTCCTCTACTGGCTGGCCGTCGCCGGAGCGGCCGGACTGGCGGGAATGCCCCTGACCCAAAGCCTGGACGCCTACTTCCGCCATCGACCGGCGGCGGCCGAGCTGTATCCGGGGCCGCGGCTCCTCTACCTGCGGGAATGGCTCCATCAGCCCGGCTTTTCCGCCACATGGTCTACCTTCACGTCCCTGACCCTCGGGGTCGGGCTCCTCCTGTGGTTGGTCCACCTCTTGGTCAGCAGTGGCTGGCTCGTCATGGTCGGTGTCCGGGGTCTTCGACGGCACCCGGTCGGGACAGGAATCCTGTTGGGGACCCGCACGTTCGGTCGCCAGATTCAGGCATGGCCCCTGTGGTTCCTCGGCTGGGTCGGCGTCGCCGCCCTTGGATTCATTGCCTGGCGGGGGCTCTTCAGCGTTCTCGTCCGGACCCATCGGGACGGATGGGTCGTCCCGACGTTCTACGGTGGTCTGGTCGTCGCCGGCCTCGGCCTGGGGATCGCCGGCTTCCACTGGGACCTGACACGGGTCCTGGCGCTCCAGACCGTTCGGAAGCCGGGTCTTTCGGCCTGGCGGGCCGTCCGCACGGCCTTGCGACAATGGGCCACCGGCCTGGGGCTCGTCCTCGTGTACGCCCTCATCCCCCTCGGAGCCGTCGCTGTCCTGGCCTTCGTCCACAAACTCTGGATGGCCTTCCATCCCAAGACGGCCGTCGCCCTCGGGTGGCTGACGTACGCCCTGGGGCTATGGGTCCGGCTGTGGAGCCGTCTGGCCTACTATGCCCACCTGAGCCTGGCCTTTGGGGACCCGGCGGCCCTCGTCGAGGCCCTCCGGCCGGTCCCGACAGAGGCGGCCCCACCGGCCACACAAATAGGAGTGACGAGTAACGGGTGACGGGTGAGGAGTAATAAGTCCTTGCCTTACTGCCGTATGGCCCCATTGGACACCCGGGGCGAGACACTACCGAAGGGACGGCAGATAGGAGTGACGAGTGACGAGTAACGAGTGACGAGTAAGAGTCTTAGGAGTTACGCAGTTGAACGGAATCAGATCCAAGCCATCCGTATGCCAAGCACGAGTAACAAGTGACGAGTGACGAGTGACGAGTAAAGGGTAATGAGTAATGAATCATTGCCGAACTGCCGTATTGCCCTATTGCCGTAATGCCTTACTGCCGTAGAACAGCCCTGCCGACTTCAGAGCATAATCTGGGGGTGGGTCCGTCGTGGGAAGCGGCCCGCCCCCTCGGGCGGAGGATGCCGATGGCCCGCCAGTTGTGGGTCCTGTGGACGGGTCTGCTCCTCGGGATGGTCACGACCTCCGTCATCATCCTGGGGGTCTTACCCCGTATCATGAAGAACCCGATCCGTCCCCCGGAGGACCTCTTCCTGCGGTGGATCCGTTGGGGTTTCGTCGGTCTGGTCCTCGGGGCGTGGCTCCTGGGAATATGGGCCGTCCAGAGGGCCCGGCGACTCTGGTCGGCTTCCGGGCCCCCGGAGGCCCCGGCGTCGGAGCCCCCGGCCGTCGCGTGGGCCCTCGCCGGCTGGTCGGCCCTGGAGGGCGGCATCATCGTGGACCTCATCTACTGGCTGTTGAGTCAGGACTGGGGGAACACCTTGCCGGCGATGCTCATCCACGGCTTGACTTTTCTCTGGTCGAATCCCATGTATATCACCGCTCGGGCCTCCGGGGCCTCTCCCCCGTAAGGTCGGGAGAGAATCCCGGCTCATCGCCGTACTGCCCTACTGCCGCATGGCCATTTCCGAGGTCGACCGATGGTCCGGTCTGGGATGGGAATGACACTTCTCTTGAGCCTCAGCCTGGGGATGGCCTGGGGCGCCGGGCCGGCGGCCCCACCGGATGCCGCGATGATCCAGGCCGTCCATGCGAAGGTGCAGGCCTTGGAAGCCCGCCTCGTCGAGACCCGACGCCACCTCCACATGTACCCCGAGCTGAGTAACCGGGAGTTCGAAACGGCCCAGTTTATCGCCGAGCGTCTCCGGGCTTTAGGCCTCGACGAGGTCCGGACGGGAGTCGCTCGGACAGGTGTCGTCGGGATTCTGCGGGGGAACCGACCGGGTCCAGTCGTGGCCGTCCGAGCCGACATGGATGCCCTGCCCGTCGAGGAGACCCTCGATGTGCCGTACAAGTCCCGCCGTCCGGGCGTCAAACACGCCTGCGGGCACGACGTCCACATGACGGTCGCCCTCGGGACGGCGGAGGTCCTTGTCCAGTGGAAACGAGAGGGCCGCCCCTTACCCGGGACCGTCGTCTTCCTCTTCCAGCCGGCCGAAGAAGGGCCCCCACCCGGGGAGGAAGGCGGGGCCGCCCTGATGATTCGGGAGGGCGTCCTGGACCAGCCTAAGGTCCAGGCCATTTTGGGTCTCCACGCGGCACCCTTTCTGCCGGTCGGTACGGTCGCTTACACCGAGGGCCCCATCCTGGCCAGCTCGGACCGCTTTGAGGTCCTCATCCGTGGCAAGCAAACCCACGGGGCCTACCCCCATCAGGGCATCGACCCCATTTACGTGGGGTCTCAAATCGTCGTCAACCTGCAGTCCATCCTAAGCCGTCAGCTGGACCCCCGGGAGCCGGCCGTCGTCTCCGTCGGCGTCTTCCAAGCCGGCAACCGGTTTAACATCATCCCCGGGGAGGCCCGTCTGGAGGGGACGGTCCGCACCCTTCGGGAGGAGACGCGGCGGCGGATCCCCGTCCTCATGGAGCAGATCATCCGGGGGATCACGGAGGCCTACGGCGCGACGTATGAGTTCCGCTATGAGGCCATGACGCCCGTGACGGTCAACGCTACGTCCTTGGTGCAAGCGCTACTGCCGGCCCTCCAGAAGCTCCTGGGGACGGAGCATGTCCTCCGGACGGAGGCCCAGATGGGAGCCGAGGACTTTGGATTTTACGCCCAGAAAGTGCCGGCCTTCTACTTCTGGCTCGGCGTCCGGAACCCGGACGACCCGACGATCCGGATGCTTCACACCCCGGAGTTTGACGCCGACGAGCGGAGCCTCGCTGTCGGTGTTCGGGTTATGACGAACCTGGTCCTCTACTATCTGGCTACGGCTCCGCGGCCATAAATCCGGCCATCGGCTGTAGCATGGGCCTCCGCTGAACACCGATGGGACTATCAGACGTGCGAGGGTCGGGAGGCGGTTTCCCGCCCCCCGATGGGGAAACGTCCGACTTACTCTTGGACTTCTTTGACCTCTTTCACCTCGTAGCCCAGGTCCGCCAGGACCTTCTTAACCTGATCCAGCGAGGCTTTCGAGTCGTCCAGCTTCAGCTGAACGATCTTCTTTTCCCAGTCGGCCTGGACGTCGGAGACGCCCTCGACCTTCTTGAGGGCTTTTTGAATGTTGGCGGCACACTTCTCGCAGGAGATGCCTTTGACGGCCAGGCTGTAGCTCTTGACGGCCGCCAGGGCCGTGCCGCCGATAAGCAGGAGGGTCAGCACCACGGCGCTACCCTTTCGCATCGGAGACCTCCGGCGCTGAGTTTCTGAGCTATAATACTACACCATCGGGCGGCCCGTTACAGGTATCGGGTCCCGGCCCTCGGTGCTGGGTTCCCGGTGTCGGTAGGAAGCCTCCCGGTCTCCGGTGGAGGAGGGTGCCATGCGCCTGTCCAGCCGTTCCTTTCAAGACCAGCAAGCCATCCCGGTCCGCTACACGTGCGACGGGGCCGACGTGTCGCCGCATCTGGCGTGGTCCGAGGCGCCGACCGGCACGCAGAGCTTCGTCCTCATCATGGACGACCCCGACGCTCCCGTCGGCACATTTACGCACTGGGTCGTCTATGACATCCCGGCCCATCAGACGGAATTGCCCGAGGACTTCCCCAAGCAGGCCGACGTCGGGGGCATTCGACAGGGCGTCAACGACTTCCGCCGGGTCGGATACGGGGGCCCCTGCCCGCCGCGGGGTCACGGCCGACACCGGTACTTCTTCAAGCTTTACGCCCTGGACGTCCCGACCTTAGGACTGCCGGGGGGTGCCCGGCGGACCGAGGTCGAGGCCCGCATGCGGGGCCACGTGCTGGCCGAGGCCCAATATATGGGGACATACGAGCGTCGGTAGTCGGAAGGAAGCCGGCATGACGGAGGACGTCCTGGACGCCGTCGTCATCGGCGGCGGCCCGGCGGGGGCAATGGCGGCGGCCCGGTTGGCCCGGTCGGGTTACGCCGTCGTCGTCTTGGAGCGACACGTCAACCCGCGACCCAAGGTATGTGGAGAGTTTCTGTCGCCGGAGTGTGTCGTCTACCTGGACCTCATCGGGGCCGGCGAAGCGTTTCGGCGCCTGCCGGCCGTACCGATCGAGGCCGTCGCCCTCCACGGGGGGCGACGGGTCGTCACGATGGCACTGGACCCGCCGGGCTGGGGCCTGAGCCGCTCCGTATTCGACGACTGGCTCCTGCGGTGGGCGGCGCTCGGCGGCGCTCGGGTCCTCCGGGGGTATGAGGCGACGGCCGTCCGTCGAGAGGCCGACGGCTTCAGCGTCCGGGTTAGGCGGCTTCAGGACTTCACGGAAGTCGAGTTCCGGGCCCGTCACGTCGTAGGGGCCTTCGGCGTCAAGTCCGGCTCCAGGGTCCCCTTCGCCGGTCTGAACCCCCCGGGCCGGCGCGGCCGGGCTCTCATCGCCTTCAGCACCCATCTTCGTATCCCGAGTATAGAACGCCGGGTCGAGCTCTACTTCATGGATCACGCCTACGTCGGCTTGGCGAGCGTCGAAGACGGATGGGTCAACCTGGCCGGCGTCGTGGAGCCGGCATTCTTCCGGCGTTTGGGCGGAAAGTTCCCGAACCTTCTGGAATACCTGGCCGGCCGGGACCGGACGTTCCGGAAGCGGCTGGACGACGCCTCCGACGGGACGCCCTTCCGGGCGACGGTCCATCCGGGCTTTGGGTTCGGAAGGCGGACCTGGGGGGATATGGCCCTGATCGGCGACCGGACCGGCGCGATTCCTCCCTTTACGGGGGCCGGGATCGCCCGTGCCCTACAGAGCGCTTTCCTATGGGCCGAGGTCATGACGGAGGGGCCACCGGACCGGCACCCGGCGGCGGTCTGTGTCGAGTACGAGCGGCGGTGGCGACGGGCTTGCGCCGCCCCACTTCGGATGGCTTTGGCGTTAGATTGGCTCCGACGGCGGCCCGGGGGCCTTTCGATCCTACTGGGCCTCATGGAGCGGTATCCTTCGGTCCTACCGTGGGTGTACAGGCGGACCCGGGCACGGGGATCCGGGTCCCGGGAGGATTGGGCATGCGCAGGGTCGCCGTGACCGGCTTTGGATGCGTCACGCCGTTTGGAATCGGCGTGGAGGCCTTTGCCCGAGGGCTGGCCGAGGGCCGGAGCGCGACACGTCGGCTCACCCTATTTGAGCCAGACGAGTCCATCCCTTGCACGGTCGTCGCCGAAGTCCCGGACTTTCGGCCCGAGGACTTCATCGAGTCTCGGGCCGACCGGGAGCGCCTCGGACGGGCCGTGCCGATGCTGTGGCTGGCCGCCGAAGAGGCCTTGGCGATGGCCGGCCTGGACCCCCGCCGGATGAGCCTGACCGAGCGTCAGGAGGTCGACGTCCTCTTGGGTTCGGCCGGCGGGGGGATCGAGTTTGCCGAGCGGCAGTACCGGCTGTACTTTGCGGGTCAGCGGCGTCGGACCAGCGTCTATGCGATCCCGTCCTCTATCGTCGGGATGCTGGCCAGTGAGGTGTCCATTCGGTTTGGCTTCCGCGGGATGAGTCATGTCGTTTCCAACGGTTGCACCAGCTCAACGGACGCCATTGGCTACGCCTACCAGCTCATTCGGTTCGGACGAAGCCGGGTCGTCCTCACGGGCGGCGTGGACGCCTGCATCACACCGGCCATCCTGACGGCGTACTGCCAGATGCGAGCCGTCCCGACGGGCTTTAACGACTGTCCCGAGCGGGCTTCTCGGCCGTTTGACCGGGAGCGGGACGGCTTCGTCCTCGGGGAGGGAGCTTGGGTCCTCATCCTGGAGGACTTTGACCGGGCCGTCGCCCGGGGAGCCCGCCCCGTCGCCGAAGTCATCGGGTATGGCTCGACGTGCGATGCCTACCACCGGGTCCAAATCCAGCCCGACGGCATCGAGGTCGCCCGGGCCATCCGCCGGGCCCTGGAAGACGCCGGGATCGGTCCGGAGGCCATCGACTATGTAAATCTTCATGGGACCTCGACGAAGTTGAACGACGCCCTGGAGACGAAGGCCCTGAAGCTGGCCTTGGGCCCCCGGGCCTATGAAATCCCGATGAGCGCGACCAAGTCCCTGATCGGTCACCCTCAGGGGGCTTCTGGGGCGGCCGGCGTCGTCGCCACCCTCATCGGCATGGAGCGAGGCTTCATTCATCCGACGATCAATTACGAGTATCCGGACCCGGCCTGCGACCTCAACTACGTACCCAACCGTGCGATCCCGGCCCGGGTTCGTACGGCTCTATGCAACTGCATCAGCTTCGGGGCCAAAAACTCGGCTCTCGTGCTCAGAAACCTGCGGGAAGTCGGCGATTCCGAGCCGGTGGGATGACGGGAGGCGCTTAAGCCCAGCCCTCTTCGGATTTCCGACGCGCCGACCGGCCCTGCTTTGCAATCCCTATCCCGGTCCCGTTAGAATGCCCCATCCTGCCGTGCACGGCTTGGGGTGGGGCATCATGCAGTGGGACATCTTCGACGTCCGCCTCGAGGGCTCCCGTATCGAGGTCCAGGCCTACTGGCGAGTCCCCTGGCCCCGGCCTTGGGTGTTCTCCGTCCTGATGGACTTCGAGCGGATGCCCGACTGGATGTCTCGACTGGAAGAATCCGTCGTCCTGGATCGGACTCCCCAGCGTATGCGCGTCCGGCAGGTCGGCCGCTTCCTGGGCCTTTCGCTGGCCGTCGACCTGGAGGTCCGGTGGGTCGAGCCCGAGCGGATTGAGTTTGCCCAAATCCGGGGGAGCTTCGACCGTTTCGAGGGCGTCTGGACCCTGCAGGCGCTGGAAGACGTGCCCGAAGGGACTCGGATTGGCTACGAGCTGAAAGCCGCCCATCCCCTGGCCCGCCTGGCCGTCTGGATCAGCCCCTACGTCCGGACCGAGGTCCAGGAGCAACTGGAAGGTCTGGACGCTTACATGCGTCGCCTGTGGAGCCCTCCGAAGTCTGACCCCTCTCCGCCCCCGACTGCAGGTTTATAGGTTCTGCCCCCGTCCAGAGGGACCCGGTGTCGGGTTCGGGACAGCGGCCATGGCAACGCCCCGAGGAAACCCTTACCTAGGGAGTCCCTCGGGGTTCCATTCCGACCTCGGCCTACCCGAAACTTGACAGGAGGGTACGGCTTTGGTAGGGTATGGCCCCTTTTATAGAAGTGACGGAGTGACCAGGATGCAGGATGCAAGATGCAGGATGCAGGATACAGGATGCAAGATGCAGGATATAGGATGCATACCCCATGGGCGGGTTTTTCGAGGCGTGAGGCAGAAATTCCGTCTTATTATCCACGGCCGTATTGCCGTACTGCCTTACTGCCCGATTGCCCTATTGCGTCTCGGGTACCTGGAACCTGATACCCGGTACCTGATTTAGATCGACGCCGAAGGCCGGACACCGAGCCCAACGCGCCCCATCGGGTTTGTACCCTATCCTGACGTCTGAGCCATACCCTAAGGGAACACGACGATGACGACGCCGTTCTGGTATGTCGGCCTGATTCCCTTGCTTCCCGGCTTAGGAGCGCTGGTCAACGGGGTCTTCGGGCGACGGTTTTCGAAGCGAGTCATCCACACGATCGCCTGTGGGACGACGCTGGCGTCCTGCCTGTTGGCCTGGGTCCTGCTCGTCCAGTTCGTGCAGTATCCCCCCGAGGCCCGGCACTTCCCAGTGACTTACTACGACTGGCTGGACATCGGGCCGGTTCGCCTCCCGACGGGCGAGAGCGCCCGTTTGCATGTGCCCGTCGAGCTCCTGGTCGACCCCCTGTCGGTCGTGATGGTCCTGGTCGTGACCTTTGTCGGATTCCTCATCCACGTCTACTCGACGGGCTACATGTGGGAAGATCCCGACTATGCCCGGTACTTTTCGTACCTGAACCTCTTCATGTTCGCGATGCTGACGTTGGCCCTCAGTAGTAGTTTCCTCCTGCTGTTTGTCGGCTGGGAGGGCGTCGGCCTGTGCTCGTACCTGCTCATCGGGTTCTGGGCGGACCGGACGTCGGCGGCCAACGCCGGCAAGAAGGCCTTTCTCGTAAACCGCATCGGAGACCTGGGCTTCCTCCTCGGGATGATGCTGGTGTTTCTGGAATTCGGGAGCCTGCGGTTTGACGACGTATTCCCCCGGGTCGTCGGTGGGGCTTACGGGGTCAACGATCCCATCCTGGTCGCCATCGGCCTTCTCTTGTTGACAGGCGTGACGGGCAAGTCGGCCCAGATCCCGCTGTATGTGTGGCTCCCGGACGCCATGGAGGGCCCGACGCCCGTCAGCGCCCTGATCCATGCCGCCACGATGGTGACGGCCGGCGTGTACCTCATCGTGCGGTGTAACGCCCTATACCAAATGGCCCCCGACGCCCTCGGGGTCGTCGCCGTCATCGGGGCCGTGACGGCCCTGTTTGCGGCGACCATCGGGACGGCCCAGACGGACATCAAGCGGGTCCTGGCCTATTCGACGGTCTCCCAGTTGGGTTACATGGTCCTGGCGGCCGGCGTCGGGGCCTTCACGGCGGCCATCTTTCACCTGGTCACGCACGCTTTCTTCAAGGCCCTGCTGTTTCTGGGGGCCGGTAGCGTCATCCATGCCCTCCATCACGAGCAGGACATGCGCCGTATGGGGGGCCTGCGGCGATACCTGCCGACGACCTTCAAGACGATGACGATGGGCGTCCTGGCCATCGCCGGCATGCCCCTCTTCTCGGGATTCTTTAGCAAGGACGAGATTCTCCTTCAGACCTTCGTGAGCCCATACGGCCATTCCCTCCTGTGGGCCCTCGGGACGGTCACGGCGGGCCTGACGGCCTTCTATATGTTCCGACTGTGGTTCCTGACGTTCTTCGGCCCGGAGCGGATGGACGAGCATACGCGTCGGCACATCCATGAGTCGCCTCCCAACATGACGATCCCCCTGCGGGTCCTGGCCGTCCTGTCGGTCGTCGGGGGGGTCATCGGGCTCCCGGCGGCGTTCTTCCACTTGCCCGTCGTCGGGACCCTGCTCCATCCCCTGGAGGCGATCCAAATTCACCGATTCCTGGAGCCCTCCATTGCGCGGGTCCCGACGGCCCTCCATGGAACGGCTTCCCATGAGGCGGGCCTGGGCCTCGAACTCCTGCTGATGCTGGCCTCCGTCGGGGCAGGCTTGGTCGGTTTTCTGGTCGCCTATTTCCTCTACTACCGGCGGCCCGAGCTTCCCGACCGGGTGGCGGCCGCTTCGGAGCCCCTGTACACGCTGGTCCGGAATAAGTACTACGTGGACGAGATCTACGACGCCCTCGTCGTGCGGCCCCTCCTGGGGCTGGCGAATCTCTTGACGTGGCTGGACGTTCACGTCGTGGACGGCCTCGTCAACGGCGCGGCCTGGCTGACTCGGACGCTGGCCGACCTCTCGGGCCGGGTCGACTTTTACGGTGTCGACGGGGTCGTCAACGGCGTCGCCGAGGGGGTCCGCCAGGTCGGCGGGGCCCTCCGGCGGGCGCATACGGGCTTGGCCCAACAGTACGTCTTTGGGGCCGTCGTCCTGGCCCTGTTTTTGCTACTGTTTTACATGCTGGTGTTTTAGGCAAAGGGGAGTGACGAAGTGATGGAGTGACGGAGTAACGAAGTGACGGGGTGGTGGAGGTGGCCGCCCGCAAGGGCTCCAGGATGGGGTCTACAAGGTTGAGGGCAATACGGCGGTCCCCACGGAACTTGACCCTCTGGTTCCGTGGGAGGGGGCCCTACCGCGTTTCCAAATGCTCGGGGCACGGAACAGCGCGAGGGAAATGCAGAGTCGGATGCTCCGCTCTGGCGAGCTGGGTCTGTGCCCCTCGATACACCCCATCCCTCATCACTCCGTCACTTCATTACTTCGTCACTCCGTCCCTCTAAGTAGGAGGTCCGGATGGAGTACACGCTGGTCTATGCCCGGGACACCGTTGGCTTTCCGATCCTGTCGGTCATTTGCTTCCTACCCGTCCTTGGGGCCCTGGTCCTCCTGTTCCTGAAAAGCGAGCGGGCGATCCGATGGGTCGCCAACGTTTCCGCCATCGCCACTTTCCTGGTCTCCCTTCGCCTCGTCCCGGCTTTCGACAGCCGGACCCTCACGATGCAGTTTGTGGAAAAGGTCCCGTGGGTCCCGTCATTGGGTATCCAGTACTTCATGGGCATCGACGGCATCAGCCTGCTCCTGGTCCTGCTGACGACTCTCCTGAGCGCCCTCTCGGTCCTGTGCTCGTGGTATTCCATCACCCACAGAATTAAAGAATACTATATTTTTCTGTTGATTTTAGAAACCGGCATGTTGGGGGTTTTCACGGCGCTGGACTTCATCCTGTTCTATGTGTTCTGGGAGGTCATGCTCGTCCCCATGTACTTCCTCATCGGTATCTGGGGGAGCGACCGGAAGCTGTACTCGGCCATCAAGTTCTTCCTGTACACGCTGTTGGGCAGCGTCCTGATGCTGTTGGGCATCATCGCCCTGCACTACTATTACTACGGCATGACGGGCGAACGAACGTTCGACGTCTTGAAGTTCCACCAGTTGGCCCTGCCGGAGTACCTGCAGGACTGGATTTTCCTGGCCTTCTTCGTGGGGTTTGCCATCAAGGTCCCGATGTTTCCCTTCCATACGTGGCTCCCCGACGCGCATACGGATGCCCCCACGGCCGGAAGCGTCATCCTGGCAGGCATCCTCCTGAAGATGGGAACCTACGGGTTCCTGCGCTTTAGCCTCCCTATCCTGCCCGATGCGACCCGAACGTTCCTGCCCTGGATGATCGGTCTCTCGATCATCGCCATCATCTACGGGGCCCTGGTCGCCATGATGCAGAAGGACTGGAAACGGCTGATCGCCTACTCCAGCGTCAGCCACATGGGCTTCGTGACCCTGGGAATCTTTGCCCTGAACGCGCCGGGCCTGTCGGGGGCGACCCTTCAGATGATCAACCACGGTATCAGCACGGGTGCTCTGTTCCTCATCGTCGGCTTCATCTATGACCGCCGCCACACGCGGCTGATCTCCGAATACGGGGGCCTCTATCGGGTCATGCCGGCCTATGCGGCCATCTTTGGGATCATCGCCATGTCGTCCATCGGAGTACCGGGCCTCAACGGCTTTATGGGGGAGTTTCCGATCCTTCAGGGGGCCTTGAAGGAAGACTTCTGGTGGGGCTTCGCGGCCGGATGGGGTATCGTCCTGGGGGCCGGCTACATGCTGTGGCTATACCAGCGGGTGATCTTTGGGACCGTCACGAAGCCGGAGAACGAGAATCTGCCGGACCTGCGGTGGAACGAGTTTCTGAGCCTCCTCCCCCTGGTCCTGCTGGCCTTCCAAATCGGAATTTACCCGAAGCCCTACTTCCGGTGGATGGAAAGACCCATCGAGTATATCCTTTACAAGGTCCGACCCCAGGAGCTGACGGGGCCGCCCCAGTCCCTTCCGACCGTCGTCCCGGCGGGAAGCGGCACGTCGGCCACCCACGAGGTGCCGACGACCCGGTAACCGCCCCCGGCGCGGACGGGGACACCCCAGAGGTCTGCGGGACATGAAGCGGGGTCCGTTCGACTCCCTGCCGCCCCGTCGGGGCCCTCGTTGGAGGGGGGCCCGGGAATACGGCGAGTGGGTCCAAATCGCCTTGATGTTTCCGTCGTCCATCGCCGTCGGCGTGGCCATCGGATATGGCCTGGACCGGTGGTGGAAGACGGCACCGATATTCACGCTGGTCATGGCCCTGCTGGGAGTCGTGGCCGGATTCTATAACTTTTACAAGGCCTATACTCGTTGGGAGCGGCACCGGCGGCCGTAAGGCCTGGGTGGAGGCCGAGGCGGTCCATGGATACACTGATCAGCGCCGCCTGGGGGGTCCTGCTGGCCCACTACAGTTGGGTCCTGATCATCGCCACGACGGCCCAGGCCGTCGACGTCGTCCTGCAGAGGGGTCGGGCCCGGGGACTCCGGGGTTGGGCCTTCTGGACGATGGCCAAGTGGGGCCTCTACGGCCTGTGGATCTGGCTGGGCCTCGTGGGCGGACGGCTTTCCGGCCTCGGCATCGCCGCCGGCTTCTTCGTCGGATGGGTCGGGATGGCCGTCCAGTTTGCCCGTCGGCGGACGGGGCCGGTGGGGGAGGAGTAGGGCAATCGGGTCTGCCGTCGGGAGGTCGGAGATGGAGCACTTAGAAGTCCCACCGTGGATGGCCGTGCAGGTTCATCATCTCCTGGAGCGGCTGGGGATTCATCTGTCCGAGCGGGACGCCGTCGCTCTGACGATGGTCTTGATCCTGGTCGTCGCCGTATCCGTCCTGTTCGGGCTGTATCGAAACCGCTACCGGATCGTGCCGACGCCGGTCCAGCAGGTCCTGGAGGGCTACTACGAGTTCATCCGGGGCCTGTGCGTCGACATGATCGGGGAGGAGCGAGGCGAGCGGTACGTCCCCGTCATCGGGACGGTCGGCCTCTTTATCCTATTGGCGAATCTCATGGGCCTGATCCCCGGTCTGGCCTCGCCGACCAGCAACCTGAACGTGACGGCCGGGGCGGCCATCTTCGTGTTTCTGTACTACCACTTCGAGGGCATCCGGACTCACGGGCTCCTCGGCTACATCCGGCACTTCATGGGGCCCGTCTGGTGGCTGGCCTGGCTGTTTCTGCCCGTCGAGATCATCAGTCATCTGGCCCGGGTCCTGAGCCTGTCGGTCCGTCTGTTCGGGAACATCTTCGGGGAGGATACGGTTATCCTGATCCTGTTCATGTTCATCTTTCCGATCCTCGCGCCCCTACCGGTCATGGTCTTAGCGATCATCACGAGCTTCGTGCAAGCCCTGGTCTTCGTAATGCTTTCGGTTACCTACATCGCCGGGGCGGTCGCCGGTGAGGAGCACCATTGAAGGGAATCGGCAGTACGGCAATAAGGCGGAATTTCTGCCTCACGCCTCGAAAAACCCGCCCATGGGGTTGGCAACCTCGGTGAAGGCGGAAAGAAGGTCTCGGGTGCCGGGTGCCGGAGAGTCGGTCAGGAATCGGGACCGGGCACCGGATACCTTTCTTGGAAGGAGGGATCCACCCATGCGCAAGTGGTTGTCTATGACGCTGACGCTGTGGATCGGGGCCGGCGGCGCGGCTTGGGCCGCCGAGCCCGGGAATGCGGCCGGCGACGGCCTGCGGGCCTTTACGTGGCTGGTCGTGACCGCTGGGTTCGCCCTGGCCATTGCCGCTTCCATCGGTGCTATCTCGCAGTCCCGGGCCCTCGTCTCGGCCTGCGAGGGCATCTCCCGGAATCCCGGCTCGGCGGACGCCATCCGGGGCTTACTGATCCTGGGGTTGGCGTTCATCGAGTCGCTGGTCATCTATGTCTTGCTCATCGACTTCATCCTGCTCTTTGCGACGATCGGGCGAATCCCCCTGGGGGGATAATCCGGCTTCCGGGGCACGGCGCCCGCCGTGCCCCCCCGCTCCCTTGAAAGGCCGACGGGGACCCGATCCCGACCCCGGGTGCCGCCTCGGGAAGACCATCTCCGAATGGCTTGCGTCTGGAAGCCCGTAGCCTTATCCTGAGGGCAGTAGGGCAATAGGGCAGGTAAGGCAGTAAGGCAATTGGGCAATAGGGCAGGATTGAACTTCGTGTTGTCCAAGTTCGTAGGAGTCGGCCCGAAGAAGTCGGGCGGTATCCACCGGCCACTCATGATAAAAGTGACGGGGTGATGGGGTGACGAAGTGATAGAGTGACGATGAGGAGCTGGGTCTACCCTGGAGAACCCTGAAACTTTTTCAACACGAAGGTCAAGAATCACGGCCGACTGCCCGACGGCCTTCATGGCGTCCCGGAGGCGGGGATGGGCGTATTTCACTTTGGTGTCGTGATCTTCCCGGGGAGCAACTGCGACTACGATGCCTATCACGTCGTGCGGTATGTCCTCGGTCAGACGGCCGACTTCGTGTGGCATCAGGACACGGACCTCACGGGCCTGGACGTCTTGATCCTGCCGGGCGGATTTTCTTACGGGGACTATCTACGGACGGGGGCAATGGCCCGGTTTAGCCCCGTCGTGCGGGCCATCCCCGACTGGGTCGCCCGGGGCGGGATCGTCCTGGGTATTTGCAACGGTTTCCAGATCCTTCTGGAGGCAGGTCTCTTGCCCGGGGCGATGCTTCCCAATCGGGGGCTGGCCTTTATATGTGACGACGTTTCCATCAAGCCCCTGCGGTATGACACGCCCTTTACGTGTGCCATCCCACCGGGCCGGGTCCTGCGGGTCCCCATTGCCCACTACGAGGGCCAGTACTTTGCACCGGCCCGGACCCTGCGGCGTAGCCTTCGGGACGGCCGGGTCGTCTTCCAGTACTGTGACTCGGCGGGTCGGGTTCGGCCGTCGGCGAATCCGAACGGAAGTCGCGGGGCCGTCGCCGGCCTGATGGACGAGACGGGCCGCATCCTGGGGATGATGCCCCATCCGGAACGGGCCTCTGAGGCCGTCCTGGGAAGTACAGACGGGCGGTGGGTCTTTGAATCCATCGTGACGTACTTGGAACGACGGGCGGCGGCCCGGGCCGTAGCGTGAAGATGGAACGCATGGAAGGGACGAAGTGATGAAGTGATGGAGTGACGAGTAACGGGTAATCAATCATTGCCGTACTGCCGATCTTTCCATTGCCTCTATTCCGAAATTACTACTGCTTTGTTAAGATTTGAAATGCGGGAATGGGGCAGGGGTGCCAGGTACCGAGTCCCGGGTACCGGCTACCTGGCACCCGGTACCGGATTCGCGCCGAGGGCCGAACACCGAGCACCGAGGACCGAGCCTGGCCACCGGAAAACGCGCACATCGGGTTTGCATCCTGTACCCTGCATCCATGGCTTAACAGAGCATTAGGCCAGCCGAGTGCACAGAGGAGAGGATTATGCGGATCGGAGTCATGGGTGCCGGCTATGTCGGCCTCGTGACGGCCGCCGTATTTGCCGACCTCGGGAACGACGTCGTCGGCTACGACAAAGACGAGGCCCGTATCGCCATGCTTCAGCGCTCGGAGCTTCCGTTCTACGAACCGGGCCTTGAGGAAATGGTCCGGCGGAACCAAGCCGAGGGCCGCCTCCGCTTTACGACGGACGTCGCCGAGATGGTCGACTTCGCCCGAGTGATCTTCATCGCCGTCGGGACGCCGCCGGACGCCACGGGAGACACGGACCTGCGGCAAGTCGAGGAGGCCGCCCGGGCCATCGCCCGCCACATGAAGGACTACAAGGTCATCGTCAACAAGAGCACCGTCCCCGTCGGGACTGGCGACCTCGTCCGGCAGATCATCGAGACTCATCAAGTCCGTCGGGTCCCCTTCGACGTCGTCTCGAATCCCGAATTCCTGCGGGAGGGCTCGGCCATCCAGGACATGCTGAACCCAGACCGCATCGTCATCGGAGCGCCTTCCCAGCAGGTCGCCATGACGGTCATGGAACTCTACGCTCCCCTGGGCCGGCCGATCCTCGTCACCGACGTCGCGACGGCCGAGATCATCAAGTATGCGTCCAATGCCTTCCTGGCCATGAAGATTTCCTTCATCAATACCATCGCCGACCTGTGCGAGATGACGGGGGCCGACGTCGAGATGGTCGCCCGGGGGATCGGGATGGACCACCGGATCGGGCCCCATTTTCTGGGGGCCGGTCTGGGGTATGGGGGTTCCTGTTTTCCCAAAGACGTCCTGGCCTTGATTCACACGGCCCGACGATACGGGGTCGACGCCGGCCTCTTTGAGGCGACCGACCGGATCAACCGGAGTCGGGTCGAGCGCTTCGTCCGCAAGATGGAAGCCGTCTTGGAGGGCCTGGCCGACAAGACCATCGGCGTCCTGGGCCTCTCCTTTAAGCCGGACACTGACGACCTCCGGGAGGCCCGGTCGCTGGAGCTGATCCGGTACCTCCTGGACGCCCACGCCCACGTACGGGTCTACGACCCCGTCGCCATGCCGCGGGTCCGGCCGATCCTGGGCGATACGGTCGTATACGGCCGCAACGCCTACGAAGCGGCGGAGGGTGCCGACGCCCTGGCTATCGTCACGGAGTGGCGGGAATTCCGTCAGATCGACCTCGAACGGGTCCGGACGCTGATGCGTCAGCCCTACATTTTCGACGGTCGGAACATCTACAACCCCGAACGGATGGCCCGCCTGGGCTTCCATTACTACGGCGTTGGCCGACGATTCATCCCACCGAACCGGTAGCGAGCGATGGACGGACCCGTTGCCCTCGTGACGGGCGGAGCCGGATTCATCGGCTCCCACCTGTGCGAGTACCTGCTGAAGCAGGGGTACTTTGTCATCGCGATGGACAACCTCTTGACGGGGGATGTCCGGAACATCGCCCACTTACACAACCGGCCCTTTCTCTTCATCCATCACGACGTGACCCAATACATCTACGTCGATCGGCCCGTGGCCTTCGTCTACCACCTGGCGAGTCCGGCAAGCCCCAAGGACTACCAGGTCTATCCGATTCAGACACTGAAGGTCGGGGCCCTGGGGACTCATAAGGCGTTAGGCCTGGCCCTGAAGCACCGGGCGCGCTTCCTGCTGGCCTCGACGTCGGAGGTCTATGGGGACCCGCAGGTCCATCCCCAGACGGAGGACTACTGGGGGAACGTAAACCCCATCGGGCCGCGGGGGGTCTACGACGAGGCGAAGCGCTTTGCCGAGGCCCTGACGATGGCCTACCATCGGGTCCATGGTGTAGATACGAAAATTGCAAGAATATTCAACACTTATGGTCCCCGGATGCGGATGGACGACGGTCGGGCCATCCCGACCTTCATCGTCCAGGCCCTCCGGGGGGAGCCCCTGACCGTCTACGGCGACGGCTCCCAAACCCGCTCCTTCTGCTATATTACCGATATGGTCGAAGGCCTCTACCGCCTGATGATGGCCGACTATCACCTCCCCGTGAACCTGGGGAACCCCCAGGAGATGACGATCCTCGAGCTGGCCGAGCTCATCCTCCGCCTGACGGGTTCCCGAAGCCGCATCGAGTTCCGACCTCTCCCCCAGGATGACCCCCGGGTCCGCCAGCCCGATATCACACGGGCAAAGACAATCCTCGGATGGGAACCCCGGGTCCCCCTGGAGGAGGGTCTGAAGGAGACGATCGCCGACTTTCGTCGCCGCCTGGGTCTCTCATGACGCTACGGCGGAAGGTCCTCGGCTGGACTGCCCTGGGCTTCGCCGCCGGCGTGGGCCTGGGGCTTCTCCTCGGATGGCTCCTGCTTCGGCAAGACCGGCGGGTACCCCGCTCTCTGCGGGTCCCGTCCCCATGGACGGCCCTCGCCGACCGCGAGGCGGCCCTCTTTGCCATCGGTTGGATTCATGACCCGAGCATGCTCCTGGCGGGGTTCCCCGTGGAGCCTCCAGCCCTTGGCCCGGTCCTCGGATATCTGGGCCGGGATGCGATACTGTTCGGCCTTCGAGAACCCCGTCTCGACCGAGGCTGGACGGCCGTCGCCCTCCTGCGGGCCCCGCCGGCCATGGCCCATGCCCTGCCCTGGATTCGACGCTACCTGCCGCCGACCTGGCAGTGGCGGGACCGACCGGCCGATCCCGGCTGTTCGAACGCCTTCGAGGTGGCAGACTCGACGGCCCGCCTTCCGTGGCATCTAACGGGCCAGCTCTGCGGGAGCTACCTCGTCGTCGGCGAGGCCGACCCGACCCTTGGGGCACGGATGTGGCGAGCCTTCGGGGGAGTCTTGGAGGAGGCCCTCCCGTCGGTTGCGGGTGCTTCCCCGCCGGCGGCCGTTCTGTGGCTCCGGACGGACCGGCTTCCTGAGACGTTTCCCCCGATTCTCCCGGCCGAGGTCCGTTCATGGGTCGAAGCGCAAGACCTGGCCCCTCCGTGGGTCACGCTGACCTTCGACAAGGGTCCGGACGGATGGGAAGTGCGGGTGACCGTTCCGACGGCCTCGGCGTCGGGTCCGTAAGCCCCCTTATCCCCCGGCGACGGCCCGGACGATCTCGACGGCATCCCCGTCCTGCAAGACCGTCTCAGACCACCGAGCCCGGGGGACGACTTCGTTGTTGACGGCGACGGCAATCCCGCTCGACACCGATCCCAAGCCCAGCCGATCCAGGAGATCGGCGACCGTCATCGGAGCCGGCCACTCCGTCCACTCACCGTTGACCCGCAGACGCATCGTCTACGACTCCAGGGGTTACCCATCTCTGTCGCCAGCGGGGCCCGGTCGGATGACCCCCGCCCGGGTGAGCAGGACCGGGATGGTAGTGCTTTGTTAAGAAATGGATGCAGGATACAGGATGCACGATGCAGGATAGGAAGGGTTCGGATCCTGGCTACCCGGTACCCGGAACCTGGTACCTGACACCCATGCCCCATTCCACCATTTCAAATCTTAACAGGGCAGTAGTGCTTTGTTAAGATTCGAAATGCGGATATGGGATTACAGGTTTGACTGTCCTCCCCGAAGCCCTATCCTGCATCTTGTATCCTGCATCCATTTCGAGCAGACCTCTACACACTTGGACAACACGAAGTCCAGTAAAATTATAGCACTCGTCCGGACCCGACCGACAGTCGGGCCGCAGGACGACGGCATGGCACCGGGAAGCCTCAAAAGACAGGTACCGACGACGGACGCGCCGACCGGCGACGGGCCTCCCGTTGGGTCGGGGCACGTGTGCTTTCAGCATCCGACCCGGACGGCCCGGCGGCGATGCTACCGCTGTCGGCGGTGGCTCTGCCCCCAATGCCAGCATCGGCGAGCCCACCACATTTTTTGTGGAGAACGATGCTACTGGACTTGGGCGGTCGAGACCCGGGTCCGCCAGCTCAAGGCTTGGGTCCGCCGACATGCGGTCCCGGTCGGCCTCTTTGCTCTGCTGGCCGCCGGTCTGATGGGTGGGGGCCTGGCCCTTTGGTTGGGTCGGCATCGGTCCGAAGAGACGTTTCGACCCGGCCCGGCGAGGCCGTCCGTCTCGACTCCCCCATCCGAGGCGGCAGGTCCTTCGTCTCCGGAGCCCATCCGCATCGTACGTCCGGCCTTCGGTGCCCGCCTCAGCGCGTCCCGTATCACCGTCGAGGGCCAAGGTCCCCGTCATCAGTCCCTGACCCTCTGGGTCAACGGTGAGGCGGTCGCAACGACCGTATCGGGAGCCGACGGGACCTTTGTCTTCCCGGACGTCCCACTGGTCGCCGACGACAACCTCTTGCAGGTCCAGGGTCGTGGGCCAAACGGAGGCGAGGTCTTCTCACCGGCCATCGTGGTCTACCAGGTAGCCGACCGGGGAGGCGGAGGGCTTCGCTACGTCCAGCGGGGACCGGACAACTTGTTCCGGGGCGACCCGAGTCGACCCGAGGTCGCCCTGACCTTCGACGGAAGTTATTCCGACCAAGACGTGGACGCTCTCGTCCGTCAGGTCGAAATCCTGCGAATCCCCGTGACCGTCTTCTTGACGGGGGAATTCATCGACCGGTACCCCGAAGCCACCCGACGGCTCGCCGAAAGCCCGTGGGTCGAGGTCGGCAATCACACCCTAAACCACCGGCATTGGACGACCTATGCCCAGACCCGTCAGCAGGTGACCCTCCCCGACGTAACGCCCCAACTCCTGCAGTCGGAGCTGACCGAGACGGCCCGCCGCTTCCGGACCGTGACGGGTCGGACGATGATGCCGCTGTGGCGGGCTCCTTACGGGGAGCACAATGCGGAACTCCGCCGGTGGGCGGCCGTCCTGGGATATACCCATGTCGGCTGGACCGTCGAACCGGAATGGACGCTGGACACGATGGACTGGATCGACGACCCGGCCCACCCGATGTACCGACCCGGCCGGGCGATCGTCGAGCACATCTTGACCCTGGCCGAACGGCCGCCTCGCGGGATTAACGGTGGGATCGTCCTCATGCATCTGGGGTCCCGACGGCCGGTCGGCGACCGTATGGTCGACGTCCTCCCCGAGCTGGTCCGGGGCCTCCGCCAGCGGGGTTACACGCTGGTGAACGTCTCGACCCTTCTCCGTCGCCTTCGCCGGGCCGACGGGGTGGCCAGGCCGGAGGCTGCGACCTTCTCGGGCCAAGGGCCTGATCGATGAAAGGCAATCGGGCAGTAGGGCAATCCGGCAATCGGGCAATGATCCGGGTGCGGGACCCCGTGGGCTCGCCGAATCCCGGGGTAGTGCTCAAGTCCTGACTGACAGTTCAATCGGGGCATCCCCGGTGTTCGGCACCGGAATCATCGCCGGAATGCCGGATTGCCCTAAGGCATGTATCAGTTCTATCCTGCATCCTGCATCTTGTATCCTGCATCTTTATTCTTAACTAAGTCCCTCAAGGTGCCTTTCGGGTCTGAAAGTCGATGACCGTTGGGGTCGGCGCCTTTCGCAGGGCCTGCTGGAGCAGACGGGCCAGGTCTGCCAGGGAAACAGGCTTCTGAATCCAGCCGACGAGTCCCCGATGAAGGAATTCCCGAATTTCCTCCCCCAGGGGATGTCCCGTGACCAGGGCCACGCGGGCCCGGGGGTCAAGCGTCCGAAGGGCCTGGAAAAGGGCCAGGCCGTTCATATCGGGCATCACCATGTCGGACAAGACCAGGGCAATTTGGCCCATATGGCGCTGATAGAGCCGGATGGCCTCCGGCCCGCTGGCGGCGACGATGACCCGATAGCCCAGCCGCTCCAGCATCGTCCGCAGGACGTCCCGCACGGCGTCCTCGTCTTCGACCAGTAAAATCAGCTCTCCGCCGCCCGTCGGAAGCGTCTCCGACACGGCGGCCGCCGGCGGCGCCACGGCCGCTGGCCGCAAGGCCGGGAGGTAGATGATGAACGTCGTCCCGACGCCGACCTGGCTCCGAACGTCGATAAAGCCGTCATGCTGTCGGACCAGGCCGTACGCTTGCGCCAGGCCCAGGCCCGTCCCCCGGCCCCGCTCCTTCGTCGTAAAGAACGGCTCAAAGATGCGGGGTAAGATCTCGGCCGGAATGCCCGTGCCCGTATCGGCGACCTCCAGGCGGACCCATTCGCCGGGCCCTAAGCCCGGATAGGGCGGCGAGGTCCCCTCGTCGAGACGGAACCGCCCAAGCCGGATCGTCAGCCGTCCCCCCTTCGGCATCGCATCCCGGGCGTTCACGACCAGGTTCATCAGAATCTGCTGGAGCTGAGTCGGATCGCCCTGGACCCAATATTCGCCCGCCTCGTACTCAAAGTGGACCTCGATACTGGGCGTCAGGGTCCGCCGAAACAGCTGGGTCGCCTCGCTTAGGAAGGCGACCAGCTCGACGGGCCGTTTCTCCATCGGGCTTTTGCGACTGAAGTCCAGGATCTGCCGGATGAGCTGGGTCGCCGAACGGCCCTGTTCGAGGATCGTGTTGGCCCACTCCCGAGCCGAGTCCGGCAGGTCCGGACGGTCCCGCAGGAGCTCCGCAAAGCCCATGATCCCCGTCAGCAGGTTGTTGAAGTCATGCGCGATCCCGGCCGCCAGCTGGCCGATGGCCGCCAGACGCTCCTGGGTCTGGACCCGCTCCTGAATCTCCCGCCGTTCCGTCACGTCCCGCAGGACGATGACCCATCCGCCCTGAAGCCGTCGAATCGGACGGGCGTCGATCTCGAAGACCTGCCGGGGCGGTCCAGCGACCTCGATTTCTTGAAGCACGCCGGCATGCGAGGGCCGCAGGAACTCGTCGAGATACCGGTCCCCTAAGCGGGTCAGCTCAGCCCCGATGTAAGCGCCGGCCAACGTCTGCAAATAGTTCGTCCCCAAGGGATTCGCCCGCACGACCCGCCGCTGATCGTCCAGCAGGACGATGCCCTCCGAGACCGTGTCCAGAATCTCCCGAAGCCATGCCGCCTGCTCCTGCGTCTCGGCCAGGAGCTTCTGAATGGCCGACTCCGCCTCCTTTCGTTCCGTGATGTCCCGAGCAAAGACGCAGTCGTACGACCGTGTCCCGAAACTCACCCGGTTGACCGTAAGTTCCAGGGGGATCCGTCGCCCCTCGGGCGTCCGATACCGGACTTCTACAGTTGCGACGCCCTGCGTCTTCAGTTCGTTGCAAAACGCCTCCCACGAAACCTCCGGCACCTCCAGCCGCAGGTCCCGGACCCGAACGCCCACGACCGCCTCCGGGGGCCGACCCAGCAAACGACAGGCCGCATGATTGGCATACGTGATCCGGCCCCGGTCATCCACCCAGAGGGCCGCATCCGACGCGTGGTCCACCGCAAACTGGGTGAAGCGGGTCCGCTCGTACAGCTCCTGCAACTGCTGGGCCCGCTGGCGAAGGTCGGCATACAGCCGCGTGTTCTCCAGACTAATGGCCACTTGGCTCGCCAGGGCCGTCAGCAGGTCCACGTCGGCCTGGGGATAAAAGTCGTCGGGGTCCCGGCCCCCAAAGAGCCACACGCCCACCCAGCGGTCCTGAACCTGCAGGGGGATGACCAGACGGACCCAGTCTTTTTCGGCCGGCGTCCCCGGGAAGGGTGCCCGGTAACGGCCCGCCTCGGTAAGGAGCTCCGGGATCCGCTCCGGAAGCGTCGTCTTCTCCTCCAGGGAGATCCCCCGGGAATACACCAGGCTGTATTCCCCGCCCCCCCATACGTACAGGGCCGACTGCCGGATAAGCAGGGTCGGAAGTATCTCGTCGGCCAGCATGTCGACCAGGGCCCGATAGTCCTGGACGGCGGGAATCCGCTGGGCAAAGAGGATCAACAGCTCCGTCGGGTCGTGCCGGGCCCCGTAAGCGATCCGGTTGAAGAATCGCTGAAAGCGGGCCTGCAGGGCCGGTGCCGCTAAGACAAAGACCGTCGACGTACCCAGACTGTACAGGAGCATCCCCGGCGGCGTGTCAAACCACCAGCGGCTCGGCAAGAGGACCAGCAGGTAGACCGTCACGTACAGAAGACCAAAGCTGTATAGGCCCAGCAGACGGTTCGCCCGGACCTCCATCGCCCCCAGGTACCGCTTAAACGCCGCATAGGCGTAAAACATCGGCAGGACGGGTACGAGGAGGACCAAAAAGATCATCGTGGTGAGTTGGATGTAGGCCTGCAGGGCCAGTAAAAAACTGGCATGTAGGATCAGCAGGGGCCCAAAGGCCAGCAAGATGCCCGTCGTCATCAGGCGCGTCGCCTGTCGCTCGACCGGCGTCCGCCGGACCCACCACCGGAGGATCAACAGGACGAGACTCCCCAGGATGGCCGTGAGGAAACCGAAAAAGTAGGCCGTGAAGGGAAGCGCCTGAAAGAGCTCCAAGACGGCCAGGATGACGGCCACCCCGTATAGGACCGCCAGGAAGCGGTGCCGGACCCGCCGGGACAGGAAGGGCGACGGCAGGACCAGATGGAGATGCAGGTAGACCGGCGCCATCAGCCAGGTGACCCCGTGGAGGACCAGAGAGGACCAGGCCATACTGTAAACCGATACGGTCCCCACGGCCAACCAGACGGCCGTCACGTGGTGAAATAGGATCACGACCGCCCAGGCCTCGTTCCGGGGCCGCAGGACAAACCACGCCAAAGAGCCCAAGAGCCAGAGTAGAAAGACGGGAATGAAGAAGGACAGACGCTTCGCCACGGCCCGCAGGGTCGGCCCCGGAAGCGGCCACTCGACGACCTGCTCCTGCCCGTCCCGGACCAGCCGAATGGGAACCCGGTCCCCGGGATGAAACCCGGCAAAGGGAACCCGCCGGCGGTCGGCCAAGATCCCTTCATACGTTAAGTCCCCAATAGCCAGGATCTGATCCCCAGGCCGGATAAGGTTTGCACCAGTCCCCTCCACTTCGACGGCTTCGACCCGCCAGCTCCCGTGAAGCCAGATCCCCGCATAAGGTGTCTGGACCACAAAGACGTAAGCGTAAAACAGCCAGACGCCGAGCGCCGCCAGCGTGGCCAGACCCATCGCCACGCCGAGCCGGTGCCCGGGCGGAACCAAAGTACGCTTGTCACCCATGGCCGACCGACTCTCTCGACCCAGGCTTGAACCCGGGAGCGGCCCCACCACGGCCCCGCTTCACGGCGAGCGGGGCCGAGATCCCGGCCGACCCGCCGTCCCCTATAAAGGATCTACAGGGACCGGCCGGACCGGTGACCCGGCCACAATTATAGTGCATCTGTAGATGATGCAGGATACAGGATGCATGATGCAGGATAAAAATGGCTCGGATTCCGCTTACCTGGTACCAGTACGAGCACCAGGTGTCGGGTACCTGGCACCTGGGACCCGGGATCCGGTACCGGATCAACACCGAGGGCCGAACACCGAGCACCGAAGACCGAGCCCGACCAATAGAAAACGCGCACACCGGGTATGCAGGGTATAGAACGCATGACGCAGGATAGAAACGGATCGAGTATCGGGTACCCGGCACCCAGGACCCGGTACCTGGGGACCCATATCCAAACTACCCTTGGAGCATTGCCGGCACGAGAAGATACCGGTATCCCCCTCGGGTGAGGGGGCTGAACGCCCAGGGCCCATTGGCCCGGCCGGTGTTATTCCATCAGGAGCCGCCAGGGGGCCTGAACGCCCAGGGTCTGAAACAGATGGACCAGGGGTTCGACCTGATGAATGAAGACGTCCGTGAGGGACTCCGTATCTGCCAGGGGGATCTGTTTTAAGAGTTCCCGGGCCGCCTGCTGGCGCTGGACGAGATGGTAGGCGCAGTAGCTGACGGCCCCCGACCGGACGAGGATCGCCTGAGCCTCCTCCAGGGCTGTCGGGTCGTCGATCCGGTCCAGGAGCGCCCGGAAGCGGTCTCGCTCGGCGTGCTCGGCCGTCAGGGCATACAGGATCGCCAGGTTGTTCCACTTCCGCTTCCAGTCCGGGAGGGCGGCCGCCTGGAAAACGTCCATCAAGTCGTCGTAGAGCTGAACGATCTCACCCATCAGGACACCGAGCTGACGGAGTCGGTCGGCCACCCCGGGCGCGGCCCGACCCAGCAGGGCCCCGAAGTAGAAAGCCGCCCCGTATAGGGGCGTGCTCTTCGTCCGCAGGACCCGCCAGTACTCGGCCTCGTCCCCCCAGGGACGGGCGTCCAGTTGTTGGCCGAGGGCAGTCCGGAAGACCGTCTCGGCCAGGGCTGTCAGCAGAGCCGTACGGCGTTCGGCTTCAACGGGCGCCCGCTCGAGACAACGGAAGGCGGCCGCCTGAAAGGCCAACGCCAGGTTCGCCGCCGCGCCCTCCCCGACTTCGTGGTAGACCCCCCGAGGGTCCTGGTCGAGCATATCGTCCACCAGGATGATGGCGATGTGAGCGCAGGCGATGGCGGCGGCACCCGGGATGGCCTCGGCCTCGTCGGCCCCGAGGGCTTGACAGACCACCCCCGGCAGGCGCCATGTGGCGGCGAGCCGTTCGGCCGACCGGTCCAAGAGCCGATTCATCTCCGGCCAGTCGGCCACGTCCGGCAGGTCCCGGATGTAAGCGATTACACGCCCCATCTCCATGGGAGGCCCGGCTCCCGGCCCCGCTTGCAGAAGCAGGGTTCAGACCTCACGCCCTTCATCCCGGCCCCGCCCGTCAGAGCAGAGTCATGCCCCCAGACGGCCGACCGCTTCCCCCAAGGCCGTGCAAATCTCACACCTCTTCCTTCGGGACTATGCCGCCATGCTGGGAAAAGTCGGTCGGGCGGTGCGGGCGGGGAGGACCCCCGCCGCACCGCCGGTTTACCGGGGATTCCCCCGCCCGTCCCCGGACGCACCGGAGGACGGGCGAAGCGACAAATAAAAAACATTAAAACCAATACGCCATGTAAGCCCCGACCCGGCCGCAGGTCACCTGCCGGACCGCCTCGGGGTCCGCCTCCGTCAGCTTCCGCAGGAGCGCCATCATGGGATGGTCCAAGTCCGAGTTCAACATCGAGTGGAATTGTTCGATCGTCATGACGTGGGTCATGGTCCACCTCCTTGGAGAGATAGAGAATTCCCCCTTCACGGTTCGGGACTTTTCGGGATTGGGAGGCGATACAGACCCGACGGCGATTCAGCGGGTCACCGTAAGGGGATACACCTACCCCTCTGGAGGTAGGACCGACGTTTCTGGACCCAAGCCCCTGCGACTCCGTACCCCCATTCGACCCAGAGCGTGGGCTTCCGGCCCGGCCGTCAAGCCCACGCTGAATGGAAACGACGGATCACGACTTCTTCACGAAGAGAGGAAACTCCATAGGAGGATATCCCCACCTACCCTGTGAGGCTCACCCTTGCAGGAGGATACGCAGGGATACAAACGGCTTTGGAGTGAAGGATTACGTTTGAGTCCTTATTATACCCCATTGCCCCGGCCGATGCAAGCAACCCGGTCTCCCGATACCTGGGGGCAATAGGGCAAGAGGGTAAGGGGGCAATCGGGCAATAAGGCAAGGGGGTAGTAGGGCGAAAAGCCGGGCATGGGGCCTTACGGCGTTCGGAGCCCCCTCTACTGCATGACTCCCGAATCTTTAACCCCGGTGATTCCACGCCTTATCCCAGCCCCGCACGCCGGGTTCCTCATCGTCACTCCGTTACTCCGTCACTTCTATCTTTCAGCGAAAACTGTGTGTTTGCTTGGACGGCCCGAGGTTCACTATTGAACTTCGTGTTGTCCAAGTTCGGAGGGGCCTGCTCGAAGGGGTCGGGCGGTATTCAACGGCCACCCATGATAGAAGTGACGGGGTGACGGAGTGACGAAGTGACGATGAGGAGCTCCGATGCCAGGGGTATGTTTTACCGTGGAGAACCAAGGTCACTAAAAAGAAAGGGGAGATGGGCATTCCTATTCCCATCCCCCCTTTCGTTTCCCAACACCCAGTGCTCAACGACCGTTTCAGTAGTGTCCAAACTGTAACGGACGGAGTAGGCGCGCGGTTTTAAGCCCCTACGGCGATAGGGGAGTAAGGCAATCGGGCAGTATGGCAATCCGACAAACGGGCGGGGATCCTCCCTAACCTCTGTGGTGCCGGGGGACGGAATCGAACCGCCGACACGAGGATTTTCAGTCCTCTGCTCTACCGACTGAGCTACCCCGGCGTTTCCATTCCGTTTAGATAGTACTAATTATTCCAATCCTTCGTCACTGTGCCGACCCTGGGGCGACACGGTTGAAAACGGCACCCCCTCTTCGTCCTACCACGCTTAGGAATTACGCTGTTGAAGCGGAGGCAAATCCAGCCGTGGGGCCTATACGCGAATCGTTGCCGTATTGCCGAACTGCTGTAAGTCCCACCCTTTCATCTCGTTGGTGGAGCTGAGGGGATTCGAACCCCCGACCTCGTGAATGCCATTCACGCGCGCTCCCAACTGCGCCACAGCCCCACCGAAACTGCATCTAATAATAAGCCGAGTCGGTCGAGCCTGTCAACCGAACGGGGCGCGTTGGGGGGCATCGATTCCGAAGGGAGCGGACGGGCCATCCGGAGGCGCCGTATCCCAGGCTGTCCCGCGAGTGTCCCCGCACGGGCGTGCGGGGCTCGGATGACGCCCTCCTGCCGTATCGAACGGACCGGCTACTGCTCTGGTAAGCTATGGATGCAGGATACAGGATGCAGGATGCACGATAGAAATGGCCCGGATTTCGGTTACCTGGTATCCGAAACCCGGTACCTGGCACCTATCAGCAAGGCATTACTTCTCGATGGGCGTCCCGATGACGTTGCCCCATTCGGTCCAGGAGCCGTCGTAGTTGAGGACGACCGGATAGCCGAGCAGGTACTTCAGGACGAACCACGTATGGGAAGATCGTTCGCCGATCCGGCAATAGGTGATGACCGTCTTGTCGGGCGTCACACCCTGGGACTCGTAGAGCTGGCGGAGTTCCTCGGCCGACTTGAAGGTATCGTCGTCCCGAACGGCCTGGGCCCACGGGATGTTGACGGCACCGGGAATATGGCCTCCACGCTGAGCGGCCTCGTTCGGGTACTCGGGCGGGGCCGTGATCTCGCCCTTATACTCGGCGGGGGAGCGGACGTCGACCAAGGCGATGTCGGGGCGGCCCAGCGACCGGTAGACCTCATCGAAGGTCGCCCGCAGGCCGAGGTCGATCCCCCGAGCCTTGTAGGACGTGGGAGGATACGAAGGCACCTCTTCCGTCAGGGGTCGGTTTTCTTCGATCCACTTCTTCCGACCCCCGTTCATGAGGCGGACGTCGGGATGGCCGTATAGCTTGTAGACCCAGAAGGCAAAGGTTGCGAACCAGTTCCGGTAGTCGCCGTACAGGACGACCGTCGTTTCGGGGCGGATGCCAAGCCGGCTGTTGAGGGCCTCGAAGGCGTCCTTCGAGAGGATGTCCCGGCGGATGGGGTCGTTGATGTCCTTTTTCCAGTCGACGAGGACCGCCCCGGGGATGTGGCCCAATTCGTAAGCCGAACTGGGGTCGTAGTCGACCTCGACGATGCGGACCTGCGGGTCCTGCAGATGCTGGGCGACCCAGTCCGTCGAGACCAGCACGTCGGGATGGGCGTAGCCGCTCATGGGCAAACCTCCATAGAGAAGTTTTGTCTCTCGCGAGTACTCGCCGGGGTAGAGTCCCGGCTCTTTGGGGGCGGCATTTCAGAGTTCGAAGGCTGGCCTACCGCCCGCGTGCGGGGGGAAGCCCGTTCAGGATGCGGAAACCCGCGAGGTCAGGAGGGGGACGGCGCTCCCTTTTCCAGATAGATATGCGTCTGCAGGTCGGCCGCTTCGACGGCTAAGACCCGATGACCGTGGCGGGGAGCCCACCGTGTGATGGTGAAAACCTGCTCGTGGGTATAGGCGATGACGTGGAGAACCTGACCCGGCTGGAGACGTCCCAAAGCGCGGCGGACGCGGTCCATGGGGCTATCGCCGCAGATGTCCCCGCTTCCCAGCAGGTCGAGCTTCAGGTCCGCCGCCGGCGTGGCCCTCACGAACGCTACACCTCCTGGCCTGACGGGAGCTGAGAGAGCGGGACGGCCCGTCGAAAGGGAAATCCCCAAAAAGAGGGTTAAGTAGGGGGTAGACTCTCATCTACCCCCTACCTCCTCCAACTGCCCACTGCCTTCAATCTTAAGGATAGGTCCTGGGCAGGTCCTCGGCAAGCCCATAGCCGAGGCCGGGTTCACCGCCGGCTCAAGCGGGGTTGTGAGTCCTTACAGCCGACTGTCGCCGTTGACGTCGTTCGGGACGGGGCCTAATATGGAAAAGGCGGCGGCATAGCTCAACGGGCAGAGCATGCGGCTCATATCCGCAGGGTTGGGGGTTCGAGTCCCTCTGCCGCCACCAGGAGCCCCACCTTAGGATATGGATGCAGGATGCATACCCGGTGTGCGCGTTTTCCAGGGGCCGGGCTCGGTCTTCGGTGCTCGGTGTTCGGCTCTCTCGGTGTTAGACCGCATTCGGTACCAGGTATCCGGTTCCAGGTGCGCGGTTATCTGGTACCTGATACCTAGAACCTGGTACCCCGCACCTCTGCCCCATTCCCGCATCTGACGGTTTAGACGCTACCCTATTTTCCATCCCCCGATTCCAAATCCCCCACCGATCCGGTATCTTAATCGGGGAACGCGTCGGCGGGTTTGTCTCCCGAGGCGTAAAGACCATTGAAACTTTCGGCCGGGTAATCGGCCCGGCAATGGCTTGGGAAGGAGCCGGTCTGAAGGGACCGGTGCGGTATAAAGGCGGAGGCAGGTGCTTTCTCAGGGACTGGGTACCGGGTCTTGGGAATGGCAGACTGAAACCTGGCACCGGGCACCCGCCACCCAGGACCTATGCCGGATTTTTGTATCTGAAACCGGAACGAAGCTTTACGGTCCAGACGATGCAACGACTGTGGAAGCAGTTGGTGCGGAACCTCCGTCGGTGCCGGGTCCGGCCAGGCGTTCCCCTCGTGGTGGCCGTCAGCGGGGGTCCGGATTCGACGGCCTTGGCGCATCTCCTTCATCGATGGGCGCAGGTGACCGAGACGCCCCTCACGCTGGCCCATTACGTTCATGCCTGGCCGCCGACGGGTCCGTGGGAGGCCGCCTATGCCGAGGGTCTGGCCCGGGACCTGGGCCGACCTCTGGTCGTCGGCCGGTCGTCTCAGGGGCTCCGGGCCCGGCCGCCCTCGGAGGCCGAACTTCGTCGGGAGCGGATGCAGTTTTTAGTCCAGACGGCCCGTCAGGTCGGGGCTCAGGGGATTGCCCTGGGGCACCATCGGGACGATCAGGTCGAGACCTTTCTGCTACGGCTCCTGCGGGGTTCGGGACCCTATGGGCTGGCCGGGATGCGGTGGCGTCAAGCCTTTCAGGGGACCTTTCTCTTGCGGCCCCTCCTGAACGTGCCCCGCGGGGTCTTGCGCCGCTACGTTCATACCGTCGGTCTCCATGCCTTCGAAGACCCCTCGAACGAGGACGTGAGCCGTCTGAGGAACTGGGTTCGGCATCGGCTTTTGCCCTGGATGGAGGCCGTGGCGCCCCATGTGCGGGTCCGCCTTTTTCGTCTCACGCGATGGCTGGACCAGGACCAGCGGGCCCTGGCCGCCGTCGTGCGCCGCCGGCTTCGGAAGTGTCCGCCCCCGTGGGATTGGGCCGAATGGCGCCGCCTACCTCCGTCCCTGCGGGTGGTGTGGCTGAGGGAGGCTTATCGGGACCTGCGGCCGGCGCGCCCCCTGGGGCTTCGACACATTCGGGCCGTCGTCCGCTGGCTCCTTCGGTCCGGCGGCCACGGTCGGCTCTCTCTGCCTCAGGGCGTCGTCGTCTGGAAGGATGGCCGGACGTGGGGTTTGGAAGCGGCCTCAGCGACTCCACCGTCGCCGCCTGACTGGGCCGTCCCCTGGGAGGGTGAGGGAACTTATACAGACGGCGTCGGTCAGCGGTGGGTCTTTGTTCGGAAGCCGGGGCCTTCGGTTTGGGACCCGACCCTCTTTCGAACGATGGCCGAGGGAGGGGTCCTCGTGATGGATGCCGAGCGGGTCGTCCCGCCGGGGGTCATTCGCCGGCGGCGACCGGGGGACCGCTTCCAGCCGTTGGGGATGGACCGGCCCGTCCGACTGCGGCGGTTTCTGATCGCCCGAAAGGTCCCTTACGGCCAGCGGCTTCGGCTGGCCGTCTTGGAGACGGCCTCGGGGATCGCCGCCGTCTTGGGCCTGGCCGTCGCCGAGTGGGCCCGGGTGAGGCCGGAAACGCAATGGCTCTGGGAGGTACGCCGTGGCGAAGCTTAAAGTCCTTTACACCGAGCGGCAGATTCAGGACCGCCTGCAGGAACTGGCCCAGCAGATCCGACAGGACTACCAGGACCGCCCCATCACGGCCGTGGTCGTCCTGAAGGGGGCCTTATTCTTTGCGGCGGACCTTCTGCGCTTGCTCCCGAACCCCGTGGAGATTCAGTTCGTCGAGCTCAAGTCCTATGCGGGAACGGAGTCTTCCGGGGACGTACGGATTCACTACTGGCAGGAGGAGTTTCGGGTCGAGGGCCGGGACGTCCTGATCCTGGAGGACATCCTGGACACGGGGATCACGCTGGACTTTCTCGTGCGCAAGGTGGAGCAGATGGGTGCCCGTTCCGTGCGGGTCTGCTGTTTGTTGGAGAAGCCGGCCCGTCGGCGGGTGGCCGTGCAGGCCCACTACGTGGGCTTCATCCTGTCGGACGTCTTCGTCGTCGGCTACGGCCTGGATTACGAAGAGCGGTATCGGAATCTGCCCTACATCGCCCAACTGGAAGACGGCCCGAGTCCGGCTTAAACTATAAGGATCTCCCGGATTGGAGGTTCCTGCCATGACCAGCGGTAAGGTCATCATCTTTTGGATCAGCCTCTTTGCGATTTTGATCGCCCTGTACATGATGACCCTGGGGACGAACGTCCAGGTCAAGCGTCTGAAGTACTCGGAGTTCCTGGATATGGTCCAGCGGGGCGAGATCCAGACGATGGTCATCGAGGACCAGGAAGTCCGAGGTCTCCTGATGAACGGGGAGTCTTACTCGGTCGTCATCCCCCCGCAGACGGAACTCACGCCCATCATCGAGCTGGCCCGGAAGTACCACATCTCTGTCGAGGCCCGCAAGCAGGGTCGGATGTCTCTGTATTCGATCCTCCTCAACGCTTTGCCTTTCTTACTCTTGTTTCTACTCCTGGTCGCCTTCATGCGGCAGATGCAGACCGGTTCGAACCGGGCCTTGGGTTTTGGAAAGTCCCGAGCGCGGCTCTTTCAGCCTCACCAGGGGAAAGTGACCTTTAACGACGTGGCGGGTATCGAAGAAGTCAAGGAGGAAGTCCAGGAGATCATCGAGTTCCTGAAGAATCCCCAAAAGTTCCGTCGTCTCGGCGGCCGCATCCCCAAGGGCGTCCTCCTGATCGGGCCACCCGGGACGGGCAAGACGCTCCTGGCGAAGGCCATCGCCGGTGAGGCGGGCGTGCCGTTTCTGTCCATCAGTGGGTCGGACTTCGTCGAAATGTTTGTCGGTGTCGGAGCTGCCCGGGTGCGGGACCTGTTCGACCAGGCCAAGAAGCACGCCCCCTGCATCGTGTTTATCGACGAGATCGACGCGGTCGGCCGCCAGCGGGGCGCCGGTATCGGCGGAGGCCACGACGAACGGGAGCAGACGTTAAACCAGCTCCTGGTCGAGATGGACGGCTTCGACTCCTCCGAGGGCATCATCATCTGCGCGGCGACCAACCGGCCGGATATCCTGGACCCGGCGCTCCTCCGGCCGGGTCGCTTCGACCGGCGCATCTACGTCCCCCTGCCCGACGTGAAGGGCCGGGAGGCCATCCTGCGGGTTCACTGCCGCAACAAGCCCTTGGCCGACGACGTCGACCTCAGCCGTCTCGCCCGGGGTACGCCGGGCTTTTCGGGTGCCGACTTGGCCAACATGGTCAACGAGGCGGCCCTCCTGGCGGCCCGTCGCAACCACAGCAAGATCACGATGCAGGACTTCGAGGACGCCAAGGACAAGGTCCTTATGGGCCTGGAGCGGAAGTCCCTGGTCATGAGCGAGGAGGAGAAGCGGCTGACGGCCTACCACGAGTCGGGCCACGCCCTGCTGGCGTACTACCTGCCCCATGCCGACCCTCTCCACAAGGTCACGATCATCCCCCGGGGGGGCGCCCTCGGGGTGACGACGCAACTGCCCGAGGACGACCGGCACAATTACTCCCGGGACTATCTGCTGGACACGATCTGCATCCTATTGGGCGGGCGGGCCTCGGAAGAGATCTTCATGAAAACCATCACGACGGGCTCCGGCAACGACCTGGAGAAGGCAACGGACCTGGCCCGACGGATGGTCTGCTACTGGGGGATGTCGGACCAGATCGGGCCCATGACGGTCGGCCGGCGGCAGGACGAGATCCTCTTCGGGCGAGACTTTATCCAGCGGGCCGAGTACAGCGAGCACATGGCTCAGATCGTGGATGAGGAGGTCCGTCGCATCCTGAACGAGCAATACGAACGGGCCCGCCGCATCATCGAAGAGCATCGGGACAAGCTGGTCCTGCTGGCCGAGACGCTCCTGGAGCATGAGACGCTCACGGCGGAGGAGGTTCGTCAACTCTTGGAGACCGGCGAGGTCCGCCAGCCGACCCCTTCGGGAGGGCCGCCGCCGACGAAGCCCTCGCCGAACCCCGAACCGCCGAAGGTCCCGGGCGCTTGGAAGCCCGAGCCGGTGATGGGCTGAGTAAGGACGGAGGGACGATAACGGCTTCCTGGACGGGCGATGCGGGTTTTGGCCTATCGCGACTGGCATACCCGGGTCGTGTGGTGGGTTTTTCGGGTCGATGCCTCGACGTGGCGTCGGTTCCTGCGGGTCGTCCGTCCTCTGATGGAGCAGGCCACGCTGATGGCCGCCCACGACCCCGGTCAGGACGCCTACCTCCTGGGTGTGCCCGAGTCCCTGCATGAGGTGTTCTTCCGACAGGTTTATGAGCACATCCAACAGGACGAAGTCGGGCGCCTGCACCACGAGTACGACGACGTCGAACCCCTGTGGCACGAGATGCGGGCCCGGTGGGAGGCCCTCCAGACCGTCGAGTTCGTCCTGTCGACCCCGCATGGCGACCTGGTCGTCGGGCCGGAGCGTCCCCTCTGGATGGGCATCGTTAACCTCACGCCGGACTCCTTCTACCCAGGCAGTCGGGCACCGGACGTCGATCAGGCCGTTCGGTTGGCCCTGGCCCTCTATCAGGAGGGGGCCGATATCATCGACCTGGGGGGACAGAGCACCCGACCCGGCTCGGAGGACCTCTCTCCGGAAGACGAATGGAAGCGGGTCGAGCCCGTCCTCCGAGCCCTGCGACCCCTCTTGCCGATTCCCATCAGCGTCGACACGTTTTACGCCCGGGTCGCTGACCGGGCCATCCAGTTGGGGGCCGACCTCATCAATGACGTGACGGCCGGGACGTACGACGCGGACATGTTCCGGGTCGCCCGGTTCCATGGCGTGCCGATCGTTTTGATGCACTACTACGAGCGGATCCGGCCCATGCCGAAGGAGCCTGTCTATGAGAACGTCGCCTGGGACGTCGTCCGCTTCCTCCGCCAGCGTATCGAAGCGGCCCTTCAGGCCGGCGTCCGCCTGGAGCAGATCGTCGTCGACCCGGGGATCGGCTTTGGGAAGAAGCCGGAGCACAATCTTCAGCTGATCCGTCATCTGGGCCTCTTGCAGGGCTTGGGCCGTCCCATCCTGGTCGGGCCTTCCCGGAAGTCCTTTATGGCCTATGCCCACGCCGGCGGGCCGGAAGACCGGCTGGAGGGCACCCTGGCGGCCTGTGTGTGGGCCTGGATGGCCGGGGCCCGCATCTTTCGGGTCCATGACGTCTGGCCTCTGCGGAAGGGATTGGCCGTGTGGTTGGCGATTCAGCGAGCCCGGTATGACCCCTCGATGCCCTGGAACCTGCGGGGATGGCTGTGACGTGGGCGGACGTACTCGACATCCTCCTCATCGCTTTCCTGATCTATCAACTCCTGCTGATGCTGAAGGGGACCCGAGCGATCCCGATGGGTCTGGGGCTATTCACCCTTTGGTTCATTTACGTGGCTTCCGAACGGCTGAAGCTTCAGACCGTTTACTGGCTGATGAACCATGTCCTGTCGGCCTTTATCCTCATCTTCGTCATCCTCTTTCAGGACGAACTGCGGCGCTTCCTGACGGGTCTGACCCACTGGGTGACCCGGCTACCCCGCCGGGGGAAGCCGGACCCGGCCTTAGAAGAGGTCCTATTGGCCGTGCGTACGCTGGCCGACCGGCGAACGGGGGCCCTCATCGTGCTCCAGCAGACCGTCGGCCTCCGGCCCTACATCGAAACGGGGGTCGCCTTGGACGCCCGGGTGTCCTACGACCTGCTGGTGTCCCTCTTCCATCGGGACAGCCCGCTTCATGACGGGGCCGTCATCGTCCAGGGAGACCGCATCGCAGCGGCCTCCTGCTATCTACCCCTCTCGACGAGCCCCTCCATCGTGCGCCCCCTGGGGTCCCGTCATCGGGCCGCCGTCGGCCTCTCGGAGGAAAGTGACGCCATCGTGATCGTCGTCTCCGAGGAGACGGGCCAGGTCAGCCTGGCCTACCGGGGCCAAATCCAAATGGGCCTTTCGATCCCTCAGCTCCGGGCCCTGATCGAAGCCCTCCAGGCGGGCCAGGACTTGGGAACGGCCGTCCGACGGGTACAGGTCCCGACGGAAGAAACTCCTGGATGAAGGCCGACGGCGGCCCGAGGCACGGACATGGGGCGGTGGTTTCATTCGCTCATATCGACCGTTATGCTGAACTGGCCGCTGAAGCTGGTTGCCCTGGTCACGGCCGTCGGCCTGTGGTGGGGCGTCAACCGGCAGAACGTCGTCGATCGGATTCTGGACATCCCCGTCCAGTACCAGATGGGGAACACCCGTAGGGTCGTCCTGCGGGGCCCCCGGCAGGTCCAGTTGACCGTCCAGGGACCGGCGTCGGTCGTCCGAACCCTGACGCCGGACCAGTTTCTGCTCTCGATCGCACTGGACCGTCTGGAGCCGGGCGAACGGGTCGTTTACCTAAACCCCGAGATGGTCCAGCACCGGGTCCCGCGTATTCGGGTCTCGCGCATCCGACCGGCCCAGGTGACTCTGGTACTGGACTCGCTGATGACGAAGTCCGTGCCGGTCCAGCCTCAGTTTGTCGGCACGCCGGCCCCGGGATTTCGACTGACCCAGGTGACGATCGAGCCGACGACCGTGACGGTCGAGGGTCCGGCCTCCCTGGCCGACCGGGTCCATGCGGCCCTGACGGAGCCCGTCAACATCCATATGCGCACGCAGAGCCTCCAGATGATGGTTCAGGTCGGCCTCGACTCCCCGGAGTGGCGGGTCGTCGACCCCCGGGAGGTCCGGGTCGTCGTACAGATCGAAGAAGTCACCGAACCCGTGCGTCTGCGTCTACCCGTCGAGGTCGTGGGCTTACCGGCCGGCTGGACCTTCACGCCCCGGCAGGTCGAGGGCACGTTCTGGGTGCCTCGCTCCAAGCAGGCTCAATTTGAAAGCGACCCGCCGCGGGTCACGGCCCACTGGACCGGGGGCACGCCGCAACGGGGCCAGATCGTGGCCCTGGGCATCGAGTGGCCGGAGGACCTCCGGGGGGCGATCGCCCGTTGGCGGCTTCAGCCGGACACCGTCCGCCTGTACCCGGGGAAGCGGTGAGGCCGCTTCCCCGGCTCGGTCCGCGGTATCCGGCCCTCGGCCGGGGAGGGCCGAGAACCGAAGGTCGGCCACCGAATCCGGTACCCGGTACCTGGAAGAATGCCGGGCTCGTGCTTCGAAAAACGCGCCCAGGGGGTGCATCCTGCATCTTACGATTCATGGGGATGATGGCCGAACGGGCCAATCCCGGAGAAGAGATCATGACCCCGCATATCAGCGCCCTGGTCGCTGACGTTCCGACGGAAGATAGCCTCTACGAGCAAACGATGAAGCGCTTCGACCGGGCCGCCGAACTCCTCCGCATCGACCCCAGCCTGTATCGGATCATCCGCCATCCTCAAATTGAGGTCACCGTCTACATTCCCGTTCAAATGGACAGCGGCCGCTTTGAGGTCTTCGTCGGCTACCGGGTTCACCACAGCACGGCCCGAGGCCCGGCCAAGGGCGGTATCCGCTATGCCCCGAACGTGACGCTGGACGAGGTCCGGGCCCTGGCCGCTTGGATGACGATGAAGTGTGCCGTCGTGAACATCCCCTTCGGGGGTGCCAAGGGCGGTATTCGATGCAATCCGACAGAACTTTCGACGGGTGAGCTCGAACGGCTGACCCGCCGATACACGGCCGAGCTCCTGGAGGTCCTTGGCCCGGACAAGGACGTGCCGGCCCCCGACCTCAATACCGACGAGCAGATCATGGCCTGGGTCATGGACACTTACTCGATGCACGTCCGCCGGACCGAGCCGGCCGTCGTGACGGGCAAGCCCCTGTCCATCGGGGGCTCCCGCGGCCGGGCCGAGGCGACGGGCCGGGGTCTTGCCATCATGGCCCAGATGTGCGCCCGAACGTATGGCTTCGACTTAGTCGGCCGGACCGTCGCCGTTCAGGGCTTTGGAAAGGTCGGCTCTGTAGCGGCTTCTACGCTGGAGTCGATGGGTTGCAAGGTCGTCGCCGTCTCGGACATTCATGGCGGCGTTTACCGCCGGGACGGCCTGGACGTCCGGGCCCTGCTGGAACACGTCCGCCGGTACCACAGCGTCGTCGGGTTCCGGGATGCCGAGCCCATCTCCAATGCGGAGCTCCTCGAGCTGGACGTGGACTTCCTGATTCCGGCCGCCACGGAGAATCAGATCACACGGGCCAACGCCGACCGCATCCGGGCCCGCTTCATCTTAGAGGGTGCCAACGGCCCGACGACTTTAGAAGCCGACGCCGTCCTGGAGCGAAGGGGCATCGTCGTCGTCCCGGACATCCTGGCCAACGCCGGGGGCGTCACGGTCTCGTACTTTGAGTGGGTCCAGAACCGGACCGGTCTGTATTGGACCGAGGCCGAAGTCTACGGTCGCCTCCAGTCCGTCCTGGAACAGGCGTTCCAGGACGTCCACCAGATGGCCGTCCAGCACCGGGTCAGTCTTCGGACGGCGGCATATATGGTGGGTCTCCAGCGGGTCGAGGAGGTGTATCGCCTGCGGGGGATTTACGCCTGAGCCAGGCCCCCAGGGGATGGCGGTCGAGGGCCGCCCGGAAGCGCTGGGGATGGACGTGCGTGTAGATTTCGGTCGTCCCGATGCTGGCATGGCCCAGGAGAACCTGCACGGCCCGAAGGTCGGCCCCCCGCTGGACCAAATGGGTGGCGAAGGTATGCCGGATCCGGTGGGGGTACACGGCCTGAGCGAGGCCGGCCCGGCGGGCCCAATGCCGAAGCCTCTGCCAGACGGCGACCCGCGAGAGGGGCCGCCCCCGGCGGTTGAGGAAAACGGCCGATTCCCGGGCCGATGGGGACCAGCGCGGCCGTACCGCCGTCAGATAGGCCTCCAGATGGGCTCGGGCCTCCCGCCCGATGGGGAGCCAGCGAACCCGACCGCCCTTGCCCCGGCACAGGAGACGGCCTTCCGAGAGGTCCAGGTCGTCCAGGCGGAGACGGACCAGCTCGGAGACCCGGAGACCCGTCGCATACAATAGACTCACGATGGCTCGGTCCCGGACGCCAAGGGGCGTGTCGGCGGGGATGGCTCTGAGGAGGCGGTCCATGTCCGCCTCGCTGAGGACCTCCGGGAGACGCCGGTCCGGTCGAGGGACGGCCAAGAAGGCGGCCGGATTCTCCGGGAGGACCCGAATTTCGGCCAGGAACCGGAAGAAGGACCGGACGGCGGATAGGACCCGGAGGAGCGAACTCAGGCGGTACCCCCGCTCGGCCAGCCAACCGGCCAATCCCACGAGTTCGGCATACCCCAGGCGCTCCCAGTCGTCCCCATGTTCGGCCACGTAGGTCTGCAACAGGCGCAAGTCGTGGACGTAGGCCGCGACGGTATGCTCGCTGTAGCCCCGCTCGGCCCGCAAGTACTCGACAAAGCGCTCGACCCAGGGATGGAGGGGTTCCGATCGTCGGTCTGGGGCCACGCTCCGCCTCACTGCCTTTCTGCCTGCGGGAGGATGGTAATCCGGCGCGTCGTGACGTCCAGGACTTCGATGCGGATGTAAATGGCCGACGGCACGGGATATCCGTCCAGACGCTCGGCCCACTCGACGGCCTTGATACCCGGCTCCTCCAGGAGGTCCAGCACGCCAGCCTGCTGAACGTCGGCCAGACCCTGAAGACGGTACAGGTCGATGTGATAGACGGGGAAACGGGCCGGATAGACGTGGACGATCACGAACGTCGGGCTGGCCACGAGGCTTGGGTCCCCGCCGAGACCCCGGACCAGACCCTGGACAAAGGTGGTCTTCCCGCTTCCCAACTCTCCGATCAGGAGAAGGTTTTCCGAACCCTCCAGACGGCCTGCCCACTCGGCGGCCAGCCGTTCGGTCGTCTCGGGTGCATCCGACTCCCAGACCTGAACCTCAGCCGGCATGAACCCATCCAATGCCGATGTCCGGGGTCAATCCCGCCCTCCATCGGTTCCGGCCCGTCCTGTCCTTGACGGAACGGCTTGCCGGACCGAATATGATGACCGACCTTCGTGTTGTCCAAGTTCGTAGAGGTCTGCTCGAAGAGGTCGGGCGGCATCTCATCGGCATATAATAGAAGTGGCGGATGAAAGTGACGAAGTGACGGAGTGACGAGTGACGGGTAATAAATCATCTCCCTTGCCCTACTGCCGTACTGCCGTGTTAGCCTCAGAGGATATCAGTTACCGTTTGAACGCCACCATAGAAGTGACGAGTAACGAGGGACGGGTAACGAGTCATCAATCATTGCCGTACTGCCCTACTGCCGTATTGCCGAAATGCCGTACTGCCGTGAAACAGCCCTGCCCACTGCGTAAGTCCTAATGATCGTAAACCCGGCGACCGCAAGCTCCAAAACCCTTCCCGCCTACTATCGCAGGGGCACCCTGGTCACGGCGAGACATCCAAGATGGAAAGCGCGTCTCTGTTCCGGAAACTCCAGACCTACTTCGAAGCGACGTTTTCGGCCCTGCGGTACCCCAACTACCGCCTCTGGTTCATCGGTCAGTCCTTTTCTCTGATGGGCACGTGGCTCCAGAGCGTCGCCCAGAGCTGGTTGATGTACCAGATGACCCACTCGAAGATCGCCCTCGGGTGGCTGGCCTTTGCCGGGACGCTCCCGACGCTCCTGCTCATGCTCCCGGCCGGCGTCATCGCGGACCGGGTTCCCCGCCAACGCCTGCTCGTCGTCGTCCAGGCCGTCATGATGCTCCAGGCCTTCACGCTGGCCCTCCTGGTAGCCTTACAGGCCCTCCGGCCCTGGCATCTGATCGCCCTGGCCGTGTGGCTGGGCATCGCCAACTCCTTCGATGCCCCGACCCGGCATGCGATGGTCGCCGAGCTCGTCGAGGGCGACCGGACCACGCTGATGAACGCCATCGCCCTGAATTCCCTGATGTTCAACTTGTCCCGGGTCGTCGGCCCGGCCTTGGGCGGCATCATCTTGGCAAGCCTGGGCGCCTTTTGGTGTTTTACCCTGAACGGCCTCAGTTTCTTGGCCGTCATCGGGGCCCTTCTGGCGATGACGCCCACGTACGCATATTCCCATTCTGGAGCCCTCGGGGAATCGTGGCACCGGCAACTGGTCGAGGGCCTACGGTATGCCTTCTCGGATACCTTCCTGCGGGGCCTCCTGACGATGGCCGGCGTTTCGTCCCTCTTCGGGGCCTCTTACATCACCCTCCTGCCAGCCTATGCCGTCGAGGCCCTCCGCCTGCAGGTCGTAGGCTTCGGCCTCCTTCACACGACCGTCGGCCTGGGCGCCCTCGTCGGGGCCCTGGCCGTCGCCGCCGGAAGCCGTTCGCCCCGCCGGGACCGGTGGCTGTCGGTCGGGGCCCTTGGGTTTCCAGCCGTCTTGGTACTCCTGGCCCTGGTCCGCCACGCCGCCCTGGCGATGGCCCTCCTGTTCGTCGTGGGATTCACCTTCGTCGTTCAGTTTGCGACGATCAATACCCTTATCCAGTCCCACGTGCCGGACGTCCTGCGGGGCCGGGTCATGAGCATTTATACGCTCATGTTCTTTGGGATGACGCCCTTCGGCGCCCTGCTGGCCGGTACTGTCGCCCATTTCTGGAGCCTGACGGCCGGGATCGCCCTGGGGGCTGGCATCGCTTGGGTCTGGAACGGCTTCCTCCTCCAGAGTGTTCACCAGGCCAGCCGGCCGACCCCACGGGAGTCCGGCGCGGTCCTGGGACAGTCGTGAGAAGCCAGGCCTCCGTCGGGGGTGATGTTCAAGCGGTAACTGGTATGCTCCCTAAGGTTAATACGGCAGTAGGGCAATAGGGCAGTACGGCAATAGATTATTACCCGTCACCCGTTACTCGTTACCCGTCACTCGTCACCCACTTCCGAACTTGGACAACGCCAAGGTCCCTATCATGCTGGACTGCATCATCGTCGGCGGCGGCATCACGGGCCTGACGACGGCGTATGAACTGAGCCTACGGGGCCTTCAGGGCATCCTCGTCGAGGCCGACGTCCGCCTCGGCGGAAAGGTCCACACCGTCGTCGAGGACGGCTTCGTCGTCGAGATGGGTCCCGACGCTATGGTCACGCTGAAGCCGGAGGCCTTGGCCCTGTGCACGGAGCTCGGTCTGGCCGACGAGGTCATCGCCGCCCGGTCTCTGCCGGCTTATATCGTACGGAGTGGCCGTTTTTATCCGATCCCGCCCGGCCTGTTCACCCTCGTCCCGGGCCGGGTCCGCCTGCGGGACCTCCGATGGGTCTCCCGGCGGGGTCGCCTGCGGGCGATGGGAATGCCGCTCCAGGTCCTCCTCCGTCCGGTCCCGCCCGACGCCGACGTCTCCGTCGGATCGGCCTTCCGCCGGTGGGCCGGTGCCGAGTTCACGACGTGGGTCGTCGAGCCCCTCCTGGCCGGCGTGTACGGCGGCGACGTCGACCGCCTCAGCCTGCGGGCGACCCTGCCCCAGGTCCCCACCCGTCGGACCGAATTTCTCCGGTCGCTCCTCCGCTCCCGGTCGAGGTCTCGAGGGGCCGTCGAAACGCCGTTCCGGTCCCTGCGGTGTGGCCTCCAGGGGCTGGTCGAGCGGCTCCGGAGCCGCTTGGGTTCCGTCGAGGTCCGGACGGGCCGCCCCGTCGGGGAAGTCTACCGGTCTGAGACGGGATGGATCGTCCAGACCGCCGGTCGGGAACGGTGGCAGGCCCGACACCTCGTCCTGGCCGTCCCGCCGCGGACGGCCGCCCGCCTCCTCCGGGAAGCCGCCCCGGACGTGGCCGAACTCCTGGACCGGGCCGTCGCTGAGCCGGTGGCCGTCGTCGCCTATGCCTGGCCGGGGACCTGGGACTGGCTGGGGACGGGCTTCCTGGTCCCCCGCGCCGAACGCCGATGGATCACGGCCTGCACGTGGCTTTCCCAAAAGTGGCCGGGCCGGGCGCCCGAGGGCTGGAATCTGGTCCGGACCTTCCTGACGGGCGGGACGCCGGTACCCTGGACCGAGATGGACGACGAAGCCCTGGCCCGCGCCGTCTGGCAGGAGCTCGTCGAGCTCGTCGACGTACCGGCCATCCCCCACCGGGTCTGGGTTCGGCGGTGGAGCGACGGGATGCCGCAGTATACGGTCGGACACCTGACATGGCTGGAGGCCGTCGAGCGGGCCGTCGCCCGCTACCCGGGCCTCCACGTCGCCGGGGCCGGCTATCGGGGCGTCGGGCTGTCCGACTGCATCCGCCAGGCCCGGCAGACTGCCGCCCGCATCGCCGGATAACCCATCCCCCGTGCGGGGCTATCCATCCCCGCTCCCCAGAGTGGGGGTTACTCACTTAGCCTCGCCCGCGGAGAAAGTGCCCCGTCATGGGTTCACAGTACGGACCCCAGGGCAAAGGCCCGCAGGATGTACCGGTGCTTCTGGGGCGGCCAGAAGGGCTCTTGCAGGACGATCCACTGGCTCCCCACGGCGTCCGTCGTCACCGGAAAGTCGACGTCCCTCGTATACGTGACCCGGGCCAGGGGCCGACCCCACAGGTCCAGGACCCACAGTTGATGATCCGACGATACGGGAACGGTCGGGTGGGGGTCCTTCTTGGCCTGGAAGAGGTCCCGCAGGTCCTGGGCCCGGTCGGGAGGCACGGAGTACCGCTGGATATACTCCTCCAGGGGAAGCCGCTGGACCCGGGCTACCCGGACGAGGAGGGCCTCCCGACCCTGCCAGATGACGGGGGCAAGTCCTCGGATCGAAAGGTCGCCTACGGCCTTCCGGAATTCTTCGGACGGACCCGCCGGCGTCCAATCGCCCGTCTGGGCCGACACGACCCACCACTTGCCCGGGACGGAGATGATCGCCTTCCCGGCGTAATTGGGAAATCCCCAGAGGCTCAGGTATATCTGATTCCCCGTAGAGATTTGGTCGAGGGGGATGGACGGAAAGGACCGAAGCAAGGTCCCCTGGAGGGAGTAGAGCCGGATTTCCAAGAGGCCCGCCACCCCGTAGGCGACGAAGACGCCGTCGGCCGTACAGACAACTCGTGGCGCCGGACGGAACCCGTTTGGGATTTCCCATTCCCGGACCGACCGCCCGGCCTCATCGGTCCGAAAGACCCGCCGCCCGGCGACGAAGACCAGGCCGTCGGGACAGACGTCGGCCGCCACGACCGTCATCGGGGCGGGAAGTCCCAGAGCCTTGGAGAAGGAAAAGCGGGAGGCCTGTTGCCCATTTCGATAGAGAACGACCTCCGAGTGGGTCAGGTCCAAGTCGTTATCGACGACCAGCAGTCGGTCTCCCTTCAGGACGACGGTCCGGTAGACGGCGAAGAAGTCGGGGTCCAGGGGAAGCGGGGACTCCCAGAGTTTTTGGAGGGTCCATTCGGGGAGGGACGGCGTCTCGGCGACCGCTTCGGGATGGAGGCTCAGGACGAGGGTCAGGCCCAGGAGGGCACCCGACAGCAGGAGGTGAAGCGCTCGGCGTCCCTGCATCGCTGACCTCCGATGCGCCAAGCCCTTGAGTTTATATGATTGAACTTCGTGTCGTCAAAGCTCGTAGGGGCCTGCCCGAAAAGGTCGGGCGGTATTCAACGGCCACCCATGATAGAAGTGACGAAGTGACGAGTGACGAGGTGACGGAGTGACGAAGTGACGATGAGTCGGATGCCGGGGGTGGGTTCTACCGTGGAGAACCCCAGAACTTTTTCAAAACAAAGGTCAATAGTGTTTTGGTACTTGTTTAGCGTCTCTGGATTTGAGATGTGGGAATGGTGCCAGGTACCAGGTTCCGGCTACCGGGTAAGCGGAATCCGAGCCATTTTTATCCTGCATCGTGCATCCTGTATCCTGCATCCATATCTTAACAAAGCCCTACTGGAAAAAGAGGATCTTTCCTGGCAAAATCAAACACTCGTTCGGGTCCCCCGGGAAGGTATCCAGGCCCCAAGAGTGGGTATCCAGACTTCACAGGAGGCTATCCATGCTGAGTCTTGGGATCGCCCTCGGCGTCTTGGTCGTCCTGGTCGGGGCGGTCATCCGCATCTACAACCGGATCGCCCGTCTATCCGTCCTGGCCGACAACGCGTGGAGTGATGTAGACGTCCAGCTCAAGCGGCGCCACGACCTCGTGCCGAACCTCGTCGAGACCGTCCGGGGCTATGCCACCCACGAACGGACCGCCCTGGAAAACGTCGTCCGGGCTCGAAATGCCGCCTTGGCGGCACCGACGCCCCAGGCCCGCATCGAGGCCGAAAACCAATTGACGGGAGCCCTTCGGCAATTGTTTGCCCTGGCCGAGGCTTACCCGGACCTCAAGGCCAACCAGAATTTCCTCCAGCTTCAAACCCAACTGGCCGACATCGAGAGTGACATTGCCAACGCCCGCCGGTATTACAACGCCGTCGTCCGGGACTACAACACCCGTCTGCGGGTCCTACCGGACGTCTTCGTCGCCCGGATGGCCGGTTTTCAGGACCGGCCGTTCTTCGAGATTGCCGAAGAGGAGCGGGCTCCCGTGCGGGTCCAGTTCTCGTAAAAACTCCCCAACGCAGGGCTGGAGTGAGGCCATGCGGCGAATGCGCGGTTGGACCTTGGTCCTGGCAGGCGGTCTTGTCGTCTGGAACGTCGGCAGGCCGGTCCACGCCGAGACGCCCCTGCCCTACCCCCATGTTCGGAATTACGACGTGACGCTGGACGTCCAAACCGACGGTCGCCTCGTCATCACGGAGGTCATCGGGGTCGACTTCGGGTCCGTCCGACGGCACGGCATCTACCGACGAATACCGGTCCGGTACTCCGAGTCGGTGGGCGGCCTGCCGACCTCCTATCAACTGCGTCTTCGACGGGTCTCCGTGACCGACCCGGCCGGACGGCCCTACCGGGTCCGAAAGCAGAGAGTCGGGGGAGCCGTCGAATGGCGCATCGGTGATCCCGACCGGTACGTCCAGGGCCGGCAGACCTACGTCCTCCGCTACGAGGTCCAACGGGGCCTCCTATTCCTGCCGGACCATGACGAACTTTACTGGAACTGCATCGGCCACGACTGGGAGTGGCCGATGGGACAGGCCCGATGCACGGTCGTCCTCCCCGAAGGCATAGACCCGTCGGCGATTCGAAGCACCTTTTACACGGGGACCTTTGGATCCCGCGAGCCGAGGGGCCGCGCTTCGATGGAGGGCCGGCGGGTCGTCTTTGAGACCGGGCCCCTGGCCGTCGGGGAGGGCCTGACGGTCGTCGTCGGGTGGCCCAAGGGCGTCGTACGGCCTCCGGCCGGATGGCAGAACCTGGTCTGGTGGATGGCCGACAACTGGGAACTCCTGCTGGGTGTCCTGCTTCCGCCCTGGGTCGGTGGGTTCCTATTTCTGCGGTGGTGGCGCCACGGGCGAGACCCGAGGGGCCGTGCGGCGATCGTGCCGCAGTATCGTCCTCCGGCGGGCCTGACGCCGGCGGAGGTCGGCGTCCTCCTGGATGAGCGGGCCGACCCGGTAGACATCACGGCGACGGTCATCGACCTGGCCGTTCGGGGCTACCTGCGGATTCGGGAGGAAACTTCCCAAAGACTTTTGATATTCAAAAACACGGACTACGTATTCGAATTTCCCGCCGAGGCCCCGCCGGCCGATGCCCTCAAGGATCACGAACGGGTCATCTACATGGGCCTTCAGAGGGAGGCCGGCCGGTCCAAGCAGGTACGTCTTTCAGACCTCAAAGAGAAGTTTTATTTTAACCTTCAAATGGCTCAGGATGAATTATACAAGAATTTGACATCTAATGGATACTTTGCTAAAAATCCAAAGGCACTCCGGAGTGCCTACGCGGGGACTGCCAGTTTGCTCTTCGTCGGAAGCGGTATCCTCTTTGTCACCCTCCAGATCCTGGGAAGGAGCCCCTTGAATGCCCTCGTGGCCGCCCTCGGCGTCGGCCTGGCGGGCCTCCTCTTCTGGATTTTCGGACGGGTCATGCCCCGGAAGACGGCCCGGGGGGTCCAGGCCTTGGAGGAAATCCTGGGCTTCCGGGAGTTTATCCGTCGGGTCGAGGCCGACCGTCTCGAGCGGCTCCTTCGGGAGGACCCGACGCTATTCGACCGGGTCCTGCCGTATGCCCTCGTCTTCGGCGTGGCCGACGAGTGGGCCGAGAAATTCCAAGGACTCCTCCAGAAGCCGCCGGACTGGTACGAGTCGCCCGCCTGGACGGTCGGGACGTTTCGGCCCCAGGCCTTCATGAACAGCCTGAGCCACTCGGTAGCCTCAATGAATTCGGTCTTCCCGTCACCACCCTCGCGGAGTTCCGGCTCCGGCTCCCGCTCTGGCTTCGGCGGGGGCGGCTTCTCCGGCGGCGGGCGTGGTGGAGGCGGCGGAGGCGGTTGGTAGGCCCTGGAGCCACGGCAGTACGACCGCTATCCCCACACCTCCCATCATAGCCCTACTGCCGTATTGCCCTACTACCTGATTGCCGTACTGCCGTTTCTCTGGGTCGGGCCGACAGGACCCGGTCATACCAGGCCTGAAAGAGGAGAAGGGCCCACAGGCGGTGGGCGTGGTCGGCCTGAAAGGCCAGGTGCTCCTGAATCCACCGCTCGACGGTCCCCCACTGGAAGAGGCCATGCCGACGGAAGGCCGTCGGATTCAAGTAATCCAAGAGCAGGGACCGCAGTTCCTGCCGGAGCCAGTTCTTCATCGGGATGCTGAAGCCCTGCTTTTCCCGCCGGAGGATTTCCGGCGGCAGGTAGGGCCGCATGGCCTCCTTGAGGACCCACTTGGTCGTCCAGCCCCGGAGCTTCCAGCGACCCGGCAGGCGGAAGACCCACTCGACGAGGCGGCTGTCCAGGAGGGGGACCCGCGTCTCCAGGGACACGGCCATACTCATGCGGTCGACCTTCGGGAGGATGTCCTCGGCCAGGTATGTCTTCAGGTCGATGTAGAGGGCCGCATTGATGGGGTCCCGAAACAAACGGGCCCGCCTCAAGTAAGGCTCCATCAGGACCGTGAAGTCCCCGTCCCGGAGGACGGCCTGCAGGTCCGGGGCGTACAGGTCCGCCTTCTGGAGCCGATTCAGGAAGAGGAGCCACCGAACGTGGCCCCAGTCGTCTTCGTGCTGGAGGCCCTCGCCGAAACGGCGCAGACGGTTGACGAGGCCCTTTTTCTGGGGCGCCGGGGCCAGCCACCGGGTCATCTGACGGCCCAGCCAGCGACGGAGGGGATAGGGAATCCAGGCCAGGGGTCGGTGGAGCTTCCAGGCCAGGTAGTGTTCATAGCCAGCAAAGACCTCGTCGCCGCCGTCGCCGGACAGGATGACCTTGACGTGCTCCCGGGCCATCTTGGAGACGAGGTAAGTCGGGAAGATGGAAAAGTCGGCCAGGGGTTCGTCCAGGAAGTCGAGGAGTCGCTCGACGGTCGTCACGATGTCGTAGGACAGGACGGCCTCCGTGTGGAGGGTTCGGTAGCGGGCGGCGACGAGTCGGGCATAGGGCAGTTCGTCGTAAGAGGGATCGTCGAAGCCGATGGAAAACGTCCGCACGGGTTCCGACGGGTTCGTTCCGTCGTGGAGCATGGCGACGACCGTCGAGGAGTCCATCCCCCCGCTCAGGAATGTCCCGACGGGGACGTCGCTGACGGTATGGCTCTGGACGGCGTCCCGGAGACGGTCCCGAAGTTCGGCCAGATAGGCCGGTCGCGGCCGTTCCGGCCTGAAGTCGGCCTCCGGGAGGACGTCCCAGAAGCACTGGACCCGCCATCGACCGTCCCGGTAGAGGAGCCAGTGGCCCGCCGGAAGCTTCGCGATGCCATCGAAGAGCGTCGCCGGGGCCGGGATGTACTCGAGGGACAGGTACGCATCGAGGGCTGACGGGTTCAGCCGCCGTTCGACCTCGGGATGGGCCAGGATGGCCTTCAGTTCCGAACCGAAGAGGAGACGGCCGTCGGGGAGTTGCGTATAAAACAGGGGCTTAATGCCGATGGGGTCCCGGGCCAGCAGGGCTTGCCGCCGACGGCGGTCCCAAAGGGCGATCCCGAACATGCCCCGGAGGCGTTGGACGACGTCGACGCCCCAGACCTCGTAGCCGTGGACGATGACTTCCGTGTCGGACCGAGTGCGGAAGACGTGGCCGGCTACCTCCAGCTCCCGCCGGAGTTCCCGGAAGTTATAGATCTCTCCGTTGAAGACGACCCAGACCGTCCCGTCCTCGTTGGCCATCGGTTGGCGGCCGCCGGTCAGGTCGATGATGCTCAGCCGCCGGAAGCCGAGGGCCGCCTGGTCGTCCAGGTAGAAGCCTTCGTCGTCCGGCCCCCGATGGACAAGGGTCCGGGTCATGACCGTCAGGATGTGGCGGTCCCCGTCCGTCGGGGCTACCGGCTCAGGTCGGAACCATCCGCAGATCCCGCACATGGGGTCTCCTGGGACTGGCCCTCAGTTTCTGTCAGGCTCCTCGCCCCAGGGCACCGGGTATCAGGTCCCAGGTGCTGGAGCTTAAGGGACCAGGAGACTGGAACCCGACCCCTGGACATGAAATGGGGGGATTCAGGATGCACGATGCGGGCTCCGAGATGCAAGTCCGTGGGTCCGGGTCGATTTTCAGGTTCTGTTGAATTCACGCCGGATGCCGGAGATTCCGAAACCCGTCCGAACCCGGACCTATAGCTGATTCCATCGGTCCACCGTCACGCCCGCTTCTCGAAGGATCGCCCGGAGCGTGCCGACTGGGATGTCACGTCCTTTGTGTATTGGAATTGATATTTTCTTACCCGTATGCGGGTGCCGCATGACCACGTGCCGTCCACCCCCGAAGGGGCCCTCAAAACCCAGTGCTTTTAATTTACGGATGACCTCCTGGGGCTTTGCGGGGCGCAGTCTCATTTGGATAGTAGGGCTCCCAGCCGGTTACTGGGTCGCCAGGGGAGTTTCATCAATGGCATATTGCAAGACACACCCGTCAATCTCCGGAAGTTCGTCCCCAAAACGCAGGGCCGTCAGGACCCACGCTTCGATGGCGTCTCGGGCCATTTCCACGGCTTCGTCCCGCGTCTCCCCCCACGTGATACAACCCGGTAGGATCGGTATCTCAACGGTCCACGTGCCGTCCGCGTTCTGCGTGTATCGAGCATGACTTAGGGCGAGTCGAACATACTGTTCAAAGCTCACCCCCTTGGGTCGATGGAACATAAAGGCCTCTCCAGGGATGCGAGATGCAGGATGGCGGACTCGAGTCTCCGCATCGGATGCCGAGCCCTACACCGATGGCTCTGTCCAGATTTCCGACTCCGGGATAAAGACTCTTGATCGTCACTCCGTTACTCCGTCACTCCCATTGTCCTTTACGAAGCCGGGACTTTCAAACACGACGGTTTTGAAGCGTCGCTTGCCGACCCGCAAGACGACTTTGCAGGGCCGGGTCACCGGGAAGGTCGTCTCGACGTCGGTGACCCGTTCGAGCTGGTCGGCCATCTCGACGTTCTGATGAACGGGGACGACCGTCAGGGCGACGGCCCCATGCTGGATAAGGCGCTTGGCTTCACTCCGGGAGGGGGCCAGGCCCTCCTCGACGAGGAGCGTCACGAGGCTCAACGGCCCCTCCGGCAGGGGCCGCCGGACGACGGGCATATCGGTCGGGAGCCGCCGTTCGGAGAAAACCTCGACAAAGCGTCGCTGAGCGGCCTCGGCCGCCTCCGGACCGTGGAACTCGGCGACGATGGTCCGGGCAAGTCGAAGCTTGAAGTCTCGGGGGTTCACCCGCCCCAAGCGGGCGTCTTCCTTCATCCGCTCGATTTCTTCGAGGGGAACGTCCGTCAGGAGTTCGTAATACCGCCACATGAGCGTGTCCGAGATGGACATGAGCTTGCCGAACATCGTGTCGGGCGGCTCCGTGATGCCGACATAGTTGCCCAAGCTCTTGCTCATCTTCTCGACCCCGTCGAGGCCCTCCAGGAGGGGGACCGTCATGCAGACTTGAGGGGGTTGACCCATCGCCCGCTGGAGGTCCCGTCCGACGAGGAGATTGAACAGCTGGTCCTGTCCGCCGAGCTCGACGTCGGCCCGGAGGGCGACCGAATCGTAGGCTTGCAGAAGGGGATACAGGAGCTCATGAAGGAAGAGGGGCTGGGCTTCGGCCATCCGCCGCTGAAAGTCCTCCCGGGCCAAAAGACGGGCGACGGTGAATTGGGCACAGAGACGGACGATGTCCTCGGCTCGGAGGGCGGCCAGCCACCGACTGTTGAAGTCGATGACGGTCCGGTCGGGGTCGAGGACCTTGAAGACCTGCTGGCGGTACGTCTGGGCGTTGGCCTGGACTTCTTCCGGCGTCAGGGGCCGGCGCGTGACGGACCGGCCCGTCGGGTCGCCGATGAGGCCCGTAAAGTCCCCGATCAAAAACACGACGGTATGGCCCAAGGCCTGGAAGTGCTTCATCTTCCGCAGGAGGACGGTATGCCCGAGATGAAGGTCCGGCGCCGTCGGGTCAAAGCCGGCCTTGACGACCAGGGGACGGCCCGTGCGCTGGGCCTCCTGCAGGCGGGCCTCCAATTCTTCGGGCGTCACCACGTCGACGCATCCCCGGGTCAGAACCCGTAACTGTTCGGCCACGGACGTCATCGGTCCCTCCCCGCTTGAAAAGGATGCAGGATATAGGATCCAGGATGCAGGATACAGGATGCAAGATGCAGACGCCGTGTGCAGGCTTTTCGAAACATGAGACGGGCATTCCGCCTGGTACCCGGTACCGGGTACCAGGTATCGGGTACCTGGTACCTGGGACCCGACACCTGGTACCGAATCGACGCCGAGGGCCGGATACCGAACGCCGAGGACCGAAGGCCGAGCCTGGCCCTCGGAGAACCCGCACATGGGAGATGCATCCTGTGTCCTGCATCCATATCTTAACAGAGCACTAGGCATAGTCCCCAATGGACGGGCAGGCCGGCCCGACGTTATGGCCGTGGCCCGGCAGGTCCACGCCCGCATAGGTCCACGTCTCGGGGTCGAGTTCCCGCAAGGCTCGGATGACC
>Ga0079992_153873_pt1 | contig 61710 bp, 72 predicted proteins | sample FaiFalFF_MnMetaG_3_FD_69197 | JGI IMG/M metagenome (GOLD analysis project Ga0079992, IMG submission 69197) | Freshwater microbial communities from Yellowstone National Park, Wyoming, USA - Fairy Falls B (FF_Mn_B) MetaG (SPADES assembly) (version 2) | ecosystem: Environmental > Aquatic >...
GACCTGCGGGCCGACGACCACCCCGAGCCGGTGGAGGAGCTCTTCCGCCTCCTCTCCCTCCACCGCCTCCTCTTTGAGCGGCCCAAAGCGCGGCGCCCCCTCACCGAGGAAGAGGTGCGCTTTTTCCAGGGGGTCCTAAAGCGCCTGGGGCTTTACCGGGGCGAGGTGGACGGGGTCTTCGGCCCTGAGACGGAGCGGGCCTTTCTGGCCCTCGTCGGCATGGAAAACTTGGAGGAGCGCTACGGGGGAGGGCCCGAGGTGGACGAGGCCACCCTGGCCTACCTCAAGGGGAGGTACGGATGGAGCTAGGGGCGGGGGGCGTGGTCTTCAACTCTAAGGGGGAGGTCCTCCTCCTCCGGGACCGCATGGGCTTCTGGGTCTTTCCCAAGGGGCACCCCGAGGAAGGGGAGGCCCTCGAGGCCGCCGCCCTTCGCGAGGTGCGGGAGGAGACGGGGGTGGAGGCCCAGGTCCTTCTCCCCCTCTTCCCCACCCGCTACGTGAACCCCAAGGGGGTGGCGCGGGAGGTGCACTGGTTCCTCATGCGGGGGGAGGGGGAGCCCCGGCTGGAGGAGGGGATGACCGGGGCGGGCTGGTTTACCCCCGAGGAGGCCCGGGCCCGCCTGGCCTTCCCCGAGGACCTGAGGCTTCTGGAGGTGGCCCTTGAGCGCCTACCGCTTTGAGGCCAAGACCCCCAGGATCCACCCCCAGGCCTTCATCGCCCCCGGGGCCTACGTGGTGGGGGAGGTGGAGGTGGGGGAAGGGGCCTCCATATGGTTCGCCGCCGTGGTGCGGGGGGATCTGGAGAGGGTGGTCATCGGCCCGGGGAGCAACATCCAGGACGGGGCCGTCCTCCACGCCGACCCGGGCTTCCCCTGCCTCATCGGGCCCTCCGTCACCGTGGGCCACCGGGCCATCGTCCACGGGGCGGTGGTGGAGGAGGGGGCCCTGATCGGCATGGGGGCCATCGTCCTGAACGGGGCCCGCATCGGCAAGAACGCCGTGGTGGGGGCGGGGGCGGTGGTCACGGCGGGCACGGAGGTCCCCGAGGGGATGCTGGCCCTGGGGGTCCCGGCCCGGGTGGTTAGGCCCGCGCCGCCTCCCGGGAACGCGCCCCGCTACCGGGCCCTGGCCGAGCGGTACGCCAAGGGGCTTTCCCCCATGGCCCTTCCCCGGCGGTACCGCCTCACCTTAAGGGGCCAGGACGCCCTCAACCCCTTTAGCGAGCTCCACCTGAGGCTCAAGCGGGAAAAGGGGCTTTTGCAGGCCCTGAGGCGGGCGGCCCAGGGCTTTCCCCTGGAGGAAGAAGAGGCCAGGCCCCTCCTCCTGGAGGGCCTCATCGCCCCCGAGTGAGCCCGGGGCTACATTGGGAAAGGCCAAGGAGGTCAGCATGGAGCGCAAGATGGCGGAGATAGAGGAGACGGGGCCCGCCTTTGAAACCGAGCTGGACCTGGGCCGCCTCGAGGGCCTGGCGGCAGAGTGGCTCCAGGTGATCGGGGAGGACCCCAACCGGGAGGGCCTCCTGAAGACCCCGGAAAGGGTGGCCAAGGCCTGGGCCTTCCTCACCCGCGGGTACCGGCAGAGCCTGGAAGAGATCGTCAACGGGGCCGTCTTCCGGGCCGAGGGCAGCGAGATGGTGGTGGTGAAGGGCATTGAGTTCTACTCCCTGTGCGAGCACCACATGCTCCCCTTCTTCGGCCAGGTCCACATCGGCTACATTCCCGGGGAGAAGATCCTGGGCCTTTCCAAGTTCGCCCGCATCGTGGACCTGTTCGCCCGCCGCCTCCAGGTGCAGGAGAGGCTTTCCGTGCAGATCGCCGAGGCCATCCAGCAGGTCCTGGAGCCCAGGGGCGTGGGGGTGGTGGTGGAGGGAGTCCACCTGTGCATGATGATGCGGGGGGTGGAGAAGCAGCACTCCCGCACCGTCACCAGCGCCATGCTGGGGGTCTTCCGGGAGGACGCCAAGACCCGGGAGGAGTTCCTGAGCCACCTCAAGGGGGCCTGAGCCTTAGCGGCGTAGGAGGTTGAGGAGCAGGGTCAGGATCAGGGAGAGGAGCAGGGAGGAGGCGATGGGGATGTAGACCCTAAGCCCTTCCCGCTCTATGCGGATGTCCCCGGGCAGGTGGCCGAACCAGGCGAAGAGCTTGGGGAAGTAGAGGAGGATGAGCCCGAGGAGGAGCAGAAAGAGCCCGGCGTAGATCAGGACCTTACCCGCTTCCATCCCGCACCTCCAGATAGGCGGTGAGGGCCGCCCCCATTAGCCCCGCCTCCGGCCCCAGGAGGGCCTTCCTGACGGGCGGGGCCTCCCAGCCCTGCAAATAGCGGCGGTAGGCCTCTTGAAGGGCCTCAAAGTACCCCTCGGGGGCGTTCAGGGCGATGCCGCCCCCCAGGATGACCACCCCCGGGTCAAAGGCCTTGACCAGGCTGGCCAGGCCGATCCCCACGTACCTGGCCGCCTGGAGGAGGATGCGCTCCGCCTTGGGGTCTTTTTCCTCGTAGAGGCGGAAGAGCTCCCGGGTGTCCACCGGGCGGCCGTAGGCGTAGCCCGCCTCCCGCTCCAGGGCCCGGCCCGCCGCCAGGGCCTCCAGGCACCCCTCGAGGCCGCACCCGCAGACCGGCCCCCCGGGGAGCAAGGTGGTGTGGCCCAGCTCCCCTCCCTGCCCCCTCTCTCCCCTCAGGACCCGCCCCTCCAGGACCACGCCCCCGCCGATCCCGGTGGACACGGTGAGGAAGAGGGAGCTTTTCTCCCCCTTGCCCGCCCCCAAGTGGTGCTCGGCCAAAGCGGCGGCGTTGGCGTCGTTTTCCAGGTAGACGGGCCTGCCCGTGGCCTCCTCCAGGAGGCGGCGGATGGGGAAGTCCTGGAGGCCTGGGATGTTGGGGGTGAAGCGGATCACCCCTTCCCGGAAGTCCAAGGGCCCCGGGGTGCCGAGGCCCAGGGCCAAGGCCCTCACCCCCGCCTCCTCCTCCGCCCGCCTCGCCGCCTCCGCCAACGCCGCCACCACCGCCTTCCCCCCCTCCTTGGGGGTGGGAAGGAGGACGCGGGAGAGGAGCCTTTCGCCGTCAAAGGCCCCGGCGGCGATCTTGGTGCCTCCCAGGTCCAATCCCACCACCGTCATGGGATCTCCTCCTCCAAAAGGGCCTCGGCCTCCCCCAAAAGGGCCTCGGGCACCCAGAGGGCCACGTCCCCCATGTAGGTGCCCAAAGCGGCCTCGGGGAGGCCGGCAAAGGGGGTTTCCAGAAGGGCGGGGATGCCCCTGGCCTCCAGCCGGGCCTTCACCCCCTCGGCCACGGGCCTGGGGGCGGTGAGGAGCTTCCGGTAAGGGGTTCCGGCCACTAGGCGGCGTTCCATAAGGCCTCCACCAGGCGCACGTAGTCCTGGGCCGCGGCCTCCACCTCGGCGAGGGGGATGGCCTCCTTCAGGGTGTGGGCTAGAGCAGGGTCCCCGGGGCCAAAGCCCAGGACCGGGGCTTTGGCCCCCAGGTAGGGGGCGTCGGTGGTGAAGGGCCAAAGCCCGGCCTCCTCCTGCCCTAGGGCCTTGAGGGCCGCCCTTAGGAGGGGGTGGTCAGGGGGGAGGCGGTAAGGGGGCCAGAGGGCGGGGATGGTCATCCGCACCTCCCCCGAGGCGCGTTCCTCCTCGGGGATGTAGACCGAGGCATCCCCCAGGGTCCTCAGGGCCTCTAAAAGCCTTTCCAGGTCCGCCTCGGGCTCGTAGCGCACGTCCAGGTAGAGGCGCACCACCCCCGGGGTCTGGTTCCTGGCCCCGGGGAAGGTGTCCACCCGGGTGGGGGTGAGCTTGAGGCCCGGGAAAGGCGGAAGGGCCTTCAGGGCCAGAAGGTACTCGGCCAGGTCGTAGAGGGCGTTTTCCGGCCCCGAAAGGGCGGCGTGCTCCGCCACGCCCTCCAGGTCCACGAAGACCTCCGCCCGGCCCCGGTGCCCCCGCATGAGCCTGCGCCCGGAGGGCTCCCCCAGGACGAAGGCCAGGGGGGAAAGCCTCCCTTGGGCGTGGCGGCTCCCCAGGCCCCCCACCTCCTCCTGCACCGTGGCCAGGAAGCGGACCCGCCCCTTTGGGGGCCTCCCCTTAAGCTCCTCCAGGGCCAGGAGCATGGCCACCAGGGGGCCCTTCATGTCCACCGCCCCCCGGCCGTAGACCACGCCCTCCACCACGGCCCCCTGGGGGTGGGGCCAGAGGGCCTCGTCCCCCACGGGGACCACGTCCATGTGCCCGGTGAGGACCACCTCGGGCTCCTTCTCCCCCAGGAGGGCCTCCACGTTGCCGGCCTCGTCCAGCCTCGCCTCGAGGCCCATCCCCTTCAGGGCCTCCAGGAGGAGGCCCGCCACCTCCCCCTCCCCGCCGGGAAGGCCTTGGGCCTGGAGGAGGCGGGAGAGGAGCCTGACCCAGTCCACGCCCCTATGCTACACCCCGGGCCAGGGCCGCCTGGTAAAGGGCGATGCTCAGGGCCACGGAGGCGTTTAAGGACTCGGCCTCGGGCCGGATGGGGATGCGGAAGAGCTCGTCGCAGCTTTCCCGCACCAGCCTCCGCATCCCCTCCCCCTCGGAGCCCACCACCAGGGCCAGGGGCCTTTTGAAGTCCAGCTCCCTTGGGGCCTTCTCCCCCTTAAGGTCCAGGCCGTAGACCCAGACCCCCCGTTCCTTGAGTTCTTTGAGGGCCCGGGGAAGGTTCTTCACCCGGATGACGGGAAGCTTCAGCGCGGCGCCGGCGCTGGCCTTCAGGGCGAGAGGGGAAAGGGGGGCGGCCCGGCGCTCCTCGGAGAGGACCCCGTGGGCCCCTAAGGCCAAGGCGCTTCGGATCATGGCCCCGTAGTTCCTGGGGTCGGTGATGCCGTCCAGGGCCACGAGGAGGGGGGGCTCCCCCCGTCTCTCTGCCAGGAGGAAGGCCTCCTCCAAGGAGGCGTACCTGGGCTCCTCCACCAAAGCGGCGATCCCCTGGTGGTGGGTGGTCTTGAGGAGGGTGTCCAGCTCAATCCGGGGGACCAGGGTGTAGGAAGCCCCTAGGCGGTCCAGCTCCTTTAGAAGCCAGCCCTCCACGCCCCTGGCCACCAGGACCTCCCTGGCCCGCCCTTCCCGGAGGGCCTCGAGGACCGGGTTCCGCCCGTAGATCCACATGGCCCGAGTCTACGACGGTATGATGAAAGGAGGAGATGCCATGTACAAGACCATCCTCATGCCCACCGACGGAAGCCCCTGCAGCCTCCAGGCCCTGGAGCACGGCCTGGGCCTGGCCCAGGCCCTGGGGGCCAAGGTCCACTTCCTCTACGTCCTGGAAAACCCCGCCCAGGCCATCTGGATCGCCCCGGAGAGCGTCCCCTATGGCCTTGAGCTCCTGGAGGACCTGAGGAAGGCGGGGGAGGAGGCCGTCGCCAAGGCCCTTGCTATGGCCCAGGAGAAGGGGGTGGAGGCCACGGGGGAGGTCAAGGAGGGGGTGCCCATCCCCACCATCGTGGAGGCGGCCAAGGGCTTTGACCTCCTGGTCATGGGCACCCACGGGCGCACGGGGCTGGACAAGCTCCTCCTGGGCTCGGTGACGGAGGGGGTCCTGCACCGGGTCTCCGTCCCGGTCCTGGTGGTGCGCTGCCGCTAGGTCATCTTGATGCGCCTCGTCGCGGCCTTCGTCTCCTCGAGGCTCTCCCCGGATAGCCCCCTTTACCCTAAGCTGGTCCGCTACGGGGAGGTCCTGGCCGAGGAGGGGTTCGGCCTGGCCTGCGGCGGGTACCAAGGGGGAATGGCCGCCTTGGCCAAGGGCGTCAAGGCCAGAGGGGGCCTGGTGGTGGGGGTCACGGCCCCCGCCCTTTTTCCGGAAAGGCCGGGGCCAAGCCCCTACGTGGACCTGGAGCTTCCCGCCCACAGCCTCCCCGAGCGCATCGGCCGCCTTCTGGACCTGGGGGCCGGGTACCTGGCCCTGCCGGGCGGGGTGGGTACCCTGGCCGAGCTCACCCTGGCCTGGAACCTCCTCTACCTGAGGCGGGGCCTGGGGCGGCCCCTGGCCGTGGACCCCTACTGGCTCGCCTTCCTCCGGCCCCACGGGGAGATCGCCCGGGAGGACCTGGACCTGGTCCAGGTGGTGGCCGACGAGGAGGACCTGAGGGCCTTTTTGAGGTCGCTGTGAGCGAGACCGTTTTGGTGCAGGTGCCGGATTTGGGCCAGGGGGTGAGCTTCTACCAGGCCCTGGGCCTGGCCCTGGAGGAGCTCATCCCCGGGAGGGAGGCTTTGCTTTCCCCCCGGGAAGGCCCCCTGCTCCTCTTGAGGCCGGGCCCGGGAGGGGTGGAGCGCGGGCCCCAGAGGCCCAGGCCCGAGGGGCGGGGCTTCGCCCGGGTGCGGCTGGAGGAGGGGCGGCTCGTCTTTTTGGTGAAGAGCCTGGAGCACGAGCGCCTGCGCCTGGCCAAGTACGGCCTGGCCTTTTTGGAGGCCGGGGGGCACCTCCTCCTCTTTGACCCGGGGGAGAACCCCGTGCTGGTGCGGGAGGGCCCGTGAAGCGGCTTTGGCTTTTGGACCTGGACGACACCCTTTTAGAGGACCACCGGGTGAGCCGGGAGGTCCTGGAGGCCCTGGGAAGGGCTTTGGGGGTGGAGGGGCTTTTCCCGGCGGTGAAGGCCAAAGCCGAGGCCCTCTTCCAGGAGGCCCCCTTTTATCCCTGGGCGGAGGCCATCGGCCACTCGGCCCTGGAAGCCCTCTGGGCCCGGTATTCCACGCCGGGCCTCGAGGGCCTGGCCGCCTGGGCCAAGGGCTTCCGCCAGAGGGTCTTCCGGGAGGCCTTGGCGGCCTTGGGGGGGCCGGTGGAAAGGGCCGGGGAGCTGGCCGAGGCCTTCTTCCGGGAAAGGCGCCGCTTTCCCCTCTTCCCCGAGGTGCCGGAGTTCCTGGCCGCCCTAAGGGCCAAGGGAGCCATCCCCGTCCTCCTCACCAACGGGGTGCCGGACCTCCAACGGGAAAAGCTCGTGGGGGCAGGGCTTATGGAGGCCTTCCCCCTCACCTTGGTCTCCGGGGAGGTGGGCCTGGGCAAGCCGGACCCCAGGCTCTTCCGCATGGCCCTCTGCGCCTTCGGGGCGGGTCCGGAGGAGGCGGTCATGGTGGGGGACAACCCACAGCGGGACATCCAGGGGGCCCTCCTTGCCGGCATCCAGGCGGTCTGGGTGGACCGGGGCCACCGCCCCCCTGACCCCCGCTTTCCCCCCCACCTCAGCGTGAGGGACCTCCGGGAGGCCCTGGCCCTTTTGGGGTAGACTCCGGGCCATGTACGAGGCCCTTCTCGCCCTTCACAACCTGGTGCGCTGGCTGGTCCTCCTCTTTGGCCTCTGGGCCCTTCTTGACCCCAGGCCCCGCCCGGGCGCCCTCTTCGCCCACACCCTCACCCTGCAGGTGGTCTTGGGGGTGGTCCTGGCCTTCCTTAGCCCCCTTTTCCAGGGGGCCTTGGCCGCTTTGGACGAGGTCATGCGCACCCCCGGCGAGGCCCGCTACTTTGTGGCCGAGCACTGGGTGGGGGGGCTTTTGGCCCTGGGGCTGGCCCACGGGGGGCTCGCCCAGGCCAGGAAGGGGCGGCCCTTGGCCCGGCTCCTCTTCGGCCTAGCCCTTCTGGTCCTCCTCCTCTCCATCCCCTGGTTCCGGCCCCTTTTCCGGCTCTAGAGGAGGCTTTCCACCTCCAGGCTCACCTCGGGGAAGGCCAGGGGGCTCACCCGGTCCCCGGGCTTGAGAAGGGAGGCTTCCCGGTAGCCCTGGGGCGAGGGATGGCGGAAGAGGTGGAGGGCCCTCTCCCCCAGGTCCAAAACCCACACCTCCGGGATTCCGTGCCGGGCGTACAGGGGCACTTTGCGCTCCAGGTCGTGGGCCTTGGGGGACTCGGCCACCTCCACCAGGAGAAGCACATCCTCGGGGCCAGGGTGGGCCTCCCGGTACAGGTCCTCCCGGGGCTTGAGGAGGGCCAGGTCCGGTTGCGGCTCGGAGAAGGCGTCCAGGCGCACGGGGTCCTGGATGGCCATGAGGCAGCGCCCCTGGGCCTCGAGGGGGGAAAGGAGGAGGCGCAGGCGGCGCAGGGCGGCGGCGTGGCGGCTTCCGATGGGGCTCATCTGCCAGATCTCCCCTTCCAAAAGCTCCACCCGGTCGTCCTCCCCTAGGAGGCCCGCTTCCACCATCCGGTGGTATTCCTCCGCGGTGAAGCGCTTGCGGACCGGGGTCATGGCCTCAGTCTAGCCCGTAGGCCACCGCCGCGTACCCCACCACCCGCCTGCGGTCGCCGAAGGCCTCGGCGCTGGTGGCGTAGGCCAGAAGCCTGGGCCTCCAGCCCTGGGCCCGGGCCAGGGCGGTGAGGCTGGCCCAGGGGAGGCGGCCGCAGGCCTCGGCCCGGGAAAGGGCCTCGGCGTCCAGGCTTAGGGCGATCTCCAGGGTCCTCCTGTCCCGCTCCCGGGCCACGGGGTCCGGGTGGTAGTGGGAGAGGTCGCTGCTGGCCACCACCAGGTCCTGGGGGCTAAGCTCCGGCAAAAGGGCCTCGGCCACCCTCAAAGGGTCCACCTCGCCGAAGAGGAGGGGCAGGATGGGCACCCCGGGGAGGGCCACCTGGAGGAAGGGGAGGAGGACCTCGAGGCTATGCTCCTCAAAGAAGGGCGCTTCCAGCCTTAGAAAGGGAAAGCCCCGTTCCAAAAGCCTTCTTCCCCCCTCCAGGTCCACGGCCACCTCCCCAAGAGGCGTGCGCCAGGCCCGGTAGGGGTAGAAGGCCACCCCTAGGAAAGGGACGAAGTGGCTGGGCCCCAGGAGGATGACCCTTTGCGCCTGGCCCCTAAAGCCGGAGAGGGCCTGGAAGCTTTCCGCCGCCACCTTCCCCGAGTACCCGTAGCCGGCGTGGGGGGCGAGGACCCCCCGGACCCCGGGGAGGGGCGGGGTCTTGGCGGCCTTCAGAAGGGAAGCGACCTCCTCCCGAAGGGCCTCCCGTTCCCCGGGGTAGAACTGCCCCGCCACGTAGGCCGGCCTCACCAGGTCCATACGCCGGGAATCCTCCTCCCGCACCCCGGGCAGACCCCGGGCTCCTGCCAGAGGGTTTCCGCCCTGAACCCCCGCCGGCGGACGAGGAGCCGGCCGCAGTCCGGGCAGCGGGTGGAGCTCCTTGCTTCGTCCAGGACGTTGCCCACGTAGACGAACCTGAGCCCCTCTTCCCTGGCGATCTCGTAGGCCCGGGCCAAGGTGGCGTGCCGGGTGGGCTTAAGGTCGGGCATCCGGTAGTCGGGGTGGGCGGCGGTGAGGTGCCAGGGGACTTCGGGGGAGAGGCCTTTGAGGAAGCGGGCCATGGCCCGGACCTCCTCCTCGGAGTCGTTGTAGCCCTCCAGGAGGAGGGTGGTGACCTCCACCCAAACCCCGGAGGCCACCAGGTGCTCCAGGCTCTCCAGGACGGGTTTAAGGCGGGCTCCGCAGATCTCCCGGTAGAACTTCTCGGTGAAGCCCTTGAGGTCCACGTTGGCGGCGTCCAGGTAGGGGCGGATGTAGTCCCAGGCCTCCTTCGTCTCAAAGCCGCTGGTCACGAAGACGTTCTTCATGCCCCGGGCCTTGGCCAGCCTGGCGGTGTCGTGGGCGTACTCCATGAAGACGGCGGGCTCGTTGTAGGTGTAGGCGATGAGCCGCACCCCTAGGGCCTCGGCCGTGGCCACGATCCTCTCCGGGGGCCAGTCCTCGCCGATGGGCCGGTCCAAACGGCCTTCTGGGCTCACGGAAAACTCCCGGAACTGGGAGATCTGCCAGTTCTGGCAAAAGGCGCAGAAGAGGTTGCACCCCACGGTGCCCAGGGAGAGGATCCCCTCCCCGGGGTGGAAGTGGTAGAGGGGCTTCTTCTCCACTGGGTCCAGGTGCACGGCGGCCGCCTTGCCGTAGGTGACCAAGTAGAGCTTGCCCCCCAAGTTGCGGCGCACGCCGCACTTGCCCGCCTGGCCCTCGGGGATGGCGCAGTAGTGGGCGCAGGCCCGGCACTGGACGTAGCCCTTGGGCAGGGAACGCTTCAGGTCCGCTTCCCTCAAGGTGGTGGTCAGGGTCATTGGATAGCGCCAAGCCCAGTATAGCAAACTGTGGGCGTGGCCCCCTTTCCCCCCGAGAAGGAAGAGGACTTCGCCCCCTTCTTCCCCAGGGAGGTCCTGCGCCGGGGCCTGGCCTACGCCAAGGAGGGGCGGGTGCGCCGGGTCTTTCGGGTGGGGGAGAGGCTTCTGGGCGAGGTGCAGGGCTCGGAGCCCGAGCCCTACCGCGTGGAGGTGGGCCCGGGCCTTTGGGGAAGCTGCGCCTGCCCCTACCCCGGCTTCCCCTGCAAGCACGCGGCGGCCCTCCTCTACGCCTACCTCGAGGCCCGGCCCAGGGAGGACCTCCTCATGAGCCTGGAGCGCCTCCCCCCCGAGGAGGCCAAGGCCCTCCTTAAGGCTTTGGCCCAGGTGCCGGAGGTGGCCCTATGGCTGGGAGAGGTCCTCCTGCCGGAGAAAAGCTTCCTGGAGGGGGTGCGGGCCCTGCGCCAGGCCTTCCTCCTGGGAGGAGGGGAGGAGGAGGCCAAGGCCCTGCTCCTGAGGCTTCCCAGGGTGGGGGAGAAGGAGGTCCTGGCCTTTTTGGAGGCCCTTCTGGAGGCCCCCTTTGACCCCGAGCCCTACCTCCGGGCCGGCGTGGGGCGGTATCTGGAGTCGGCCCAGGATCCCTTGCCCCTCCTCCGCCTTTACCTGAAGGCCCCTTCCCCCGCTTTGGAGGAGGCCCTCCTGGAGCTGGGGAAGAGGGACCCGGAGGGGCTTCTTCCCCACCTCTCGGGGAAGGACCCCTGGGGCCTCAAGCGGGGCCTGAAGGAAAGGCTGCTTCTGGCCCTGGGCCGGGAGGAGGAGGCTTTGGGCCTCATGCGGGAGCATCTGGAGGGCCCCGAGGACTACCTGGCCCTGGTGGAGCGCCTCCTCGCCCTGGGGCGGGAGGAGGAGGCCCTCCGCTACGCCGAGGAGGCCCTGGAGTGGTTCGGCAAGGACCCCAGGCTCTTCCCTCTGGTGGACCTGCTGGCGCGGCGAAGGGGCAGGCCCGAGGACCTCTTCCTCCGCTTCGCCTTCCGGCCCAGCCTCGAGGACTACGCCGCCCTCAAGGCCCTTTTGGGCAGGGCCTTTCCGGAAAAGCGGCGGGAGCTTCTAAAGGGGGTGCGGGACCCCGCCCTCCTGGCCCGGATTCACCTCCTGGAGGAGGACTGGCGGGCTTTGGACCGCCTCCTCAAAGGGGCTCCCCGGGTGGCCTACCCCGCCCTGGCCGAGGTCCTGGAGGGGCGGCTTCCCGAGGAGGCCCTGCGCCTTTATCTGGAGGCGGCCAGGGACCTGGTGGAGGCCGGAGGCCGGGAACGGTACCGGGAGGCGGCCAGGCTCCTGGCTAAGGCCCGGGCCCTGGACCCGGGGCGGGTGGCGGCTTTTTTGAAGGACCTGAGGACCCTCTACCCCAGGAGGCGGGCCCTTTGGGAGGAGCTTGGCTCTTAAGTACCCCACCGCGGCCTTTGCCGCGGTGGGGGCCCCAGAAAAGCCCTTCCACAGCCCCGGCTTGGGCACCCTATGTCGCAAAACCAACGTGCGGGCACTTAATGCCACCCCAAAAGCAGGGTGGCCACCTAACGGCTTTCTCAGCCTCCTTGGGGAGAATAGAAGCGTGGAGCGGTTTCCCTGGGTAGAGGTTTTTCGCGGCCTGGCCATCTTGGAGGTGGTCCTGCACCACCTCCTGGGCCGCTTTCTGCGGGAGGTGCCCCCGGAAACACCCCTCTGGCTCCTCCTGGCGGCCTTAAACCGCACCCTCCACTTCGCCGTGCCCGCCTTCCTCTTCCTCACCGCCTTGGTGATCGGGGCCAGCTTCTGGCGCTCCTTCTCCCTGGGGCGCTACCTGCGAAACCGGGCCCTAAGGCTCCTCTGGCCCTACCTCCTTTGGAGCGGGGTCTACCTGGCCTTCCGCTACTGGGACTACGGGGTCTTCCAGCCGGAGCGCATCCCCCACCAGCTCCTCTGGGGCAAGGCCTACTTCCACCTTTACTTTCTGGCGGTGGCCCTCCAGCTCACCCTTATTCTGCCCCTCTTCCTCCCCATGGTGCGGGGGCGGGTCCACGGGGGCTGGTTTCTCCTCCTGGGCCTAGGGGGCACCCTTCTCATCTACCTCCTCAACCGCCACTACCGCTTCCTGCCCTATCCCGGGAGCTTCGTCCTATGGTACCTTCCCGCCATCGCCTTGGGCCTTTACCTAGCGAGCCGCCTGGAGCTTCTTCCCCGCCTCCTCCGCCTCTGGCCCCTGGCCCTGGGCCTGGCCTTGCTGGGGCTTGGCCTTTACCTGCCCCTGGCCCTCGAGGCCCTGCAGAAGCGGCCCGTCAACACCATGCACTACCAGCTGGCCCACTGGCTCTACACCACGGCCATGGCCTTCCTCCTCCTGGCCCTGGCCCACCGCTTGGCCCAGACTCGCTGGCGGCCCCTTCTGGCCTTTCTGGGCCGCTACTCCCTGCAGATCTACCTCCTCCACCCCATGGTGGTGCGCCTCTTGGAGAAAAACCCCACCTTCCCCGAACCCCTGGGCCTCAAGCCCGCCTTTTTGATCTACCTCGTTCTGGTCCTAGGCCTCCCTCTGCTCCTGGCCCACCTTCTGGACCGGGTCCGGGCCTCCCTCCTCCTTTTTGGCCGATGAGGCGCCTCTGGCTTCTCCTTCCCCCCCTTGTCCTGGTCCTCTTGGGGCTTCTTACGCCCCCGCCTCTGGTCTGGGAGGGGGAGGGGGTCCGGTACCGGCGGGCGGGGGTGGGCCTCTTCGCCCAGGTCTGCCGCCCAAAGGGACCGCCCCAGGGAGCGGTTCTCCTGGTCCCCGGGGGGTTTGGCCCCCCCACGGCCAGCATGCTGGCCCGGTGCCGGGCCTGGGCGGAGCGGGGCTTTTTGGGCGTGGTGCCCCACCTGCGGGGCCGTGGCAAGAGCGGGGGGAGGATCACGGGCTGCCTGGAGGAGGCGGAGGACCTGGCCCACCTGGCCCGCCTTCTCCCGCGGCTTGGGGCGGACCGGCACGCCTATGCGGGCTACTCCCTGGGGGCCTGCGTGGCCCTCAAGGCGGCGGCCCTCGAGGGGAAGGCCAGGGGGGTGGTCTTCGCCATCGGCCCCGTGGACTTCGCCGAGCAGGTGGCCATCCTGAGGCGAAGCCGCCCCGAGGCCCTTTCCCGCTGGCGGGAGATCTTCGGCGACACCCCGGAGGCCCTGGCCCGCCAAAGCCCCCTACCCTACGCTTCCCGCCTTCAGGCCCCCCTCCTCGTCCTCCAGGCGGGCACCGACCCCCTGATTCCCCCCACCCAGGCCTGCCGCCTCCGGGACGTGCGGGAGGCCAGGGGGCGGCGGGTCCACCAGGTGGCCCTGACCCGGGAGGGGGAGGTTTGGACGGGGCCCCTCACCCAGGGCCGGGCCTGCCTCCGGCCCACGGGCTTTGGCCCCGAGGAGGACGACCACCTGATCCTCTTCCCGGACCTGCACCACACGGTGATCCCCGCCATGGAAGCCCTGTCGGAGCGGTTCCTCCTGGCCTGGATGCGCCCTTGACAAGCGGGAGGGTTTCCGCCATAGTTAAGTTTGCGGCCAGTCCTGGAGGGTTGGCCGAGCGGTTGAAGGCGGCGGTCTTGAAAACCGCTGTGGGCCTAGTGCCCACCGGGGGTTCGAATCCCTCACCCTCCGCCAAAGCCATGGAGAGGTGGCCGAGTGGTCTAAGGCGGCACCCTGCTAAGGTGCTGCACCGGGAAAACCGGTGCCGCGGGTTCGAATCCCGCCCTCTCCGCCAAAAAGGCCCGGGGCAACCCGGGCCCTTTATCTTTAGGGCGTGGTCCTGCCCCTGCCGCCCCTTCTGCCCTGCCGCTTCCTGAGGCGCAAGAGCCGCTTCCTGGTGGAGGCGGACGTGGGGCCTTTGCACCTGCCCAACTCCGGCCGCATGGCCGAGCTCCTCATCCCCGGCGCTCCTTGCCACTACCACCCCAAGCCCAGCCCCAAAACCCTGGGCCGGATGGTCCTGGTGGAGAGCCGGGGCGTGCTGGTGGGGGTGGACGCCTCCTTGGCCGAGGACCTTTTGGAGCAACTTCTTTTTTCGGGGCGCTTTGGGGCTTTGGAGGCCCTGAGGCGGGAGGTGCGCCTCGAGGGCAAGCGGCTTGACTTCTGGGCCCGGCTTTCTGGGGAGGAGGCCTTCTTGGAGGCCAAGAACTGCAACCGGGTGGAGGGCGGTCTGGCCCTTTTCCCCGACGCCCCCACAAAGAGGGGGGCCTGGCACCTCAGGCTCCTCGCCCGCCTGGCCCGCCAGGGGAAGAGGGCCTACGCCGTCTGGATGGTGCAGCACCCCCTGGCCCAAGCCTTCGCCCTGGACCCGGAGGACCGGGAGCTCCTGCAGGCGGCCCAGGAGGCTAAGGAGGCGGGGGTGGAGCTTCTGGCCTTCCGGGTCCGGCCCAGCCTAACGGCCCTCCACTTGGAAAATCCCCTTCCCTGGGCTACCTAAGCGCCCGCGCATGGGTTTCGCAACGTGAGGTGCCCAAGTCGGGGCTAAGGGCTTTTCTGGGGCCCCCGCCGCGGCTTTTGCCGCGATGGGGTACTTGTCCTGTTTCCTTCGGCATGCCTGGTAACTTCCCCAGGAACCTTTTGCCGGGGCCAGCATGGGGTGGTATTAGCCCCCCAGGAGGATCTGGAAGGCCACCATGAGGGCTGCTGCCAGGGTGAGGACCGTGGCCACGCCCTCGGCCTCCGCCTCCTTGAGGGCGTCGGGGAGGATCTCCGCCACCGCCATCCAGATCATGGCCCCGGCGGCGAAGCCCAGGCCCACAGGTAAGGCGGGCTTGAAGACCTCCACGAAGAGAAAGGCGGGCACGGCCATAAGGGGCTGGGGCAGGCTGGAGAAGACGCTCCACAAGGCGGCCCCCAGGACGCTCACCCCCCTAGGGATGAGGACCAGGCTGATGGCCAGGCCCTCGGGGATGTTGTGGATGGCGATGGCCAGGGTGATGAAGACCCCCAAGGCCTCCCCGCCCCCGAAGGCCACCCCCACCCCCACCCCCTCGGCGAAGGAGTGAAGGGTCATGATGCCCACGATCATGAGGGCCTTGCGGGCGTCCAGGCCATTCATGGAGCCGAAGCTCACCTCCCTGCCTTGGAGGTAGCGGTGGGAGAGCTGGATGAAGAGGAGGCCCAGAAGGATGCCGAGAAGCGTCCGGGCGAGGCTGTAGTGAACCCCCTCGTAGATGAGGCCGAAGCTGGCGGAAAGCATGAGCCCGGCGGCGGCGGCGTGGGCCAGTCCCAGGTGCCGCCTGAGGACGTTTTGGGTGAAGAGGAAGGGGAGGGCTCCAAGCCCCGTGGCCACCGCCGTCAGCAGGGCGTAGAGAAAGACGGCCCAGGGGGATATGGGCAGGGGTTCCATGGCCGTTAGTTTAACGCAAGTGATTACTGTTAGCAATAAGCCAGTCCCGCACCGCCTGGGCCACCCTTTCCCGGTCCCGGTCCAGGAGGAGGTCGTGGCCGCTTTCCGGGAAGACCAGGTAGTCCTTCTTGGCGCTTCCCAGAAGCTCGTAATACCGGCGCACGCCCTTGACCACTTGGTCCCGCCCCGCCTCCACCACCAGGGCGGGGGCCCTGACCCGGGGCAGGACCTCCGGGGTTTTGCGCATGAGGGCCAGGAGCTCCAGCACCGCTCGGGTGGGGAAGTAGGGGTTGTTGGGGTTTTGCTTCTTCAGCTCGGGGTCCCGGATGGAGTCGGGGCCGGGGAAGCGGGGGATGAGCCAGGCGAGAAGGGGAGCCAGGGGGGCCAGGGGGCTTCTCAGGGCCAAAGCTGGCGCCAGGGCCACCAGGGCCTGGGTGGGCATCTCCGCCGCCAGGTGGGCGGCCAGGAGGGCCCCCATGGAAAGCCCCACCACGCCTCGAGGCTCGGGCAGGGCGGCGTAGGCTTCCCGGGCCGCGGAAAGCCAGTCCTGCCAGCGCACCCCTAGGAGGTCCTCGGGCCTGGTGCCGTGGCCGGGGAGGGCGGGCTGGCTCACGGCGAACCCCGCCTCCCGCAGGACCCCGGGCAGGGGCCCTAGGGTGAGGAGGGGGTGGGAGGTGAAACCGTGGAGCAGAAGGAGGTTCACGCCTCAGAATACCCCGCCTGGACGGCCAAGGGGGGGCGTGGTAAAACGGGGGAGAATGCTTTCGGGCAACCTGGCAGAGTTCCCCTTTCCTTCCCTGGTGGGCGCCCTCATGCAAGCGGGGCGCACGGGGCGGCTTTTCCTCCGAGCCCCCTTTCTGGAGGCCGAGGTCTATCTGAGGGGCGGCCAGCCCCTCCACGCCCGGGTCCAGGCCGGGGGGCGGGCCCTCGAGGGGGAGGAGGCCTTGGACCTCCTGGCCGGGCTCAGGCGGGCCTCCTTCACCTTTGAGCCCGAGGTTCTTCCGCCCCACACCACCCTCTTAGGGGGGCTCGCCGTCCCCGCCCGCCTGGCGGAGGCCCAGGCCGCTTGGGAAAAGCTCAACCTCCCCCCGGACTGGGGGTATGTCCTGCGGCTTGGGCCGGGGGGTGGGGAGGTGGAACTTCCCCCGGAGGCCTTGGGGGTCCTGGCCCAGGTGGAGGGGAAGCGCATCGCCGAGGTGCTTCTGGCCCCGGGGCCCTTGCGGCTCGCCCGCGTCCTGAACACCCTTCTTGGCCTGGGGGTCCTCGAGGCCGTCCCAGAGCTCGCCCTTTCCCCCGTCTCCCTTCTGGTCCTTCCCATCTACGGCCCGGGAACGGGGGTCGCCTACGTGGACGAGCCCCTTTACGCCGAGTGGGCCCGGGCCATCCGCCACGGGTTCCGCCTGAGGCTAAACCCCTCGGGGGCCCTCATGGAGGTGCGCCCCAGGCCGGGCATCCCCGGGCGGCTTGGGCTTCTGGAGGAGGACCTTAGGCGCCTCCGCCTGCGCCGGGGGGATAAGGTGGAAGTGGTGCCGGAGGTGTAGGCATGGACATCCTGACCCTGAACGAAGGTCTAAACCGCATCGTTTACGGCTTCCCTATGAAGCTGGTCTTCCTCCTGGTGGGGGCTTATCTGGTCATCTTCCGGATCCGCTGGTTCAGCGCCCCCTTCCGCATGATGCGGGTTTCCTTCAGCGAGACCCTGGGGGCCATCCGGGAGCGGGCCTACGGCTTTGGCGGCCAGATCACCCCCTTCCAGGCCACCATGGTGGCCCTCTCGGCCACCATCGGCACCGGCCACCTCCTGGGCATGCTGGCGGCGGTCCTTCTGGGAGGCCCCGGGGCCGTCTTCTGGATGTGGCTGGGCTACTTCTTCGGCACCGGCACCAAGTTCGCCGAGGCCACCCTGGCCGTGCACTACCGCCGCCGCTTTGCCGACGGCTCCGTCTCCGGTGGGCCCATGTACTACCTCTCCCGCGGGCTTCCCCGCCTCCGCTTCCTGGGCCACCTCTTCGCCTTCTTCGCCGCGCTGAGCGCCTTCGGCATCGGCAACCTCTCCCAGGCCGGAGCGGTGGGCGGGGCCCTCGTCCCCCTGGGGGCTCCCCCGGCCCTGGTGGGCCTCTTCCTGGCCCTGCTGGTGGGCGTGGTCCTGGGCGGGGGGATCGTGCGGGTCGCCCGCTTCGCCCAGGTGGTGGTGCCCCTCAAGCTCCTGCTCTTCCTGGTGGCGGTGGGGCCCCTTCTCGCCCTCTACGGCGGGCGCCTTCTGGAGGCCCTGGCCCTGGTCTTCCGGGCCGCCTTCAGCCCCGAGGCCGCCTTAGGCGGGGCGGCGGGGTACAGCCTCTTCGCCGCCATCAACGCCGGCCTGGGCCGGGGCATCTTCGCCAACGAGGCGGGGCTGGGCTCGGCGGCCATCGCCCACGCCCAGGCCCAGGTGGACCACCCCGTGCGCCAGGGCTTCTGGGGGGTCACGGAGATGTTCATAAGCTTCCTGGTGACCTCCCTCACCGCCCTCACCTTCATCGCCTCGGGGCTTTGGCAGGAGGGGGGAAGCGCCGCCGAGGCCGCCCAGGCCCTCTTCGGGGCCCACCCTCTGGGCGGGGTGGTCCTGGCCCTCACCGTGGCGGTCTTCGCCCTGGGGACCATGGTGGCCTGGGGCTTTTACGGCGAGGAGGCCGCCGCCTTCCTCTTCGGGGAGGGGATCCGCTGGCCCTACCGCCTCACCTTCGCCACCCTGGCCTTCGTGGGGCCTTTGGGGGGCCTCGAGGCCTTCCTGGCCATCTCCGACACCTTAAACGGCCTCATGGCCATCCCCAACCTCCTGGGCCTGGTCCTCTTGGGCGGGGTGGTGGGGCGCCTGGTCTACGGCTTCTTCCGCGGGGAGCCCTGGGTGCCGCCCCGTTGAGGGCCCCCTAGCGAAAGAGAGCCCTGATGGCCTTTTCCAGCTCCTCCCCAGCCCTTTTGTCCAGGGTGAGCTTGACCTTGAGGGCCACCCGCAGGGCCTCCTCCTCGAGGGTCTCCCGACTCTCGCAGGCCTGAAGCCGCTTAACAAAGGGCTCAGCCCGGGGGCCCAAGTGGGTTTTAAGGAGGTCCACCAGCTTCCCGCAAAGCTCCTTGGGGCCCTCCACGGGGAGGATGAGGCCCCGCTTCAGGAGGTTTGCCAGAATCAGGTAGGCGCCTTCTCCCAGACCGCTTTCCCGCACCACCTCTTCCTCGGTGCGCCGCCCATCGCAGAGGGTGTAGACCCGCCACTCCTCGGGGGTGGGCTTCCAGTGGCCCTCGGGAGGGGTGGGGTTGCGGCGGAAGACCATGGCTAAAGGGAGGCCACGATGGCGTCCAGAAGCTTCAGGACTAGGTAGACAAAAACCGCTCCCAAGAGGAGGATGAGGGAGAGGAGGAGAAGGAGGAGGCTAGAGGGCTCCTGCCAGGTGAGGAAGAGGACCCCCAGGTAGGCCAGGGCGAAGAAGACGATGAGGAAGAGCATCTGGTTGCTTCGCTCCCCTATAACCCCGCCGGGGATGGCCCGCTTGAGCCGGAAGCCATACAAGACGTTGCCGACCATGACCAGTAGACCCAGGGCGAGCAAGACCTTTTCCATATCCCTAACTCTACGCCCACTCCCGGATGGGCACAAGCTCCCCGCCCTGGACCTCCTTGCGCACGGGGCGGTAGCGGCGGTCAAACCAGATCAAAAGCACCGCCCGGTCCAGGCTCCTGGGGGCCACGATCTCCTTGCGCACAAAATAGCCCGTTTCCGTGGGGGAGATCTCCATGCTCTTGGAGAGCCTGATCTCCACCACCTCCCCGCTCCTTGTGCGCACCCGTACCCGGAAGGCCAGGGGTCCTTCGGGCTTCACATGGGGGTCCCTGCGGAAAAACCACACGGCTACGCCTCCTTTAAGTCCGCCACCTGGGCCCCGGTGAGGGCGAGGAGCTCCTCCGGGGTGAGGGCGAAGAGGGCCCTTGGGGTGCCCCCCGCTGCCCATACCCGAGGGTAGGCCAGCAGGTCCCGATCCAGGAAGGCGGGGAGGGGGGTGTTGTGGCCCACGGGCGGCACCCCGCCGATGGCGAAGCCCGTGAGGGCCCGGACCTCCTCCGGGGTAGCCCGGCGCAAGGGGCTTCCCACCAGGGCCTGGGCCTTACCCAGGTCCAGGCGGTTTTGCCCGCTCACCAGGAAGAGGTAGGCCCCCCTTTCCCCCACGAAGACCAGGCTCTTCACGATCTGGCCCACCTCGGCCCCCACCGCCCTCGCCGCCTCCTCCGCGGTGCGGGTGGAGGCGGGGAGCTCCACCCGGAGGTGGGGGAAGCCCAGGGCCTTCAGGGCCTCCTGGACCTTTTGGGCGGAAGGGGAGAGGGTCATAGGGCGTAGAGGAGCTCGGCCAGGAGGGCGGCCCGCCTAGGGATCTCCGGCACCACCACGTACTCCGTCTTCTGGTGGGCGTCCCCGCCCAAAAGCCCCAGGCCGTCCAGGGTGGGCACGCCCAGATGGGCGGTGAAGTTGCCGTCGGAGCCGCCCCCCACCCGGCCCGGCCTCAAGGCGAGGCCCAGGCTTTCCCCGATGGCCCGGGCCTTTTGGAAGAGGGCCAGGCTTTCCGGGGTGGGCTCCATGGGGGGGCGGTTGAGCCCGCCCGAAAGTTCCAGCCTCGCCCCCGGGAGGACGGGGGTGAGGGCTTTAAGGCCTTCCTCCACCCGCCTGGCCTCCTCCAGGGTCCAGACCCGGAGGTCAATCTCCACCTCGGCCGCCTCGGCCACCACGTTGGAGACCGTGCCGCCCCGGACCACGTTGGGGCCCAGGGTGGTGCCCTTTTCCCGGTCCTCGAGGGCCGCCACCCTGAGGATCTGGTGGGCGAGCTCTAAGACGGCGTTCACCCCCTTCTCCGGCTCCACCCCCTGGTGGGCCGCCTTCCCCAGGGCCTTCAGGCGGTAAAGGCCCACCCCCTTGCGGGCCACCTTCAGGTCCCCTTCCGCCGTGGGGGGCTCCAGGACCAAGGCCGCCCGGGCCTTCTTGGCGGCGGCCTCAATGAGGGGGCGGCTTTCCGGGGAGCCCACCTCCTCGTCGGGGGTGAAGAGGATCTCCAGGGCGGGGAGCCTCCTTCCCGTGGCCTCGGCGTGGCGCAGGGCGTAGAGGAGGGCGATGATGCTCCCCTTCATGTCGTAGACCCCCGGGCCGATGGCCTTCTCCCGCTCCAGGCGGAAGGCCTCGGGGAAGCTCCCCTTGGGGTGGACGGTGTCGTAGTGGGTGAGGATGAGGACAGGCTTCCCTTCTCCTTCCCGTTTTAGGAGGAGGACGGGGCCTCTTGGGGTGTCCTTGCGGGAAAGCCGGCCCGTAAGGGGCCCAAAGGCCTCCTCCAAAAAGCCCGCCGCCTCCTTCAGGCCCGGGAGGTCCCCCGAGGGGGACTCCCGGCGCACGAGGGCCTCGAGGTCCTTGAGAAAGGCGGGCAGGTTGGCCTTCATCCATTCCCAGGTTTCCATGGTCCCATTATGCCTTGGGGGCGGGAGGCCTGTGCCCCTTGGCAAAGAGCACCCCCCGTGGTATAAAGGAAGGGTATGCCCTTCGGGGCCGGTTCACACGGGAGGGGGAAGTAGGGTTCTCCCCCGCCTTTTCGTGTGAGCGCGCCTAGAGCGCCCGCCTTCTTCAAGAAGGCGCGTAAGGAGGAAAGAGGCGGCATGGAAGAAAAGGCGACCCAGACCCCAGAAAAGACCTTCAGCATGGAAGAGGCCCTTCAGGAGGCCGAGGCCCGCCTGGAAAAGCGGGTGCGCCCCGGCCAGGTCCTGACGGGCAAAGTGGTCTTTGTGGGTTCCGAAGGTGTGGCGGTAGACATCGGCGCGAAGACGGAAGGCATCATCCCCTTCAACCAGCTCACGGAGAAGCCCCTCTCCGACGAGGAGCTAAAGGGGCTCCTCAAGCCGGGGGATGAGGTGCGGGTCCAGGTCCTCAAGGTGGACCCCGAGACCGGGCAGATCCTCCTTTCCCGCAAGAAGGTGGAGGCCACGGAGCACTGGGACCGCATCCGGGAGCTCTATGAAAAGGGCGAGCCGGTCACCGTCACCGTCAAGGAGAAGGTCAAGGGGGGCGTGGTCGCCGAGCTGGACGGCGTACGGGCCTTTATCCCCGCTTCCCAGCTGGACCTGAGGCGCATTCCCAACCTGGACGCCTACGTGGGCCAGCAGCTCCTGGTCAAGATCATTGAGTTCCACCGGAAGAAGGGGCGGGTCCTCCTCTCCCGCCGGGCGGTTTTGGAAGAGGAGCAGAAGAAGGCCAAGGAGGCTTTCCTCAAGAGCCTGGAGCCCGGCCAGGTGGTGGAGGGGACCGTCGTGGACGTGACCGACTTCGGGGCCTTCGTCAACCTGGGCCCGGTGGACGGCCTGGTCCACCGCTCCGAGATCACCTGGGGCCGCTTCAACCACCCCCGGGAGGTCCTGCACAAGGGGCAGAAGGTGCGGGCCCAGGTGGTGTCCGTGGACCCCGAGAAGGAGCGGGTCAACCTCTCCATCAAGGCCCTCATCCCCGACCCCTGGTCCACGGTGGCGGAGAAGTACCCCGTGGGCACCCGGGTCCGGGGTAAGGTGGTGGGCCTCACCCCCTTCGGGGCCTTCGTGGAGGTGGAGCCGGGCCTCGAGGGCCTGATCCACATCTCCGAGCTCTCCTGGACCAAGCGCCCCAAGCACCCCTCCGAGGTGGTGAAGGAGGGGGACGAGGTGGAGGCCGTGGTCCTCCGGCTGGACCCCGCCGAGCGCCGCCTCTCCCTGGGCCTCAAGCAGACCCAGCCCGACCCTTGGCAGCAGTTGGTGGAGAAGTATCCTCCCGGCACCGTGGTCAAGGGGAAGGTCACCGGGGTCACCGACTTCGGGGTCTTCGTGGAGCTGGAGCCCGGCATGGAGGGGCTGGTCCACGTATCCGAGCTGGACCACGCCCGGGTGGAAAACCCCGCCGCCCTCTTCAAGAAGGGGGACGAGATGGAGGTGGTGGTCCTCAACATTGACCCGGTGGAGCAGCGCATCTCCCTCTCCCGCAAGCGCCTCTTGCCCCCGCCTCCCCCTAGGGAGGAGCGTCCCCGGAGGGCCAAGGGCAAGGAGGCCCGCGGGGCCAAGCGCAAGCCCAAAGGCCGCCCGGAGGAGCGCCGGGAGTACGAGTACGGGGCCGTGGCCGAGTACAACCTCTACGACGCCACCGCCGTACCCACCGCCAGCGCCAGCGTGAAGCTGGGCGACCTCTACGGGGACCTCCTGGCCAGCCTGGGCCTGGAAGAGGAGAAGTAGGAAGCGGTAAAGAAAGCCCCCGCCTAAGGGCGGGGGCTTCCCCTTTCCGAGCCTAGAGGGCTTTTTCTTCCTCCTTCTTCCCGTAGAAGATCCGCATCAGGGTGTAGGCGAGGAAGAAGGTGAGGAGGGGGCCGCCCAGAACCAGGGTCCACAAGACGGCGTTGTTGCCGAGAAGGGAACCCTGCTGCTGGAAGTCAATCTTGTAGCCCGCCAGGGTGCTCATGAGGAAGAAGACGAGGAGGGCCAGGATGGCGCTGGTGCGCACCGGATGCTCCGAGGGGAGCTCCATGTAGCGCATCTTGTCCTTGCGGGTGTCCACGAAGGGGAGGAGGAGGGCCACGATGCCCAGAATCCCGGGAATCAGGACCCCGCCGATGAACTCGGGGCCGATGGTGGCCCCGAAGAGCCGGAACTGCCAGCTTGCGGGGATGATCTGGAGAAGCCCGTAGAGCCAGAGGAAGTACCAGTCGGGCTTCACCGCCGGGGTGTTGGGGGTTGGGGGGCCGAAGGCCTCCACGGGGTGGGCCAGGAAGGCCCCGGCGATCATGGCCATGATGCCCACGTAGAGGGCGAAGAGGATGCCCATCATGACCATCTGCTGGGGGTACATGGGCACGCCCAGGATCTTGCCCGGGGCCACGCGCTCGGCGTAGCGGGGCTGGGTGTGCTTCTGCTTGATCATGATGGCCAGGTGGAGGCCGATCAGGGCCATAAGGAGGAGGGGAAGCCAGAGGACGTGGAGGCTAAAAAGCCGGGGGATGGACCTCTCGGAGCCCGGGAACTCCCCTCCGAACATGACCTCGGCGATGGTCCCTCCCACCCAGGGGATGGAGGCGGCGATGCCGTAGCCGATGCGGGTGGCGGTCACGGCGTAGTTGTCGTAGGGGAGGGCGTAGCCGGTGAAGGCGGTGACCACCGCCAGGCCCAAAAGGGCGAGGCCCACCAGGTAGTTGAGCTCCCGGGGCTTCTTGTAGGCCCCCGTGAGGAGGATCCGGAGCATGTGCAAGAAGGCGGCGGCGATCATCGCGTGGGCCGACCAGTGGTGGAGGCTCCGGATGACGGCCCCGAAGGGGAGGCTGTCTATGTAGAGGATGCTGGCGTAGGCGGCGGGCACCGTGCGCCCGTCGGGGAGCCGGACCTCGCGGATGGAAGGCTCGTAGTTCAGGGTGAGGAAGACCCCGGTGAGGACCAGGACCACGAAGGCGAAGAGGGTGATCTCCCCCAGGAAGAAGGAGTGGTGCACGGGGAAGGCCTTGCGCAGGACCTTCTGGTAAAGGGAGGTCAGGTCTAAGCGTTCGTCCAGCCACTTGTACATGCTTCCCTCCTAGACGCGGCACTGGCCGCCGGCCTCGGCCTTGACCCCCACCTCGCCCAAGAACTCCCCGGCGGCCACCAGAACCTCGTTCTCCACCTTGAGGGGGAGCTGGGGCACGGGCCGGGGCGGGGGCCCGGCGATGACCCTGGCCCCCTGGGCCAGGTCAAAGGCGCCGCCGTGGCAGGGGCAGAGCCCCGCCTTCTTGTCGGCCACCCACTGGCTGATGATGCACCCCAGGTGGGTGCAGACGGCGGAGTAGGCCACCACGCCCTCCACGGCGTGCTGGGCCACCTCGGGGGAGAGCTCCTCGGGGCTGTAGCGGGCCACCAGAACGGTGTTCTTGGCCTCGCCGCTCTTCACCACCTTGGTCTTGGGGTCCATGGGGTAGGCCAGGACGAAGGGATCCCCGGGCTTCAGCTCCTCGAGGCGGATGGGCTTGGGCTCACCGCCCCCCTGGGCGTAGACCAGGATGTCCCCGGGCTTCAGCGGCTCCTTCTCGGGGGTGACCTCCTTCCTGGGCCTGAGGCTCGCCCCCACGTAAAAGGCGGACACTAGGGAAAGGCCGATGCCGGTGCCGATGGCGGTCTTGATGAAAAGCCGCCTTCTTGAAGTTCTTAAGCGGATCTCGCGCTCGTCCATGGCTTCCTACCAGGGAAACTCGCTCTTTTCCTCTTCGGTGATGACCTCGTCGCGGCCGAAGAACCTCTTGTAGATGCCAAAAAGGGCGGCCACCACCAGGCTGATGCTCCCGAAGACCAGGCCCTGGAGCCAGGTGGGGTTGTGCCCCGTCTGGCCCGAGTAGATGATGAGGCGCACGAAGAAGCCGGAAAGGGCGGTGAGGAGAAGGACCAGGACCACCCCCGCCGCCACGGGGGCGGTGGAGGGGGTGGGGAAGTGGCGGCCCGGGCGGAGCTCAACCCCCTCCAGCCAGTAGGAGACGAGGCCCATGAGGCCGTAGAGGAGGAGGACCGCCCCAAAGGCCATAAGGCCGATCTGGCCCACGGAAAGCTCCTCGGGGGTGTGGCCCAGAAGGCGGGCGATGTGGAGCCCGTCCAGGTAGGCCGTGTAAAAGAGGCCCAGGGCCAGGATCAGGCTGAAGGTGGGGAGGATGGGGTCGTTCCGGTACATGCTACCCCCTTACTGCACCGGGCCGAAGCTGTTGCCGAAGCTGTTGCGGATGTAGGTGGCCACCGCCTTGAGCTCCTCTTCCGTGAAGCCGGCGCCCACGGCGGGCATGGCCCCGCGGCCGTTCTTGACCACGTTGAGGATCATGGCGGCGTCCTTCAGGTTGGCGTTCCCCGCCAAGGCCGGCATAACGGGGGGCATCCCCTGGCCGTTCGCCCCGTGACAGGCGGCGCAGTTGGCCTCGTAAATGGCCTTCCCCTTTTCCATGAGGGCGGGGTCCACGCCGGCGGGCTGGGCGGAGGCTTCCCCGTGGGGGGCTTCTTTAGCGGGGGGAGCCACCTCGGCCACGATCTTCTCCGCCGCCGGGGAGAGGGCGAAGTAGGCCCAGATGCCTCCCAGGACCACCACCAGGGCCACGGCGTACCAGATGGGGTTGAAGCGGACGGGCTCCACGGGGAGCTCGGGCTCGCCCACGGCCAGGCGGAGCTCCACCTCCCCCGCCACCTCCCCTCCCTCGTCCAGGCCCACCACCAGCACGTCGGGGTAGTTGTTGACGGTGAAGGGGATCTCCCTTATCTCCTGGCCTCCGCCCCGGAAGTGGGTGACCACCTTGAGGGTGTGCTCCCCGTCCGGAATCTTGCGGGTGTCCAGCTTGAGGCGGTAAGGGGGTTCCTTTAAGACCGCCAGGGGTTCCTCGGTCCCGTCCAGGTAGACTTCGATCCGGTCTACGACCATGCTGCCTCCCTTTTGTGAAGAGGGGTACAAAACCCCACCCCACCACTATAAGCCCCTAGGGGCAAGGACATATGTCCTAGGTTATGCCATCCCCTTTAGGCGGGCTACGCTCTTCTGCACGCCCAAGGCCCCGCCCCCCACTTCCAGGGCCGCCGTCCCCCCAAAGCCCTTCAGGAAGGGGGCGAGCCTGGCCCAGGGGACGCTTCCCGCACCCACGGGGAGGTGGTCGTCCCTCCGACCGTGGTTGTCGTGGAGGTGGAGGTGAAGGAGCCGGTCGCCCAGCGCCTCCAGGTAGAGGAAAGGCCCCCTGGGCCCAAGCTCCACCAGGGCGTGGCCCACGTCCAGGCAGAAGCCGTACTGGGGGAAGCGGTCCAGGAGCTCCTTTAGCCCCTCCGGGCCTTGGATGAGGTCCTCCTCCGAGAGGGCCAGGTTCTCCAGGGCCACGGGGAAGGGGAGGGGAAGGAGGGCGGTGAGGGTCCGCTCCAGGGCCTCCCGGGCCAGGGCCAGGGCCATGGGGTGGCGGACGGGCACCTGGCCGGTGTGCAAAACCCCCACCCTGGCCCCCAGGGCCTCCCCGAACTCCAGGGCCTTGAGAAGGCGCTCCTCGGCGAGCTTGCGGACGCTTGGGATGAGGCTGGCCGGGTTCAGCTCCACGAAGGGCAGGTGGAGGGTGAACCCCACGCCCAAAGCCTCTCCCGTGGCCCGGAGGCTTCTGGCCTCGGGCAGGGGCAGGGCCTCGTGGAGGTCGTAGGCCACCTCCAGGTCCAGCCCGAGCTCGGCCGCCAGGCGGAAGGCCTTCTCGTAGTCCAGCTCGGCGTTGAAGGGGCTAAAGCCGAGGCGCATGGTTCACCGGATGGCCTCGGCCTTCCTCTGGGCCTCTTCCAGGGCCTTCCTGGGGGGGACGCCCCCCTTCAGGCTCCTCTCCAAAGCCTCGGCCAGAAGGCTGGCCCAGGCGGTGAACTGGGGCTCCTTGGGCCGTTCCTGGGCGTGGGCGATCTGCTCAAAGGCCACCTTGCGGAAGGGGTTCTCCCGGTAGAAGCCCTCGAGGAGAGGGATGGCCGATTTGCGCACGGGGACGTAGTAGCTGGCCTCCACCCAGCGGGCCACGTTCCTGGGCTCCATGAGGTACTTCCAGAACTCCAGGGCCCCCCGGACCTGGGCCTCGGAGGCCCCCTTTAGGACCACCAGCTGGGCCCCGCCCATGGGCACCTTCCCCCCGGGCTCCCGGGGCACGGGGGCCACGCCCAGGGTGAAGGCGAAGGAGAAGTTCTCGGCGGCGGGCCAGTTGGCGATGGAGGCCATGACCATCATCCCCTTGGTGCGCACGAAGTCCAGCTGGGCGAAGGTGGCCTCGGCCATGCTGCGGGCGGAGAGGGCTCCGGCCCGGTTGAGCCGGTCCAGCATCTCCAGGGCCTCGAGGGCCTCCTTGGAGGTGAGGTTGGGCTTCCCGTCCTTGACCAGGTTCCCCCCGCGGCTCGTCACCATGGCCTCAAAGAGCCAGGCCTGGGGGTCGGTGACGAAGATGAAGCCCTTGGCCTGGCGGGAGGAGAGGGCCTTGGCGGCCTCCTCAAACTCCTTCCAGTTCCTGGGGGCCTTGAGCCCCTTGGCCCGGAAGGCGTCCAGGTTGTAGAAGAGGACGGGGGTGGAGGTGTTGAGGGGCAGGCCGTACCGCTTGCCCTCCAGAAGGCCGTAGTTCCAGGCGGGCTCAAAGAGGTCCTCCACCAGGACTCGGTCCAGGTTCAGGTAGGGGTCCAGGGCCAGGGCCCGCCCTTCGGCCACCAGGCGGGGGAAGAAGGAGATCTCCGCCTGGAAGAGGACGGGGGCGGTCCCGGTGCGCAGGGCGGCCACCAGCTTGGTCTCCCCGTCCCGGTACGCCCCCACGTACTGGGGCAGAACGCGGTAGCGGCCGTCCTTGGCGGCGAACTCCTGGGCGAAGGCGGCGAGGAGGCGGCCCGCCGGGCCGTCCATGGAGTGCCAGAAGGGGACCTCCACCTGGGCGAGGGCGGGAAGGAGGAGGAAAAGAAGGGGCCAGAGCTTTTTCATGTGGGGGATTCTACCACCCCTCGGTCAAAGGCAGGTCATGCCCTCGTTTCCTTCGGCCCACCATGCCTGGTGTCTTCCCCGGTAACCTTTTGCCGGGGCCCCCATGCTGGCGCAAGCCAGCATGGGGTGGTATCAGCGCCGCTCCACGGCCAGGGCCTTCCTCTGGGCCTCTTCCAAGGCCACTTGCGGCTTTACGCCCTGCTTCAGGCTCCGCTCCAGGGCCTCCTCCAGGAAGCCGTACCAGACCACCAGCTCCGGGTCCTGGCTCCAGGGGCGGGCCACCTCCGCCTGGGCGAAAAGGGCGGCCCTTTCCGGGTCCTTCAGGAAGTCGGAAAGCTCCTTCTCCGCCTCCTTGCGCAGGGGGAGGTACCAGGTGGTGCGCACCCAGGCCGCCTGGCGCCTGGGGTCCAGGAAGTGGCGGAAGAAGGCCACCGCCCCCTGGGCCTGCTCGGGGCTCGCCCCCTTCAGGACCACCAGCACCGCCCCGGAAAGGGGCACCCCTCCCCCCGGCTCCCGGGGCAGGGGGGCCATGCCCACCCCGAAGGGGAGGGCGGTCTGGGCCAGGACCACGGGCAGGGCGGTGGTGGGGCCGATGCCCATGAAGGCCTTGGTGCGCAGGAAGTCGGCCACGGCGAACTGGGCCTCGGCCAGGTTCCTGGCCTGGGCGTGGCCCTTCTGCACCATGCGGTGGAGCATCTCCAAAGCCGCCACCACCTCCTTGGAGGTGAAGGCGGGAAGCCCGTCCTTGACCAGGCTCCCCCCCAGGCTCATGACGATGGCGTTGAAGCTCCAGATGTCGGTGGAGATGACCATGCCCTTGGCGGTGCGGCTTGTCAGCCTGGAGGCCGCCTCCTCCACCTCGGCCCAGGTCCTGGGAGGCCTCAGGCCCTTGGCCCGGAAGGCGTCTTTGTTGTAGTAAAGGGCGGGCACGGAGAACCCCAGGGGGAGGCCAAAGGTCTTGCCCTTCACCTGGACCGCCCGCATCATCTCCGGGTAGAGGTCCCTGGGCAGGTCCTTCAGGTAGGCGTCCAGGGGGATGGCCGCCCCCTCCTGGGCCAGGCGGGGCAGGAAGGAGAGCTCCCCGTGGAAGAGGACCGGGGCTCCCCCGGCCCTGAGGGCGGAAAGGAGCTTCACCCCCGCCTCCCGGTAATCGCCCACGTAGCGGGCCTCGAGGCGGTAGGCCTTCTGGCCTTCGTTGAAGCTTCGGATGGCCTCCTCCAAGACCTTGTCCCCCGGCGGGCCGGCGGTGTGCCAGAAGGGGATGCTGACCTGGGCCAGGGCCAGGGAGGCCAGGAAAAGGGGAAAGGCGAGCCCTCTCATCCCCCAAAGCTTACCCGGGCCTGGGTGAGAGGGCTGAAAGGGGAAGGCCGAGCTCCTTTAGGAAGGGTTGAGCCCGCTCCTTAAGGGCCTCCCTCAGCTCCAGGAAGCGCCGCCTGGCCCGGGGGCCGGGGAAGCCCTCGGGGAGGAGGGCCTCCGGCAGAAGGGGGTCCAGGAAGAGGACCTTGCGCACCTCGTGGGCCAGCCGGGTGAGGGCCCGGAAGGCCTCCACGGGGTCTTCGGGGAGGTGGGCTTCCAGGGGGAGGCTCTGGTAGTGGGCCCGGGCGGCCTCGAGGGGAAAGGCCCGGAGAAGCTCCTCCCCCTTGCCCAGAGGCCGCCCCTTAAAGAGGGTGGCAAAAAGGCCGTAGAAGCCGAGAAGCTCCTCCGTGGCCCTGGGGTCGGCGCTGGCCCCCAGGTAGACCCCGCTTTGCAGGCTCCCGTAGCCCAGAAGGGCCATCTCCCGCCGGAAGCGCTCCCTCTCCCCCCGCTCCCTGGGGCCTTCCGGCAGGACCAGGAGGAAGCCCCCGTCCCAGGGGGGAAGGGGCTCGTAGAGGCGGCGGCGCACCTGGCGCACCTGCCAGAAGACCCGGTCGGAGAGGGCGTAGTGGACCACCCGGCCCCGCCTTTCCGGCGCCACCCAGCCCCGCCTGGCGCTCCGGGAAAGGGCCGCCCGCACCGCCGCCTCCGAGAAGCCCAAGGCCTCCATCATGGCGATGAGGGCCTTGAGGGGCGCCCGCCTTTCCGGGTAGACGTGCTCCACGAAGAGGGTGAAGATGGTGGACCGGGCCCTCATCCGAAAACGGGTTCCAGCCGCCTTTCCCGGTACTCCCTGAGGGCGCCCTCCAGGAAGGTGGAAAGGGGCATGACCCCCAGGTTGCCCCGGTGGCGGCGGCGCACGCTCACGGCGCCCTCGGCCTTCTCCTTCTCCCCCACCACCAGCACGTAGGGGACCTTCTTCAGCTCGGCGTCCCGGATCCGGGCCTGCATCCTCTCGGGCCTGGTGTCGGCCTCGGCCCTGAGGCCCGCCTCCTTGAGCCTATGGGCCACCAGGAGGGCGTAGTCCTCCTGCTTTTCCGATACCGGCACCACCACCACCTGCACCGGGGAAAGCCAGAGGGGAAAGTCTCCGGCGAAGTGCTCTATGAGGATGCCGATGAAGCGCTCCAGGGAGCCGAAGGGGGCCCGGTGGAGCATGACCGGGCGGTGCTCCTCCCCGTCCTTCCCCACGTAGGTGAGGCCGAAGCGTTCGGGGAGGTTGTAGTCCACCTGGATGGTGCCCAGCTGCCACTCCCGTCCCAGGGCGTCCTTGACCACGAAGTCCAGCTTGGGGCCGTAGAAGGCGGCGTCCCCCTCCTCCACGGTGTAGTGGAGGCCGGCCTCGAGGGCCGCCTCCTCAATCTGCCGCTCGGCCAGGGACCACCGGGCCTCGTCCCCCACGTACTTGTCGCTCTTCGGGTCCCGGGTGCCGATGCGGGCCCGGAAGTCCTTTAGGCCCAGGGTGGCGAAGACCTTGAGGACCAGGTCCAAGACCCCAAGAAACTCCCCCTTCACGTCCTCGGGGGCGCAGAAGATGTGGGCGTCGTCCTGGGTGAAGCCCCGGACCCGGGTGAGGCCTAAAAGCTCCCCCGCCTTCTCGTAGCGGTAGACGGTGCCGAACTCGGCCAGGCGCAGGGGAAGCTCCCGGTAGGAGCGCTTCTTGTGGGCGTAGATGCGGATGTGGTGGGGGCAGTTCATGGGCTTGAGGAGGTACTCCTCCTCCTCGCCCCGCTCCTTGAAGCTGATGGGGGGGAACTGGCTTTCGGCGTAGTAGGGGTAGTGGCCCGAGGTCTTGTAAAGCTCCAGGCTGCCGATGTGGGGGGTGGTGACCAGCTGGTAGCCCCGCTTGATCTGCTCCTCCCGCATGAAGGCGATGAGCTCCTCCCGGATCACGTTGCCCTTGGGAAGCCACAGGACCAGACCCTTGCCCACCATGGGGTCAATGAGGAAAAGCTCCAGCTCCCGCCCCAGCCGGCGGTGGTCCCGCTTCTTGGCCTCCTCCAGCTGCCAGAGGTACTCCTTGAGCTCCTCGGCGGTGCGGAAAGCCACCCCGTAGACCCTCTGGAGCATGGGCCTCCGCTCGTCCCCCCGCCAGTAGGCTCCGGCCACGTGGGTCAGCTTGAAGTGGGGGGGGATCCTGCCCGTGGAGGGCACATGGGGGCCCCGGCAGAGGTCGGTGAAGCCAAACGCCTCGTCCCCCTGCTGGTAGAAGCTGATCTCCTCGCCCTCGGGGAGGTCCAGGATGAGCTCGGTCTTGTAGGGGTCCTTGCCCTGGTAGCGGGCCAGGGCTGCCTCCCGGGGGAGGACGTAGCGCTTTAAGGGGAGGTCCCGCCTGAGGATCTCCCGCATCTTCTCCTCAATCTGGGGCAGGTCCTCGTCGGAGAGGGGCTCGGGGGCGTCTATATCGTAGTAAAAGCCCTTTTCAATGACCGGGCCCACCCCAAGCCTCACGCTCTCCGGGTCGTAGCCCTTCTCCCGGAAGAACTCCTTGACCGCCTGGGCCAGGACGTGGGCCAGGGTGTGGCGGAAGAGGAGCTGGTACTCGGGGTCCTTCTCCGTCAGGATGCGCACCGTGGCCCCCGGCGGGAGGGGTTTGAGGAGGTCGTAGACCTCCCCGTTCACGATGGCCCCCACCGCCCTTTTAGCCAGGCCGGGGCCGATGCGCTCGGCCACCTCCTTGGCGGTGGCCCCCTCGGGGACCTCGAGGGCCTTCCCATCCGGCAGGTAAACCGTCATGGTTTCCACTATACCGCTTTCCCGCCCCCCGGCTTGACCTGGCCCGGCCTTTGGTTGACGCTGGAAGGGTGAAGCAGGTTTCCCTTCGCCGCGCCAAAACCCAGCTTTCCCGGCTCCTCAAGGAGGTAGCCCTGGGGGAGCAGGTGGTCCTCCTGCGCGGCACGGAGCCCGTGGCCCTCCTGGTGCCCTACCGGGCCAGGAAGAAGCGCCAGTTCGGCCGCTTTAAGGGCCGCCTGCGCATCGGGGAGGACTTTGACGCCTCCCTTCCTCCGAAGATGGCCCAGGCCTTCGGCCTATGAGGCTTCTCCTAGACACCCACGCCTTTCTCTCTACTTGGTAGCCTACCCCTCCTCGGGAAGCTTTCGGCCAGCGTAAAGGGCCAGGGCATAGAAGAGGGCGGCCAGGAGGAAGAGGGCGGGAAAGCCCAGCCGGTCGGAGAGGTACCCCCCGAGGACCGTGGAGAAGGCGAAGAGGCCCGAGATGGAGTTGGCGAGGCCGATGGAGGCGCTCCGCTCCTCGGGCGGGGCCAGGTTGAGGAGGTAGGTGGTGGTGGCGAGGCCCAAGGCGGCCAGGTAGGCCCCCTGGAGGAGGAAGACCAGGCCGAAGGCCCCGGAGGGAAGGGCCATGGCGAGAAGGGGGGCGAGAAGGCCTAGAAAGGCCCCCGCCAGCAGGACCCGTTTGGAGCCCCTCTCCGCCAGGCGGGCCCAGAGGAGGTTGGAGAGGGTGAAGGCCAGGGCGTAGAAGGCCAGGTAGAGGCCAAGCTCCTCCCTCTTCCCCAGAACCCGCACGGCGTACACGGCGTAGAAGGGCTCCGCCATGCCCGCCAGGCCCAGGAGGAGCCGCACCCTGAGGTAGCGGCGGAACTCCGACCGCCTCAGGGGGGCCTTCAGGTCCAGCCGGGTCTCATTGGGGGCCTCCTCGGGCTCGTCGGTGAGGCCGAAGAGGTACCAGCCGAGGCCGAAGGCCAGGGCGCCCAAGGCGAAGAGGAGGGCGTAGGGCAGGGGAAAGGGCAGGGGGAGGGCCAGGACCTCCCGCACCAGAAACCCCGCCAGGAAGGCGAGAAGCCCCCCCACCAGGTTGCGGGCGCTGAAGAGGGCGGCCCGCTTCTCTGGGGGCGTGGTCTTGGCCACCACCTCCCAGAAGGGGAGGCTAGAGACCCCGGTGAAGAGGGCGTTCAGGAGGAGGCCCAGGAGGAAGCCCGCCAGGGGGAGCGCGGGGTTTTGCCCGAAGAGGAAGGCGGAGAGGGCCATGAGGACCACCCCGGAAAGCCGCAGGGCGGCCACCCTGCGGTAGAGGACGATCTTCCTGGGCAGGCGGGCCACCCAGGGGGCCAGAAAGGCCTGGGGGATCATCCCTCCCGCCTGGAGGAGGGCGGGCAGGAGGCCGATCAGGGCTCCCGGGGCCCCCAGCTTGGCGGCGAAGCCGGAAAGGACGATGTTGGGGTTTAAAAAGGTGTCCCCCAGCCAGACCAGCCAGCCGTTCACCACCGCCAGCCGGTAGTTCCTCTCCCGCAGGTCTAAGATGGTGAGGATGCTGCTTTTGCCCTCCCTCGGCCCCTTCCACATCCTGCACCCACGCTACAACGCGGCCACGGTTCTGGCCATCCTGGAAAGGGCCCGCCCAGAGGTCCTCTACCTGGCCTCCCTTTCCCCGGAGGCCCTGGAGACGGGGAGGTGGCGGGAGGAGGACCCCCTCCTCTTCCACGTCCTCCCCTGGGCGGAGGAGCGGGGGGTGCCCGTGGTGGCCCTGGACCGGGAGGCCCACCTCAAGGGGGAGGCGGAGGTCTTCCGCGAGGCCCTGGCCCAGCACCCCCTGGGCAAGCCCCACCTGGAGCGCATGGCCGCCTTTGACCAGGCCCTCCTTGAGCTTCTGAAGAGGCCTCTGACCCTCGAGGCCCTCGCCTCCGGCGAGTTTTTGGAAAAGATACGGGAGATTTACGAGGGCTTCGCCCAGGCCTTCGGCGAGGGGCCGGCCACGGGCTTCCGCAAAAGGCGGATGGCCCAGGTGGCCCAGGCCCTCAGGGGCAAGGAGGGGGCGGTTCTGGCCGAGGTCCTGGACTACCCCTTCCTGGCCGAGGCCTTCCCGGGCGCTCTGCCCAAGCCCCACGAGCCCACGGAGGCCGAAAGGGAGCGGGCCCTTCTGGACCGGGCCTGGCAGCTTCGGGAGGAGGACGACTGGGCGGGGCTTCTGGAGGGGCTTTTCGCCATCGGGAGCCCCGAGGCCCTCTACCTGGCGGCCCAGATCTACCTGGCGGCGGGGGAGTGGCGGGAGGCCCTAGCCCTCATGGAGGAGGTCTTCCGCATGGACTTCGGGCGCCCCGAGTACCTGCCGGGCTATGTCCTCGCCCGCTTCGGCCAGCTTCTGGACCTGGCCGGGGAGAGGGAGCGGGCGCTAAGGGCCTATAAGGGGGTTCTCGCCCTTTCCTGGGCCCCGGAGGAGGCCAGGGCCATGGCCCAGGCGGGCCTCAGGACCCCTTTTCGGCTGGGTCATTTGTCCTGAGGGGGCGGGGGTGTCCTTGGGCCACGGAGGTTCCGGTCCGTCACGCCCAGTACCTGCGCCTGGCGGCGGCCCACGCCGGGCCCCTGGGGCCCGCCCTCCTGGGCCACCCCGGGCTGGCCCCCCTTTACGAGAAGACCTACGCCACCTGCTCCGGGGCCCCGGGCCTGCCCTGTGAGGGGGTGGGGGGAGAGCCCAGGGTCTGCCTGGTGCGGCGGCTGGAGCGCCTGGCCCAAAGCGCCCTGAGGGGGGGCAAAAGGAGGCGGGAGCAGGAAAAGGCGCTGGTGGAGGGGCTTTTACATTGCGTGGCCCACCTGAAGGACCGGTTTCCCCTGGAGTTCGCCCCGGTCCTCGAGGCCACCCGGTCCTTCCTGGAAAAAGACCTCCAGTACCTCCGGGGGGAGGCCTCCCCGGAGGTCCTCCTCGAGGCTTCCGGCTAAAGCAGGTGGTACATGCGGCCCAGGATGAGCATGAAGGCCACGGTGGCGGCGGAGAGGACGATCAACGCCAGCATGAAGAGGATAAAGCGCAGGTCAAAGGTCTCCCCCTCCGTGGTGAGGACCCGGGGGTTCAGGATCAGGTAGAAAAGCAGGGTTACAATGGCCGCTCCCAGGGCGAACAGCGCGATATAGACCATAGCTTCCTCCCTTACCAGAGGCCCAGCACCGCCTCCAGGTTCGCCCTCAAGTCTAGCATCCCCACCCCATAGGTGGGAATCCCCAGGGCCCGGCCCACGGCCCCCAGGTAGGGGCCTTCCCCCTGGGGCAGGGAGAGGGGCAAGGGGGGGCTTTCCCAGGCCTCGTAGGCCCTTATCTCCTTGTACGTGAGGCCCGTGGGGGCCTGTACGTGGAGGGTGAGGGGCTCCCCTTCCGCCGAAAGAGGCCGCCAGCCCTCTTGGGTCTCCTTTCCCCCGGGAAAGCGCACCCCAAGCCCCTCCCCGGGGAAGGCCAGGAGGAGGCGCTGGGGGCGGTGCACCTCGAGGAGGTGCTCCAGGGGGGAGCGGGTGGGACCTGTCAGGGGGCGCTCCTCCAGGGTGGGGGAGAGGGGGGAGGGGTCCAGGGCCAGAAGGATCCGCCCCCGGAAGGTGAGGCCGTTCAGGGCCTGGAGCACGGGGATGGCCTCGGTGTAGGGGGCGTGGAGGAGGACGGTGCCCCCGCCCCGCCTCCCCTCCAGGTAAGCGAGAAGGGTGCCGAACTCGTCCAAAGCCGCCCGCACGTGCTCGGAAAGGAGTTCCAGGTCCTGAGAGAGGCGTTCCAAGAGCTCGGAGGCCATAGGCTCATGCTATTCTAAGCCCCGTGCGCTACCTGGTCCTCTCGGACATCCACGGGAACTGGCCCGCCCTGGAGGCCCTTTTGCAAAAGGCCCCGGCCTTTGACCGGGTCCTCTTCCTGGGGGACGCGGTGGGCTACTACCCGGACGGGGACCGGGTGCTGGACTGGCTGATGGCGGTGGGGGCGGAGTGCGTCTTGGGCAACCACGACGCCTGGCTCCTGGCCCTGGAGCGCCTGCCGGTGGAGGGGGTGGTCCTGGAGGTCCTGGCCTGGCAGAAGGCCCGCCTCCTTCCCCGGCACCTGGAGTTCATGGCCTCCTGGTCCTGGCAGAAGGAGGTGGAGGGGGCCCTTCTGGTCCATGGGAGCCCCTGCGATCCCATGGAGTACCTGGACGACCTGGCTCCCGCCCGGGAGGCCTTCGGCTGCACGGAGGCCCGCCTCGCCTTTCACGGGCACACCCATCTGGCGGGGGCCTTTTTGGAGCTCCAGGGGCCCAAGCCCTGGGTTCGCTACCAGGCCTTTCCCGAAGGAGGGGAGCTGGTCCTGCCCCCCACGGTGCGGGCCCTGGCCAACCCCGGCTCCGTGGGCCAGCCCAGGGACGGGGTTCCGGGGGCGGCCTTCGCCCTTTGGGAGGGGGACCGCCTGGAGTTTTACCGGGTGAACTACGACCTGACGGCCGTCCGGAGGCGCCTACTGGAGGAGGGGTTTCCCGAGTGGCTCTACGCCCGCCTCACCCTTGGGGAATAATCGGCCACGAGGCCATTCTGGAGCTTCTGCCCAGGCTCAAGGCCGCCACCCTCCTCTTCTCGGGGCCCGAGGGGGTGGGCAGGCGGCTCGTAGCCCGCTGGTACGCCCTGGGCCTCAACCGGGGCTTTCCCCCGCCCTTCCTGGAGGCCCACCCCGACCTCCTGGAGATCGGCCCCAAGGAGCGGGGCCTGAGGGGGGAGGCCGAGGTCCGCCTCGAGGAGGTGGAGCCCCTCTTTGACTGGTTCCAGAGCCACCCCCGGGAGCGGGTCAAGGTGGCCATCCTGGACGCCGCCCACCTCCTCACCGAGGCGGCCGCCAACGCCCTCTTGAAGCTCCTGGAGGAGCCTCCCAGCTACGGGCGCATCATCCTCATCGCCCCCAGCGGGGAGACCCTCCTCCCCACCCTGAAGAGCCGGGCCCTGGAGGTGGCCTTCGGCCCCGTTCCCGAGGAAAAGCTAAGGGCCCTCACCCAGGACCCCGACCTCCTCGCCTACGCCGCCGGGGCCCCAGGCCGCCTCCTCAAGGCCCTTTCCGACCCGCTGGCCTTCCAGGAAAGGCTCAAGATGGCGAGGAGGGTTTTGCAAAGCCCCCCTCTGGAGCGCCTGGGCCTTTTGGAGGAGCTTTTGGCCGAGGAGGAGGGGTTTTACCTCCTCCGCGCCCTCCTCCAAAACCGCCCCCGGGCCCTCCTGGCCTTGGATAGGGCCCGGGAGGCCCTGGAGGCCTACGTGAGCCCCAACCTCGTGCTGGCCCGCCTGGCCTTAGACTTAGAGCTATGACCGTGGGCGTCCGTTTCCGCACCCCCGTCCTCCGCTACTTCCGCTTCCAGGGAGCGCCTCCGCCCCTGGACGCCTACGTGGTGGTGCGGACCAGCCGGGGCCTCGAGGTGGGCCGGGTCCGCACCCCTCCCAGGCGGCAAAAGGGGGTGGGGGAGGTGGTGCGCCTGGCCAGCAAGGAGGACCTGGACCGGGCGGCGAGGCTCAGGGCCAAGGCGGAGGAGGTCCTTTTCTACCTCAAGGCCCGCCTCAAGGAGGAAGGGGTGGCGGCCAAGGTCCTGGGGTGCGACTTCACCCTGGATGGCCGCCACCTCACCGTCCGTTACGCCGCGGCGGAGCGGGTGAACCTAAGGGCCTTCGCCCGGGAGCTCCAGGAGCGCTACGGGGCCCGGGTGGAGTTTCTGGCGGAGGGTCCCAGGGAGGAGGCCCGGTACCTGGGGGCCTTGGGGGCCTGCGGCATGGAGTCCTGCTGCTCCACCTGGCTCCAGGGCTTCGCCCAGGTCTCCATCAAGCTGGCCCGGGACCAAGGGCTTCCCCTCTCCCCGGAGAAGATCTCCGGGCCCTGCGGCCGCCTCCTCTGCTGCCTCACCTACGAGCACCCCGTCTACCAGGAGCTTCTGGCCCAGCTTCCCCGGAAGAACGCCCGGGTTTGCACCAAGGCGGGCCTCTGCGGCAAGGTGCAGAAGGTGAACCCCCTGAAGGGCACGGTGGAGGTGCTTTTGGAGGACGGGAAGAGCCTGGAGGTTCCCAAGGAGGAGCTCTCGTGAGGAGCTACCTGCCCCAAGGCCCCCTCCCCGCCTTCTACCACTACTACCCCGGCGTCCCCGCCGTGGTGGGGGTTAGGCTGGGGGAAAAGGTCAACTTCTGCCCGGCGGTCTGGAACACGGGGCTTTCCGCCGACCCGCCCCTCTTCGGGGTCTCCATCAGCCCCAAGCGCTTCACCCACGGGCTATTGCTAAAGGCCCGGCGCTTCTCGGCGAGCTTCCACCCCCACGCCCAGGGGGCCCTGGTCCACTGGCTGGGAAGCCGTTCGGGCCGGGAGGTGGACAAGGGAAGGGCCCCCCACTTCCTGGGCCACTTTGGGGTGCCCATCCTGGAGGGGGCCTACGCCGCCTACGAGCTGGAGCTCGTGGAGGTGCGGCCCTTCGGGGACCACGACCTCTTCGTGGGGCGGGTGGTGGCGGTGTGGGAGGAGGAGGGCCTTCTGGACGAAAAGGGGAGGCCCTTGCCCGGCCTTTCCCTCCTCTACTACGGCAAGGGCCTCTACGGCCGCCCCGCCGAGGAGGCCTTCACGCCGTGAGCGAGGCCGAGGTCTGGGCCCGGAGGGTGCGCCGCCTGAGCCTAAACCGCCAGGGCACCGAGGCCCAGGTCTGGCTGGAGAAGGGGTTCCTCTACCTGCGGCAAGACGGCCACGCCCGCTTCGCCCAGGGGGAGGGGGCGGAAGGGCTTTCGGGCTTCGCCCTGGGTAGGGGCGGGGTGGAGCTCGCCTTCCGGGACGGGAGCCGCCTCCGGCTCTTCTTCCGCCTCGGGCGCCTGCGGAAGCTTCACTTCTCGTAGGGCTTGCCCACCGCCCCCGGGGGACGGCTTCTGCCGATGAACCCCGCCAGCACCAACACGGTGACCACGTAGGGGAAGGCCTGGACCAAGACGGCGGGCAGGATCTCCGTGCCCTGGAGCTGGATGGCGAGGGCGCTGGCGAAGCCGAAGAGGAGGGTGGAGAAGAGGATGCCCAAGGGGTGCCAGTTGCCGAAGATCATGGCCGCCAGGGCGATGAAGCCCATCCCCGCCGACATCCCCCGCACGAACTGGTTGAGGAAGCCGATGGAGAGGTAGGCCCCCGCCAGGCCCGCCAGCACCCCGGAGAGGATGACCCCGGTGTAGCGGAGGCGGTAGACGTTCACCCCCAGGGTGTCGGCGGCCTCGGGGTGCTCCCCCACGGCCCGGAGGCGGAGGCCAAAAGGGGTCTTGAAGAGGACCCACCAGGCCACGGGCACCAGGAGGAAGGCCAGGTAGACCAGGGGGGAGAGGCCCAGGAGGAGGGGGAGGCGGTTCGCCACCTCCTGGGAGTTGGTGGCGTTGCCGTAGAAGTAGGTGAGGACCAGGCTCGGGGCCCCTAGGGCCAGGAGGTTGAGGGCGGTGGCGCTGATGATCTGGTCCGCCCGGTACTTTATGGAGACCACGGCGTGCACCGCGGCCACCAGGCCCCCCACCACCATGGCCGAAAGGACCCCCACCCAGGGGAGCCAGGGGTGGGGCCCAGGGCCCAAGGCGGCCTCAAAGCGCTCCACCACCACCGCCGCCGTCAGGGCCCCGAAGAGGATGATGCCCTCGAGGGCGATGTTCACCACCCCGCTCCTCTCCGAGAACATCCCCCCTAGGGCGGTGAAGAGAAGGGGGGTGGTCTGCCGCAGGGTGGAGAGGAAGAGGGCCGTCCAGAAAGCCACGTCCAGGTTCATGGGCGCACCTCCTCCTTGAGCTCCACCTCGGCCGCCCTCAGGGGGTCGGTGAAGTAGCGGGGCAGGAAGCCTCCCGCGGCGATGAAGAGGACCACGAGGGCCTGGAGCACCGCCACCAGCTCCCGGCTGATGCCGAGCTGCAGGTTCACCTGGAGCCCCCCGGTGAGGAGGATGCCGAAGAGCCAGGCGGCGAGGCCCACACCCACCGGGGTGTTCTGCCCCATGAGGGCCACGGCGATGCCGTCAAAGCCCACGGAGTAGGGGAGGGCCTGCTTCAGGCGGTACTCGTCTATCCCCCCGCCCAGCACGTAATGGGTGGCGGCCAAGCCCGCCAGGGCCCCCGCCAGGAACATGATGAGGACCACCTTCCGCCCGGCCATCACCCCCCCGTACGCCGCCGCCTTGGGGGCGAGGCCCATGGCCCTGAGCTCGTACCCCCCCACGGTGCGGAACACGTAGAGGTGGAAGAAGAGGAGGGCCAGGAGGGCGATGAGGAAGGCCCCGTTGAGGCGCACCGAGGTGAGGTCGGGGCCGAAGCTCACGGGGAGGCCGGGGAGAAGCCCCCCCACCCCGTACCCCAAAGCCCCCAGGAGCAAGGCGGCCAGGACCCGGTGCCCCAGGCTTCGCCGCACCAGCAGGTAGCCTAAAAGGCCGAGGAGGAGGGCCAGGGGCAGGGCGAAGGAGAGCTCCCCTCCCGGGGCCACCAGGTCCGTCCAGTGGGGGAGGCGGGCCTCGGGGCGGATCTCGTAGCTCCGGGCTTCATAGCCCGGGTACTTGAAGGGCAGATAAAGGGTGTACCCGAAGAACTTGTACTCGTTGGCGGAGATGAGGAAGAGGAAAACGCTGGCGGCGATGTAGTTGAACATGATGGTGTTGATGACCTCGTGGGCCCCGAAGCGGGCCTTGAGCCAGCCCACCAAAGCCCCCCAGAGCCCTCCGGCCATAGCGGCGGCCAGGATGGCCAGGGGCAGGACCAGCCACCTGGGCCCGGGCAGGTAGACCCCCACCAGCATGGCGGCGATGGCCCCCATGATGAGCTGCCCCGGGGCCCCGATGTTGAAGAGCCCGCCCCGGAAGCCCAAGGCCACGGCCAGCCCGGTGAAGATGAGGGGGGTGGCTAGGAGGAGGCTTTGCAAAAAGCCCGAGGGGTTCACCAGGGGGCTAAAGAGGAGCTGGTAGGTGTAGGTGATGAGGTCCAGCTTCAGCATGAAGCCTTCCCTGAGGCTCGCCGCCTCCCCGGGGGTTTCCTTAAGGATGGCCACGATGACCCCCCCTAGGAGGGAGGCCAAGAGGAGGGAGAAGAGGGGAACCACCACCCCCCGCCGCCGCACCAGAAAGGCCAGCCCCCCTGGGGAATAGACCCGGCCCAGGAGGAGGAGGTAGAGGCTATAGGCCAGGGTGGCGTAGCTTCCCAGGCCCAGGCTGTACCGCCTGAGGAGGGGCCTTTCCGCCCCCACGTTGACCTGGGCCACGCTGCTTTGGAAGAGGACGTAGGTGAGGAGGAAAAGGCCGAGGCCCAAAACCCCCGCCAGGTAGGCCCCCTTAGGCCCCATCCGCCAGGGCAGGGCCAGGCTCAGGAGGAGCCAGGCCAGGGAGAGGTAGAAGACGAGGCCGAGCCAGCCATCCCGGTAGCCCTGGGGCAGGCTTCCCTGGGGCAGGTGGTGGCCAAAGGGGTTGAGGAGCACGCCTTCGCCGCCAAAGAGCCGGTGGGGCACCGCCCAGGGGGCCAGGTACCAGAGGAGGAGGGTAAGGGCCCCTCCCAGAAGCACCAGAAGCCAGAGGCGCCCATGGTCCCTTCGCACGTGCCCGATTGTACCCTACCCCTGGGGATGCTAGACTCCCCCTCGTGGCGGCTTCGCCCGAGGAAAAGGCCACCCGGGTGCGGCGGATGTTTTCCGAGATCGCCCCCCGCTACGACCTCCTAAACCGCCTCCTCTCCTTGGGGGCCGACCTACGCTGGCGCAGGCGGGCGGTGGCCCTGGCCCTGGAGAAGGGCCCTAGGCGCATCCTGGACCTGGCCACAGGCACCGGGGACCTGGCCCTCCTCCTCAAGGCCTCCGCCCCTGAGGCGGAGGTGGTGGGGGCCGACTTCGCCCCTCCCATGCTGGAGATCGCCCGCAAAAAGGCCAGCGCCCGGGGGCTTTCCGTGGCCTTCCAGGAGGCGGACGCCCTGGCCCTTCCCTTTCCCGACGGGAGCTTTGACGCCGTCACCATCGCCTTCGGCTTCCGCAACTTCGCCGACTACCGGAAGGCCCTGGCCGAGCTTCGCCGGGTCCTCGCCCCCGGGGGGAGGCTGGTGATCCTGGAGTTCCCCCCGCCCCCCAAGGGGGCCTTTGGGCTGGTCTACCGGGTCTACTTCCAGCGGGTTCTGCCCTTTTTGGGGGGGCTCATCTCCGGGAGCTTTGGCGCCTACCGCTACCTGCCGGAAAGCGTGGAGGCCTTCCCCCCGCCCGAGGCCCTGAAGGCCCTCATGGAGGAGGCGGGGTTTTCCGTGCGCTACGAGCTCCTCACCTTTGGCGTGGCGGCGGTCCACGTGGGGGACCTATAGGCCGCTAGCCTCCTTTAGCGCCTCGTCCGAGGGGATCTCGCCTTTCTTCAGGCTTTCCACCAGGTAGAGGCTCATCCGCCCCAGGGCGTCCCGGACCCGGCGCCACTCTTCCAGGGGCCTGCCGGTGGGGTCGGGGAAGGAAACGTGGCGCTTTTGGGTCTCGGCGGGGTAGGCGGGGCAGGCCTCCTTGGCCTGGTCGCAGACGGTGAGGACCAGGTCAAAGTTCCAGGGGTCCGGCACCTCAAGAAGGGTCTTGGAGAAGTGGCCCGTGAGGTCCAGGCCCACCTCGGCCATCACCCGCTTGGCCTCCTCCTTGACGAAGGTCTTCTCCGTGCCGGCGGAGTGGACCTCGAGGTCCACCCCCAGCGCCCGGGCGTGGTGCTTGAGCCAGGCCTCCGCCATCTGGCTGCGGGCGGAGTTGTGGGTGCAGAGGACGAGAAGCCGCATCCTCTTCAGGCTACTCCCCTTGGGTCAGAGGACGGTCAGGAGGGTGCAAGGGGACTGCCCAGTGGGGAAAAGGAAGGGGCTAAGCCGGGAGGCGGCGCTCTAGCTTCTCCACCTTATCGGCCAGGACCTCCAGGCCCTTCCGCCAGAACTCCGGGCTTTCCAGGTCAAAGCCGAACCGGGCCGCCAGGGCCTTGGCGGTGTGCATCCCGGACTCGGCCAGGAGCCCCTCGTAGCGCTCCATGAAGGCCGGGTCCTCCTTGGCCTCGCTGTAGAGGGCCAGGCCGAAGAGGAGGCCGAAGGTGTAGGGGTAGTTGTAGAAGTCAGAGCCGTAGTAGTGCCCCTTCACCGCCCACATGTAGGGATGGAAGGAGGCCAGAGCCTCCCCGTAGGCCCTCTTCTGGGCCTCCACCATGAGCTCCTTGAACTCCCTTGGGGAAAGCTCCCGCTCCTTCCTGCGGGCGAAGACCCAGGACTCAAAGAGGAAGCGGCTATGGATGTCCACCACCACCTGGGCCGCCCCCTGCAGGTAGGCGTCCAGGATCAGGAGGCCCTCCTCGGGGGAGGCCTCCTTCAGAGCGGCTTCCACCACCAGGGTCTCGTTCATGATGCTGGCCGTCTCCGCCAAGGTCATGGGCACCTCCCGCAAGGAGGCGGGGACCCGGGCCAGGGCGAAGTTGTGGTAGGCGTGGCCCAGCTCGTGGGCCAGGGTAGAGACGGACTCAAAGCTTTCCTCGTAGTTGGCCAGGATCAGGCTCTTCCCCCCACCCCTCGGCATGCAGTAGGCCCCGCCCACCTTGCCCTTGCGGGGGAGGAGATCCATCCAGCGCTCCCTAAAGGCCACCTCCGCCACCTGGGCGGCGTTTTGGGAGAAGGCGGCGAGCTTCTCCACGATGAAGCTTCGGGCCTCCTCCAGGGTCCAGCGCCGCCCCTGGCCTATGGGAGCGAAGAGGTCATAGAAGTCCAGGCGCTCCTTGCCTAGAGCCCTGGCCTTCAGAAGGTAGTAGCGCCGAAAGAGGGGAAGGCTTTCCTCCACCGCCTCCTGCATAGCCAGAAGGGCCTTCCTGGTGATGCGGTTTTGCAGAAGGGTGGGCTCCAGGTCGTCCCGAAAGCCCCGCCTGCGGTTCAGCACCACCGCCTCCCCCTTCACCCCGTTCAGGGCGTAGGCGATGGGCACCTGGTTTTGCTCCCAGGCCAGAAGCTCCGCCTGGTAGGCTTTCCTGCGCACGTCTTCCTCGGGACGGAAATAGAGGTTGCGCACCTTGGTGATGGGCATTTCCTCCCCGTCCACCACCGCCGTGATCTGGCTGGTCAGGTTCTCGTGGAGCTTGGCCCAGGCCCCCCGGCCGGAGAGGGAGAGCTCCGCCGCCAGGGTCTCCTCCCCTTCGGGCATCATGTGGAGGGCGAAAAGCCGGGCCTCCTCCACAAGGAGGCGGTAAGGGCCCGCCTCCTCCGGGTCCTGCAGGGCCAGGTAGCGGGTGAGGCGTGGCCTTAGGCGCTGGAAGTCCAGGAGGAGGATCTCTAGCTCGGAGAGCTTGGCCAACGCGGCCTCGTCGGCGGTGTTGGCGCTGAAGCGGGCGTAGAGGTAGGCCTGAAGGGGAAGGGCCTCCTCAAAGAGGGTGTCTAGGGCAAAGAGGACCTCCTGGAGGGGGGCTTCCCGCTCCAGAAGGTCCTTGAGCCCGCCGATGCGCTCCCTCAGGCCCTGCCAGGCCCTCTGGAACTCCGGGCTTTCCAGGCTGGGGAAAAGGGGGGTCAGGTCCCAGGTGGTCTCCGTCATGACCCCACTCTACCTGACCCCTGGGTCAGAGGCCGGGAGGTGGTAAGCTTTTTCCCCGTGGAAGGCTTTCCCGTGGTGGTGCCCATCCAGGTGCGCTTCCGCGACCTGGACGCTCTGGGGCACGTGAACAACGCCGTCTACCTCACCTATCTGGAGGTGGCCCGCGCGGCTTACTTCTCCCGGTTGGAGCCGGACTGGGTGGGCAAGGGGCACTTCATCCTGGCTCGGGCCGAGGTGGACTTCCTGAGACCCATCCTCCTGCAGGACCCGGTGGAGGTGGGGGTGCGGGTGGTCCGCCTGGGGCGCTCCAGCTTTGACATGGAGTACCTGGTTCTGGCGGCGGGGGAGGAGGCAGCCCGGGGGAAGACGGTCCAGGTCTGGCTGGAGGGAGGAAGGCCTGCCCCCCTTCCCCAGGAGGTGCGGGCCCGCATCGCTGCAGTGGAGGGAAGGCCTCTTTAAGGTGCGGGCGGGTCTGCTATCCTGAGAGCCAGATGACCGTAGAAGAACGCCTCTACAAGCTAGAGGGCATCGTGGAAGGGGTGATGGCCGTCCTCCCCGACCGGGTGTCCGCCCTGGAGGCGAGGATGGACCTTCTCCGCCAGGAGGTGAAGGCGGAGATGGCCAGCCTCCGCCAGGAGGTGCGGGCCGAGATCTCAGGCCTCCGCCAGGAGATGGCCGGCCTCCGCCAGGAGATGAAGGCCGAGATTAACACCGCCTTCAACAAGGCCATGCTTTACTTCACGGGGATCGCGGTCGTTTTGGGGATTCTTACCCTATTGCGTTAGAAACGGTCAGGGGCTACCCTTAAGGACCACCACCGTGACCCCGTGCCCTCCCTCGTTGGGGGGCGCGTCGGCGAAGGCCTCCACCCGTTTGTCCCGGCGCAAAACCTCCCGGATGGCCTGGCGTAAGGCGCCCGTGCCCTTGCCGTGGAGGAGGCGGAGGGTGGGGAGGCCCAGGGCGCGGGCCTCCTCCAGGGCGCTATCCACTTCCAGAAGGGCCTCCTCCACGGTGAGGCCCCGGAGGTCCACCTCCTTCACCTCCCGGCGGGGCCTGAGGGGGAGGGCCTTGGGGGTAGCCTCCTCCTGGAGGGGCTTGAGCTCGGCGGCCTTCAGGCTCATCTTCAGGGGGCCTACCTGGACCAGGGCTTCCTCTCCCCGGATCTCCAGGAGCCGGCCCCGCTTCCCCAAGGAGGGCACCTCCACCGCCTGGCCCGGGGTGAGGCCCGGGGGGGGCGGGGGCGGCGGGGTCTTCTTGGCGTAGCGCTCCTTCAAGGCCATGAGCTCCCGCAGGGCGTCCCGCTTGCCCTCGGTCCTGGCCTTCTCCCTGATGGCCTTGAGCTCGGCCTCCACCTGGAGAAGGCGCTGCCGCACCTCCTCCTCGAGGGCCTTCAGGCGCCTTTGTCGCTCCTCGGCGAAGCCCTTCTCCCGGGCCAGAAGCTCCCGCTTGAGGGCCTCGGCCTCCTCCAGGGCCTTCTGCAGGTGGCGCTTTTCCTCCATGAGGGCCAGGCGCTCGGCCTCTAGCTTCTCCAAAAGGGCTTCCAGCCTGCCCCCCTCGGGGAGGAGGGCCTCGGCCCGCCTCAGGACCTCCTCGGGCAGGGCCAGCCTCCGGGCGATGGCCAGGGCGTAGCTCCGCCCCGGCACCCCCAGGACCAGCTCGTAGGTGGGGCGCAGGGTGGCCAGGTCAAAGCGCATGGAGGCGTTCATGACCCCCTCCCGCCCCTGGGCGAAGGCCTTGAGGGGGGAGAGGTGGGTGGTGACCATGCCCTTGACCCCCCGGGCCAGGAGGGCCTCGAGGATGGCCTGGGATAAGGCCGCCCCCTCCTCGGGGTCGGTGCCGCTTCCCAGCTCGTCTATGAGGACCAGGCTCCTCTCCGTGGCCCCTTCCAGCATCTCCTTGAGGCGCTTCAGATGCCCGGCGAAGGTGGAGAGGCTTTCCTGAAGGGACTGCTCGTCGCCGATGTCGGCGTAGACCCGGTCGGGCCAGGCCAGGGTGGCCCTCTTAGCGGCCACGAAGAGGCCGGACTGGGCCATGAGGACGGCGAGGCCCAGGGTCTTGAGGAGGGCCGTCTTGCCCCCCATGTTGGGGCCGGAGATGAGGAGGAGGCGGTGGGTTTCGTCCAGGGCGAAGCTGTTCTTGACCGGGTTCTCTATGAGGGGGTGGAAGGCCTCCTCCAGGGCGTAGCCCTCCCCGAACCGGGGGCGGGAAAGCCCCAGGTCCCTGCTCAAGGCGGCCTGGGCCTGGACCAGATCCAGAAGGGCCAGGGCCTCGAGGGTTCCCGGCACCCCGGGGTCCTCGGCCAGGCGCTGGGAGAGTTCCCTGAGGATCCGGTTCACCTCCTCCTCCTCCTGGAGCCTAAGGGCGTAGAGGCGGTTGTTGAGCTTGACCACCGAGAGGGGCTCTATGAAGAGGGTGGCCCCGGACTCGGACTCGTCCAGGAGGAGGCCCGGGATCCTATGGGCCATCCCGGCCCGCACCGGGATGCAGTAGCGCTCCCGCCTAAGGGTGACGAAGCGGTCCTGGACGGCCTCCTTGTGCCGGTCCATGAGGGCGTAAAGGCGGTCCAGGATCTCCTGGCGCAGGGGGTGGAGTTCCTGGCGGATCTGCTTGAGGCGGGGGCTGGCCTCGTCCCGCACCGTCCCCTCCTCGTCCAGGGCCTTCCTGACCCGAAGGAGGAAGGCCCCGTGGTCCCCGATGCCCGCCGCCACCTGGCTCAGGGCGTTTTGCAGGGGAAGGAGCTCCTCCTTGAGGGCCATGGCCTCCTCGAGGGCCTGGGCCGCCCGAAGGAGCTCGGGCCCAGAAAGCCTCCCTCCCGCCTTGGCCCGCTCCCAGGCCGCCTTCAAGGCCCCGGCCTCGGGGAGGGCGTAGGGGTAGCTGAGGGCCTCCTGGGTGAGCCCGTGGCGCCTTTCCGCCTCTTCCCGGGAAAGGGGAGCCAGGCCGAGGGCCAGCTCCTGCCCCAAGGGGGTCTTGGCCCTCGCTGCCAGGAGGGCCTTCACCTTGGGGAACTCCAGGACCTCGAGGACGTCCCGCACAAAAGCCCAGTATAGCCCGGGGCTAGCGCTTTAGGAGCCTGAGGGCCAGCCGCAAAAGGAGCTGGGCCTGGGGGCTTGTGGCCCTCTGGAAGAGAGCCCCGATCCGCCCCAACCTCCCCCAAGGCAGGAGGGAAAGGAGGGCGCCCAACAGGGCGAGAAGCCGCCTTTTTTCCTCGGGGGAAAGGCTTTCCCAGCGGGCTTTGGCCTCCAGGAGGAGGGCGAGGAGCCTCTCCCTGAAGCCCGGGGTACTGGGGTCCACGCCCCGAAGGCCTTCCGCTTGGGCGAGGAGGTCTTTGGGCGGGCCTTTGGGTTCCATGCTTCTAGGATACGGGCTCCAGGAGGAGGTACCGGGCCTCCACCTCCCCCGCCACCTCCTGGCCCGTGAGGAGGTCCACCCCCCGGGGAACCCGAAGCCTGGCCCCTTCATTGGCGAAGTAGGCCCAGACCTCCTTCCCCCGCCACCGCCGGCGGAAGGCCAGGACGCCCTCCGGGGCCTCCAGGGGCAGAAGGCCCCCCTGGCGCAGGGCGGGGTGGGTCTTTTTGAGGTGGACGAGGCGCTTCAGGAAGCGGAGGAGGTCCCGATCCCAACCCCCTTCGTCCCAGGGAAAGGGGGCGCGGCAGTAGGGGTGCGCCTCTTGAAAACTCATACTCCCACCTGCGGGCGCGTGGTAGTGTTTCCGCTCCAAGGTTTTTTCGCGCCCTGCCCCATGAGCATACCACCAGCCTGAGGGACAGGTGCCCCTAAAGGAGGGCCCGCACCACCTCAAAGGCGATGAGGGCCAGGATGCCCACCTCCACCGCCTGGCTGCGGAGGTGGGCCACCTCTTCGGTGACCATCTCGTAGGTGGCCTCGAGGGCCCTCAGCTTCTCCTCCACGCTCCGTTCCAGCTCGTGGGCCCCGTAAAGCTCCAGGGCGGCCCGGTAGATCTTGGCGTAGAAGAGGTCCTCGGTGATGCGCAAGGCCCCCTCCATCCGGGCCTTGACGTCGGCGATCTCGGCGTGCCGGGCCATGAGGTGCCGCCTCAGGCGCTGAAGCCGGCCGTAGCCCCAAAGGCCCCGCACCCTTAGGACCTGGGGCACCCTTTCCAGCTCCTCGGTGAGGACCCGGTCGTAGTAGGAGAGCTCCAGGAGCTGGGCGTGGACGAACTCCACCAGGTCGGCCACGTCCCAGATCCCCTCGGAGTCCAGGATCAGGACCCGGTCAAAGCCCAAAAGGGCCAGGTCCTCGGTGGAGTAGCTGTAGCGGTAGCGCTCCATCTCCCGGCGCACCTCGGGGGCGAACTCCTCCCGGGTCCCCATCCACAAGGGGGTGAGGTCCACGGGGGGGGCGTGGGCCTTGGCCCCCTCGAGGCCCAGGGCGTGGTAGACCACGAACTCCTCGGAAAGCCGCTTCTCCTCGGGGCGGAGGAGGGCCCCTTGGAGGTAGGGCTCCAAAGCGGCCAGCTCCGCCATAAAAAAGCCCTCCCAGAAGGGAAGCTCGGGCATGGCCAGGGCCTTTTCCACGAAGGCCTCCCACGGCAGCCTCTCCCCCAGGTGCACCCGGAAGGAGAGGGAGGCCACCCCGAACTCGTAAAGCCGGGCGGTGAGGAGGCCGGAAACCCCTTCCACGCTCCGCACCCCCAGCTCCAGCTGGGCCGGGGGGTTCTGGAAGCGCACCGCCCCCAGCCGGGGGCGGGAGAGGCGGAGCCTGGGCGTGCCCAGGCGGGCGAGGTCTATCTCGTCCGCCAGGTCAAAGAGGCGGTAGAGGGCGATGTGGGGCGAGAGGACGTTCATTCCAGCCTGGAGATCTCCCGGGGCGGGGGGCCCTTTTCGTAGGCCTTGAGGAGGGCCTGTAGGGCCCGGCCCCGGTGGGAGTAGCGGGCCTTCTCCTCCAGGCTCATCTCGGCGAAGGTCTTCCCCGCCTCGGGGATGAAGAAGAGGGGGTCGTAGCCGAAGCCGCCCTCCCCCCGGGGAGCCTCCAGGATCACCCCCTCCACGCTCCCCTCGTAGGCCTCGGCGTGCCCGTCGGGGTAGGCCAGGACCAAAACGGCCACGAAGCGGGCCCGCCTCTCCTCCCCCTTCAGGTGGCGCATCCTCTCCAGGAGGTAGACGTTCCGCTCCCGGTCGGTCTCCCGCCCCCCGTAGCGGGCGCTGTAGACCCCGGGCTCGCCCCCCAGGGCGAAGACCTCGAGGCCCGAATCGTCGGCCAAGGCGGGGAGGCCCGTGGCCCTGGCCACGTAGGCCGCCTTCAGAAGGGCGTTTTCCAGGAAGGTGCTCCCCTCCTCCTTGGGCATGCGCAAGGGGAAGTCGGCCAGGGAGAGGAGGGTCCAGCCCAGGGGCTCTAGACCCGCCTTCAGCTCCCGCACCTTGCCGGGGTTGGAGGTGGCCAGGACGACCCGCATCCCCTTCAGGATACCGCCTTCAGGGCCGCCACCACCTCTTCCGGGGTATCCAGGGGGGTGAGGAGGGCCAGGTCCTGGGGGTCTATGGCCCCCTGGTCCTCGAGGAAGGCCATCCAGGAAAGAAGCCCTTCCCAGTAGCCGCGGTCCAGGGCGAAGACAGGGAAGGGGTGGACCTTTTCCGTCTGGATGAGGACCAGCACCTCGGAAAGCTCGTCCAGGGTGCCGAACCCCCCGGGGAGGAAGACAAAGCCCACGGCGTAGCGCACGAAGAGGACCTTGCGCACGAAGAAGTAGCGCAAGCCGAGCCGAAGACGGACACCAGAGGCACGTCTATTTCCGCGAGGGTCTCAAACCCTTCCACGAACTCCGCCAGGATGCGGAAAAGCCGCCAGCTGTCCTCGTGGTGGAGCTGGTCAATGAGGGGCTTCTTACGCATGCCCCCAGCTTGGCCCGGCGGAGGGGTGATACCACCCCATGCTGGCTTGGGGTGGCGTCAGAGCTCTTCCAGGCTTACCCGCCTCAGGGCCTCCACCCGCACCCCCAGGCGCTCGGCCAAGGCCTTATAGCTTTCCGGGTCCCCGGTCACGTAGTGGACCACCTGGCCCCTGCCTTCCGGGTTCAAAAGCCCCTCGGCCGCCAGGGCCTCGGCCACCCTCCCGGCCGTGGCCTCGGCGGAGTCTATGAGCTTTACCCCAGGTAGGACCTGGGCGATGGTCCGCTTCAAGTAGGGGTAGTGGGTGCAGCCCAGGATGAGGGCCTCGAGGTCCTCCGGGGCCTCCTCGAGGTAGTGCCGGGCGATGAGGAGGGCCACGGGGTCGTCCCAGAGCCCCTCCTCCACCAGGGGGACGAAGAGGGGGCAGGCCTTGGCCCAGGAGAGGTCCACGTAGCGCTCGTAGGCTCGGCTATGCACCGTGGCCTCTGTGCCGATGAGGCCCACCTTGCGGTAGCCCCGGGCCACCTGGGCCGCCGGCTCCAGGACCCCGAAGACGGGCACGGAAAGGTCTTCCGCCAGGTCGGGGAGGGCGGCGGAGCTCGCCGTGTTGCAGGCCACCACGATGGCCTTCACCCCCTCCCGGAGGAGAAAGCCCGCGATCTCCCAGGCGAAGCGCCGCACCATGGAGAGGGGCTTGCCCCCATAGGGCACCCGGGCCGTGTCGCCGAAGTAGAGGAAGTCCTCCTGGGGAAGGGCCTTCTTCAGGGCGGTCAGTACGGTGAGCCCGCCCACGCCCGAGTCAAAGACGCCGATGGGGGCCTTGGGGTTCCTCACGGGGGCCAAGCATACTGGACGGCCAAGGGGGGGTGCTATACTATCGGGGTTGCCCCAGGGGGGCAGATCCCTAAGGAGGTGCGCAAGTTGCGGCTGGTCACGTCTGAATCGGTCACGGAAGGGCACCCGGACAAGCTGGCGGACCGGATCTCCGACGCCATCCTGGACGCCCTCATCGCCCAGGACAAGAAGGCCCGGGTGGCGGCGGAGACCCTGGTCACCACGGGGCTCGTCTTCGTGGCGGGGGAGATCACCACCGAGGGGTACGTGGACATCCCGGGCCTGGTGCGCAAGACGGTGCGGGAGGTGGGCTACACCCGGGCCAAGTACGGCTTTGACGCCGACACCTGCGCCGTCCTCACCGCCATAGACGAGCAGTCCCCGGACATCGCCGGAGGCGTGAACCTGGCCTACGAGTGGCGGGTTCTCAAGTCCACCGATCCCTTAGACCGCGTGGGGGCGGGGGACCAGGGCCTCATGTTCGGCTACGCCACGGACGAAACCCCGGAGCTCATGCCCCTCCCCATCACCCTGGCCCACCGCCTCACCATGCGCCTGGCCGAGGTGCGCAAGACGGGCCTCCTGCCCTACCTGCGTCCCGACGGCAAGGCCCAGGTGACCGTGGTCTACGAGGGGGACCGGCCCCTTTACGTGAAGACCGTGGTGGTCTCCGCCCAGCACTCCCCCGAGGTGGAGCAGGAGCAGCTTAGGGAGGACCTGATCCGGGAGGTGGTCCGCCAGGCCATCCCGGCGGAGTACCTCAAGGAGGGGGAGACGGAGTACCTCATCAACCCCTCGGGCCGCTTCGTCCTGGGAGGCCCCCACGCCGACACCGGCTTGACGGGCCGGAAGATCATCGTGGACACCTACGGAGGGGCGGTGCCCCACGGGGGCGGGGCCTTTAGCGGCAAGGACCCCACCAAGGTGGACCGCTCCGCCAGCTACTACGCCCGCTACATGGCCAAGAACCTGGTGGCGGCGGGGCTTGCGAAGCGGGCCCTGGTGGAGCTCGCCTACGCCATCGGCAAGGCGCGGCCCGTGTCCTTGCGGGTGGAGACCTTCGGCACCGGGGTCCTGCCCGACGAGAAGCTCACGGAGATCGCCGCTAAGGTCTTTGACCCGAGGCCCCTGGCCATCATTGAGGAGCTGGACCTCCTAAGGCCCATCTACACCCCCACCAGCGCCTACGGCCACTTTGGCCGGCCCGGTTTCCCCTGGGAGGAGACGGACCGGGTGGAGGCCCTGAGGCGGGAGGCGGGGCTTTAAAGTACCCTGCCGTGGCAAGGGCCGCGGCGGGGGCCTCAAAAGGACGTGCCGGAGCCTAAGAAAAGGCTTTCTATGTTGAAAAAGCGGTGGGTGGCCACTTGGCCTCCAAGGGTCTGCCGGGGTACCCGACGATGGGGCAGTTGTTCGTTGCCCCTTTCCAGAACTGTAGGGGGCGGAAACTCCCCGCCCCCTACAATCAGAATTCTTGCGTCACGGCGAGACGCCTACGGCGCTGCCACTGACGACTGCGAAAATGCCGTCCCCAAAAGCCACGGACCTAGTGCCGGCAACGGAGACGTTCACCACCCGCCAGTTCTGACCGTCCGCGGAGACCGCTACCACCTCGAAGCTCCCGCTCCCCGCCACCACCACTCCATTGCCGTAGGCCAGGCCGCTGAGGTGACCTACGTTGGCCAGGAACTGGAAGGTCCAGTTCAGCCCGTCATCGGAGATACCTACTAGGCCAACCTCGCCCGCCAGGACGAACCTGTCCCAGTCGGGGACGTAGAGGACCTCAAACGGCCGTGGCTTTCCCCACGACGTATCTGGAACGCTAAGGGAATAGGTAACCCAGTTGATGCCGTCCGTGGAAATGGCTACGAAACGGCCATTCGGGCCATTGGGATTGCGCAGATTCCCTACCGCCACGAACTTGCCCTGACCGTAGGTGATGCCTAGCGGTATCGCCTCCGTGTACCCCGGAATAGTAGGGATAGCGGTAGAGTTCCAGGTCAGGCCTCCGTCAAAGGAATAGTAAACCTTGTCGGTACCAACGTCCCCTTCACCCCGCCACCCCATCAGGCGGTCATTGAGGAAGCGCACCTTTTCCATCTGCATCTCGTTCGGATATTGCTCAGAGCAACTCCTGTTGGGGGAGCGAGCGCCGTAGACGATCTGCCAGCTTTGGGCGTTGTCGGTGGAGCGGAGGACGACCGCCGGGTATCCCGCTGCCACCCAGGCGTTGTGGAGGGGGTCGTAGGTCACGTCCCTGACCCAACCGCAGTCGGCATCAGGTGGCGCGTCATAGACCTGAGTAAAGCTTCCGTCCTGCGGGTTGTAGACGTAGATGCGGTCGTGCCCATCGTAGCCGTTCTGTCCCGCCACCGCAAAGATGCCGTTGCCGTAGGCCACCCGTGCGAAGTTGACGTTGGCTAAACCGACCTTGGTCCACACGTCCACTGTGATGGGCGCTTCCCGTACCACGCTCCCCGAAGAGGCACGGAAGCGCACCGCGTATCCTTTTCCTGCGCCCGTGAGCGGGATGTTGTTGTCGGCGCGAACGCGGATAGCGAAGCCTTGAGGGTTGTTGCCCGTCACCATGACCGTGCTCGGGTCCAGGCTGAGCCCCGGCACCGGGTTCCCCTGGTCGTCCACCAGGCTCAGGCTGATGCTCCCCGTGAAGCCGTTCTGGGGGGTAACGGTAAGGCCAACTTGGGAGATGGCAGTTTGCTGGTCCGAGGGGTTGCGGCTGGTCCACACAACGTTGTTGTTATATGGGGTGCGCAGGCTGATGCTGAAGCTCGGGGGCTGGCCCACCTGGACGCTGAGAGGCTTCTCCTGGACCACGCTTCCCCCCTGGGCCCGCACCTTGAGGCGGTAGGTGCCTGGGGCCACCTGGGCATCGGCGCTCACGGTGGCGGTTACGTTCACGCTCCCCCCGGCCTGGAGGCTGATGGGAGAGGGGTTGGTGGCGGTGATGCTCAGGCCCTGGGGCACCGGGTCCTGCCCGTCGGCCAGGCTCAGGGTGACCTGCCCCTGGAAGCCGTTCTGGGAGGTTAGGGTCACCTGGAAGGTCTCCGTGCCCCCCGCCTGCACGCTCAGGGAGTTGGGCGTGGGGTCGGAGAGGGTGAAGCTGGGGGGTCCATTAACGGTGAGGGTGAGGTCCCGCTCCGCCACCTTGTCCCCGTAGCTGGCCCTGAGCTTGAGGGCATGGGGCCCGGTGGGGGCGTTCCCCGCCACCTGGGCCTGGAGGCTCACCTGGGCCTGGCCGCCCCTGGGCACGTTGAGGCTAGCGCGGGTGGGGTTAAAGGTAAGCCAGGAGGGAGCCTGGCCAGTCTGCCTATCCGTTACGCTCAGGGAGACCTCCCCCTGGAATCCGTTCTGCGAGGTGAAGGTGAGGGTCAGGGTCAGGGTCTGCCCCTGGACCACCGTGGGATTCTGAGGCGAAATCCCCGCCAGGGTGAGGTCCGGCTGGGGCTGGCCCCCGCCCCCGCAAGCCGCCAAGAGCAGGGCTAAACCGGTCAAGAGTCCGTGCCACACGCCTTTACGCATACCTGCCTCCTTTCCGGGACCCTGGGGTCCCTACCTCCATCCTCCTCAGGGGGGCTTACAAAAGCCTTAAACGGGGACCGCCCCCGGTCGGGGGCAGAGCGGGGTTCAAAAAGGGCGCTCCGTCCCGTCCATAAGGGCTGGGGAAGCGAAGTTCTCTGGGTTAGGCTGTTTCCACCCGGTTTTTCCCCGCGCGCTTGGCCCGGTAGAGGGCCTCGTCTGCCCGGCGGAGGAGGGAGAGAGGGGAGTCGGTGGGGCCCGCCTGGGCCACGCCGAAGCTGGCGGAGCCTCTCCGCGGGGGGCACTTTGAGGGCGGCCACCGCCCGGCGCAGGCGCTCGGCCAGGCGCAGGGCCTGGGGTAGGCCGGTCTCGGGCAGGAGCACGGCGAACTCCTCCCCCCCCAGGCGCACGGCCCGGTCGCTCTGGCGGAGGTGCTCCTCCAGGCACCGGGCGAGGGCCTTTAGGACCCGGTCCCCCACCTCGTGGCCGTGGGTGTCGTTCACCGCCTTGAACCCGTCCAGGTCCAAGATGATGAGGGAAAGGGGCCGGCCGTAGCGGGCCACCCGGAAAAGCTCCCGCTCAAGGGCGAGTTCCAGATAGCGCCGGTTCCTCAGGCCGGTGAGGAAGTCGGTGTAGGCGTCCAGCCGGGCCTCCAGGTAGCTATCCTTGAGGCGCATCAGCAGAGAGAGGAGGCCCACGTAGGCTAGGTTGGACCCCAGGAACTGGGCCAGGGCGTTCAGGTGGACGGGGGTGTAGTGGCCGCGAAGGCTCCCTAAGAGGGCGAGGAGAAAGAGGGCGAGAAGGTAGAGGAGGGCGAGGCGCAGGGCCCGGTGGGTGGGGAAGAAGAGGTAGCTGGAGAAGTAGAAGAAGGGCACCCAGTAGGCGGCGGGGGAGAGGCCCTGGGGGTTGGGCCTAAAGAGGAGCTGGTAGGACAGGGTGGAGAGGAGGTAGAGGGCGATGGCGGCGTGGGCCAGGGGGATGACCCAGCGGGCCGAGTCGGGGTTGCGCTTGAGGGCCAGGGCCAGAAGGAGAAAGCCCACCGCCATCAGGGGCAGGAAGACCCGGTCCACGGGGTCCACGCCCTTCCCTGAGGCCAGAAGGGCCACCAGGGCCAATAGGCTCCCCAGGGGCAGAAGCCAGAGGGCCATCCGCCGCCGCACGGGGTGCAGGGGGTCCAGGAGCTCGAGGGTGGGATTCAAACTACGCTCATCGTACGACCTAGCCGAGCCCACACCCCCATCATGGCCTACCCCCCTTAACGGAGCCTTAACGGCCCCTAGTCCTCCAGGTAGGTGTACCCCTGGAGCTCCCGGGCGTAGCGTTCCAGGAAGGCCCCCTTTTCCGCGGGGGAGAGCCGGCTTTGCCGCACCAGGCGCTCCACCCCGAGCATCAGCTCCCGGGCGGTGAAGCCCATCTTCTCAATGACCTTCTCCGCCGTCTCTCCGGGGACGAAGCGCTCTATGGCGAAGCCCTCCTCGTCCACCTCCACATGGGCCTCCCCCACCTGGCCGAAGAGGTTGTGGTTGCTGCCCAAGACGTCCTGGTAGGCCCCTATCAGGAAGACCCCCAGGTAGTAGGGCTCCCCCGGGCGCACGGGGTGGACGGGAAGGGTGTGGCGCACGTCGTGGAGGTCAATGAAGCGGTCAATCTTCCCGTCGGAGTCGCAGGAAATGTCCACCAGGGTGGCCCTGCGGGTAGGGGGCTCGGAAAGGCGGCCCAAGGGGACGATGGGGAAGAGCTGGTGGATGGCCCAGGCGTCGGGGAGGCTTTGGAAGATGGAGAAGTTGCACACCAGCTTGTCGGCCAGGAGCTTCTCCAGGTCCTCCAGCTCGTCGGGGGCGTAGGGGAGGCTCTGGGCGATGGCGTAGACCCGCCGGGCGATGTGGTAGAAGATCTCCTCCGCCAGGGCCCGGTCCTTCAGGGACACCAGGCCCAGGTCGTAGAGGGTTTGCAAGGTATCCTTGTCGGCGAAGGCGTCGTGGTAGACCTCGCGGAAGTTCTTAGCCGAGAGGCTTTCCAGGCTTTCCCAGAGTTCCTTGACCAGGGGGTGGGCCTCCTCAGGGGGGGGCGCGGGCTTTTCCTCCCCGGGAGGCGTGATGACGTCAATGACCTCCAGGACCAGGACCTCGTGGTAAGCGGTCACCGCCCGCCCCGACTCCGTCACCAGGATGGGGTGGGGCTCTCCGTGGGCCTCCACTATCTCCTTGGTCACGTAGACCAGGTCCTCGGCGTACTCCTGAAGCGTGTAGTTGGCGGAGGCGTAGAAGTTGGTCTTGGAGCCGTCGTAGTCCACGGCCAGGCCGCCCCCCAGGTTGAGGTAGCGGAGGGGGGCTCCCAGTTTCCTGAGCTGCACGTAGGTCTGGGCCGCCTCCCGCACGGCGGCTTTGATGCGGCGGATATCCGTTACCTGGCTGCCGATGTGGGCGTGGAGCATGACCAGGGTGTCCAGGAGGCCCTCTTCCTTAAGGATCTCCACCGCCTTGACGATCTCGGGGGTGGTGAGGCCGAACTTGGCGTTCTCTCCCCCCGAGGCCTCCCACTGCCCCGCCCCCTTGGCCTTCAGCTTGTAGCGGATCCCCAGGCTGGGCCTCACCCCCACCTCCCGGGAGAGGCGGAGGACCCTGGGGAGTTCGGCGAACTTCTCCAGGGTGATGACCACGTTGCGGCCCAGCTTCTTGCCCATGAGGGCCAGGCGGATGAAGTCGTCGTCCTTGAAGCCGTTGGTGGTGATGAGGGCCTCCTTGGAGAGGTCCTGGGCCAGGATCAGGGCCAGCTCCGGCTTGCTGCCCGCCTCGAGGCCGTGGTGGTACGGCCTTCCCGCCCGGGCCACGGTCTCCAGGACCAGGCGGCGCTGGTTGACCTTCACCGGGTAGACCCCCCGGTAGCCCCCCCGGTAGCCGTACTTCTCCATGGCCCGGAGGAAGGCCTCGTTGAGCTCCCGGACCCGGGCCTCCAGGATCTGGGGGAAGCGGAGGACAAGGGGTAGGGGCCGCCCCTCGTCCCTCAGGGCCTCCACGATCTCCAAAAGGGAGGCGGAAGGCCCTTCAGGGCCCAGAGGGGTCACCTCCAGCTCGCCCCTTTCGCCTACCCGGAAAAACCCCGCCCCCCAGTAGGGGACCAGGTAGACCTCCTCGGCTTCTTTGGGGGAAAAGCGCTTGGCCGTCTTCAATCCGGGTCAACCTCCGCTATGAGTGTAGGGCTTGGGCCAGGGCTTGGGAAGAGGAGAAGTAGGCGAAGCCCTCCCCCTCGGGAAGCCCGGGGGGGTCCAGGAGGTAGAGAAGGGGCCCCTCCTCGTTGACCAGAAGGTGGCCCCGGGCCTTCAGGAGGGGCCTCAAGGGTTCGGGGGCCTGGAAGAAGAGGGGGAAGGGGCCAAGCTCCTCCAGCACCGCCTCGAGGAGGTCCAGCCAAAGGGCCATGGCCCCTTCCTCCACCCCCTGGGGCACGAGGAGGCGGACCGCCCCCCGCTTCTCCCCAAAGCGCCGGAAGCGCCTCAGGAAGCGCCTCAGGGTGCGCCTTTCCTCGCCGCTTGGCCTAAAGGTGAGGTGCTTGTGGCCGAGGGCGCTAAAGAGGAACCCCGGGGGGGCGAGGGCCTCGAGGCGGCCCAAGGTCCTTTCGTCCGGCAGGCGGTGCCACCAGGAGAGCTCCACCGTGGGGAAGACCTGGCGGTAGGCCTTGAACCCGCCGGGAAAGCCCCGGTAGCCCTGGAGCCCCACCAGGATCTTTCTGGGGTCCCCATCCCGGCGAAGGCTTAGATGGGGTATCTTTAGAGCCATGCCTCCAGAAAAGCCCGCCCCACCCGGGCCATGAGGGGGGTGATGATATGCCCCGCCCCCTCCTCCACGAAGCGGGCCAGCCGGCCTTCGGGGTAGTGGGGCCTGAGGGCCTCTACGGTCTTCTCCATGCGCTCCAGGGGGACGATCAGGTCCCTGGTGCCGTGGAGGTGGAGAAGGGGTACCCCTCCGTAGGCCTCGCCCCTGGTGGCCGGGGGGGCCTGGTAGAGGGCGGCCACCTGGGGGTCCTGAAGGCTCTGCCCCTGGGGAAGCTTCATGGGAAAGCCGCTCCCGATGAAGGCCAGGGCCCCTTTTGGCCGGAAGCCCCGGGAGAGGAGGAGGTGGACCACGAAGGCGCCCAGGCTTCCCCCCGCCAGGAAGAGGGGAAGGCCGTAGCGGGCCCTGGCCTCCTCCGCCACCCGCCAGGCCTCCTCGGCGAAGGCCAGGGCCACCTGGTAGACCTCCTCCACGTAGCGCCCGCTCTTGGCGGAAGGGGGCGTGCCCCTTTCCCCGTGCCTGGGGGCGTCGGGGGCCAGGAGGAGGAAGCCCGCCTCCTTAAAGCCGGGAAGCAGGGAGAGGATGTGCTCCTTGGAGCCCTGGAGGCCGTGGAGGGCGAGGAGGATGGCCCTGGGGTTTTCCGGGATCTGGGCCAGGACGGGAAGGCCGGCGAGGACGAGGCGCCTTTCCATGCTAGGTGAAGAGGCTGGAGACGGACTCGCCCCGGTGGATCCGCCAGATGGCCTCGGCGAAGATGGGGGCCACGGTGAGGGTCTTGAGCTTGGGGGCTTCCTTGGGAGGGCAGGTGTCGGTGGCGGCCACCTCCTTGACCGGGCTTTTGGCGATGCGCTCCAAGGCCGGCCCCACGTAGACCCCGTGGGTGGCGGCAGCGTAGACCTCCTCCGCCCCGGCCTGCATCAGGGCCTCCACCGCCTCCACCAGGCTCCCCGCGGTGGAGATCTCGTCGTCCACGATCAGGGCCGTCTTGCCCCTGACCTCCCCCACCAGCATCCGCACCCGCACCTCGGTGTCGGAGACCCGCTCCTTGTCTATGAAGGCCAGGGGCAGGCGGAGCCTTCTCGCTAGAGAGCTTGCCCTTTTGAGGTCCCCGGCGTCTGGGGCCACCACCACGGCGTTTTCCAGGTCCACCCTGGTGGCGAAGTGGTTGGCGATTACGGGTTCGGCGGAAAGGTGGTCCACGGGGATCTTGAAGAAGCCGTGCACCTGGGGGGAGTGGAGGGTCATGGTGAGGACCCGGTCCGCCCCGGCGGTCTGCAGGAGGTCGGCGACGAGCCTGGCGGCGATGGAGATGCGGGGGGAGTCCTTCTTGTCGCTCCTGGCGTAGGAGAAGTAGGGGATGACGGCGGTGACCCGGGCGGCGCTGGCCCCCTTGGCGGCGTCCACCATCATGAGGAGCTCCATGAGGTGGTCCTGCACCGGAGGGGTGAAGGACTGGACGATGAAGACGTCCCCTTCCCGGAGGCTCTCCTCAAAGCGGACGAAGAGGTTGTCGTTGGCGAAGCGCTGGGTGGTGCTCCTGCCCAAGGGTATGCCCAGGGCCTCGGCGATGGCCCGGGCCAGGGGCTGGTTGGACTGGCCGGAGAAGATCAGAAGGGGGCGGTCCATGCCGTCCCCCAAGATACCACGCCCTGGACTGGGGTCCCCTGCCCGGCCGGCGTGGATTAGAGGGGGGTGATGGCCTCCTGGAGGGGGGTGGTTACCTCCGGCCCTTCCGGGTGAAGGTAGACGTTCACCTCCGTGCGCACGCCGAAGCCCTCCAGGTAGACCCCCGGTTCCACGGTGAAGGCCAGGCCGGGGACCAGGGGGCGGAAATCCTGGGTCTCCAGGTCGTCCAGGTGGGGCCCAAAGCCGTGGACCTCCTCCCCCAGGTTGTGGCCGGTGCGGTGGCGGATGTAGGGCCCATACCCCATCCCCTCCAGAACCCCCCTGGCCACCCGGTCCACCTCGTACCCCCGGGGGTGGCGCCCTTCCCGGTAGGCCCTGGCCACGAAGGCGATGGCCTGGTCCCGGGCCTCCCGCACCGCCTGGAAGGCCCGGTGGGCGGCCTCGCCCACCTCGAGGCCCGCCATCCAGGTGACGTCGGCGTAGACCCCGCCGGGCTCCTTGGCCCACAGGTCCAGAAGGGCCACCTCTCCTTCCTCCAGGGCCTTTTCCGTGGGCGCGTGGTGGGGGTTGGCGCTGTTCTTCCCAAAGGCCACCATGGGAGGGTGGTCAAAGGTGAGGCCAAGCCCCTCCAGGACCTGGGCCATCCGCGCCTGGACTTCCCTTTCCGTGGCCTTGGGGTTTTCCCGGAGGAGGGCCAGGCCCGCGTCCTTGGCCTGGACCAGGCCGGAGGCCGCCCGTCTATGGGCCTTGAGCTTCTCCTCGTCCCAGGTCTGGAAGAGGAGGAGGAGGGGCCAGGAGGAGGCGACCTCGAGGCCCATCCCCCTGAGGAGGTCCAGGGTCCCTCCGTCCACCTGGGAGAGGTAGGGGATCCGCCCCCCGGGCACGTACTCCAAGGCGATGCGCCAGGAGCCCTCGAGGACCTGGGCAAGCCCCTCCAGGAAGCCCTGCCAGGTGTGGTAGGTGCGCCGCTTCCCGGGAAGGGGCGGGAGGAGGCTTGCCTCAATGGCGTGGCAGAGGAGGGTGGGCTCCCCCTCCCGGGGGAGGAAGTAGGCCAGGCGGCGGGTGAGGTGGAGGTGGCCCAGGCCCAGAACTTGAAGGGCCACGGGGTTGCTCCGCCCGAAGGAGTAGAGGAGCCAGCCGTCTAGCCTTTCCTCTTTGAGGACCGCCTGCACGCTAAGGGTGTCCATGGGAGCATCCTAACCCCTTGGAACCTGCCTCACCTTTTCTTACCCCTCCTGTGCTAGCCTCACGGGTAGGGAGGCTTCCCATGACCGAGACCCAGGAGGCGGTCATCCGCATCACCCCTTTGGCGGCGGAAAAGGCCAAGGAGATCCTGGCCCGCTACGGCAAGGAAGGGGCGGCCATCCGGGTCTACGTCAAGTCCGGAGGGTGCTCGGGCTTCCAGTACGGCATGGCCGTGGACGAAAGGGAGCTGGAGGGGGACACCTTCGTGGAGATGCACGGGGTGCGCCTGGTGGTGGACCAGAGGTCCCTCCCCTACCTGGTGGGCTCGGAGATAGACTGGGTGGAAAGCCTCATGGGGGGCGGCTTCACCGTCCACAACCCCAACGCCATAAGCACCTGCGGCTGCGGCCACTCCTTCCGCACCAAGGACCAGGAGGGGGAGGCCCGCACCTGCGGCCACTAG
>Ga0079992_129565_pt1 | contig 61678 bp, 59 predicted proteins | sample FaiFalFF_MnMetaG_3_FD_69197 | JGI IMG/M metagenome (GOLD analysis project Ga0079992, IMG submission 69197) | Freshwater microbial communities from Yellowstone National Park, Wyoming, USA - Fairy Falls B (FF_Mn_B) MetaG (SPADES assembly) (version 2) | ecosystem: Environmental > Aquatic >...
GACGGTGAAGCCATGTTTGAGGAGCTGACCTACAAGGCCGTTAACGCTCACCTAAAAACACCTATCTTAGGCTACAGCTTCACCGTTGAGCCGTCAAACGGAGTTGAAGAGGTCAGGTTACCTCTAACACCGACATCAATAGCCCTTATAACCGGGGCAACCTTGCTAGCGATAAGTCTGACAATAATCCTGACGGTAGCGAAGAGGAGGAGAACAACCTAGTGAACGCCGTCTTTTAAATAGTGGCCGACATCAGCCAGCATTACATTATATCATAGTGTCGGACTCTGGACTGTAACACCTTTTTTGTATGGGTGGCTAGCGTTGCTTAATACCCATGCGCCCTAAACGGGTTATTAGAAACTTAGTCAGCCCATAGAATGGGAGCACGGTAAGCCCTCCAACAAACCACGGGACGCCCAGTCTACCATATATGCTGATGAGGAGCGCTATTATATAGGATAGTCCTTCCAACCCGCTGAGTCCAAACACGTAGAAATATACCTCTGCCATGCTAACGTTTGAAAATGCATTAAACATGAGGATTAAGACTAGATGCACGGCTGCTACGCCCGCCATCTTGGGATAGGTTGAGCCCCAACAGTTCGCAGTCGATGGGATGAGAAGTAGGAGCAGGACAGCTAACGTTTTCACTATTGTTACGGATTCCTCGAAGTTAACCAATCCTGGGAATATGAGTGAAAAGAAGGTTGAAAAGCCCACAAGCGACAAATACAACGCTATAGCGGCAAGGATCGGCACGGTCAAACCCATTGTGACCAGCCTGCCGGCACCACGCCCGGCTGTATCCCCCTTCTTCAAAGCCAGCACAGCCTTAAGGAACACTATAGCGGCGGCGGCAGGTATGGAGACAGGAAGCAACGAAACGATAACAGGTAGTGGTTTATCCGGCCAGTATACTGAAGCTTCTATAAGCTGGAAGGTTTCCAACACCATCATTGGGTTGGATCTGAAAAGGGGAATATAGCGTTTAGAGGCCCGAGTAAGATGTGGATACGTGTAAATTGAGGCGGTAGTGCCCTACACAAGTAACTTCCAAACTCATTATGTGGCATTAAAGGATGAAAAATTTGTGACGATTCTGGCGCTGCTATATGCGTGTCTGGAGCTTTCCCATGGAGTGGGTGTTGAAAGAAAAATCTTGATTCTGAACGTTTCCGAGTCATTTTTGTTTCCCGTAACACGGGTGTTGAAGGGCTATGGAAGGATACATATTCAGCTTCCCAGAGAACGGATGTCACATCCTAAACGAGCAACCCGCTTGAAAGCTTGCTGAAGAAGTAGCGCGCCTCAAGTAATGGGGTGGTTCTCTCCCCGGCGAAAACCCTGTCGGCATACCTCCGGACCAGCTCGACGAGCATCCTCCCATCGACCCTTAGCTTCAGAAACTCGTGTAAGAATTTGTTGAGTAAGTAGGCTGAGTACTCGTCATGAGGCTCGTAGAGAGATGATATGAAGCGACCCAGTGGTGGGTATTCCTCATCTGATGTGAAGTAGTCCCCATACCACCTCTGGATGTAGGAGGAAAGGCGGGAGATGAAATACATCGACCTCTGCACCTCCCGATGCACGTCCTTCTTCCCAACTTCCATGGGTATCGTTATTACGACGAGTGTCGAGAGGTCAGAGACGCCTAACCGCTCCATTGATATGCGCTCTTTCTTAAGCCAGTAGCAGAAGTAGTTTAGGACGGCGAAGGTTGCGCAGAACTCGAAATGCATTGGGAAGTTTGGGCCCACCGGGCCCAGAACCTCCTTGTTTCTCTTAACCTCTATAGGTCTATTGAGCTATGCCGGATGACATGGCTAATACAGCCCGAAGGAAGAAAGATAAGGATGGAGAAGTATAAGGACATCTTGCCAAAAATATAACCATCTACGAAAATGATATTTTTAGCTCTGTCTCGTCTACGGTTTTTCCGTCTAGTTTTAGCCTGACCCTGTATGTGACTGCTTCCCCATCCCCTACTATGAAAGGGCTATGTAGTATGCGTGGTCCCAGTAATAGAACATTGTGGATTATACATCCTAGTGATTGTAGTAATGTTACTACATCGTTTCTAGATGGTGTAGAGTTCATGGCTATTATTGTTGGTTCTGTATGTCTTTTGACTGGTTTCCATGTGGATTGGATGTTTTCTCCTGGCCATGCCTCTGCAAGCTTCTCAGATGCGGTGATCTTCTCACGTCCGAAGGTTGTTGACCATCCTGTGTATACGTGTCTGGTAAGCTCTAGGCCTGCTCTTCTGAAGCCTGAGCCGTATGCACTTAGGCTGTATCTGAGACCTCCATCCCCAACAGACAGAGAGGCCTGTACAGAAACCCTATCAGCCGTTAGTACTGGCTTTGATACCTCGATTGATGGTATATCATAGATGGGTGCAAGCATAATTAGCCAAATATCCTTACCATGAGGTATGTCTATCTTAGCCATAGGTGCGCAGACAACACCGTAGAAGTTCTTAGCCAAACCAACAACCTCCCTTAAAGACATGGATATGCTGATAGTTGCTGGGTTCTTGGATTCTATGGATAGGTGTTTGAAGCCTGCTGACCAGCCCCTTCCCTGCCTGAAGAATAGCCTACCATAACCTGTCTGAACAGACCTTGCGTTAAGACCTTTCTTAAGCTCTACACGGGCCCTACAACCCTCTAAGATGCATCTAATGACACCTATACTGGCTCTATCTATTACCCTGGCCTCACCATCCACGGCAATACTACATCCTAATACATTTAAAGGCTTAAACAATGGTAAAAATCGGTAACACTATTTAATGCTTAACCCACTTTCACACTACTCTCTCAAAAGAGGTTAACAGATAGTCTCCTTTCAGGAAAGCCCTTCTAGCGGATGAGAGGAAGATCTTTGACAGACTCATAGATCAGGCATTCCGATATGTCCATGCGGGGACGATGTACCCTCTACGTGATGCATTCGATGTCTTCCTTATGTCAAGCCTCCTGTCTCATGAGGACAGGCTTGGTGTTTTGGAGAGGATGCTGAAGGCTTCGATGAAGGTTGATGGATATTTTATTCCTTGATGTGTCGTCAAATGCCTATTTATGCGTATTTTTGTGTAATTTCATTTTTCAGCTACTCTTTCATGTTTTCGTTAATGAATGGGGTGTTGTTATTTGGGGGGTGTTGGTTTCGATAGTGCTGTGGTTGTTTCTTCATCCATCTGGTGTTGTGTTCGTTTTCCTTCATTCTTTCCCTCCTCTTTTTGTGAGCATGTTATACAGTATTTCGCTGGGATCATAAACCATTTCCTCCTTGTTGTCATGCATTCCTCGCATATTATTTTCCGGCATTTCCAGCAGATATGCGTAAACCTCTCTATTACTCTGTAGTGTAATATATCCCCGCATTCGTGGCAGACTGCCAGCATCTTAGGGGGTAGATTTTTGTGGCATTTTCTGCAGTGTGTCAGGTTGTTGAGGACTATGTATACGTGGTTTGGTGGCTTTGTATAGCATATTATGAAGTATGCTTTGTCGAGTATTCTGACATTTATTTTGAATATGGGTAAGAAGATTTTTGTCGTCGATGTTATTTCTATGTCTGGGCGATATGTCGAGACTTCCGTAACATTGAAGCCTTCAGGCCCCGCCACATCCCTCGACTCTGTCCCAGCATACCTACCACCAAATATGCCGTACACCCTCTCTGCAGCCTGTTCTGCTGTCAGGATGAAGTCATGTATTGTATGTGGCTCGGCGCGGCGCAGTGGCTCGAACGGCATGTCATCGAATACATTTAAATGCGGCAAGTGCTCCCCATTCCTTCCATCAATGTAAGCTATCTGGAACTCCTCACGTTTCTTCAACATCTCTCTTTCAGGGGAAAATGATTTGTTGAGCTGGTATTCAACTCTGTAGACCGGAATGTATTCGATCTCTATTTCTATATCAAATCCAGCATAACCTATAGATGTGAAACCACTGATGTTGAGGAGCTCACTCATTACATATTCGATAATCTTATCCTTGGTCATCGCAGGCAGTGCTACTTCCTCTGTGTCGTAAATTATTTCTCCTAATTTTATTCCGGCATCATTCACCATCTTCATGAAACGTGCGAGGTCCCAGAGTTCAACCCTACCATCCAATTTGTCTATGGATTGCAAAACATCCTTGGAGATACGACCCGTACAAATAATGATGCCTTTATCGTATTGCGATTTGTTTAGCGCTTCGCAGAAACCGTATATGTCATCTTTCCCAACTTCCCTACCCAAACGGTGTATACACAATACCATTGACTTCTTTCCTTTAGGTGAAACCAGTTTGATGTCTCCCCAAAAGTCTTGCCTATTTGACACGACCTCCACTTCGCGGTGGCCCAGCCTCTTTAAGACTTGAACACAAAACTCCTTGAACTCATCCTCGCTCATATCACCAAGCATGACAGCTACCATCACATCCCACCTCCAACCTTAATGTAGAGACCAGCGACACTACACTTACGGGTCCAGCCTCGAAGTGTTCTATTAAACAATAATTGTAACGATGTGTTGTGGTTGCCGAGGTCGAGCAAATAATGCAGGTAGCTGAACCGTTTCACAGTCATTTCTCCCTCCTCCACCCATGTTCATGGCTTGGGAAACTGCACTCTAGGCAGACTACCGGTATGCCCTTCCCCAGCCCACAGAGGACATGCTCGCATTGTGGGCAGAGGAGGACAGTAATGCTGCTGAAATTGCCTTTAAGGTTGTAGACTGGGACGAGCGTCTTGAGCTCGCCGGTTGTGCTGGCGGGCCTCCAACCCAACGGCCACCTCTCCGTCGGCGTGAACTCGAATATCGTGGGCTTCTGTAAAGTCTCGTGGAGGGCGGGTGCCTCAGGCTTTCGCTTGAAGACCTTAGGCTCCCAGCCATCTGGATTAGCTATATGGCGTACTTCTTTCTCATTGGTCGCAGACCTTATATGCAACACCCTCACCCCGCATAAATCTAGCAACAAGTTCATCGTAAACGTCCAAGATTATTTTCCCCACCGACCCTGGTTTTATCTTACCACCGCCTACCTTCTTCACCAAACCCTTATCAACATACTGTTCGACATCGATTATCTTACCCTCCTTGAAACATTCTATGACATTTATTATGTCTTCATCGGATAGAGTTTGAATGTCTCCAGATTTATCTGGATAAAGCTCCGCCGCCCTCCTCCTAATAGTATCCTCCCCTATAACCTGAACCGGCACCAAATACTTAGATATTTTTTGTTGTGTAGTTGAAGCTTGCTTCTTCTCCCCTTCCTCCTGTTTCTTCCCCCTAACCACAGCGGTTTTCTCTGTTCTCTCCAGCAGCGGCTGCTGTTTCTGCGCCTTGTCCTTGTTCTCGCTGGCTTGTTCAGGTTCGGGCCTTTTAAGCAGTTGGGGCTGTCCGCAGGTGGGACAGTGGTTGGAGTCGGTTGTAATCAGCATACACCGGTAGCAGACCTTCCCGTAGTCGAGGAGCGAGCTGCCGCCACCTTCCCTGCCATCGCCGGCACCAATCCCTTCGCTTACCTCACCATACTCGGCTGCCTCCTCCACCTCAACCTGTATACGCTCCACGTGCTTAGCCTTCTTAGCCCTCCTCCTCATCTCGATCTCTTTCAGCAATTGCCTCGCCTTATCCTCCTCCGACTGTAGGAGCCTTCTCCTCATCCTGAATACATAGCCCTCGATCACCGCTACGGTGTCAGCCGTGGACCTGTAATATTTTCGCTTGCGCGGGTTTGGAGTCCATATGCAGGCGTATCCTGGTTCGAGGTCGGACACTACCTCCGACAAAATACTGCTAGACACCCCAATTATCTCCCGGTCCTCTGGACTCGCCGTGTTGAAACATATCTTAGTCTGGCAATTCATTAAAATTCCGTCCGAAACATCGCTTAGCCGCTGGGTGGCGAGAATGAGTGCGAGCCCGTAGCTTCTGCCAGCCCTAGCCACCTCCTCCAAGATGCTTCTGCTGTTGCCGCCTATTCTCCCGTTCTTTGTCATCGGGCGGGTCACCAGGTAGGCTTCGTCCACGACTAGGACCAAGGCCTTATCCTTCAAAAACGCCGTCGGACCCCTATGGTACATAAGTTTCGCTATGTTCCTAAGTATGAGTTCAAGGACTATGGCTCTAAACTTTTCACTTATGTCCTCAAGGTTGAAAACAGTTATGGGGAAGTCCGTCTCCCTTCTCCTCCCCTCAGGCGTCTTAAGTGCTCTGAGAATTATTTGCGGGACGGATGCGCCGTCGTCCCTGAAATACCTGCCCAGGTCCTCCAGCTTGGAGTATATGCTGAACAAGGCGTCCCTTGTATTTCCACCGCCCATTCCCCACCTGATCTCAGGCGGCGGCACGGTCTTCACGTAACGTCTTAGGTGGCTGACTATGGCGGGGTATGAGGGCGGCCTCTCCTCCATCCCGTCCTCCTTCCTCCCGCAGTATTGTATGACGGCTTCCCTGATCATGTGCTCTTGCCTGCTGCCCACGGGCTCAATCACCGATATGGAGTCCATAAGCCTCTCAACAAGCTCGTTGGAGGTCTCGTCGGCTATTTTCGTAAACGGGTTCACACCCACAGATGCTACATGGACGATGTTTGCACTAACCCTCTCCCTGAGCAAAGCCCTCGAAATATCCCCCTTCACATCGACGAAGATGACCGGATAATACCCAGAAAGTTCTCTGATTAAATGGTATATTAGAGTTGTTTTACCGGAGCCGCTTGTCCCGGCGATTATCGCATGTGGGTTGAAGTCCCTGCCCTGCAGGACTTCAGGCATGTAATACACCGGAACTGGTGCTGGGAGCGGGCGTATGTCGTAGTGCGGCTCGACATCAGCCTCGTCCCTCGCCCTGATGGGCTGCTTGATTACCCTAATGCACTCGACCGCTTCACCTATCACCACACCGCCCTTCTTGTACGCCACATCCTCACGCACCCTCTGTAGTGTCTTGTTCTGCTCCCTCACTGCAAGTAGCATGGCCAGGGAGCTGACGAAGGGTATGTAGAACAAGTTGAACACTACAAGCCTGTAGGCCCCGTAGTACTCCAACCTCCACAGCAGGGCCGCTAGGAATGTATCGCCAATTACCGAGTAAACAAAGTAACCTGGCCCAAGCATCGAGAGCACCTCAATCAGCGGTGCGAAGATCCTTGCGGGCCCTGTTGCTGGCGATGTCGAGACCATGGCAAGCAAAATGCCGATGACTATCTTCCCTAGTAGCGCTTTGGCGTATGTCTCTGTAGCCACCCTCTCGGGGATGTTTCCCCGCAGAGCGAAGTAGATCAGTGGCGCCGAGAGCACGTAGTTTCCAACCAATAACAGGCTACCGAACTCGGTTGTATTTAGTAGGTTTTCAACTATCATAATGTTATTCACCTCCAGCTTAGACTTGCTATCCAGTTTGTACCGTTTTGCTTGTCTGTTGGACCTTCTAAGCTGCTGAGTCCCTGAAGCCTGTAGCCATCTCTTCTAGTAGCTGCCATCACGACCAACCCAGTAACTTTCGTTGAAATAAGCTGTTCTCTCACATTTAGTCGCACAATCAGTCGAAGAGGTGTGGGAGTAGATGTGAGAATTGTTGTGCGGGCATTGCTTATTACCCAGACATCTACAGGTTTGCTTAGGTGGACTCAACCACGCTTTACAGGCGTAGGCGGGTCCGCCGAGGCAGCGGAATGCTGCCCTCCAGCCGGATTAACTAGATGACGGCCACGAGGGCTGGATGGGGGTCGCCTCGGTGGCGGGGGCGGCTCAACGGCGTCCCGGAGGGCTTAAAGCCCGTTGAACGGATGCCTGAAACATCCGGCTGGGACCGCAGAGGCACGCCCTCAGGCCTACGGAAGGGCAAATACTAGCTTAACGCCTGTTGCTGTAGGTCTTGAAGGCCTGGCGGACGCCACGCCGGGCTGAGGCCGCCGCCAGAACCCAATATTGGGTTGAAGAGTGGCTATAGGTCCGGAGCGAGGGGAAGAGGGGCTGCTGGAAAGGTAGCTCCCCCTCCCGCTACCCCAAAGCCCTCCAAGGAGCCGTTTTCTCGGCTTAGCCCCGTAAATGGGGTGGGGGGCTTAACGTTTATGCCCCCCGTAGATGCCGGGAAAACTCGCTCCCTTGGGCAAGGGGTATTTGATGTGTGGCGGGGGGAGCTGCCACCGCTGCTGCCCGGCGGTGCTGGCGAGGTGGATGAATTGGTTAGATGGGTCTGCTTCTTTTGCAGGCAGGTGGTATTGGACAGCAGATAGCTAATGCTGTCAAGGGGATAATCTTAAGCATCTTCGACATGCTGAGGCCTATCGTTGATGTCGTCGGTGTGGGTATGCTGCTGTTCGGTCTATTGCTGGCATTAGGTTTTAGGCAGGAGTTCTACGGAATACGTCTAATGGTTGGAGGAGGACTAGCGCTGATAGCCAACCACCTAATCATACCAACACTACTGGCATACATCTGACAACAAGGGACATCAACACAAAAACCCCTACTATTTTTCCCCGATAGGGGGCCCTTCCCGCTGTTTCCCCGGCGGGAGGGGATAACCTCCTGTCGGGGTAGGCGGGCTTAGACCTCCCGGGAAGGATATGAGAGGTAGGAGAAGGGTTAGTAGGAGTGTAGATGAGGTGATTGAAGAGCTTGAAGAGCTTCTGAGGAGGGCCTATCCAGATAGTTGCTTCCCCAAAGTGGGGGAAGCCTGGCTCTCTTGGGAGCTTTTCGAGCACATCATCCACCTAGACAACCAGCTATACTAGTTGACGAGGCCCAACCAAACCCCCTCTCCCTTTTTCCCTCCATTCGAGCTGTAGCAGGCTCCCACCCCGTAGATAACTATGGGGTGGCAAGGAGAGGGGTTTGGCTTCTGGGCCTGACTCGGGGTGGCCCCGGGTCCGCGGGTTGCTGGGGTGGCCCCGGCTCCCGCGCATCTCCGTCCGGTGTGGAGCCGCCCTTGGTGTCTGTGGGGTTGCCCCGCGGACGCCAGGCTGGGGTGGCCCCAGCCATCCACACCGGGTTACGGGGATGGGCTCCGCAGGGCTGAAGCCCGGAGACATCTATGCTTTCATGCGTAGCGGGGTGGCCCCGCAAAACATAGAGAGATAGATGCCATCCGGGACAAAGACATACTGAAGATTCGAAGACGACATCAACGACAACCCCCTTACTCACCACAAACCCCGACAGGAGGCCCTCCCGTCCATCTCCGGCGGGAGGTCTTATATCCCTCCTGTCGGGGATTATGTGTTATGGGTCTTGGGCCTCCCGGGAAAGCCATGGCTGAAATGGTCGTGGCAGCTCCTGCTCCCGGGAGCATGAACAGTACTAATTCGATTGAGGGGGCGGGGGATGGGTTTGGGTGCCTTACATCCCCCGACAAGGCCCAGGCACCCGAGGGGAAAGGGGTTAATAGATTTTTCTGCGACGTTCATCGAAGGGCTAGGAACGGTGAGGGATACAGGATAACATTCACCACAGACGGTGTAACATTCAGGCATGCGGACAGCTTTGCTGAGATTCCGGTTAAGGCTGGCGACAAGGTATTCGTTGATGTTATACCGCTGAATCATACAGATGATGCAATAGGGCTTCTAAGACGTGGTGTAGAGCTCTACTGCCTACGACGATTAACGCTGGTAGAGAAGAAGCGTGGGGAACTCAAGCTGCCAAAAACGACCAGAGGCGACATCAAGACATTAATGAATCTGGAGGAACGATGGTTCCGTAAACTCTCCGAAGACTTCCTGATAATGCGTAGGTTGGTATCTGCTTATAGGTCCCTATTGAAGACACACCAACAGCTTGAGAATAAGCGTAAGGCTGTATCAGAGGATGAGAGAAATATACTGAAAACGGCTATCAAGTCCTTGGAGGAGCAGATGATAGTAATGGCTTCAAAGATAGTTCAGGAGGCAGGTAGGAGATACCCGGCCTACAATAAGATGGTCGGAGAGTTGGAGATAGGCAATAACGTTTCGGCGATGGAAGCTCTGGCGGAGCTGATACCATACCTTGAATATCCAATGGGTTATATCAAGCTCTGCAACCTGCTAGGGCTATTCAAACCAATACGTGGAAGGAAGAAGATATACAGCGGACATCTCAGGAAGGCATTACAGAGACTGACAGCCTCCACAAACAACATACCACCATACCAACTAACAGCAAAGCTGGAGAAAGAAACGCTTGCAAAGATATGGAAAACATACAGACAGGAAACCCGGTGAAGGCTGACCATACCGGCGCAGGGATAAAACCCGGAGGCCGGTATGACTACATGTATGACGCACACCCCTCTATCGGGTGCTGCGACAAGACATATGACAACCGGCCTCCTCTTGGGTTTCCTAGATGCTGCTTGGTATGGCCCAGCCGACCCCTCTTCCCTCTTCTTCCTTTTTCATGTATACGGATATCCTGTTCTTTTTCGATTAAAGGTTTTGTCGTTACTATAGTGGGAATTACCGCAGGGATTTATGCAAATGTCTATGAGTATCCTACAATAAGATGCTTGAGCTGTTTAAATGCAAAGCTAAGGAGAAACAGCGAAGGAGAATTATATATGTCTTAGCTTCGTCTTTATCGGTGTAAGGTGAGTATACGGTGAGGGAGGAAGACCTTGAGCGCGCCATTTTGTCCAGGAGGAGCGATATCGGTAGGGAAGATTTGGAGAAGATGGTTGAGGCGAAAATGAAGGAGTCGCCCTTCCTCTCTCGCCTTGGTGCGCTTCTGATAATTCTGGAGGAGCAGCGTCTTTCCGAGGAGTTTATGGCCGGCAAGGCCGAGACCTACGACTACACTCCCCTCATGAGGCTTACGAAGGGTTTGCAGAACGTGAGCGTGGTTGGAAGGGTTTTGGGAATAAGTAAGAGGCGGAAGCACACCCGTCTACGTTTATCGGATGGCACCGCCTCAGTAGACCTCGTCATATGGGATGAAAACGCTCCAGCCTACGAGATAAATCCGGGAGATGTCATCGAGGTTAGAAACGCTTACGTAAAGACAGGGAGGCATGCAGGCGAATTAGTTATCTACACGGGCTTAAAATCATCTATAGCGAAAACCTCCAGTGTCGACGTGGTTTCACTAGAGGAGCTGGTTAAGCCTATTTCACAGGTCATGTCTGAAAACGGCAGATCTGTTGACGTATCGTTTGTCGTGCTCGCTGTCTTCGGGCCACGAATAGTTGGCGAGGGACTTAAGATGTGCGAGGTCCTAGTCACAGACGGTGAGGCAGAGGCTGTCCTTACAGCGTGGAACGAGCTTGCTGACGTTTTTAAGGATTTACCCCGTGGTCAGAGAGTTATAGCCACCCCATTAACAGTGAGGGAAGGTGAGCTGACAACCCAGCCCTACACCTCGGTTCTGAAGGCTGGGATGGACCTTGAAACAGTTGAGCTTGCAATGCGGCGCAGTGTCAAGGATATTGTGTTAAAAGTCTTCGGGGAAGGGTTTGACGGCTATGCCGTAGCCGGTGATAGGGTGAGTTTGGTTAAACTGGTCGGGCACCACGAAAGCTTCGGCTGCGTAAAGGTTTTGTCAGGATTCAACGTAAACCGCCGTGGTGTCCCATTCATGTACTTGGTTGAGGCGTTAGGTGTCGAGGAATCTTGTGACTTTGAACCTGTTTTCAAAGACGGCCTTGAGAATGTCGAGGGTAGGGTGGTGAACGGTTTTGTAGAGTGCGATGTTGTGAGGAAGAGTGAAGCCGGCTCCATAAACACCAGGTATGGTTTGAAGAGGGCTGTGAACCTATGGTTGAGGGTTGCCGGTAAAATCTACAACGCAACAGCATGGGGTAAGGCGGCTGACGCCTTTGAGAAAATAGATGAGTCAACTAGGTTGAAGCTGGCCTTTCCAGCGGTCAGGAAAAATATGCAGGGCGATGTTGTAATTAGCATTGATGATTGGTCGGCAATCATAAGTTAAATAGCGAAAAGCTAAATCCATCACAGAGGTATGGGGCAATGCTTATCATATGCCTTCTTAAGGGTGTGCCAGCGAAAACCACTCAGGTTGTCACGGTCTCAGGTGTTTTGAAAAGGGAGGAGATGGAGCTTGTTCTTAACCCGCATGATGTGAAGGTCCTCGAGGCAGCCTATTATGTGAAAAGGACTATGGGAGGTAAAACCGTCGGCATCAGCATGGGCCCGGAGCCGAAGATAGCCCCCATCATGAACGACCTCTACCAGCCCGTCGAGGAAAGCCGCTTCGTCCCCCCAGTATCCTATGAGGGGCTGGATGAGAGGATAATTCTTAGCGACAGAAGAATGGCTGGCGCGGACACATGGGCTACTTCATACACACTGGCTTGTGGGATAAAACGATACATACAAAACCACCACAAAGCAGTAGACCAGTTAATTGAATCTGTCAGAACCAAGCCTGTGCAGGAAGCCTACGCGGATGCTGAGAAGCTGTACAACGAGAACCTACTCCCCAACTACCTATTTTCTAGGTTACCGACTGTTAGAGACAACCTGATGGCTAGGTACGTCGCCGGTAAAGTAAGTAGGGAAGCCGTGGTCGCGGAGCTTGAGAGACACAAGCAGATGTTGGACAGATTTATCATACTGGCTGGTATGAAGACAAGTGATGGGGAGACAGGCAACACCGGCCCACAGACTGCGGAGGCACTCAGCCAGATGCTTGGAAAACTTATACCCAGCATAGCATTTGTCAAAGATTTCGAGATATCACCTGATACAGGACATGTAATGGCTGTCAGAAAAATAGGGAACGTAATCCAGAAGCTTCGCACAACCCTGCCATGTCTGCTCACCATCGACGCACACTACGAACCAAGGGTGCCCAACGCCTCCCACCAGAAAACCGTCAGAGCAAACAGGTACTTTGGGAAACTGAAGAAAATACTTGTTTGGGACGCGGACTATATAGGGGCCGACCCTAAGAAGATCGGCTTTGCGGGCTCCCCAACCATCGTGGGGCCCGGTTATGAGATTGGGAAGCCGCCTGTGCAGAAGTTTGTTGGGGAGAGCTTGGTGTTTAAGAGAAACGTTGAGAAGTTTGAGTGGAATGGAAAAAGTTATGGCCCGTTCAATAGAGGCGACACAGTTAACAACCTGCCCGAGGAGATAATCAAGAAGCTGAAAGAAGAGCAGGCCATAGGCGTCTTCACACTCGAAGACTTGTTTGAGGAAGTTTTCGGAGGGTTGAGGGTTGTCGCTCGAGCAGTATAGGGATGTCTGGGCCTACTGCGTGAAGGAAGACGGCCGCCTCACACGTCCTAGTCTAGAGATTTTAGCCGCGGCGAGGAAGGTTGCCGACCAGCTTGAGCAAGAGGTTGTGGCTGTCCTCGTCGGGTACGGGCTCGACGAAGCCTTGGACGACGCCATAGCACATGGTGCCGACAAGGTGGTTTACGCCGATGAGCCGTGGCTCAAGAGCTACCAGTGCCTCCCCTACACCCGTGTAATATGTGAGATGGCTGAAAAGCTCAAGCCCTATGCGTTCCTCTTCGTGGCCGACGAACTGGGAAGAGATCTTTCACCACGCGTGGCCTACCGCCTGAACACAGGCCTCGCGACAGATAACATAAACCTGGCTGTGGAGGATTACTACTACGGCCCAACGAACACAACCTATAAGAAAATAATAGCTCAGATAAGGCCCGACTTCGCCACACGTGTAGCGAAGATTTACACACCCCGCCACAGGCCGCAGATAGCGAGCATTAGGCCGGGGAACTTTGACCCACTACCAGCAGACCCACGCCGTAGGGGGGAGAAGATTAGGTTCAGGCCGCAGCCCCATGAGGAAGACTTTCTCGTACAGGTGTTGGAAGAGACACCTGTTCCCAAGAGCACGGTGGACTTGGAGGGTGCCCAGGTCGTTGTAAGCCTTGGTTTGGGCATTCTCAGGGACGGTCGTGGTAATCCGCGCAACCCTAGGGAGGGATACGAGCTTGGAGCAAAGCTTGTGGAGCTGATAAGAGAAAAGCTGGGGGTTAAGGCAGAGCTGGGTGCGACAAGGGCCCTGATATACGCGGAGCTGAAGGAGCTTGAGGGGTTGGTCACATCCGAGAGGCAGGTTGGCCAGACAGGAAAAACCGTGGCTCCCGAAGTATACATCGCTGTCGGGATAAGCGGCTCGGTCCAACACAGGGTAGGCATGATTAGGTCGAAGAAAATCGTCGCAATAAACACAGACCCCCAAGCCCCAATCTTCCAGCTAGCCCACTACGGGGTCAGAGCAGACCTATACGAGGTCCTTCCCAAGATGATCGAATATCTGGAGAAACGGTGAAGTGCGTGGAGAAGTTTGACGTCATAGTTGTAGGAGCGGGACCTGCGGGTTCGGCGGCCGCCATAACGCTTGCTAGGGAGGGATACGACGTCCTAGTGCTGGAGAAAGCACAGATACCAGGTCAGAGAAACGTTTCGGGAGGGGTCCTCTTCGGCTCTTTCCAGAAAGGTCTCGGCCTCATCGACCTTATCCCCGACTTCGAGCAGGACGCCCCGCTTGAGAGAAAGATAAAAACACACGAGCTATACATCCTAGACAGGGCCAGGCCCTCCAACGGTGAAACATCCTATAGATACCTTAAGCTGGACAAAAACTCCTTCCTCACCAAGCTAGGCCTCACGATGCTGGACGCCAAAACTGGACACGACTACACCGTGCTTAGAGCAAGATTTGACCGCTGGTTTGCCTCGAGAGCGGTTGAAGAAGGAGCCATGCTGGCAACCTCTAAAACCGTTGAAGACCTTTTGATTAAGGATGGCAAAATTGTGGGTGTTCAAACACCTGATGAAGAGCTTTACGCTGACGTGGTGATCGACGCAGGCGGTGTTACAAGCCTGCTGCCGGAGAAGGCGGGGCTTCGGGGCAAGCTGATGCCCGAGCAAACTTATCACGGAGTTAAACATGTGTACAAAGTGGCTCCAAGCAAAATTGAGGAGTTCTTCACAGTAGACGACGCCTTCAAAACTGTATACCTCCTAGGCGATTTTATGCATGGAATAGTTGGAGGGGGATTCGTGTACCCCAACAAGGACACAGTCTCCATAGGGATTGTCTTCGGGCTGGACTCCGCTTTGAAGGTCTTCTCCAAAAACTTTACAGAAATCGGGAAACCTGAGGAGCTTCTTGAGGAAATGGAGTCACATCCCTTCCTAGCCGACCTGCTGGATAACGCAGCGCTTGTCGAGTACTCCGCACACAACATTCCCAGGGGCTACAAGGTTTTCCCCAAAAAACCATATGCACCAGGCTTCCTAGTCGCGGGTGATGCGCTAGGTGTATTCTACAAAATAGGTGCATTGATCGACGGAATGAGGCCCGCCATAGCGTCGGGGATACTTGCAGCAAGGGCCTATATGGCTGCACGGCGGAAGGGAGACTTCGGTGAATCTGGTCTGGCTCTGTATGCGGAGTTATTGGAGCCCCTTAAACGCCTCGTACAAAAATCCCGTGGTAACAGCTCTCTTCTAGAAAATCGGTTCGCCTATGGTGTGGCTCCGAAGGTTGCGTTCAGCTTCGGGCTTTCGAAGAAGAAAACCGTTAAAAATAGAGTCATCAGATATGACGGCGGAGACGCACTCCAACGCATTCAAAAGCTGACAGGCATGCTGAACTACCATGAGGATAAGGTCAGGTCCCACATCAAGGTTGACCAGCAGGCTGCTTCACTGGATGGTTTGAAGATGTGGATACCACTCTGCCCCGTCAACTGCTACACGCTTTTGACAGAAAAGGGAGTATTCGCCTCCTTCAAGGACCTCTACAGATTCAATCTCGAAAGCCTAAAGCAATCACTGCAGGAACCTGAGGCAGCCAGAAAAGCTGCCGAGATGACCGTGGATGACATAAGGAGGGGTGTTTTAAAGTTCGACCATGTAGCATGCGTGGCCTGCGGGACATGCGGAGTCATCGGACCGCCCAGCGTGGTTAGGTTCGGCCATGAGTGGGGTGGCCATGGTGTTAGATTCAAATACGGATAATATTCTACCAATATTAGCTAAACATAATAATTGTTAAATAACGGTAAAAAGTAACTGAAAACATGACATACGCAAACCCCCAAGTTTTAACAGACGTTGAGTGGGTAAAGCAGAACTTGGGTAAACCGGGGATAGCAATCATAGAGGTAGATTATGACCCGAAGCTAGCCTACGAACAGGGACACATACCGGGAGCCCTCCTGATAGACTGGAGGAAGGACATGAACAAGCCCGATGTGAGGGACATCATAGACGCTGGGGAGTTTGAGAAGCTGATGTCGCGGCTCGGCATCTCCAACGACACGCATGTAATTCTCTACGGCGACTACAACAACTGGTTTGCCACATTCGCCTTCTGGGTTTTCGAGATGTACGGGCACCAGAAGGTCCAGCTTCTCAACGGCGGCCGCAAAAAATGGATAGACTCCGGAGGAGAGCTGACAAAAGAAGTTCCAGCGGTTAAGCCGGCAACCTACAAAGTCCCGAAAGTAAACTACGAAAACAGAGTGTTTCTCGAAGATCTATTGAAGATGAAGATAGCAGACCCAAACCTTGTCCTTGTTGATGTAAGGTCCCCCGCAGAGTATACCGGTGAGATAACCGCACCACCGGAATATCCCAACGAGCATGCCCAGCGCGGAGGTCATATACCGGGCGCGGTCAACATACCCTGGGGGCAGGCTATCCGCGAGGATGGAACGTTCAAATCCGCTGAGGAGCTAAGACAGCTCTACAGCTCTAAAGGTGTAGTGCCGGACAAAAGGGTCGTGACCTATTGCAGAATTGGTGAAAGGGCTAGTGTAACCTGGTTTGTGCTAAAACATCTGCTGGGATACAAGGACGTGAAGGTCTACGACGGTAGCTGGACAGAGTGGGGTAACTTAGTCCGTTTCCCGATCGAAAAAACTTGATAAAAACCTCCGACGGATGCGACTATCCAGACGACAGGCTCTACTACGTGGATCATGATATCTGGTTGAAGCCCGCCGCCGACCGGGCCTACAGGGTCGGCGTTGCAAAACCTTTCCTTTTTTATTCTGGTAGGTTGAGCCGGATTACCTGCAGGTCCGTAGGTTCTTTCATCCGTCAAAACACATCCCTAGCGCTACTTGTCTCTAGTAGGATGGAGGGGGCGCTATTGACCCCTTTTGACTGCAAGGTCACAGCAGTTAATGCAGCCGCCCTATCCAATCCAGATATTGTTTCAGAGGACCCTTATGGAGATGGGTGGATTGTTGAGGTTGCGGCAGAGGGTCCGACTCCTAGGTTGCTTGAAGCTGCAGAGGCATCGAAGGCTTACGAGTTGAAGAACAGGGAGAGGGGCGTGGTGTGCTTGGACATAGTCCCCCATTACGAGATAAAGGTGTTTGGGGAAACCTGTGAGAGCATACTCAGCCAGGTCGGGGATTACATGCGGATGCACATAAAGCAGGGCGAGACCCTGCACGTAATAACCTCCGACCCAGCTACAGAGGTTGACATGATCTCGTGGGCCGAGAAAACTGGGCAGGGGTTGTTAGAAATCAGACGTGTGGGGAAAACTCTCCATGTGCTTTACAGAAGGCTTGTCTAAGCCCTCCACCACTCAAATAACGCGTAGACGACAGACTCATCCAATGGTATGGAGATTGTGAAGTGTTTCCGCACAGAGGTAGCCAGCCTGCCAGACCTTATTATCTCAAGTGCTGAGACGCGTTCTTTAACATCCTTGACCTGTATGATGAAGGGAGCGTGGTCTATTCCGGGGCCGTGCCTGTAGGCCGCGAAGTCGCTCCCAAACTTTATGCCCGGAAGCACCACAAACCCTCTCTCCCTCAAGTCCTTGTAGACTCTGTATTTTTTCCGGAAGTTTTCATCGAGGGTTTCGGCGTGCTGCTCAAATTCCGCATCGGTTATCTCCCTATCCTCCCACACAACTTTCAAACGGCCCGTACGCATTAGGTAGAGTGCTTCAACGAGGTCTAGTACTAGCGGCGCGTCAATTTTTAACTCCTTTGGTTTAGGTGTTCCAAGCGGTTTGCCGTAAAAGCCTTCAGCATACAGCTTAGAGCCCTCCTCGACATCCCAGACAACTACACTGTCCCTGAGAAGTTCTCCCACAGCCGTCATAGTATAACGAAGGAAAGCACCCTAAGCGTTTCAGCGGACTCCTCAGCCCTGTCGGCTATGTCCTCCAGCATTGAGACAATCTCCCGCACCAGTAGTAGTTGGCCTACCTTCATATCCGACTGAAGGATGACGAGGTCAAGGTTTCTATAGAGCTCATCGACCTGTCTCTCAGAGTCCTCGGTCTCCTTTGTCTTCTGCATAAATGTATCGCTGTTGAGCGTAACAGCAAGCAATGCTTCCCGAAGCTTGGTAACGGTTTGGAGGACGACTTCTCCAAGCTTCAACATACTGTTAAGTATATCCTTGTTTATTTTCATACGGGCCTTAGCCAGCCCAAGTATCCTGAAGGCAACACCCTCGGCTGTGTCCGCGATCTTGTCAATGCTGTTGACAAGCCTGATGAAGTCCTCGCGGTTTGTGAGAATCGCCCCTATCTCTGAGACCTCCTTCTCGACAAGTCTCCGAGCCTCTTTCCCAGCCTCATCTGTCTTCAGTACCTGGCTGTAAATTTCCTCCAGCTTTTTCAAGTCCTCCTCCCTGTTCGCCGCCTCCAGCATCAGCAGGGTTTTCCGCAACAGATCTAGTACATGCCGGATCTGGTCTTGGACGAGGCTTAAGAGCCTTGAACGATAATCCTCAACTCTTTCACGTGCCATGTACAAGAATACGCACCCACATTATGGAAATGAGCCAAAGGTTTTAAATTTATCTCTCAGTATCCTTAGACAAACGCTGTATTGGGTGTTCTGTATGAAGTTGGCTGGCGCTGTTATGGCCTCCGGGTTTGGTAGGCGGTTTGGGGGCGATAAGCTGTCGATAAGAATTGCGGGAAGGCCTTTGCTGCTCCTGTCTCTTGGCTCTATAGAGATGCTTGACTATAAAGCGGTTGTTGTCAGGGTAGGGGACGAAAAAGCGAGACTCGTGCCATACGGATACTCAGTCCTCTACAACCGATTCCCCCATAGAGGACTTAGTGCGTCTATACGTCTCGCGGCGTCTTGGACACCGTATGATTCAGATGGGCTTGTGGTCGTGTTGGCTGACATGCCGTTTACCAAGCCCGTCGTGAAGAAGCTTATAGAGGCGTTTGCCGAAGGCCGCTACGACGCTGTTTCAGCGGGGGTTAACGGCATGCCTGCAACCCCGGCCGTGTTTTCACGCCGCATCCTACACCAACTCTACACTCTGGAAGGAGATGTGGGAGCCCGGGAGGTTCTCCGAAAGGTTAACGCATACGTGGTGGACGTGGACCCCAGGCTTTTGACCGACATAGATAGGTCTGAAGACCTTGTTAAGGCGGAAAGGGTTTTGAGCGAGCTAGGCGGTCTCCAGAACCTCTACTGAGTCTATTTTCCCGTCACCGTCAAGGTCTAAGCCCTGAACCACCGCGGCCCATTTCTCCCTGCCGTCATATTCCGATAGTAGTTCTTCCCATTTCTGCGTAAGCGCCACGACCGCCGCCTTAGTTCCAGCAGCCCTAGGCCCCGCAAGAGTTATGACAGTCTTCTGAGGGTTGAATGGGTTGGGTGTCTTTGCAACAATCCCTACAAACTCGCTGGTGTATGTCTGGCGCGGCGTTAGGACTCCTGCCCAGTAGTTATGTTCGGGGAATTTTATCGACAGGCTGTTGTTTACCATGGCGGTTATGATGTTTGTCCCAGGCCCTCCAAGAAGGATCATGTTCGCGGTGAACAGCTTTTCGGACTTGACGTCAACATCAAGCCTTACCATGAAGTCAGAGGGCATTTCTACGTAGCGGCCGAGGAAGAGGCCTAGCTGAAATCCATAGTGGCCGTCAGCTGCGACGGATAGGAACGGGCCGTGTGGGTGTGGTGATCCGACAACAACTATGCCGTCTAGACGGTTTCCAGAAACATAGGGTTTGAGAAAGCTCCTAAGCTTCTCCGGCATGTATGTCTGCGCAGTTGTTTTCCTCCACCTAGCTCCGCGGAGGACAAAAGCCAGACCGCTCGAACGCACCATATACAGACGGGCCATACCGCCCTTAACCTCCTTCCTCCCAGCCGGGGTCAAAAAACCTGTCTTCACCATTCGTTCAACATGGTAGGCAACGGTCTGCTTGCTTAGACCAAGCTTCTTTGCAACGTCGGCGGGGTAGTTGGGTGCTGTGAAGGCTGAAGCTATTTTGAAGGCGTGCTCCGTTGAAAACACCTTTAGTGCTGTGGGGTTTGCCAGTAAAACATCTACCAACTTATCGCCGTGGACAAGCTTAGCCGTTTTCAAACCAGTCAGAATAAATTTAACCGGTTAATCAACCTTTGAACCGTCTTTATTAACCGGGATTCCCGGTATTCGGACATGTGCGGTATAGTCGGGTACATAGGTGGGTCGGAGGCTGCACCCATATTGCTGAGGGCTCTTAGGAGGCTTGAGTACAGGGGTTATGATTCGGCGGGCTGGGCCACGGTTGACGGGGGGAGGCTTGAAGTTAGGAAGGATGTCGGAAGGGTTGATGAGATCGCCAGCCGTCTCGGCGTAGAGTACATGAGAGGAACCGTGGGGGTTGCACACACCCGGTGGGCAACACACGGTGCTCCTACGCAGACAAACGCTCACCCGCACACTGATTGTAAACGGACATTGGCGGTGGTGCATAACGGTGTTTTGGAGAACTTTCTGGCTTTGAGAAAGGAGCTTGAGGACGCTAACCATGTTTTTGTCTCTAAAACTGACACCGAAGTTATCCCACACCTAGTTCAGTCATTCCTTGACGCGGGGGAGTCTGTTGAACAGGCATTCATGAAGGCGTTGAAAAAGGTTGAGGGTACGTATGCGGTTGCGATGGTGTCATCTAGGCATCCGGATATTTTGCTGGCGGCTAGACGGGAGGCCCCGCTGATAATAGGGGTTGGCGATGGCTTCAACATGGTTGCATCTGACGTGACCGCCCTCCTGGACATGACGAGGAAAATGGTCTTTCTCCACGACGGCGACGTAGCTTTGCTGACGCGGGAAGGCTACAAAATTATGAGGCTTGACACGGGTGAGGTTGTCAACAGGCCTGTTAAAGAGGTTGAGCTAACAATTGAGATGGCTGAGAAACAGGGACATCCACACTTCACCCTAAAGGAAATATTTGAGCAGCCTGAGACGCTTAGGAATTCCCTACGCTTGCAGATGCAGTACGTTGACCTAGTAGCTGAGCTTCTTGACAAAGGCCGCGCAATCTTTTTACTCGGTGCCGGAACATCTTACAACGCATGCCTCGCCGCATCATATCTCTTTTCACACCTAGCCCGTCTACCATCATTCCCGGTTGTTGCCTCTGAGTTCATACCTAACTATGGCGGCTCCTTGGGTGCTGACACTGTTGTGCTTGCGGTCAGCCAGTCGGGTGAGACCGCCGACGTCCTTAACGCTCTTGAGTTTGCACGCATGAGAGCCTGCACCATTCTAGGTCTGACAAATACGGTCGGCTCGACATTAACACGCATCTCCAGGGCCTACATCCTTCAGAACAGCGGCCCCGAGATAGGGGTTGCAGCCACAAAAACCTTCACCTCTCAGGTTCTTGTGCTTGCACAGGTAGCCCTTAGACTTTCAAGGCTGAGAGGTAAGATTGCACAGTATGAGATGGATGAGTTCAAAGAACACCTCATCCGGATACCAAAGCTTATTGAAGAGGTTTTAATGACGACTGGCCCCTCGATTAAAGGTCTCGCTGAAAGGCTGAATGACTCTAAAGCTATTTTCGTCCTTGGAAGGGGTATTTCGACAAGCACCGCCTTTGAGGGAAGACTTAAGATGATGGAGCTTTCGTACGTACCCGTAATAGCGTACCCCGCTGGCGAGAGCAAACACGGGCCCATCAGCGTAGTAGAGAACGGCACACCCGTGATTTTCGTCATCCCACCCGACGAGTACAGAAAGCTCAACATAGGTAGTGTCATGGAGATGAAGGCGCGCGGTGCCTACACAATCATCTTCGGAGACAGAGAGGACACAGAGCTTAAAAGTCTCGCCGACTTCTACCTGGGGCTTCCTCGTACACACCCCCTCCTTACACCTATACCCTACGTAGTCCCCTTCCAGCTACTCGCCTACCATATGGCTGTCCTCAAAGGATACGACCCAGACAAGCCGCGGAACCTCGCGAAGTCTGTGACGGTGTTGTAAAAGCTTATTTTGACCTGAACTCGAAACCAAATGATGTATTACTGGGTTTTCGTTGTCAAGGACCATTACATGGACGGAGATCTTGTGTCAGCTCTGGACATCGCTAAGGAGAGGGTTGGGGGGAGGTTCTGGCTTATCAGTAAGAGGTACGCTAGCATGAAGGCGTTGTCTGAAGGTGGGTCGGCAGTTTTCTACGCCACAGGGAGGGATGGTAGGTTTTTTGTGGGTGACGGGACTTTCTCAACATCGCCGAAGCCGTTAGACATCGAGATGAGTATGCACGCGAAAGGACATCCATCGGAGAAGATGACGCATTACATAAGGTTCGACACGGCGCGGCTCTGGCAAAATCCGGTTAAGGTCGAAGACCTTGTTGAAAAACTCTCATTTATAAGCAGAAAAGAAAAATGGTACGTTTATTTTAGAGGTAGCTTAAGGAGGATACCAGAGCAGGATTACAACATAATAATGACGGCTGCTAATTCTCAGCCGTAGACGCTGGCTATACCGAGCTCCCTGGCTAGAGCCGGGTCTGTGGCCGCAATATCCTCGAGGCCGAGGTCGGAAACCCTATATTTCCCCACAGCGGAGGTCAGCAGCTGCACTTCAACCCTTAAGGTCTCAAGGTAGTTTCTGACACCTTCAACGCCGTTGCTGTATGCTGCGACTACGAATGGACGGCCCAAACCCGCAGCTGAGCAGCCGAAGCAAAGAACCTTAACAATGTCTCCGCCGTCCACAAGCCTTCCGGAGCAGATAAAGTCAAGGCTCAACCTATGTCTAAGCTTTAGTATCCTTCCGAGGCATGCTATGAGCGGGAGACCGAGGTCCTTTAAGGCTGCGACGGGGCTTAGGCCTGTCCCGCCCTCCTTTCCGTCAACCCATAAGAGGTCGGCCCTCTCCGCTGAACAAAGCTCCGCAACCTTTTCCAGGTCCCTATAGGGCCCCATCTTTACCCACACCCTTGCACGTGGGTAGTTGTTATGCATCAGCCTTATCATGCTACGGAGTATTTCGGGGGTGAAGGTCCCGGGGGCTGAGTGGCGTTCGTATACCTGTTTAACGACTTTGTGGGGGTCGGCGTCGAATGCGTATTTCTGGCTAAGCCTCAAAGCCGTTTCTCTGTCCACAAACGTCTCCCCACCCAGACCAGGCTTCGCACCCTGTCCGAGCTTAATCTCGAAACCGACCTTTCCCTCATCTATGTACGGCGTTATGTCGGGGTCTGAGTACACCCTGTTCCACAGCTCGTCGTAGGCGTCTTCAACGCTTTGCTGTATGAAAACCCCTCCGTGGGGTCCCTTAAGGTTTTCGAGATAAGTCATGACTCTTTCCTTAAAGCATGGCTGGCTTGGCTTGACGCGTCTAGAATATCCCCAGACAGTGGCGACGTTTTCCCCAACCCCCATGGGTATCCCTGCCTCCGCCGCAGCCCTTGCAACCATCAGGGAGACCTTGTTCCATACAGGTGTTGAACCCATAGAGGCTACCGCTACGGGCATTGTTGAGTGGAAGCCGCCGAAAGAACACTCGGTCTCGACATCGGAGAAGACAGGCTCCCTCATCAGCTCCTCCATCTTCTTCAGCCTCAGCGGGGTGTAGAGCGGGGGTACGACCAAAATACTGTCGAGCGTGTCGTGTCTTGTCGGCGCTGGCCGATATATGGGTGCGCCTAGAAGTGCTTTACCGAATTCGTCGAGCTCAGTTAAGGGGAAAACGGCGGCACGACCTTTCGAAGCCCTCGAATAGACCTCCGCCACCGGGTACTGCTCGGCGAACTTTGCGGCTGACGCAAAGGTCCCCGGCTTTCTGATGAGGTTTAGCAGCAGCCCTAGAAGCGGGGGTGTTTTCACGGCGAATATACTCCCGGCACCTTAGGATATGGTCTGGCCTCCCAGACAGCACGGAGGCCGCAGAGATATCTGGTCAGCCGCTCGACGCCTATGCCGAAGCCTGATGTGGGTTTGATCCCTTCACGGAGCATTTCGAGGTACCAGCCGTATTTGGCCGGGTTTTCACCGCTCTCCCTCAGCCGTGCAAGAACCTTGCTGTACTCGTACTCTCTTTCAGCTCCAGAGGCTGCCTCACCATATCCCTCAGGGTAAAGAAGGTCAAAGTCCTTGAGGATGCCGGGTCTGTCGGGGTCTTCTCTGTCGTAGAAACCGCGTGCGCCTCTCGGGTAGTCGGTTATGAAGAAAGGCTCCCCGATTATCTTTGAAAGCTTCTCCTCCTGAGGCCAAGGTATTTCCGCGGATGGGTTAACGTTTTCGCCGTGTTGTCTTAGGATTTCAACAGCCTCTGCATGGGTTATTTTTTTGAACGGCGGGGTGAAATGTGGCAGTTTTCTTCCCAGCTTCTCCAGCAGATGCGCTCCTTCTTTCGCGACTGTGTTCACGGTGTGGGAGAGCAGCTGTTCGGCCGTCGACATGGCGGCCCTGTAGTCCACATCCGCCTCCTCTATGTCTATCTGGACAAACTCGGCCAAATGCCGGCCCGTGGTAGCTGCCTCAAGCGGCTCAAGCCTTACGTTTGGTGAGAAGAAATAGATTTTCCCAAAGGCTGTTGCAAGCATCTGCTTGTAGAGGATGGCGCTGCTCATCACTTTATACTCCCTGCCATAGTAGTCTATAGAGACCTGTTTGGCGCCTCTAATCCCAGGGTCTGTAACCGGACCTATTATTGGTGGCAGGAGCTCGAGGAATCCGTGGCTGTCTAGCCAGTCCCTTACAACCCTGCCAGCCAGTGCCTGCACCCTTAAAACGATGCCGGTTTTCTCCGTCCTCACGGTCTTGTAATATTTTTCGAGCTCCTCTACGGGTACCGTGAACATCATGTTTATCACGCATATAAAGCGGTATATAGCGTTTTTACACAACTAACTTGATAATATCCGTCAGATAGCCGAAAAACATTTCTGCTAATGTTATTCTGACGCTATGATGCATGTTTTCCAGCCAGCCTCGCCACCTCCTCCCGTAACTCCTCAGCCAGCTCCAAAAGTCCTTTGAGCCCCGAGAGGTCGACATCTAATTCCTGCGGGGATGTCGGCTGGCTGTTCTCCGTGTCCTGTTTCTTGTCCGCGGGCTTCGGCGTTTTGAGCCTTTCCTCTATGCTCCGCAGTATTTCGTCGATTTTTTGGACTTGTTTCAGGTATTCGCCCCGTTCTGGGGGTGTTTGGTTAACGGGGCTTCTGAGCCTTGGCGGTGCCTGTGCGGGGATTTGAACACGTGGAGCTGTGCCGGCATGCCCGGGCGTGAGGCTTTTCGACCCAAGTATGATAAGAATGGTGTGGAGGACTGTAACCGCTACTGCCACAATTATGAAGAGTATTGTGTTAAGTGGCTGCAACTTATCCACCTCCCGGGACGAGGCCTGAAACCCCTTTTGTTAGTTTCGCGAACGATGTAAGTAGCGACCCGCTGGCTATGGACATGGCTAGGTAGGTTGCGGAGCTTATGACTAGTATTGTTCCGAGATATTGTGTTAGAGTATATATTGTGTCTCCGTCGGAGAGGTATATGTTTACGGCCGTTATCGCTGCGGTTAGAACCATCACGGTGTAGAAGAAGTTTACGGCGGTATACGGGTTTACAGGTCTTATAAACATCATTTGGGGCGACAGCAGGGCGGATATCTGCGAGAGTATTGTGAGAAGCGTTGTGAGGAGGGCGAATATTGCTGCGAGGGTTGCGTGTAACGGAAGTGAGAGAGTTTTTAGTGAGGCGGTTATCTGGCTACGTCTCCTGTCGTTCATGATGACGGACGTCACGTATTCGCTTAATATTCCTGTGGCTACTGTTGGCTTGACCCCCGCCTCCAAAGCCTCACCAAGCATACTGAAAACCTTCGACCCGATGCTGCTAAGGCTTTCGAGTCCGAACATCTTAAGTGAAATAAGCATACCTATCCCAGCCTTCGCCCGTGCCTCAAGTCTGTGGACGAGCCTGTTAAGCTGCCCGAAATCACTTAGGGTCAGTAGGTGGGAGGTCTTGTTTAGCGAGCCAGTGACCGCCATGTAGTCACCCATGCTCTTCAGTAGGAGTGGTAGTGACGCTTCTGATGCCTCAACCCTTTTTTTAAACCGGCGGCCGAGAAAACCGTGGACAGCCAGAGGCAGACCTGCTACAGCGAGGGTTGTGGAGGCGGACCACACCGAGTTAACCAGGAGAACTCCCACTAAGAGAACCGTCGCCGAGATCACTATGAGTGGGGCTGTTGCCATGTTGAGGGTAATTATTTTTTTCGGCACTCCTCCGTAGTGGTTAAGGACTTTACGTCTTAGTGTATTTGTTGCAAAGAGAAGACTGGTTGATGAGAGGGTTGCTCCTATCGATGCTAGAGAGATTGTCAGAAATTGTTCGGAGCCATCTCCAAAGACTGTTGTGATTAGGAGAAAGCTGACACTGAGGAGAGCCACAGTGCTTATTAGGGTTGTGTAAGCCTCGACAAGTTTTCTAAGCTTTTCGAGACCTTTCTCGAAGTCGTTGGCTTTTTCGGCGAGGTATTTGTTATACTCTATGCGGGCCAAGTCTTCAAACGTGACTCCTGCCTTAAGTGAGTGGGTGAGCCTGACGAAGAAATTTTTAAGCCTCGCTTCACGTAGATGTTTTGACAAATACTCTAGTGCTTCAGATAACCCGTAACTCCACCTTTCCATAAGCGCACAGGCTTTCTGGAACTGTTTCGTCATGTAGACGGGAAGATTTTCCGAGATCGAAACAGTTCTTAGAAATTGCTTAACCGACACGTTTGACAAACCTAGCATTGCGACGTATAGCATGAAAGTGTTAACTAGGTCTTCGTTTGACAATTTCAGCCAAGTTATTTCTCTTCGCTCCATACCGCCACCCCTTGCTCAACCATTTCAAGGGTGTGCTGGACGCCGTTTGCGTAACAGTACTTCACCATCCTCCAGACTTTATCGTAGTCTGTTTCTTTCCTCTCAACCATTAGCTCAAGCAGCCTCGCCCTCATGAACAGGTCTCGGTAGATTTTTCTACTTTCACGGGGTGCCAGCCCAAGCATTGTCCTGATCTTGTTTTCGAGGAGGTAGCTGCTGCCCTCTCCCCTGAAAACATGCTGGTCAAGTCCTGCATCCCAGCCAAAAAGCTCTATGTAGTCGAACCTGCCGGTGGTGGGGTCGTAGCCGACTATTTCGTTCAGGCTTAGGACACGTCTCTCCACTCTACCTGTTGACGGCAGCCTCACTGCACTCTGTATTAGTACGCAGTTCAGTATGTCGATGTATGTTTTAGGGATGTTTATCGGGTCGCCGGTAAGCCTTTGTATGAGTTTTTCAACCGAGCCGGCGTGGAATGTTGCGAGAACCGGGTGGCCTGTTTGCATGGCTTGAAAGGCCACAGATGCCTCGGCCCCCCTTATCTCCCCCACAATGATAAACGAAGGCCTCTGCCTGAGCGCTGCCTTCAACAAGTCAAAAAGGCTTATTTCACCATCGCCCTGCTCACCCTGCCGGGTCACCTCCCTTATCCAGTTCTCGTGTGGTACAACTATTTCCGGGGTATCCTCGATGCTTACGATTTTGGCCTTCGGGTTTATGAAAACACTTGCGGCCCTCAAGGCGGTTGTCTTACCTGATGCGGTTTCCCCGCAGAACCATGTGCTCATCCCATGCTCCATCATAACCCAGAGATAGGCTGCCTCAAGGCTGCTTAAGGTCCCCCAGCCTACCAAGTCTGCGATGGATACAGGCTTTTCTGAGAACTTACGTATCGTGAAATTGCTCCCCCGTCTGCTGACGTCGCTGCCGTAGACTATGTTTATCCTCGAGCCATCGGGGAGGCTTGCGTCGACGATTGGTTTTCGGTAGCTGATTGGCCTGCCTATTCTTTCAGCGAGCCTGGAAATGTAGGAGTCCAGCTCCTCTGGGTCCTGGAATGAGATGCTTGTTTCGCAGCTTCCGAAAATTTTATGCTCCACGAAAATAGGGCCTACACCGTCGCAGGATACGTCCTCTATGTACTGGTCGCGTATAAAAGGTTCTATGATGCCGAGATAGACTTTATCCAGTACTATGCTGTACTTCAGTACATCAGCGGTCTCCGAGTTTGTTACTAAATTCACCACAAGACCCTTTTTGACAACAGGCTTGTACTCGAAGTATTCCATCGAGTCGTCGATTATTATGAAATTATCAAGCAATTCTTGGAGAAGGGCCTCGTGTTCCTCCCTTGTTTCGAAATACGCCTCCTCATCTATCATGGGGGCTATTCCAAGCTCCACGATTTTGAAAAGTTCAGGGGGAATCGAGGCCATAGGCGAGATGACAGTATAGAGGGGACGTTCACTTTCCCGCGACTTCACATGTATGAATACTGGGTCGCCTACCGGGTAGATTATACTGAATTTTTTCAAATGTCGTAGGTCCCGGCTTAGTTGCTCCATGTACAACGCCTCCTCGTCTCTTGCTGCAAGTTCTTCGAGGTAGTGTCTTAGGTGTATGTTCCTCCTCAGAACTTGATTTGGTATGCTGTGTGTTGAAGGCTCAGGGGTCATCATGCTTTCGCCTGCGAGAACGGGAGCACCCTTATACCGTAGGCCGCGTCAACTTCGAATGCGAGGCTTAAGCCGCTCTTTTCTGCGCCCTTAAGCTTCATTACCTGCAGCACTCTTACGATTCTCTCACCCATTTCCTTGATATTCAGTAGTAGGTGTACATCAGTTATCGACCTAAGTCTTAGGAAGAGGTCCGTGTCAAGTGCATGTGTATGTATGGTGAGAAAGATTGTTTTACCGTCCTCGTCCACTATGTTTCGTAGGACGGAGAAGAAGTTCAGTATTTCGGGTGTCGAGGCGTTTGTCAAGAGGTATGTCATGCTGTCTAAGAAAAAGACCTCCTCCTTCTTCCTTGACCTTATAAAGGCCGTTATTAGTTGAAGAAGTTTTGAGTACTGTTCAGCCATCCAGTTGATGTTTTTAACATGCATTTCAGCTATCTTCAGCTGCCCTGTTATTATGAAATATGTCGGGTCCCAAGAAAGTGAGGACATGTCTGTTCTTACACCACGCATGCTGGACTCTGTGGTGATAAGGTAGCAGCTGTAACCCGACATAAGGGCGCCGTAGCAGTACTGAAGTATGAGGACCGACTTGCCGCTGTCGTTAGGCCCCTCGATCAAACAGAGGGCAGGGGTCTTGATAACGCCAACCTTTCTGTCAAGCTCGCTGTTGAAAGCCTTCAGCACTCTCTCACTCATCCAACCACCCTAAACTTGGCGTAAATGGGCAGAGAAGAATTAACACCCGTCTCCAAAACCGCAATACAGTTTAAAGTCTCACCCACGTTCCAGATTCCTTCAAGGCCCGTTGAAAGGTCTACTGGATCGACTAACTCGTTTGGGAATTCTCTATATGTCACCGACTTCAAATACCATATGTTGTTCTGGTTGCGGTTTACGGGGTTGTACTGAACCAATACCGTCCTTCTGAAACCCTGCACATCTGTGTAGATTATGAATAGGTCCGACGTAAGCAGGTTTCTCACACTTATGTCACGTGGTCCATTATTGACGAGTTTGAAATAAACGATGTTTTCCTCAACTCCCGTCAGATACAGTTCGTAGCTGTTTGGCTGCATCATAGTCGAGGGCAGCTCTGCGAATGTTTGGAACAGGTTTTCACTCACAAGCACTAGAAAGCTATATGACTGAATAAGTATAAAGACAGCGAAGGCGAGGGAAGCTAGTGCGCCGAACCCTGACAACTTAACCACCTACCGAGAACTTGTAGTCAGCCTTCACATCTACTGTGGCCAAGCGGATGGTGTATTCACCCTGTGTAATACGGCTCTCAGGTCTTAGGGTTAGCTTTACAGTTTCTCCCCATGACCACCCCCCGTCAACTGCAACATCCCTCACCAGCTCATAGCTCCAGGTTTGTGGTCCTGACCCGTGTTTCAAATGTTGGAAAACATCCCTGCCTACAAGGAAGACATCCATTCTCTCTAACTCCGCGAACGAAATCTTTTCAAAGCCTGTGTTTTTCACCCAGACGTAAAGTATTGACATATTTTCCGGTACGTAAACAAATATGATTTCGACTCTTTTGTTAAGTGTATGCTTTAACTCGTTGAGTCTAGCCCTCTGGGCTTCCCCAAACTCTTTGAAAATATTTACGAAGGAAGAAGAGAAGGCCGAGGCCGTTATTACAAGTGTGATGGCGAATAACGCCTCAACAACCACATAGCTGCTAACCATTATTGCCTACCACCCCAATTGCTTCCCGCCCTCAAAATCTTGGCGAAACCCTCTTTCGTAGCCAGCACTAACAGGGTCAGCTGGTCACTGTTATCCCTCGATAGTATTGATAGGACATATAGGACTGTGAGTAATTCCTGAAAGGTTATAGGTGTGCTGGGCAGATTGTCGACTTTTGTGAAGTCGAGGGTAGAAAGGAACTCTAGCGCCTCCTTGACCGCTTCAACAAGCTCCCTTGAAATCAAGTTCTTCCATGCGAGCATGTTGAGTAGGTTGAGGAGAAATTCTCTGCCGCAAATAGTTACCATCAGGTTTGTTCCGGCCAAGACATTGACAAATCTGTGAATACCTCTCATATTACTCCACTTATCAACCTCCACCTGCTCAGGCTGTTTACTTAGTGCCGGTGTGGCCTCCTGTGAGACAGCTTTACTCCTTGACACCGTTTTCTGCTCTGTCGCTGTTTCCTCTAAATTAATTCGGGATAGGAAGTTAAACGGGTTTTCGGCGGAGTTTATCATCTCCCTTATGTCTAGAAGCGTTTTTTCAAGCGGCTCCCTAATCCGTTTGATCTCCTCCTCCAGTGTCTTTAGCTTCTTGTCCGTGGCCGAAATTTCTGTGTCAGGCATACATAACACCTCTCTTATTTATCACATCTGTGGGGGCGAATACCCACATAAATCAATTACTAGAATAATATTAAAAGAAGACAGAAGTCTAAAAATCTTCTAAAAAAGTATTTATGTATCGGTAATATCCAACTTACGACAAGAAAATGAATGAAAGTATTACAAAAAGAATGAACAAAAAACGCAGCGGTCTGACGGGACTCGAAACAGCAATAATACTGATTGCCTTTGTCATCGTTGCCAGCGCCTTTAGCTTCGCCGTCCTCAACCTCGGTCTCTTTACGACTCAAAAGACGGGTGAGGTCATGCAGGCGGGTCTTGAAGAAACACTTGCGTCGATTGAAACAGCCGGTGCCGTGGTTGCAAAAAGCTCAAGCGGTTCTATAACTGAGGTGGTGATATACATCAAATCATCTGTCGGAAAAGGGGAAGTTGACATGAGACCCGGGAAGCTGGTCATATCTTATAGAGACAAGGCGGTATTCAAGGAAAACATATACCCAGACAACTCCACAATTACCACAGTCTACCAGGTGACGGGTGACGGGGACACAGTCCTTGAGTACGGAGAGGTATGGGCTGTGAAGTTGGCTGTCACTGCAATCACAGGCGCTTCGCTTGCCCCTAACGACATATTCAGCGTGGAGATAAAGCCGCCGCAAGGTGCACTTTTGAAGGTTGAGCGCAGACTACCCCCATCGTTTGACCCCGTCATGGATCTGACCTAAAAAATAACCCCCTCCCCCTATTTTTTGTTCCTATTTTATTCCTTGTTGGAAAGCATCTGGGCAATAGTTTGCTTTTTGTTAACATCCCTAGCTTTCCAAAACTTAGTTTTGAAAACGGCCGCTTCAGAAACATATGTGTCCTATGAGTTGCTGGAGGTTCTAATTCACACCAAGAATTACAAAAAATTTACTGCAGAGTTTTTAAAAAGGGAGAAGTTAGGGGAAGCGGCCATAAGTAGGTGATTTTTTATTCTCGTATGCATAAACAACATAGTCCCTGTGAAGGCTTATTTTTGCGGATTTACTTTGTGAAGGTTGGGTGAGGGATGGTGGTGGAAGACTTGCCTGACGCTTCTCCCGCAACTGTATCTGGGTGGGTTGCCGAGTTGTTTGACAAGTTTCATAGCATTAACCACCAAGCCGTAATGAAGAAATGCGACGTGGTTTACCTCCCAGCTCAAGGAGGGGGAAGAGGCCGCTACATAGTTAACCTACTACACAAAACCTACACAGTTGAGCTCGACCAGAGAACAGTCGTCGACCTAATGACAGGAAGGGAAGCGGAGCCAAAGCTCTCATACCTAATACTCAACTATCTTCTTGGGGAAGGCGGGCAGTCGATGGGTGAGGACTGGCAGCCCGTCGAATCCATCCTAAATAGCGTAGCATACAACAGCTACCTACAGAAAACTGTTTTCAGGCCTTTAGAGAAAACCTTCGGATACAATCCGGAGCTCTTCCAACAGACCTGCAAAGCCATCAAGGGAAGACGTGAAAAACTAGGAGGGCTCGCCTTTTCATTCCAGTTACTTCCTAAAATTCAGACCTTGCTTCAGCTATGGCCGGGTAACGTGGAGGAAATGCGTAACCCCAGGGTAGGGGCCGCAGTAAAGCCAATTGCAGTGAAGTTCCTGAAACCCGTACCCTTACTCTACGGGTTAGAAATACTGGCCGGCTTCCTAGAAAAAGATGCTAGAAGAAAACCAGCTAAACCGAAACCCACTCCTCATCGCTAAAACCCCGCCTAAAGTTCAAGGCTCTAGCAGCGATAAACAGGAAGGTTGAGAGCATGTTAAGGTATGAGACAACAACCTTGTCAACCTCCTCCAGCTCCGTAAGCCTGACAACCTCCCTCTCCGCCCTCCGGGCAACAGCCCTGCAGAGATGGAGAAGACATGCCTCAACAGAACCGGCGGGGTAAATAAACCTCCTCAGCGGAGGAAGACTTTGTTTCAGGCCCTCGCTCCAAATCCGCAGCTCATCTAAACCCTTAGCAACAGTGTCGAGGGGGTGGTTGCGGACCGCGAGATAGGAGCCTATGTTGAAGAGACATTCCTGAACCCGTTTAAGATAGGTATTGATGTCTGTTTCCTTGATGACGGCCGCCGCATAGCCTACAAGGGAGTTAAGCTCATCAATAGTCCCAAAAGCTTCCAACACCTGAAGGCTCTTCCTAACCCTTCCCCTACCCGGCACATACGTATATTCATCGTCCTTCTCAAACGTCATCCAACAACCTCTCCCCCAACATCTGTATGGCTTTCAGATAGGAGTTTAAGCCATATAGCCGGGAAAAAGTAATCACGGACATCATTCCGATTGAGGCGAAGTCAGGTACCTCGGTGGCCATATAATTGAGCGTGAGAGTGTGGGTTAGTGAGCTTAGCGGTCTGGAGAAAATTACTTCAACAGGTGATGTCGGCTCAATTACCGCCATACGAATACCTCTGCGGCATGGGAGGTTAAAAGATTTCTGACACATATAGATACTGGTAATAAGGCCTGTTTATCCGGGGATTGACGAGCATTGTCGCACATCATGCAGGACGGGGATAGGGTTCTGATAGTGACGGAAAAAAAGAAGAGGTATCTTGTTCAGCTGAGGGCTGGAAAGAGGTTCCACTGCAGCGAAGGGTTCATAGAGCTTGATACGCTGGTAGGGAAGCCATATGGATGCATGGTTGTGAGCAACACGGGCTCCAGGTGGCATGTCTTCAAACCCACCATCGTCGACCGCGTCATGTTCTACCCGCGTACAACTCAAATAGTTTACCCCAAAGACCTTGGCTACATAGTCGTGGCCACGGGAATAGGGCCCGGTTGCAGGGTGTTGGAGGCTGGGACAGGGACAGGTGTCTTGACAACATACCTAGCACATCTCGTCAGGCCTGATGGCAGGGTTTACAGCTATGAGATAAGGCAGGACTACATAGACGCCGTGGAGATGAGGCTTAAACAGCTAGGGCTGCTGGACTACGTTGTGTTACGTAACGCAGACATCACAAAGGGGGTGGAGGAAAGAGGGCTTGACGCGGCTGTTATCGACCTGCCCGAACCATGGGCCGCTGTCCAGACCTGTTATCAAGCATTGAGGCCTGGGGCCGTCTGGGTTTCTCTCAGCCCGACGGTGGAGCAGGTTGTTCAAACATACGAGGCTCTTGAGCAGGGTGGGTTTGCTGACCTCGCCTGTGTCGAAATCCTTGTCCGCAACATGAGGGTAAAGAGGGGGATGACGAGGCCGGAGTTTATCATGCGTGGACACACAGCCTACATAGTGACGGCGAGGAGAGCATCTCAGGATTAGTCCTTTCTCACCATTCTTGATATTTCGGAGATTGTCTCGGCTATTTGTTTGGCCGCGTCCTCGGCGTGCTGAAACATGTATTGCTGCGGGTATGTGAGCCTGATTATTTTGAGGTAGCACATAGCGGCATTTGCTGCGGAAACAACAAACATACGTCCAATATCTTGGTCGTAGGCCACCTCCTCAACTCCTGCAACCTCCCGAACACGGCCTGCGCCCGCCTCAATGTCACGCATCCGCCTCTCAACCACATCCTCGGGCCTGCACTCTATATATACAACCAGCTCTGGCTTGATTATGTTCACACCCTCGACTGGGAGGCCTGGATAATACCCGAAAACTGTCTTGATGACGGAGTGTGTGTCAACAACAATGTCCCCATCCAGCTCAGCAATGCGTTTAGCGGCCATAATCTGTAGCCTCTGATACTCTCTAAGCCCTAGGCTGTTACGCATCTCGTCCCTATGCCTAACTCCGTAAACGCGTGAGGCCTCCTCAAACATCAAGTCGCCATAGTTTACTACCGAAATGCTAGGCATAAGCTCGGAAAGCTTCTTCAACGTTGTCGTCTTACCTGAGCCCGGTAGAGCTGTTACGATTGTTTTCACAGATTGATTTGTTTAAGGGTTGCTATATATCTAACCGCCCGGGAGCTCCAGCTGCCGCTCGAGCTTTTGTTTAAGCGACAAATATTCACTTTGCTTAAGCTCGCCGATCTTGTACCTCAGCTCAAGCTTGTTAAGCTCCTTCCTAATCTTATGGTGCTGCTCCATCAAAACATCGATTACCTTCAAAACCTCGTTGGTGTCTTCCTCAATTTGGTTGATGATGTCCTCGGCCAGCCCGAGGTTTTCAGAGCTTGCTTTGACCTTGTTGAGCCGTTCCTCAACCTGATTCTTGAAGGCGGGCAGGTCGCCGAGACGGATATTAAACGGATTCCTCAAATACATGAGCTTCGGACGCAGCCTACCAACCTCCCTATCTATCTCGAGCTTTTGCGTAATATACTGCCTATCCGGTATCTCGCCGATTTCGTGCTTAACACGTAACTTTTCGAGCTGTGTGTTTAACGCATTTATCTTCTCCTCAACCTTCTTGATTTCAGCTTCGCGCCTCTCGTTAAGCGTCTTAAGCCTGCCTCTATATTCGTTGAAAAGCTCTATGAAAACCTCCGGGTCAGCCTCCTTTTCAAGAAATAGGTCAATAAGCCTGAAGTACCATGAATAGACGGAGGCGAGCTGGTCCACAAGTCTCTTCTCCTCCACAGCAACCTCTTCCGTAGCTGTTTGAACAGCTGCCTCGGCCGGCTCAGGGGCCTCGGCCACTATTTCGGGGACTTGTTCAGGTGTCTGCACAACCTCCTCTACCGGAGCTGGCTTAGGCTGCTGTGGAGTTTCAAGCGTGTAGCCGCAGTAAATACAAAACTTGCCTTTGATGGTCTGTCTGTGACAGTTCGGGCATTCAATTCTTGTGGTTGACAATCCGTGTTAGTACCTTTATTTGTCTTATTAAAATTTTCTGAACCTTTTAAACGGCCGTATTTTTCGTCAATACCTTGGTAAATAAAGTGTATGTCTTCCAAGCCTATTCCGGGAACTCCCAGGCCTATTGGCCTGTTATTAGCCGTTAAAACGTTTTAAGGAAGGCTATGCATGTAGTTTTGATGTCGGAAAGGGACGCTGAGATTCCGTCAGCACCTATACACCGTTTAATGAAGCGGGCGGGCGCCTTAAGAGTGAGCGAGGACGCGGCCGAGGAACTCAGGCACGTTTTGGAGGTCGTCGGCAGCATGATAGCCAAGGAGGCCTCAGAGCTGGCGCAGTATGCCGGAAGAAGGACTGTAAAGAAAGAGGACGTGGAGAGGGCCACAAAAACCGTCTTGAGAAATATTCTACCGACATAACCCCGTGTTAGATTTAAATTCACCCAAAACCGCATCACGTTAGAGGTAGATGGAAATATGTCTCTGACACCAGGTCAGCCAGTAATAATTTTAAAGGAAGGCACGTCGAGGACCCAGGGAAGGTCCGCCCAGCGGAACAACATAGCCGCTGCAAAGATCATAGCCGAAATCGTTAAGACAACTTTGGGGCCCAAAGGGATGGACAAACTATTGGTCGACAACATAGGGGACGTCATCGTAACCAACGACGGTGCAACAATACTTGAGAAGATAGATGTGGAGCATCCGGCTGCAAAAATGATTATCGAGGTAGCGAAGTCTCAGGACCACGTAGTCGGTGATGGGACTACGACAGCAGTCATACTTGCCGGCGAGCTCCTCAGAAGGGCTGAAGAACTAATTGAGCAGAAAATACACGCCAGCACCATTATATCGGGATACAAGAAGGGCCTCAACGCCGCCCTCCAGGTCCTTGACGAGAACGCAATAAAAGTAGACTTGAACGACCGGGAGACGTTGAGGAAGGTTATTAAAACATCCCTCGGAAGCAAGTCCCTCGGCTTCGCCCTCGACAAGCTCGTTGACATCGCCATAGACGCGGTTCTAAGCGTCGTCAAAGAATACAACGGGAAGCTTAAGGCCGACAAAGACGACATCCAGATAGTCAAGAAGATAGGTAAGAGTCTGAGTGAGACGGAGCTTGTGAAGGGTGTGATCGTTGACAAAGAGGTTGTACATGCGGCGATGCCCAAGCGTGTTGAAAACGCCCGCATAGCCTTGATCGACAGCCCCTTCGAAATCGAGAAGACTGAGTTCAGTGCCGAGATAAGGATACGTGACCCACTGAAGATAAAGGAGTTCCTCGACGAGGAGACGAACATTTTGAAAGGCATGGTTGACAAGGTCAAGTCCGTCGGAGCCAACGTTGTCTTCTGCCAGAAAGGAATCGACGACGCCGCACAGTTCTTCCTCGCCAAAGAGGGTATCCTAGCGGTCCGGCGGGTGAAGAAAAGCGACATGGAGAAGCTGGCCAAGGCAACGGGTGGAAGGATTGTTACAAACTTCGAAGACCTTTCACCCAAAGACCTCGGGAGAGCTGGACTTGTTGAGGAGAGGAAGATAGGCGAGGATAGGATGGTTTTCGTGGAGAAATGCGAGAACCCGAAAGCAGTGTCGATACTTTTGAGGGCTGGGCTTGAAAGACAGCTGGATGAGGCAGAGAGAGCGTTGAACGACGCTATAATGAACATGATCGACTTGGTTGACGACCCGCGCGTAGTGGCGGGAGGCGGCGCAATAGAGATGGAGATGGCCAGGCTCGTGAGATTGGGTGCTGGCAAGCTGACCGGGAAGGAGCAGCTGGCCTATATGGCTTTCGCCGACTCCCTCGAAGTCATACCAAGGACTTTGGCCGAGAACGCTGGACTTGAACCCGTCGAGATAATGGCGCAGCTACGTCACGCGCACGAAAACGGTGGGAGAACGGTGGGAGTCAACCTGTCTGGCGGTGTAGCAGATATGTTGAAGACAGGAGTCATAGAACCCGCTAAAGTCAAGCTACACGCGCTGAAGTCAAGCTATGAGGCGGCGTCGATGATACTGAGGATCGACGACGTTGTAGCCGCTTCAAAGAAGAAAGAAGAGAAAGAGAAGAAGGGTAAAGAAGGAGAAGGCGAAACACCAGAGTTCTGAGTTTCTGGGAAACATTTTTTAAACAACCCTTTTTTCACACATTTTGAAATGAACACTAGAGGTGTTGTCGGAGCAATAGTGGGTCTAGGAGTGCTGGTGCAGATCTTCTTAGGTGAGGCTGGACTCGCAGCCGGTTCCCTCCGAGATGTGCACGCGACAATCGGGTTAGCCGGCTTAGCGGTTGTCGCCGGATATCTCTACCTCAATCGGGCGAATAGACTAATCACAGCAGTTATTGCCATAATTTTACTGGTTACGGCGACACAGGCAGTGTTCGGGCTGTCCCTTTACGGGCTGCTAAACATAGGGATGACCCATTCTGTTCTAGAGGTAAACCATAGGAGCACCGCCTACCTTCTCTTGGCCCTTGGGTTAGCCGTTTCTGCTTTAACAGCCGTACTGAGAAGGAAAAAATAGACACATATATTCAGGAAACACGTATAATTTTTCATGGTTTTCCCGTTTTCCTCGATAAGAGATTTCGCTGTAGAGATAGATGAGGAGCATGAAATATTCAGGAAATCTGTCAGAGATTTTGCAGAGAGGGAGATTGAGCCATTGGTTCCGGAGATTGAGAGAAGTAACACCATACCCTCAGCTTTGCTTAAGAAGGCTGCTGAGCTTGGCTACTTCGGCTTAGGCATCCCCGAAGACTACGGAGGACAGGGTACGGACGTGCTGGCCAGCACAATCTTTGTTGAGGAGGTTTCGAGGATTTGCCCCGCCTTTACCGTTGCCACACTTGTCCACTCGCTTTTCACATACCCCGTCCTAGTTTACGGAACTGAGGAGCAGCGGCGGAAATACATACCTCCCCTAGCACGGGGTGAAAAACACGCCAGCCACGCCACAACCGAGCCGGGTGCGGGCTCAGATGTTGCGGGGATTGAGACGACGGCTAAAAAACATGATGGGGGGTGGGTCATAAACGGCCGTAAGTATTTCATCTCCGGGGCTGACAAAGCCGACTACTTCATCGTCTTGGCTAGGACATCACCCCCTCCAAGCAGAAAGGAGAGACATAAAGGCCTCACCTTCTTCATCGTCGAGAGAGGTGCTGAGGGATTGAGGGTGGGTGAAAAAATCCCAGTCATGGGAATAAGAGGAAGCCACCCATCCGAAGTCATTTTAGACAATGTGTATGTTCCGGATGAAAACAGGGTTGGTGAGGAGGGTATGGGTTTCAAGATAGCTGTGGACACGTATGACCACGGACGTATCGGAGTAGCAGCCCAAGCTGTTGGGGTGGCACAGGGATGTTTGGAGAAAACACTCCGGTATGCACTCCAGCGAAAAGCGTTCGAGAGGCCGTTGATCTACTTCCAGGCCGTACAGTTCCACATCGCTGAGATGATGACGATGCTTGAGGCCGCAAGAATGATGGTTTACTGGGCCTCAACCATGACGTCGAAGAACAGAGAGGGCGCTGTCATGGCCGCTTCAATGGCTAAGTTATTCGCAACCGAGGTTGCTGAGAAGGCGGCCCTAAAAGCCATAACAGTCCACGGAGGCATGGGCGTGGCAGTAGACGGCCTAGTTGAGAGGTTTCTCCGCGATAGCCAGATATTTAAGGTCTATGAGGGTGCGAACGACATACAGAAGCTAGTAATACTTCGACAGTTGATGAAGACCGCTTTCGGTATGGATGTCGAATAAAACCTGCAGATAACCTTTTTTAATAAAGCAGTCCACTCTTTCACGATGCCGAGACTGCTGAGGCTGGCTGCAGGTGTTTTGACGGCTTTCGCCATAACCTTCCTCCTATCCTTAGCTGAGCCGATAACACCCAACCCAGCCCAGCCAGCCATCCTGGCAGTCGTCCTTGCCGCAGCTGTCGCGGGAGTCTTGACAGGCTCGGGCCCCACGGCAGCTCTTTCTGTAGGTTCCGGTACTCTCGCCGCCTTTGTGTTGGCTATATGGTTGGGAATTAGTCTTTACAACCCGTCTCCAACCCCTTCCGACCTCTACGTGGTTAGGCTCATGCTTATCGGCATTTCCTGCATGCTTTCGGCGGGAGTTGGATATGTTTCGGGAAAAGTGTTTGTTGGGAAGGCTGTGAAAGCTAAGCCGGCTGAAGTTGTTGAGGAAAAAAAGGTTGAGACAGCTCCAGCGGTGGAGAAACAGATAGCTGGAAACAGGGTCTGCAAGTTCTGCGGCAGCATAATCCCCGCGGAATCTATCTATTGCCCAATGTGTGGCACAAAGCTTGTCGAGGAGTAGGTAAATGGTCTCTGATAAGACGTTGACGGTTTTGCAGCTTCTTTCAAAGCCTTTAAGGGAGGCGGTTTTGGAGAGGTTTGGCGAGCTAACCGAGCCCCAGCTGGAGGCCATCCCACGCATCCTGAACGGTGAAAACCTTCTGCTGATGGCTCCGACGGGAACGGGTAAGACCGAGGCGGCACTAATACCGCTCCTAAACAGGCTCTTGCTAGAGAACGCCGTGGACGGCGTAAGGGTAATCTACATCACCCCGCTGAGGGCTTTAAACAGAGACTTGCTGGAAAGGGTTGAGTGGTGGGCTGGAAGGCTTGATATGTCCGTCGGTGTCAGACACGGGGACACGGCACCTAGGGAAAGACGCACACAGACATTAATCCCGCCCACAATACTCATAACAACACCTGAGACACTGCAGATAATTCTTACTGCGAGGGTTTTCCGCCAGCACCTTAGGAAGGTTGTTGCAGTGGTTGTTGACGAGGTCCATGAGCTCGCGGGGGACAAAAGGGGTAGTCAGCTCTCACTTGCCTTGGAAAGGCTAGTCGAACTCATTGGAAGGGATGTTCAGAGAATCGGCCTATCCGCCACTGTGGGAAGCCCTCAAAGGATAGCTTCATTTCTGTCGGGCGTTGGTAGGGCGTGCTCCGTGGTAAGGGTTCCAGTCTCCCGCATGCTACAGCTGAGAGTTGAATTCCCAGACGCTAAGCCCGAAGACTACGAGCTGGCTGAGAGGCTGTCAGTCCATCCTGAGGTGGCGGCGAGGCTTAACCTAATCAAATCACTGGTCGACAGCCACGAATCAACACTTGTCTTCACAAACACCAGGCCTTTAGCGGAGATTTTGACCAACAGGTTTAGGGCATGGGACGAGGCGGCGCCCATAGGGATACACCATGGAAGCCTCTCAAAATCCACAAGGGTAGGTGCAGAGCAGGCCCTTAAAACAGGCGGGCTTTCAGGGGTAGTGTGCACGTCATCGCTCGAGATGGGCATAGACGTTGGGAGGATAGAGCTTTGCATACAGTACAACTCCCCCCGGGAGGTGACCAGGCTTGTTCAGAGAGTTGGACGTAGCGGCCATCGCATAAGGGGCGTGGCCAAAGGTGTTGTGCTTGTAACGGACTCGGACGACGCGTTGGAAAGCCTTGTAATCGCAAGAAGAGCATTGAACGACCTTATTGAAGATGTCCAACTCTTTGAAAACAGCTACGATGTTCTCGCCCACCAGCTTGCCGGCGTCCTGATTGAGAGAAAGGAGGTAGCGCTTGAGGAAGTTTTAAAGGTGTTCAGGAGGTCGTATTGCTTCCGAGACCTAACCCTCGAGGATTTGCGGAAGACGGCGGCCCATCTCGAGAGGCTTGGAGCCGCGCTACTGACAAGTGACGGCAAGCTATCTGTCGGCAAGACGACAGCATTATACGACTACTACTTCAACAACATCTCAATGATACCTGACGAAAAACAGTACCTCGTCATCAAAGAAAACACCGGTGAGCCGGTGGGGATACTTGACGAGGAATTCGTAGCGGAGCACGGAGAGCCGGGAACAAGGTTTATCTTGATGGGTAGAGCATGGGAGATTATTCAGGCGGCTGGTCAGCGGATTTACGTAGCGGAGCTGGATAGCTTAGAGGGGGCTGTCCCATCATGGGTTGGCGAAGAAATACCGGTCCCCTTTGAGGTTGCACAGGAAGTTGGAGCGATTAGGAGGAGGTATGCGGAGGCCCTTATGGCAGGCAGTGAGGAAGAGGTTGTTGAAGCGCTGGCAAACGAGTTCTTAGCCGACAGGCATCTTATCCGCAAATCCCTCCGTGAGGTGAGACAGCACCATCAGTTGAACCTGCCTATTCCCTCCGACAGCCTCGTCTTACTCGAGGAAACACCTGAGTACTTGTTCTTACATGTCTGCGGCGGTTTGAGGGCCAACAGAACCATCTCAAGGCTGATCGCATACCTTGTATCTGAGATGGTTGGTCTGGCGGTTACAGTACAGCAAGACCCTTACCGAATAGTCTTCAAAGCGCGTGAGATGACTGCCGAACATGTTGTCGAGGCGATAAAGAGAGCGGTCTCGATGCCGGAACCTGAATCGGTTGTGCGTAGAGCTGTCGAGGCCTCGACACTTTTCCGCCGCAGGCTCGTCCATGTCGCGCGGAAGATGGGGGTTGTAAGCAAGGAGGCAAGCATCCTTGACGTAAGCGCCATGAAGCTCGCCGAAATGTTGAAGGGAACAGTTGTCTATGAGGAGGCTTTGAACCACAGCCTCACGGCGGACTACGACTTGGCCACGGCAATGCGGCTTCTACGTGGAATGGCCTCGGAAGGTGGGCTTGTAACAATCAGGGTTGAGGAGCCGACTCCTCTCGCCAAACTCTCAATTCAGAGGTATGCAAGCGACGTGGACATGATAGCGGCTGAGAGGCTTCAGAGGCTGGTGGTAAACGCTGTGCGAGGGCGGCTCAACAACGAAGCCGTCACCTTAGTCTGTACAACATGCTGGAACTGGTATAGACATTCCCTGGTGAGGGATGTTGAGCAGAGCCCTGCATGTCAGTCCTGTGGCTCACAGCTGCTGGGTGTTGTTAAAGAGGGGCCTGAGCAAGTGCTTAACCTGCTGGCTAGGCGGGGGAGGCCAGCGAATAGAAACGAGAGGATGTTGAGGCGTTCTCTTATCGAGACGGCTAAACTTGTCGAGAAGTATGGTAAGGCCGCTGTCTTCACACTAGCCAGCAAATATCTCACAACAAAGGACGCGGAGGAGGTGCTTAAACGCGAAACATCTCTAGGTGTTAGGCTTGTCGAGATAATTATTGACTTTGAGAAGAAGCGTCTTCAGGAGATGTTTCGTTAGCAGGCACAGCTCGCTCCTGCAGTCCTGTCACCGCCTTAATGAGTTCTTTCTGATCTACCTCGGCCAAAGACCTCCAGCCCACCGAGAGCACGCCGTCGCCCAAGTCGTTGAGATACCCCCGTCTCGTAAATCTCTCCAATGCAGACTCTATCCTCCACTTTGGGAGCTTTGACTCAAGAAGCTCAACCAGCTCAGACTTGGGCGCCTTGCCTCCTCGTGAGAACAGAAAGGCGAGTGATGCGGAGAGAACTGCGAGGTCGTCAATTCTCCAGCCAGCCGCGACGATGTCGGAAAGGCTTAGGGGGTCGCTTAGGGTGATAAAGTAGCGGGCCCTGTCGTAGTCTTCCTCAACCTTTCCCTGCTCTGGTGTTTCAAACAATATCTTCACCCGGAGTCCGAGAGGCTCGAGCCTGTGGTTCAGGCTTTCCACAATTTTTAAATAGTTTTTACCCAGGCGTCTGCGGAGCTCGTAGCCTCTGACCCCGGGCAAGCGGTGGCTTGTGAAAAGCAACATGGCCATGGCTGTAGCAAGCTTTTTACGAGCTGTCTGCTGCTCCGGACTCAGCTCAGCCAACAAGACCACCTCCTCTAAAGACAGTTGTGAGCGAGGCAATAGACCGTCTCTCCAGCTTGTGCTCAAAGGGCTGTAGCCTAATTTCGCCCGTCAGAGGATTTTTAACAAGCTCCGCATACCCCTCCGAAACAAGAAAAGCTGTAATGTACGCACGTTCCACAACCTTTTCCTCCCCCTCTGCTTTGACAAAGGACAAGTAATCTACATAACCTTCATTATCTCTGGCGGCAAGCATCTCACCGTGAAGCCTCCTAATCTCCTCCTCAATCGCCTGCCTCTCCTCAAAGAGGTTTACAGAGCCGGAAACGGCCTCACCCAATTCATCACCTAAAACTCCGGGACGTGGGGACATCCTTGTCGGAAGGCTCAAGAAATATTCAAGCCCCTCCGACACCATTCCACGGGTAAGCTGTTCAAGTGAGACAATCGGCCTCCAGCACGAGGCAAGGGCTGCGGCCAGCTCCCTAACACTCGCCGAGACTATCTTCAAAGATGCGAGCTGGCTGTCCACAAACAGCGAGGAAGCCCTGTCCTTAAGCCATTTATGCTGCAGGGCGATAACGAGCGCAATCCTGTAGAGTGTTTCGGCGTCGAGAACGATTATCTCTAGGTTTCTCGATTTATCTAATATGTTTCTCAGCTTGTTGAGGAGGGCTTTGATGTCTAGGCTAAATGGGTCCGAGCCTGTTTTCTCGAGTGTTTGACAGAGAGAGATAATCCGCTCCAGCTCCTCTTTTGCCATCTTAACGCTACTCACCATGAACCACCTCAGCGGCTGTTGGAGTCATAACAGCAGACCTACCTCTCACATTTTGCACAACAATAACGTTCATCTCCTCGGTGAAAGGAACTCTTCCAGGCGTGATTATGATATACTGTACGTCACTGTCTTCTTTAGCCGTTGTTGTGAGTATGTTGATTATTCTTTCACGGTTTAACGGGTCTAGGTGTACGTCAAACTCGTCGACGGCCCTGATGGGAGATTTGATGTATTTCTGCAGGGCCAGCAGGAAGGACATTGTGGCTACAATTCTCTCACCACCACTCTGCGTGTAGGCTGTTAAAAGCTGGGGTTCAACGCCTCTAAACCCGACATATATCTCTATGGCTGCTTTGTCGATATCGTGTAAGCCATGCAGCTCAATCTTGCCGACAGCGCCCACGTATGAGAGTATTTTTTGGTACTGCGGCTCCACTTGGGAGACAAGTTCCCTCAAAAAGGCGCGCCATTGCTCTTTCCTGTACTCTGTTTCCTCCAGAGCCTTCCGCGCATTCTCACTCAGCTGGGCAGCCTTCAACTCAGCCTCCCTGAACTTCGACTCGGCAATGAAGTACATCTCCTCCGCCTGAGGGGTGGGTGTGCCGAGGGCAGCTATCTGTAGCCCGACAGCCTTAATTTCATCGGACACCTCTTGAGGCCTCCTATTAGTTTCAATCCTCTCTCCTTTGGCGGAGGCCTCAGCAACTCTCCTTGAAAGCTCCTTTTCAGCCGCTGCAAGTTCATACCTCAGCTCCTTCAGCTCCGCCTCGCGGATTTCCTTCCTCTCCCTCCTCCTACCCAATAGCTCCGAGTCTTTAAGCAGCATGTCCAGCTGCTCAACGAATATGTTGTCGGAAACACCAGTTCTATGGCTTTCAAGGACATTTTGGCGAAGCTCCCTGACCTTGTCGGACAGAGTTTCAACCTCTCTGGCCAGCTTCGAGACCTCCTCTAGAGAAGATGACATCTCTGACTCGATGCGTTCCTTCGATTTTTCCGCCTCCCTCACAAGCGCCCAGTAATACTCTCTTTCAAGGTACGCTCTCCTTTCTTCCAGCTGTTTATAAAGCGACAGTTTCTGATATTCCTCCCGCCAGTAGTCAACAGCAGCCCTTGCGTCTTCAAGCGTTTTTCTTAAAACAGCCTCCTCCGCAAGCAGCGAGTTTAGCCGTGCTTCTGCGTCCCGTATTCTCTCCCTCAGCCCGGCTGCGCCAACAGCCTCCTCAACCAACGCCAGTTTATCCCTGCTATCCCTCGTGACAAACTGCTCAATCATGTTCTGATGCATTATTATCAACACGTTATCCGGGTTTATGCCAATACGTGAAAGAAGGTTCTCCACCTCAGCCTTTGTTCTGAACCTGTTGTTGACGTAATGCCAGTAATCACCGTTTTTCTTCAAAAACCTTGCAACTGTAACAGTGTCCGACTGGATTGACGGGATCGGTCTCACCCCATCCACAGGCCGGTTGTCGAAGACAACAGCAACCCTTGCAGCCTCAGCCCCCCTCCTAATTAGATCGCTTAAACGATGCCCTCTCTCTGTATAGGTTTGCCCGAGGGCTACGGCAATGGCCAGCAAGATCGACGACTTTCCCGCCCCGTTAGGCCCTACAATGACGTTTAAGCCACGCTGTAAAGGTATCCTGCTGTACTCATGTGACATGAAATTCTCTAAAATAACCTCCTTGATGTAAGGCCTTACGCGTGTACCTCCTTTAACTGACAAGTCTCCCCGGGCGGCCAACCACCCCCCAAAATATAAATTCCCACGAAGTTAAAAGGGGCTGCGTAAACCGTCTAAGCATACCTAACGATATTTCATGGTATAGTCCTCCTAGTATCCCGTCTTCCGGCTTGTTTAAGATATATAGATGCGGTATTCGCCGGTAGCGTGGTCATGTCACAGGAGCTGGAGAGGATTGCGGCAAGTAGGGCAAGGGAGGCTGTCAATTATGACAAGATGGGCCAAAGGCTTAAGGCGGTCAAATGCTACAGGGAAGCCATAGACATTTTATGGAAGCTTTACAGGCTAGCACCCGAAAACACCATCAAACGCATCTACGCTGATAAGATAAAGGAGTACCAGAGCAGGATTGAGGAGCTTTCATCTGATGCACCGAAGCTGGAGACTGTTCAACCCGATGAGAAACCACTTGGCCCAAGCCTCTACTCTGCGGAAAAGCCGAAGGTAGGCTGGGACGACATAGTCAACGTTGAGGAAGCTAAAAAAGCCATAAAGGAGAGCATAGTCTTCCCCACAAAAAGGCCCGACCTCTTCCCACTAGGCTGGCCCAAAGGCATCCTGCTCTTCGGTCCTCCTGGTTGCGGTAAAACTCTACTGGCCGCCGCCGTGGCCTCAGAGCTCGATGCGAGTTTTTACTCAGTGGACGCAGCCAACATAATGTCTAAATGGCTTGGGGAATCTGAGAAGAATGTTTCGAAGCTCTTTAACCAGTGTAGGCAGGAGGCTCGTAACGGACGGCCTGTAATCATCTTCATCGATGAAATTGACTCGCTTACGGCTGAGAGATTTATGGAGGTGGGGGGTGAGGCACGGGTTAGGAACCAGTTGATCAAGGAGATGGACGGAGTCATGGATAAGGGCAGGCGCGACTTTCTCTACGTAATAGCTGCGACGAACAAGCCTTGGATGCTGGACGAGCCTTTCATAAGACGTTTTCAGAAAAGGATATATGTTCCGCTCCCCGATCTCGGAGCCCGGCTCAAACTATTCGAGATGTATACCTCGGGGCTAAAACTCGACCCTGGAGTCGACCTCCATGAGATGGCCAAAGTTACAGACGGCTACTCGGGCGCCGACATACACGACATATGCATGGAGGCACAGCTCAAGGTTGTAAGCGAGTTTTTCGCCAACGGTGGCGGCGAGAAAGGTGAGCCAAGACAGATAACATTAGACGACTTCATGGAGATTATGAAGAAAAGGAAACACTCCGTCGTTCTCGAGAATCTGAAAAAGCTCCTCGACTGGAACTCTAAATACGGAACTAGCTAGCTTCAGCGACCTCCAACTGTATTAACCCTTTCTCATGAAGGGTTTTCAAAGCATTTGAAACCTCCTCAGGGCTCAGGTTTAGCCGGCCTGCGCATTCATCAAGGTCCAGCTCATCAGCATCCTGACTCACAACATACTCCAAGACAACCTTCTCCACGTCGGTGAGCTTGGGAGCCTCAGGAAAGTTCTGCCTGACCTTTTCTGCAACAATCTTCCGAGCCTCCTCTAAGATGAAACGGGCCTCATCCGATGCCTCGGAGACTGTCGGCGCACCGGGTTCAACATAGGTATTCGCCTCAGCCACGAACTCGTCAACCATCAACATGAGGTTGTGCAGATGCTCTGCCGCCTCGGGAGCGATGTAGGCTATCTCGGACATTACATTTTGAAGAAGAGAGTTTAGCGGCTGTATAAGCGTGATTGCCTCTCCAAGCTCCAAGATGCTTTCAAGCCTTATCTTAACCTGCAAAAGCACAAGCTGGCTGTGAAGCACAATTCCCGCCAACTTCCTAATCTCGGCTATCTCTGAGGCGTATATCTTCGCCCTCTCCTCATCCTTTGCCTGTAAAGCCTCTACGCATCTCTCGAAGTACTGCCGGCTTCTTTCAACCATTTCTTTGTATTTGTTGCCAAGCCTTTCGATGTGGCCGCTTAGGGTTGAGATTGCTTTCTCTACACGGGGCCGCAGCTCTTCCGAGAACCCGTCCCACGCAAACCTCTCATCATATTCCTGCTGTGGGGCCTCAGCCTCCTTCTTCCCAACTATCTTGAACAACCCGGCGGATTTCTAAATCCGCAGGTATTAATCTTAACAACATAGATGCATAACCGTATTCTCTAGCTAATACCGTGCAATAGGGCTAAGAGCATCTCATACCGAAAATATCTTCACGCTCGTATTCTGCAATCCAAAGTGTCGTCGAGCTCGGCTTCAACCGAAGCCCTATTAGGATAAAGCCCTCAGGGCTTCCCTTCAAAGCAAGCTGTAAGGCATTTTCGACATTTTCCGCAGATAATTCCCTGCTCACGCGTTTTTCGCCACTCTCCCTCTCGACGCTGTAACATTTGAGACATAGCATCTTCCCCCGCAGGACAGTGGTCGTCAAACGCCTGACCATGCTGCCGCAACGGTCGCAAGAGACAGGCACAAGTCCGCATTTTCTGCAGACATATCCGTAGCCCGTTACATAGTGGGCTTCTGCTTTGTCCATTTTCTTGCCGCACACTTTACACTCCACTCCCTCACCCGCCTTCTGGAGGTGTCCCAACATCCGGGGTTAGGAATGTTTTATTGGTTATAAGTTTACATCAGATACATCTATATGCAGCTTTCAAAGCATAGGGGTGGTTTGGCTGAAGCAGTGGGTTTAATATCCCAAAAGTTTGGTGGGGAGCCGGACTGGCTTGTCAGGCTTAGAGTTAAATGGTTTGAGCAATATAAAATACTTCCACCGGAGACCTCGGAGCTGTATATAAGACATCATATCTCCCCGGAGTTTGATGAGGACAGGCTTTTTGAGAACCTCGACGGCGCCGGCCCGAGAGGCATACCCTCAGATTTTAAACGGGTTGTTGAAGATACAGAACATCCGACCGCGGTTTTTGTGGGTAAAAACCTAGTGCATCTCTCCGTCCCCACAAATTATTTGAATGCTGGTGTAGAGCTCTTAGGGATAAAGGAGGCCGTAAGGCGACATGAATCGTTTTTCAAAGACCTATACGGAAGGGTACTGACATCACCCTACTCCGACAAATACACATATCTAGCACATGCTCTCCACAACGCTGGAGTGTTTATAAGGATTCCAAAAAACGCAGAGTTGGAGAAACCCTTCAGAATAGTTTACGTGTTAGATAGAGAAAATGAGGCCGTTTACGCCAAGGTTGTAGTGGTCTGCGGGCCTGGCTCGAGGTCCTCGGTAGTGGAGGAATTTCACGGACTTCCCGGGACGCAGGGATGCGTCATAGGGCATCACGCGGACCTAATCACGGACATGGACTGCAGTCTGAAGCATTCCATACTACAGAACCTTGGCCACGAACACCTATTTACCTCCAACAGAGTCTTCGACATCGGAATGAATTCTTCCGCAACAGCTGTAGGAGCACTGATCGGCGGCGGTACTTCCAAGGCTAGAATTGACAGCGTACTTGCAGGCAACGGCTCTTCCGTAAATGATTTGGAGATAGTTTTCGGGGATGGCGAGCAGTCAATGGACTTGACGGCTAACCTACACCACCTCGGGTACGGGACGGCTGGAAGAGTTGTGGCAAAAGGTGTTGTGAAGGAAAAGGCGAAGACAATCTTCAAAGGGGTGATAACAATCGAGAAGGCAGCAAAAAACACCAGCGCATACCTAGCGGAGCACGCCATGATAATGAGCCCCGAAGCCAGAGCCTACGCAATTCCTTCGCTTGAGATTAAGACGGATGAGGTAAAGGCGACTCATTCAGCTAGCGTGAGCCAAATAGATCCAGAACAGGTGTACTACCTCATGACGAGGGGAATACCTCAGGAGGAGGCTAGGAAGATGCTGGCGCTAGGTTTTTTCGAGCCCGTCGTCTCGATGGTTGACCTTGACGAAGTTAGGTGGGGGATAAGGAGCCTACTTGAGGGCAAGTGGGGCGGTCCCGTGACGGAGCTTTTCGAGGAGCCGGAGGTAACCATCACAAGCTTGTTCGGAACACACTACAAGTACAGGTATGGAAGATAGAGTACGTGAAATGCTTAAACTGTTATCGACTGATGAGGATGTCCCTCTCTCAAGGAACTCCGCGGCAGTAGCCGTCCTGTTCAAGCAAGGAGGTGAGGGGCCCGAGCTGCTGCTTATAAAACGCGTAAGCTCACCCAACGACCCATGGTCAGGTCAGATATCTTTCCCTGGCGGCAGATGGCGTTTTACAGACAAAAACCTGATGGAGACTGCGTTGAGGGAATTAGAGGAGGAGACAGGTATTTCGCGTGAGGCTGTAAGCTATGTTACGGCTATGCGTTCCGTGAGCCCTCGTAACATGCCGAGCCTAAAGGTCAAACCTTACATGTTTACGGTCGAAGAGAATGTGGAGGCCAACCCAGGCCCCGAAGTCAGCAAGGTTTTCTGGACACCTCTAAATAGTCTGAGGAGACGTGTAGTAACCGTCTACTCCAACTCAGCTGGTTTTCTACATCCGACGCTCTGCTATGTTTTCGGGGATGAGGTTGTTTGGGGGATGACAGCGGTTATTCTAAGGCGGCTGACAGACCTACTTCAGTCCTGATTTTTTCTGGAGCGCGAACTTACGTGCAGCTTCGATAAGTGTGTCCACATCTTCAGGTGTGTGTGCGGCGGAAATGAATAGATGCGGGTTATATGGTGGGACAAACAGTATGCCGTTCCTGACTAGATGCTCTGAAAACTCGAGGGTGAGCTTAAGGTCTTTTGTTCTGTTGGCTGTGTGTATGTCTACGGGCTTTTCCTTCGTGAAGTGTATACAGACAAGGGAGCCTATCCCCGTTATGTGGGCCCCCAGCGGCTCCAAAGCCTCCTCAAGCCCCTTTCTAGCTCTCTCCCCAAGACTGTTTAGCTGAGGGTAGACCACCCCTTTCTCAAGCTCCTTCATCAAAACATAGCCGCACCGTGTAACCAGCGGGTTTCCGCTATAGGTCCCGCTGTGGAGAACCCTCTCATAGGGCTTGGGCCTACTTCTCTGGTCGAGAACCTCCATCACATCCTTTCTGCCGCAGAAAGCTCCGGCTGGGAACGGGCCGCCGCCAACAGCCTTCCCTAACACGGTGATGTCTGGCGTAACGTTGTAGAGCTGTTGAGCCCCTCCGGGGGAAAGCCTGAACCCTGTAATTACCTCGTCGAATATAAGGAGGCAGCCAAGTCTGTCACAAAGCTCCCTTAAGCCTTTAAGGAACTCAGGGTCGGCGGGTATGAAGCCCCCCGCACCAAGCACCGGCTCCACCACTATAGCGGCCAGCTCCCGTCCTTTGACACGTCTCTCAACCTCCTCCAAATCGTTGAAGGGCAGGAGTAATGTGTTCGCAAGCGTCTCTTCCGGGATCCCGAGGCTGGAGGGCTTGTCAACAGGGTATGAGACCCCTACCGTGAGGCCGTCATAGCCTCCGTGCCAACCTCCCTCCATCTTAGCTATGAGCTTCCTGCCCGTGAACCCCCGTGCAGTCCTGACCGCGTACATGTTTGCCTCGGTCCCGCTGTTTGTCGGCCTAACCATTTCAGCCGAGGGAACCATCTGGCAAATCTGCTTCGCCCACCTCACCTCCCATGGGTGGGAGTAGCCGAAGTGGGCGCCCAACTTGAGCTGCTCAGCAGCCGCCTCAACTACCGGCCTGTATCCATGCCCCATAAGCAAAGCCCCATGACCCATCCAGAAATCCAGGAATTTGTTGCCGCCCACGTCCCATACAAACGCACCCTCGGCCCTTTCCACGTAGATAGGGGAAAACTCAATGTATCTAACGGCGTAGGACACGCCCCCGGGCAGGTAGTTGAGGGCTTTACTGAAAATGTCTAAGTCCATGTTTTTTGAACAATGTTCCAAATTAAAAAACATGCTCAGGGTACAAACCGGGGATTATTCTAGATGCCTCGATGTGGAAAAAATTTAATCTCCTTGAGAGATGCTAACGTTGGTGGAGTTGGTTGAAGAGGGTTATCCTGGCCCTTATGGCGGTTGACATCGTCATAATCTCATTTATCATCTACTTCGCCTATCTTTAGCTTGACAATCCATAAATACGCCATAGCCTAATTCCCCGTAGTATGACCGTTGAAACATTACTCGACCCCCGGACATACTACGAGAGGGTATTGGAGCTTCTGGAGAAACATCACGCAATGTATAGGAGGTCAATTCCCCTTATAGCCAGTGAGAACGTTGTCAGCCCAGCCGTCAGGGAGGCATTGGCAAGCGATTTCGGACACAGATATGCTGAAGGCTGGCCTGGGGAAAGGTTGTATGCGGGATGCAAATACATAGACGAAGTCGAGCTGATGGCAATAGAGCTGGGGAAGGCTGTTTTTAAAGCAGAGTTTGTTGACGTTAGACCGATTTCCGGGGTTGTCGCAAACCTCGTAGCCTATTGCACCTTCGCCCGACCAGGAGACATGATGGTCGCTCTACCAATACCGTACGGCGGCCACATAAGCCACGGGAAGGAGAAATGGGGCGGAACAGCGGGCGTTGTAAGGGGGCTGGATGTCGAGCGCTATGAGTTTGATGAAGAAAACTTCGAGATTGACGTAGACGCCACGTCTAGGAGGCTTAAACGCATAGAGGCCGATACAGGTAAAAAGCCTAGGCTATTCGTCCTCGGCGCAAGCGTTTTTCTCTTCCCCCACCCCGTCAAGGAAATAAGAAAACTCGCCGACGAGTATGGTGCATACGTTATGTATGACGCAGCCCACGTTGCCGGACTAATAGCTGGGGGAAGGTTTCAGGACCCCTTAAGGGAGGGTGCTGACGTGGTGACCCTCAGCACGCATAAAACACTAGCCGGGCCCCAGCACGGCATGGTTTTGTCCTGGGAGAAGTATAGTGAAAGGCTTAAGCAGGTGGCTTTCCCCGGACTTCTCTCAAACCATCACCTACACGCCATGGCAGGTGTAGCCGTCGCCCTTGCGGAGGCCATGGCCTTTTACCGCGACTACGCCGCCCAGATAATCCGGAACGCAAAAATCCTCGGTGAGGCTCTATTCGAGCAGGGCATCGATGTCCTCTACGAGTCCCGTGGATTCACCGAATCCCACACAATTGTAGCTGATGTCTCGAAATACATGGATGGTAGGACGGCGGAGGAAAAGCTGGAGGAGTCAGGCATTATTTTGAACAGGAATCTCATACCCAAAGACTACCGGCTTAAAACAGATCACAGGAAGCCCAGCGGCATCAGGATGGGCTCTCAGGAGGTGACGAGGCTTGGCATGGGTGAGTCTGAGATGAGGCAGATAGCGGAGTTCATTGCGGACGTCGTGGTGAGGGGGAAGGAACCCGGCAAAGTCGCCGAAGAAGTCGCCGAGTTTAGAAAAAACTACAGGAAGGTGCATTATTGCTTTGAGTCTGCGACGGGGGCCTATGACTACATACGGATAAGGTGAGTGTTTTGGAGGATGGCTATGTAGTCGTCTGTGAAAACCTAAAGAAAGTATACAGCGTGAAGAATGTCGTAACATATGCTTTGAACGGTCTGAACCTGCGTGTTAGGAGGGGGGAGATGGTCTCCATAGTTGGGCCGAGTGGAAGCGGCAAGTCAACCCTTCTAAATATGTTGGGGGCGCTGGACAGGCCTACCGAGGGCAGGGTGATCATAGATGGTGTGGATATAACAGCCCTTGACGACGATGCCCGAGCTGAGTTTAGAAACAAGAAGCTGGGATTTGTTTTCCAGTCCTACAACCTGATTAACAGACTTACCGTCTTGGCTAATGTCGAGCTGCCATTAGCCCTCCAAGGAGTACCGCCGGCTAAGCGGAGAGAGATGGCTTTGAACATGTTGCGAGAGGTAGGCCTCGGTCACAAGGCATTCAACAAACCCCTGGAGCTGAGCGGTGGGGAACAGCAGCGTGTCGCAATAGCGCGTGCATTGGTAGCTGAACCAAGCCTCATACTTGCTGACGAGCCTACCGGGAACCTTGACTCAAAGTCCGGGGCTGTTGTAGTCGACATACTACGCAGGCTAAGTAAAAAAGGCCACACGGTGGTTGTTGTAACACATAACATGGAGGTTGCTGCAGCAGGGGACAGGATAGTATACATCAGGGACGGAAGGATAGAAAAGGAGGAAGTGCTAACAGTCGCTGCGTGAGAAGCTATGAGTTGGAGGATTCTTCTACCTGTTCTTTTTTTGGCAGCGGCTCTGCTGCCTGTTTTCCCGGCTCCGTCGGCACAGACCCTAGTGGTTGTTGACGCCGTGTGGGGAACACCCTCAAGCCCTGAAAAAGCCATACCTGGTGATGAAAACATACAGCTAAGCCTTGTGGTAGCAAACATCGGAAACAAGCCTATCTGCACGTTGGAGGCGCAAATCACTCCAGCATACCCCGGCACAGCCCTGCCCTTCGAAAGCTGGGATGGCTCGGACCGGATTAGGGCCTACATGATGCAGCAGATTCCCCCAGGCAGTATGACAGTTCTTTCCTTCAGGTTAAACGTGTTTAAGGACACGGTGCCGGGCCGCTATCCAGCGTCTGTAAGGTTGTTATACCGCGAATGCACCTCAACACAAGATACGCTGCCGACAGCTCAGACAACAGACTTTTTCACAGTTCAAATATGGGCGCCTCCAGTCACTAATTTCCTAGAGGCCACGTGGTTTGTGGATGGGGCTGAAAGGCCTGTTGGACCGGGTACGGGTGTAGCCGTCCTCAAGGTATCTATCGAAGCGCCAAAAGACACATCGATAAGCAACATAGAGGGGCGTTTAAGCCTCCCTGAGGGTTTCCGCCCGGCGGGTGGACAGCAAAGCCTCTCAGCAGTTTACCAAGGCGTTGTGACGGCTGGGGGTACCTTCTCCCTAAGCTATCCGCTACTTGTATCAGACCAGCTAAAGCCCGGCACATATACTTTTGAATTAACGCTGAGGTTCCGGAACAAGTACGGTACGCACATTACAAACACCATAATATTCCCCGCGGAGGTCTTCGGCAGGGAAGAGCTTGCCATCGAGTCATCTTCGGAGACAGTGATTAAGGGTGGTTTGGGATACCTGCCGGTTAAAGTCCTAAACAAGGGAACTGCATCCGCTTACAACCTTAACCTAGAAGTTAGGGCTGATAAAGCGGGAATACAGCTTCTGGAGACATCATCAGAGCTTGGGGTGCTGTCGCCTGGACAGGAGGTTAACGTTAGGCTGCCTGTCTACGTCGAAAGGCTTGCTGAAACAGGCTTATACACGGTAACGGCTACACTCAGCTACCGTGACGGTCTCGGCAATCTGAGAAGCAAGCAGTTTAAGATATCGTTGAATGTAGCGGATGAGTTTAGGCCGGGGTTGGCTGTTGAGGCGGGTATGAAATATGTAGCGGCCTCGGCTGAAACACCTCTGGAGTTAAGCTTCACAAACAGGAACCCCTACCCAATATCTGACGTGAAAATAACAATCTCAACAACATCGTCCCAGGTCTCAATTCTTGAGGGCCCGACATCAATAAACCTTAAAACTCTAGGCCCCGGAGAAAGTCACAAAATAAGGCTGACAATACTGAGTGCTCCCGCGGCGGCGGACAGCATTTCTCTGATCAAAGCATCCGTCGAGTACAGAGACAAGACCTCGGCATTAGTTGTGGAAAACTTTGATGTACCGGTAGCCGTCAGAGCAGACCTCAACCTACAGTTTAAGGGGCTTAGGCTTTCGCCTGCGAAGGTCCGGCCTGGGGAGGTTGTTGACTTGGCCGGAGATGTGGTCAACTTAGGGACAGGGGTAGCGCGGTCTGTTTCCGTTGAGGTTGTCGGCGACCCACCCTTCCAACCCTTCGGCGACACCCTATCGTTTGTAGGCCTGGTTAACCCTTCACAGGTCTCTGCGTTCACGATCAACTTCCGTGTGGCGGAGGATGCAAGACCGGGCAGGTATAACGTCAAGGTGAAGGCAACTTACAGAAACGGCTTTGGCGAGTCCTTCGTAAAGGAGGAGGTGTTAAGCTATGAGGTTCTGCCGGCACAGGCAGTTGCAACAAATACGGTTAGGACAACCGCGGCGGCTCAGGGCTCCGTGCTTCAGACATTTGCACCATACCTTTTGGTAGCAGCTCTAGCCGTAATAGCTGTTGCGACGGTTAGGAGGAGGAAAAAGGGTCGTTGAGATTACTCGACTACTTTTCCTATGCATGGTCAGCTCTAAAGGACAGGCGGCTACGGACAATTCTCACAATCCTCGGGATTGTAGTCGGCCCCGCACTAGTCACAGCCCTCAACGCAACAACAGCAGGCCTCACCCAGTCGATCCTCTCAAACCTACAGGTTTTCGGCGCAGACCTGGTTTTAGTCCAGCGTGTCGGCGACTTTAACTTCGATGACTCGGTTGTCAAGCAGATAAGCACTGTCGAGGGCGTCAAGGACGTATATCCCTACTACCTTATCGCATCAGGCGAGATTAAGACACGTGGAAAATCCTTCCCAATGGACCCCACGCGGAGCTACACCCTGCTCGCCATAAACATAGAGGACTTGGAAAAACTCTTCCCAAACATCAGAGTTAAATCGGGACAAATTATCAAAGGGTCGTCGTACGCTGTTGTGGGCTACAGTGGTTGGAACCCACGCGACCCTGACATCCCCCCGCTGGAAGTGGGCTCACTCTTCACAGCCGTGGTAAACAGCGGCTCATCAGCATCCACTCGCTCTTTTCAGGTCTCAGCAACACTCGACAGGTACGGCCAAGCACTTTTCCTAAACCCCGACAACCAGATATTTATCTCACTTGAGGCAGGGAGGCTGCTAACAGGACGAAAAAGCTACAGCGGAGTATTCCTTAGGCTCGCAGAACCTGGCTACAGCGACAGAGTTGTCACAACAATAGAGAACATGTATGGAGGCGACGTAAGGGTTTTCTCGATAACAGCCATCGCAGCCACCGTGCAGCAGATAATAGGTACCTTGAATGTCTTCCTCGTCTCAGTCGCCTCGATGAGTCTACTCGTAGCGTTCCTAGGGATTATGACGACCATGTTCACCTCTGTAACGGAGCGTGTGCGTGAAATCGGGCTGGTCAAAGCCCTCGGCTTTAAGACAAGAGACGTCCTTATCTCCTTCCTCATGGAGGCAGTGATAATAGGGCTGATAGGAGGGTTTGCAGGCGCCGCGGTGGGAACTGCTGCTGCATATCTAATAGTCGGTCTGTTTTCAGGACCCCCGCCAGAGGCTAGACCAGGCTCCTTCGTAATGGGCGGCGGAGGAGGATTCTCATCGATAACACCCGTAATAACGCCGGAGCTTCTATTGTCAAGCATCTCTTTAGCTGTCGCAGTGGGCTCCCTAGCAGGTCTAATACCTGCATACCGCGCTTCCAAACTGGAGCCTATTGTAGCTCTCCGGCGGGAGTAGGGGTTTTTATTAAGCTGGGGAAGGCGTTATAGTGATGCTTAACATCAAAAAGGTGCGTGCAGATCCGGAGTACTTTAGGAGGGGGCTGACTAGGCGAGGTCTTCCGCCTGACTTGGTTGATAAGATTCTCGAACTCGACGCACGCAAAAGGTCCTTACTAAAAGACATACAGATGCTTAGGCATCAGAGAAACCTAGCCGCTGAACAGGTTGCGGCCGCAAAAAAGAGAGGCGAGAAGGCAGAACAACTGCTTCAGAAAATGGTGGAGGTTGGACACGAGCTCGAAAAACTAGAAGCTGAGCTTGAGGCTGTAGACCGCCAGCTTAACACTCTACTACGCAACACGCCGAACGTTCCACACGAGTCTGTCCCCGACGGAAAGGGTGAGGAAGACAACCAGGTTGTCCGTGTCTGGGGCGAGGCAAGACGTGAGGATTGGATGAAAGACCATGTGGATATCCTTAACGGCTTGGGCTTAGCCGACCTTGAGGCCGCAGCGAAAGTAGCCGGGGCACGTTTCTACTACCTATTTGGTGACCTAGTATTGCTAAACCTCGCTCTAGCAAGGTACGCCCTCGACCACCTTAGAGCCAAAGGGTTCAAGCTGGTCCAGCCCCCATACATGCTGACCCGTAAAATAATGGAGGGTGTCATAGCGTTCCAGGACTTTGAGGACATGATATACAAGGTCGAGGGCGAAGACCTCTACCTCATAGGGACAGCTGAGCACGCTATAGCAGGGCTACATGCGGGGGAGATTCTCGACGGGAGGCTTCTACCGCTAAGATACGCTGGAATAAGCCCATGCTTCAGGAAGGAGGCGGGGGCCCATGGGAAAGACACTAAAGGCATTTTCCGAGTCCACCAGTTTGAGAAGGTTGAGCAGTTCAGCTTCACAAAGCCTAGCCAGTCATGGGAAGAACATGAATTCCTACTCTCTAACGCTGAGGAGCTCTACAGGGGCCTAGGCCTACCCTATCGGGTTGTCAACATATGCATCGGCGAGCTGGGGCCTATAGCGGCTAAGAAATACGACTTGGAGGTTTGGATGCCAGCCCAGAATAAGTACAGAGAACTTGTATCATGTAGTAACTGCACCGACTACCAGGCTACGAGACTTGAAATAAGGTACCGTGAAGCACCCCATGTGGAAACGACCGACTACGTCCACACACTCAACAGCACGGCAATCGCTACCGAGAGAACCATTGTTGCAATAATCGAGAACTACCAGAGGAGGGATGGCTCTGTCGAAATACCTGAGAGGCTCCAGCCCTACCTTAACGGTTTGAATCTTCTTAAACCAGCTGGTCTATAGCTCTGTGGAAGTATTCAGCAAGCTCCGAAGGGTTCTCAAGCAACGGTGGGTCAACATTTCTCATTAAATGGCTTGTCGAAGCCATGGCCAGCAGAGGGTCAGCCCCAGCCCCGAGGAACCATGCGACAGCCGCTGAGACATATCCAAAGTAAGGTGGTTTGACAGATCTCCCGAGCCAGTTAAGATATGTTCTCAAACCGTTTGAGATGGTGTCAGTTTCACCTACAATGTAGACGGGTGCCGCCAGCTTTCTGCACAGCTCCTCGACATCCTTGACTAGGGTTTGATACTCTTGGGAAAGCTTACCTGTTAAAGGCTTATCACTCCACAGAACATAGACAGGGTTTACCCCTGATGTGGCTAGATTGTTGACGACAACCGGCTGACTCCTTGGAAGGAAGGGCCTGATGCTGGCGGGGCTTACGTCGTTTGAAAGCAAGACGGCTCTCGATGCGGCGACAGCGTAGCGGAGCTCCGGGTTCTCCACCAAACCGTTCAAGTCGCAGAAGGTTGTCACACCCTTCAGTGAGTTTAGAAAAGTCCTAACCCTTTGGTCAGGGCCTCCAGCCCCGAAGACATATGCGAGTCTCCCACTGTAAATTCTCTCGCGTCCAAGCTTTCTAACCATCAGCATAAGCTGGCCCGGGCCCGCCACAACCTCAGCCTCAGACGGCATACCTATCTCCTCCACAACAGTCTTACCTTCAAGCTTACCGTGTACCGGCTTCGGCTTGTGGAGTGCTATTGTTAGGTCTGCGTTAAAGAAGAACCCTCCCTCACCTGTGTCAGGTTCTAAACCGGTCGGAATATCAATCGACAGCCTGAATGCTTTGGAGTTGTTGGCGAGCTCTACGGCGGTCTTATAGACGCCTGAAAGCCCTGCCTTAGCCCCAGTACCTAAAATAGCGTCAACAATTAACTCAGCTTCGTCAAATAAGCTGCCGTGTTTAAGCAGTTCCTCAGAAGTCTCGGCGACTTCGACAGCGACTGTCAGCCTCATGTTTCTAACCGACATATAGTTTGCACGGGCCTCGGCGGTTCTTATCCTGTCAGGCGATGCAAGAAGCAGGACGGTTACCCTCCCCCCCTTTACCGCGATGTGGCGTGCCGCAGCCATGCCGTCCCCCCCGTTGTTACCAGGCCCAGCCAAAACAAGCACCCTACGACCAGCTAACCCGCCCAAAACCCTCTCCACGTGAGACGCCACAACCCTTCCAGCGTTTTCCATCAAGACGAGACGGGAGACACCCATAAACTCAGAGTTGGCGTCGGCAACAGCCATCTCCTCAGAAGTAATGGTGTGCAAGCCCCGTTAAATAGCGGACCAGCTACTTTATATAAACGTTAGGAGAAGGGACAGCGCTAAACATGTCCGGGGAAGGACGCAGCACATATGTCGAATAGGGATTTTAACACCTTTAAGACACATAACACCATGGAGAGCGGTATTCCAAAATTTTCACCCTACATCAACGGTGCGATGGTGGAGCCGTCCTCAGGCAAGTTCTTTCAGAGATTCGACCCTGGAGACAAAGGGAATCTGATAGGTTTGGTGGGCGATGGGTCGAGGGATGTCGGAGCGGCGGTGGATGCGGCCCGGGAAGCCTTTGACGGAGATAGGTCTGGCTGGGTCTCGGACTACAGGCTGAGAGCGAGGGTTTTGCTTAGAGCTGCAGAGATTGTGAGGGAGCGTGCTTGGGAGCTGGCTAGGCTTGAAAGCCTATTCACCGGAAAAACAATTAGGACAAGCAGGCTGGGGGACATCCCTAGAACAGCGGAGATGCTTGAGTTCTACGCGGGAGCAGCCGATAAACTTCTGGGTTACAGCCAGCAACTGAGGAATGGGGATGTTACGATACTACTCAGGCAGCCTGTTGGCGTGGTCGCCGCTATAACACCCTGGAATTTCCCTCTACTAATTCTCGCCCGGCAGACAGCCCCAGCCCTAGCCGCCGGCTGCACGGTTGTGGCGAAGCCGGCTACCCTAACACCGGCAACAGCGCTTGAGCTGGCCAAAATACTGGAGAAGGCGGGGGCTCCTCCAGGAGTCTTCAACGTGGTAACAGGGCCCGGAGAGATTATTGGGGCTGAGCTGCTGAAAAGCCCCAAAGTGGACGTTGTTAATTTTACGGGGGAGACCACGACAGGTAAGATGATTATGCAGAACGCGGCTCCTTCGTTAAAGAGGGTTGTTCTGGAGCTTGGTGGGAAGAACCCGAACATCGTTTTTGAGGACGCTGACCTTGAGCAGGTGGCTAACGCTGTTACCTATGGAGCATTCGCAAACAACGGGGAATCATGTGCTGCTGGCTCACGTCTCCTCGTACATAGAAACGTGAGAAAGAAGCTGGTTGAAATGGTGTCGAAGAGGATTCGTGGGCTGAGAGTTGGTTACCAGCTAGAGGAGACAAGCGACTTAGGGCCCTTGGTTAGCCAGCAGCAGATGGAGAAGGTGCTTGAGTACGTGGCTGCCGCCTTTTCGGAGGGGCTGAATGTTGTTACTGGTGGGAGAAGGTTATCGGGAGGGGTGTTTGATAGAGGTTTCTACGTCGAGCCAACCCTAGTTGACGAAACACCTCCAACCAGCAAGCTCTTCAGGGAGGAGATATTCGGCCCGGTTTTGACTGTGACAGAGTTCGAGGATGAGGACGAGGCTGTAGCTCTAGCTAACGCAACAGTATATGGTTTGGCAGCGGGTGTTTGGAGCAACGACTCTCGTAAAGCTATGAGGGTTGCCGAAAGAGTCAAGGCTGGAACAGTCTGGGTCAACACGTACTACACTCTGCCCGTTGAGCAGCCTTGGGGAGGTTTCAAAGAATCCGGAATAGGTAGAAACAACACCGTACTCGCCCTCGAACACTACCTCGAATGGAAAGGCGTTTACATCGACACCCAAAAAGGGCCGATGAGACCATACTACGGGATAGTACTCGGGCAG
>Ga0079992_141529_pt1 | contig 61596 bp, 60 predicted proteins | sample FaiFalFF_MnMetaG_3_FD_69197 | JGI IMG/M metagenome (GOLD analysis project Ga0079992, IMG submission 69197) | Freshwater microbial communities from Yellowstone National Park, Wyoming, USA - Fairy Falls B (FF_Mn_B) MetaG (SPADES assembly) (version 2) | ecosystem: Environmental > Aquatic >...
GCGTGGCCCAGGTGGGGCTCGGCGTTGACGTAGTAGATGGGGGTGGTCACGTAAAAGACCTTTTCCATGCGCCCTCCTCAAAAAAAACCGGGGCACGCGCCCCGGGCGGGGAGGCTCCCCCGCCCTAGCCCGGGGGCATACCCTTCATGAGAGGCATTGTACACGAAGAAGCTCCTACACCCCTGGGGTCACGCGACACGCAAGCCTTCCTCCTCAACGAGACGCCTCAAGGGGGGCTTGAGAGCCTGAAGGCGCACCAGGTCCACGGGTCTACCAAGGACCTCCTCCAGGTAAAGCTTCAGCGCCATGAAACGGTCAAAGGTGATGGGACCCTCGAGGTCCACCGCCAGATCCACATCGCTTTCCTCCCTAGCCTCCCCCCGAGCCACGGAACCAAAGAGGAGCAAAGACCGCACGCCTAGGGCCGACAGCGCAGGCCATGCTTCCCGAAGCCGAAGAAGAACCTCCTCCCGCTTCACGGCAAGAGCTCCTCCACCCCCATGGGCCCCCCGATCAGGGCCCGGGTGGCCAGGCCCACAAAGATCCCCGTTTCCACCACGCCGGGAATCTCCAGGAGGGCTTTGTGCAGGCCCAAGGGGTCCCCGATGGGGCCGAAGCGGCAGTCGGCGATGAGGTGGCCGTTGTCGGTGAAGTAAAACTCGTCCCCGTCCATGCGCAAGGCGGGCTCGCCCCCCAGGTGGGCGATGGCCCTAAGGGTGGCCTGGTGGCCGAAGGGGACGATCTCCACCGGCACCACGCCCCGGCCCAGGACGGGAACCTTCTTGGTGTGGTCGGCCACCACGATGAACTCCCTGGCCGTGGCCTCCACGATCTTCTCCCGGAGGAGGGCCCCGCCCAGGCCCTTGATGAGGGAGAGGTCGGGGGCGATCTCGTCGGCCCCGTCAATGGCCAGGTCCACCCCTTCCGGCGGCAGGTCTACGAGGGGAATCCCCTCCTTCAGGGCCAGGTCCCGGGTGGCCTCGGAGGTGGGGACCCCCCGCACCGCCTTGAGCTCCCCCTCCCGGAGGCGGCGGGCCAGCTCCAGGACGGCGTAGCGGGCGGTGGAGCCGGTGCCCAGGCCCACCACCATGCCGTCTTGCACGTAGGCCACGGCGGCGTGGGCGGCCTCCTTCTTGTAGGCCTCGAGGGGCCTCTCCACTACTCCCCCCTTGCCTGGCGCAGGGCCTCCGCCACCTCCTCGGCGTGGCCCTCCGGGGACACCTTGCGCCACACCTTGGCGATTCTGCCCTCAGGGTCTATGAGAAAGGTCTGCCGCAACACCCCCTCGTACTCCTTCCCGTAAAGGTTCTTCTTCCCCCAGGCCCCGTAGGCCAGGATGGCCTGGCGCTCGGGGTCGGCGAGGAGGGGAAAGTTGAGGCCGTACTTCTCGGCGAAGCGCTTGTGGCTCGCCACGTCGTCGGCGGAAACCCCAAGGACCACGGCCCCCAGAGCCTGCAGGTCCCCCATGCGGTCCCGGAAGCCGCAGGCCTCCTTGGTGCAACCGGGGGTGTCGTCCTTGGGGTAGAAGTAGAGGACCACCCACCGCCCCCGGTAGTCCGAAAGGCGGTGGACCCTGCCCTCCTGGTCGGGAAGGGCGAAGTCTGGGGCTAAGGTGCCTTCCATGCCGGGCATTATAGCTTGTAGCCGAAGCGGCGGAGGAGGTCCTTACGCCAGGCCACCTCGGCCTCGTCCTCCACGCCCAGGGGCTTGAAGCCGTCCATCACGCCCAGGATGGCCCTCTGCTCCCCCTCCTCGGCCACCACCACCTGAAGGGGGTTGGCGGTGGCGGCGAAGATCCGGACCACCTCGGGGCAGGCCTTCACCGCGTGGAGGACGTTGATGGGGTAAAACCCCTCGCCCAATACGATGAGGAAGGCGTGGCCCGCGGCGATGTTGAGGAGGTTCCTGACGGCGAGGTCCGTAAGGGCCTCGTCCGTCCCCGAGCGGCGGATGAGGCGCTTCCCGCTGGCCTCCGAGAAGGCGAGGCCGAACCTGATGCCGGGCACGGCGGTCACCAAGGCCTCGTGCAGGTCCTCCACCGTCTTGATAAAGTGGGCCTGGCCCAGGATCACGTTCAGGTTCTCCGGCTTCTCCACGGGGATCAGCTTGAGCTCCATGCCCCGATTTTACCGGAGGCCACCCTGGCCCCGGCAAAGGGGGTGTAGCATGAAGGGCATGGACGTCCTGGAGAAGGCCGTGGCCGGGGAGAGGCTTTCGCAGGAGGAGGTGCTAAGCCTCTTTGACCTCCCCCTCCCCGAGCTCGCCGCCGCCGCCCACGAGGTGCGCCTCAGGAAGACCGACCCCGAGGTGGTCACCTTCCTCATAGACCGCAACATCAACTACACCAACGTCTGCACCGTGGCCTGCGCCTTCTGCGCCTTCTACCGCACCAAGAGGCAGAAGGACGCCTACACCCTGAGCTACGAGGCCATCGCGGAGAAGATTGAGGAGCTCTACCGGGTGGGGGGAAGGCGCATCCTCCTCCAGGGCGGGGTGAACCCCGAGCTTCCCCTGGAGTGGTACCTGGACCTCCTCCGCTACCTCAAGGGCCGCTTCCCCGACCTGCGCATAGACGCCTTCAGCCCCGAGGAGATCCTGGGCCTGGAGAGGCTCACCGGCCTCCGGGCCGAGGCCATCCTGGAGAGGATGAAGGAGGCGGGCCTGGACGGGATGCCGGGAGCGGGGGCGGAGATCCTGGTGGACGAGGTGCGGCTCAAGGCCGCCCCCGCCCGCATAAGGGTGGCGGACTGGTACCGCATCGTGGACGCCGCCCAGGCCCTGGGCCTCTACACCCTGGCCAGCATGGTCATCGGCTTCGGGGAGGGGAAGGAGGAGCGCGCCGCCCACCTCCTGGGCCTAAGGGCCCAGCAGGACCGGGCCCTGGAGCGCCACAAGAACGGCTTCGCCGCCTTCGCCCTCTGGACGCTCCAGGTGGAGCACACCCGCCTCAAGGGCAAGGCCCCGGGGGCCACGGCCCACGAGTACCTGAAGACCCTGGCCGTGGCCCGGCTCACCCTGGACAACTTCGCCCACTTCCAGGCCTCCTGGCCCACCCTGGGCTTCAAGGTGGCCCAGGCCGCCCTCTACTACGGGGCCGATGACTTCGGGAGCACCATGCTGGAGGAGAACGTGGTCTCGGCGGCGGGAGGGCACGGGCGCACCCACGCCACGGTGCGGGAGATCGTGCGCCACATCGTGGACGCCGGGTTCCGGCCGGCAGAAAGGGACCCCCTTTACCGCATCCTCCGCTACCCGGACCCCGAGGCCATCCTGAAGGAGCCCGTGGCGCTCCCCATGGCCTAAGTGCCCGCACTTTGGTTTCGCGACGTGGGATGCCATGGGAGGACTTTTTTGGGGCCCCCACCGCGGCGAAAGCCGCGGTGGGGTACTTAGGAGGGGACGGGCCGCCTGAGGCCTTCCCTGATCTCCTCCAGGAGGGGCCTTAAGGGGCGGCCCGCCTCGAGGGCCTGGATGAGGGCGCTCCCCACCACCACCCCGTCGGCCACCGCCGCCTGGGCCGCCGTCTTCCGTCCCGAAACCCCAAAGCCCAGGGCCACCGGCAGGTCGGTGGCCGCCTTGATGCGGGCCACCAGGTCCCTGACCTCCTCGGGAAGCCTCTCCCGCGCCCCCGTGACCCCGGTCACGGAGACGGCGTAGACGAAGCCGGTGGCGTACTGGGTCACGGTGCGGATCCTGGCCTCCGTGGAGGTGGGGGCCAGGAGGAAGACCGTCTCCAGGCCGATCTCCTGGGCCAGGCGCACCAGAGCCGGGTCCTCGTCGGGGGGGAGGTCGGGGAGGATCAGGCCCGTGGCCCCGGCCTGCCGGAAGAGGCTAAAGAAGCGCTCCGGCCCCCAGGCCAGGACGGGGTTCAGGTAGGTCATGAGGAAGATGGGCTTCTCCGTGAGGCCCCGCACCTCCTTGACCAGCTCCAAAACCCCCTGGACGCTCATCCCCTTCCTGAGGGCGGCCTCGCTGGCCCGCTGGATCACCGGCCCGTCCCCCAGGGGGTCCGAGTAGGGGAGGCCGATCTCCAGGAGGTCGGCGTAGGGCAGGACCTCCCTCACCGCCTCCAAAAAGCCCTCCCGGCTGGGGAAGCCGGCGGTGAGGTAGGGGATGAGGGCGGCCCGGCCTTCCGCCTGGGCCCTGGCGAAGGCTTCCTTGGTGGTCACAGCTCCCCTCCCAGAAGGCGCATGACCTCGGTCACGTCCTTGTCCCCCCGGCCCGAGAGGTTGATGACCACGATCTCGTCCTTCCCCATCTCCGGCACCACCTTGGCGGCGTGGGCGACGGCGTGGGCCGACTCCAGGGCGGGGATGATGCCCTCGAGGCGGGCCAGGAGCTTGAAGCCCTCCAGGGCCTCCTCGTCGGTGACGGCGGCGTACTCGGCCAGGCCGGTGTCGGCGTAGTAGCTGTGCTCCGGCCCCACCCCGGGGTAGTCCAGGCCGGCGGAGACCGAGTGGGCCGGGGTGATCTGGCCGTCGTGGTCGTAGAGGAGGTACATGTAGCTCCCGTGCAAGACCCCCCGCTTCCCCGCCCCGATGCTGGCGGCGTGGCGGCCGGTGCTGAGCCCCTCCCCCGCCGCCTCCACCCCGATGAGCCTGGGCCTTTCTCCCTCGGGGAGGTAGGCGAAGGGGGCGAAGAGGCCGATGGCGTTGGAGCCCCCGCCCACGGCGGCGATGAGGGCGTCGGGGTAGCGGCCGAAGCGCTCCAGGCTCTGCCGCTTCACCTCCTCCCCGATCACGCTCTGGAAGTCCCGCACCATCATGGGGTAGGGGTGGGGGCCCACCACCGAGCCCAGGATGTAAAAGGTGGTGCGCACGTGGGTGATCCAGTCCCGGATGGCCTCGTTGGTGGCGTCTTTAAGGGTGCGGCTCCCCGAGGCCACCGGGCGCACCTCGGCCCCCAGAAGCTTCATGCGGAAGACGTTCAGGGCCTGCCGCCTGACGTCCTCCTCGCCCATGTAGACCACGCACTCCAGGCCAAAGAGGGCGGCCACGGTGGCCACGCTGACCCCGTGCTGGCCCGCCCCCGTCTCGGCCACCACCCGCCTCTTGCCCATGCGGCGGGCCAGGAGGGCCTGGCCCAGGGTGTTGTTGATCTTGTGGGCCCCGGTGTGGAGGAGGTCTTCCCGCTTCAGGTAGACCTGGGCCCCGCCCCAGTGCTCGCTGAGCCTCCGGGCGTGGAAGAGGGGGGTGGGGCGGCCCGCGAACTCCCTCAGGTAGTACTCCAGCTCGGCCAAGAAGGCGGGGTCCCGCTTGGCCTCCCGGTAGGCGGCCTCCACCTCCTCGAGGGCCGGGATCAGGGTCTCCGGCACGTACCGCCCCCCGTAGGGTCCAAAGCGGCCCCTCGCGTCCGGTAAGGGAAAATCCGGCAAGGTCAGCATGCTCCTCTCCAAAAAAGGCGCCAAGCGTCCTCAGCCTCTCCATCCTAAGCCCCGGGCCGAAAAAGGCCAAGCCTAGGCTCGGTAGCGGCCGTGGCGCCTTTTAAAGGCGAAGGGCGTCCTCTTCCGCATGCCCTAAGGGTAGCGGGGGCGAGGGCGTTAGGCAAGTAGACTGTGAGGCATGGACTTCATTCCCGTACTGGACAAGGGCTTCGTGCGTCTGGTGGAGGTCATGGGAGGCGACCATTCCATCGTCCAGGCGGCCCGGGTCTCCTACGGCCCGGGCACCAAGACCGTGCGGGAGGACCGGGCCCTCATCGACTACCTCATGCGCCACCGCCACACCAGCCCCTTTGAGATGGTGGAGTTCAAGTTCCACGTGAAGGCCCCCCTCTTCGTGGTGCGCCAGTGGTTCCGCCACCGCACGGCCAGCGTCAACGAGATCTCCGGCCGCTACTCCGTCCTCAAGGAGGAGTTCTACGAGCCCGAGCTCTGGCGCCAGCAGGCCGGGAAGAACAAGCAGGGCTCGGAAGGGGCCTTCCCCGACGAGGAGGCGGATGGGCTCCTCCGCCAGGTGGAGGAGGTGGCCTACGCCGCCTACCAGGCCCTTCTGCAAAAGGGGGTGGCCCGGGAGATGGCCCGCATGGTCCTTCCCCTGAACCTCTACACCGAGTTCTACTGGAAGCAGGACCTCCACAACCTCTTCCACTTCCTCACCCTCCGCCTGGCCCCCGAGGCCCAGTGGGAGATCCGGCAGTACGCCAGGGCCATCGCCGAGATCGTGAAGGCCCACGTGCCCATGGCCTGGGAGAGCTACGAGGAGCACGTCCTAGGGGGGCAAAGCCTCTCCCGCACCGAGCTCATGGCCTTAAGGGGCCTCCTCACCCCGGAGGTGTACGAGAAGGCCCTGAGGGAGCTTGGGCTTCCCGAGTCCCGGGTCCGGGAGGCCTTGGAGAAGCTCTTCGGCGGACCGCCTAGGCCGTGAGGGCCCTTGGGTCCTTGCCCGTCCTCTCCTCAATGAGGCGGTAGAGCTCCTCCTCGCTCAGGGTGGGGACCCCCAAGGCGCGGGCCTTTTCCAGCTTGCTCCCCGGGTTCTCCCCCACCACCAGGAAGCCCGTCTTGCGGCTCACCGAGTCCGTCACCTTGGCCCCAAGCCGCCTAAGGAGGGCCTTCACCTCCTCCCGGGGCCGGGAAAGCTCCCCGGTGATGACGAAGGTGAGCCCCTTCAAGGCCTCGCCCTCCCGCTCCTTGGCCTCCATCTCCACCCCGGCCTCCTTCAGGCGGCGCACCAGGTCCCGGAACTCCGGGTCCTTTAGGGTATTCAGGATGGCCCGGGCGGTGAGCTCGCCCACCCCCTCCACCTCCAGGAGGTCCTCGAGGCCCGCCTCCAGAAGGCGGTCCATGTGGCCGAAGCGGAGGGCCAGGCTCCGGGCCAGCACCTCCCCCACCCCGGGAAGGCCCAGGGCGTAGAGGAGGCGCTCCAGGCCGCGGCCCTTGCTCTCCTCTATCTGGCGGAGGAGGTTCTCGGCGCTCTTCTCCCCCATGCGCTCCAGGTCCAAGAGGTCCTCCTTCCTCAGCCGGTAGAGGTCGGCCACGTCCCGGACCAGGCCCTTTTCCAGAAGCTTTTCTATGAGCTTCTCCCCCAGGCCCTGGATGTCCATGGCCTTGCGGGAGGCGTAGTGGCGGATGGCCTCAAAGCGCTTGGCGGGGCAGAGGGGGTTGGGGCAGCGGTGGACCTTCCCCTCCTTGATGAGGGCGTGGCCGCACTCGGGGCAGTTCTCGGGCCAGAGGATGGGCTTCTCCTCCCCGGTGCGGCGCTCTTTCAGGACCCTCGGCACCTCGGGAATCACCCCGCCCGCCTTGTGGACCAGCACCCAGTCGCCGATGCGCACGTCCAGCTCCTCAATGAAGCTCTCGTTGTGGAGGGTGACCCGGCTCACCTCGCTGCCCTCTATGAAGACGGGCTCCAGAACGCCCACGGGGGTGATGCGCCCGGTCCGCCCCACCTGGAAGGCCACGGAGAGGAGGCGGGTCTCCTTCTCCTCGGCCGGGAACTTGTAGGCGAGGGCGAAGCGGGGGGCGCGGGCGGTGTAGCCCAGCTCCCGCCAGAGGGCGAGGTCGTCCAGCTTGACCACCACCCCGTCGGCCTCAAAGGGAAGCTTCCGCCTCTCCTTGAGCCAGGCCTGGTAGACCTCCTCCACCCCCTCCGCCCCCAGGGCCCGGGTGAAGCCGTGCTCCACGGGAAAGCCCCGCTCCTTTAGCCATAGGAGAAGGTCGTGCTGGCTTTTCAACCCGGTTTCCTCCAGGCCCAGCCCCAGGGCGTAAAAGGTGGCCCTCAGGCCCCGCCTGGCCGTGACCCTGGGGTCCTTCTGCCGCAAGGACCCGGCGGCGGCGTTCCTGGGGTTTTTGAAGATGCGCTCCCCCGCCTCCTCCAGCTCCTGGTTGAGCCTGAGGAAGGCCTCTATGGGCATGTAGACCTCGCCCCGGACCTCGAGGCGGTCCGGAACGCCCGTGAGGCGGCGGGGAATGGTGCGGAGGGTGAGGAGGTTCTGGGTCACCTCCTCCCCGGTCTCCCCGTCGCCCCGGGTGGCCCCAAAGACGAGGATGCCCTCCTCGTAGTAGAGGTTCACGGAAAGACCGTCCACCTTGTGCTCCACGGTGTAGAGGAAGGGCCCCTTCCGCCCCAGGGCCCGCTCTATCCGCTCCTCAAAGGCCCTCACCTCGTCCAAGGAAAAGGCGTTGTCCAGGGAGTACATGCGGGTGGGGTGGCGCACCGGGCGGAAGGTGGACTCCAGAGGCCTCGCCCCCACCTGTTCCGTGGGGGAGTCGGGGCTTTTGAGCTCGGGAAAGCGCTCCTCCAGCTCCTTAAGCTCCCTAAGGAGCCGGTCGTACTCGGCGTCGGAGATCTCGGGGGCGTCCAGGACGTAGTAGAGGTAGTTGTGGTAGCGGATCAGGTCCCTGAGTTCGTTGACGCGCCTGCGGGCCTCCTCCAGGGTCATGCCTTGAGTTTACCCGGCCGGGTATAATAGCCCCCGGCGAAGAGCCATGGGAGGTGAAGATGAATCGGGTTTTGACGCTTATCGCGGTGCTGGCCATGGGCCTGAGCCTGGCCCAGATTCGGGTAGGGATCGCCTTTGACGCCGGCGGCAAGTTTGACCGCTCCTTCAACCAGTCCGCCTGGGAAGGGGCGCAGAAGGCGGCCAAGGAGCTCGGGGTCAGAGTCTTTGACTTTGAGCCCGCCGACCCCTCCCAGGTGGGGCAGGGCATCCGCACCTTCGCCGAGGAGGGGTTTGACCTGGTGATCGGCGTGGGCTTCGCCAACGAGCCCGCCATCACCGCCACCGCCAAGGAGTTCCCCAAGGTGAAGTTCGCCGTCATTGACGCCGTGCCCGGGGAAGGGAAGCTACCCAACGCCGTGGGCCTGGTCTTCCGCGAGCACGAGGGGAGCTTCCTGGTGGGCTACATCGCCGGCAAGATGACCCGCACCGGGGTGGTGGGCTTCATCGGCGGCATGGACATCCCCCTCATCCACAAGTTTGAGGCGGGCTTCCGGGCCGGGGCCGAGTACGCCTTCAGGGAGGACAAGATCCAGGGCAAGGTCCTGGTGGGCTACGTGGGCAACACCCCCGCCGCCTGGAACGACCCCGCCAAGGCCAAGGAGATCGCCGCCAGCCAGGTGCGCCAGGGGGCGGACATCATCTACGCCGCCGCCGGCGGCTCGGGCCTGGGCCTCATTGACTACGTGAAGCAGGCCAAGTGCCTCAAGGAGGGGGGCAACGTCCGGTTCGTCCGCAAGGCCGACCCCTACGCCAAGGTGCCCAAGTACGCCGACTACGAGAAGACCTGCGGCAAGGACGGCACCAAGGCCACGCCCCTCTTCTTCATCGGCGTGGACGCCAACCAGAACTACCTGGGGGACACCGACAACAACCCCGCCACCCTGAACCACGGCCTCACCTCCATGCTGAAGCGGGTGGACGTGGCCACCTACGAGGTCATCAAGAGCGTGGTGCAGAAGGCCTTCAAGGGCGGGGTCAGGGAGTTCAGCCTCGCCAACAACGGGGTGGGCTACGCCCTGGACCAGTACAACAAGGCCCTGATCCCCGCGGGCGTGGTCAGCAAGCTGGAGCTCCTGAAGCAGCAGATCATCAAGGGCCAGATCAAGGTGCCCGAAAGCCGCTAAAGGAACCCCTGGCCGGGGGCCTCTGGCCCCCGGTTTTTGCCTTATACTTCGTCCGTGGCTAAGGCGCTTCTCCTCAAGGACATCACCAAGCGCTTCCCCCTGGTCCTGGCCAACGACCGCATCAGCCTGGACCTGGAGTGGGGGGAGGTGCTGGCCTTGGTGGGGGAAAACGGGGCGGGCAAGTCCACCCTGATGAAGATCGTCTACGGCCTCCAGCCGGCGGACGAGGGGGAGATGTGGGTGGACGGGAAGCCCTACAAACCCAGAAGCCCCCAGGACGCCATCCGGGCGGGGATCGGCATGGTGCACCAGCACTTCATGCTGGTGGAGCCCTTCACGGTGCTGGAGAACCTGGTCCTGGGCCTGGAGCCCGGAAGCCCCCTCTTCCTGAACCTGGAGATGGCCCGGGAAAAGGCCCAGAGGCTCATGGAGGAGCTGGGCTTCCAGGTGCCCCTGGACGAGAAGGTAGAGAACCTCCCCGTGGGCCTGCAGCAGCGGGTGGAGATCCTCAAGGCCCTCTACCGGGAGGCCCGGATCCTGATCCTGGACGAGCCCACCGCCGTCCTCACCCCCCAGGAGGCCGAGGAGCTTTTCCGCTTCCTCAGGACCTACGTGGCCAAGGGGAACGCCGTCATCTTCATCAGCCACAAGCTCAAGGAGGTCCTGGAGGTCTCGGACCGCATCACCGTGGTCCGGGACGGCAGGGTGGTGGGCACGGTGAGGACGGAGGAGACCACTTTGGAGGCCCTGGCCCGGATGATGGTGGGCCGGGAGGTGGTCCTCAGGGTGGAAAAGGGGCCGGCCAGGCCGAAAGAGGTGGTCCTGGAGGTGGAGGGCCTCGAGGCCCCGCCCCGCCTCAAGGGGGTGAGCTTCAGCGTGCGGGCCGGGGAGATCGTGGGCATCGCCGGCGTGGAGGGCAACGGCCAGACGGAGCTGGTGGAAGCCCTCACCGGGCTCCGCCGCTACCGGGGGGTGGCCCGCTACCTGGGCAAGCCCCTTCCCCCCTCGGCCCGGGAGGTGCGGGCGCTTCTGGTGAGCCACATCCCCGAAGACCGCCTGGCCCGGGGCCTGGTCCTGGACTTCTCCGTCAGGGAGAACGCCATCCTGGGGGACCAGCACCGCCCTCCCTTCCGGGGCTTCCTGGGCTTCCTGGACGAAGGCGCCATGGAGGCCCACGCCAGGGCCCTGGTGGAGGAGTTTGACGTCCGCCCCCGCTCCACCGAGCTCTCCGCCAGGCGCTTCTCCGGGGGCAACCAGCAGAAGATCGTGGTGGGGCGCGAGCTCCTCAGAGGCCCCAGGCTCCTCATCGCCGCCCAGCCCACCCGGGGCGTAGACGTGGGGGCCATTGAGTTCATCCACAAGGAGCTGGTGGCGGCCCGGGACCGGGGCCTGGCGGTGCTTCTGGTCTCCGCCGACCTCTCCGAGATCCTGGCCCTCTCCGACCGCATCCTGGTCATGTACGGGGGCCGGATCATGGGGGAGCTCACCCCCCAGGAGGCCACGGAGGAGCGCCTGGGCCTCTTGATGGCAGGCATCTCCGCCTAAGTGCCCGCGCTTTGGTTGCGCAACAAGGGGTGCCAAGTCGGGGCTAAGGGCTTTTCTGGGGCCCCCATGCTGGCGCAAGCCAGCATGGGGTGGTATTAGTCGCGGAACTCCCCCTGGACCCCGAAGAGGACCACCACCTCCCCCGTCCTCAGGCTGTAGCGGACCCTTTCCCCCCGCACGAACCCCTTCTCGTCCCGGCTCTCCACCCCGCCAAAGAGGTAGGCGTACCCCTCCTTCTCGCGAAGGAGGGCCCTTTGGGCCTTGGTGGTGCGCCCGCCCTGGGTGAGCTCCACGCCCCCCAAAAGCCAAAGCCGGTCCTCGTCCAGGAGGTAGCGGAGGCTTCCCGCCTTGCCCACGAGGGGTTTTTCCCCCGCCCGCGCCACCTCCAGGGGGCCTTCCAGAAGGGCCTCCCCGGTCTCATTCCGGTAGAGGAGGCGGCTTCCCTTGACCCGCACCGCCCCCTGGGCCACCAGGACCTCCCCGGGCCTGGGGTCCACCTGAAGCCGCCCCTCCTCCTCCAGGTACCGGGCCTCCCCGCCGGAGAGGAAGAGGTTCTCCTCCCCGCCCCGCTCCACCACGCCCAGGCTCCCCCGGGCCTCCACCTCCTCGCCCAGGCGCACCTCCACGCCCTTGGGGTCGTAGAGGACGAGGCGCAGGTAGCGCTCCCCCTCCTTCCCCGCCCGCCTTAGGCGCATGAGGTAGGGCAGGCCCTCCCGCTCCCAGTCCGGGTTGTAGGCGGCCTCCACCTCCTCCCCCACCTGCAACCCTTCCTCCACGGCGCTTCCCCCATCTCGGAAGAAGGCCCTCTCCCCCACCTGCACCCGGTCTTCCGAAAGGGCAAGGAGCGTTCCCCGGTAGAGGTCCCCGTAGTCGGCGTAGAAGAGGCTTCCCTCCTCCCCGCTCACCCAGGCCACCACCTTCTTTTCCCTGCGGGTTAGCTCCACCTGGGGCCGGAAGACCTCCTGGGCCAAGGCCAGAGCTACGACCAGGGCGAGAAGGAGGATTCGGCCCACTACTTCTCCCCGAGCTTTTTAAAGTCCTCGAGGGGCAGGCGGAAGGGCTTGCCGTAGACCCGAACCTGGTGCCGGTTCACGTTGTGGAGGAGGGTGGAGCCGGAAAGCCTGAAGCCCTCCTTCTTGTTCTCGCTCACCGCCGGCCTGCCCAAGACGATGGCCTCCCCGGTGGTGTCGTCGTAGTACAGGCTATCCCCGGTGGTCAACAGGTCCCCGTCCTGGAGCCGCACCCCCCCGGTGGCGATGAGCCTCTTGGGCCCGGTGAGGCTTCGCACCTCCTTGGCCCGGATCACCAGGTCCCCCTCCCTGCGCTTGCGGGTGAGGACCACCTCCTTGGCATCGGTGAAGACGGCCAGGCCCTTCTCCTCCTCGTAGTAGACGAAGCCCGCCCGGCCCTCCTGGTTGCCGCTCCTTAACAGGGCGTTTTCGCTGGTGGAGGTGTCGGTGTCCACCTGGAAGGTCATCCGGTCCGCCGCCACCTCCACCGGGTCCTCCCCGGGCCTGGGTTCCTGGCGCATCCTGGCGGGGCCTAGAAGCTCCCCTTCCCCCGTCTTCTCCCGGTAGACCAGGGTGGGCCCCCGGGCCTCCACCCGGCCCCTTCGCACCACCACGCCCCCCTCAAAGCGGGCCTCCCTCTCCCCTTCCGCCTCCTGCATGGTCTTGCCCTTGGGCGCGAGGAGGGTGGCCCTGGGGGCCTGGATCTCCAGGTCCTTGACCCGCCCCCTCACCCCCCCCTCAAAGGTCCAGGGGCCAAAGCGCAGGTCCCCGGAAAGCCTTCCCCCCTCCACCTGGATGACCCGGATGCTGGAGGCCGCCAAAGCGGCGCCGAAAAGCAACAGCCAGAAAGCCTTTCTCATGAGCTTCCTCCTTCCACGGTGCAAGGACCAAACGCGCCCCCTGCGGGGAACTCAAACCGGGGGCTCCCCGCCTCTATCCTCTGCAGGGCGAAGTCGGAGCGGAAGTCCAGGGCCTCCCCCCGGAGGTTGGGGGCCTCTATCCGCACCCAGGGGGCGGCGAACCCCTCCTTCTGCCGGATGAGGACCTCCCCCCTCCCGGGGGCGGAAAGCTCCAGGCGGTAGCACCCCTTGAGGATCTCCACCCGGGCGTAGGGGGCGCGGAGGTTGTCGCCCGCCTCCACCACCACCTCGGGGGCGAAGAGGCGGAGGTCCAGCCGCCCCTCCACGTACCGGGCCCCGGAAAGCCCTCCCCGGATGCGGAAAAGCCCCTTTTCCTCCACCATCTCCTGGGCCGTGAAGCGCCACTCCACCCCCTTTTCCTCGGGGAAAAGGGTGAACTCCACGCCCAGCAGGCGCACCTCGGGTCGCGCCTCGGGCGCCTGGGGAGGGCGGGCCAAAAGCGCCAGGACCAGGGCGAGGAGAAGGGCCAGGGGGAGAAGATAGCGCCCCACGCCCCTCACCTTAGTCCAAACTCCTTGAGAAACATGACGCCTAGCCCAACACGTCCCTGGGATTCCCCCGCACCCGCAGGTTGACCCAGGTCTTGCGCAGGCGAAGGAGGGCCTTCAAGGGACGGTAGAGGGGGGAGAGGGGCAGGGCGTAGGCGGGGAACTGGACCCTTTGGCCCCCGAAGCCTTCCTTGAAGCGGTAGATCCCCTCGGCGTGGCTCCCCTCCGGGTTTCTGGGCACCCCCCAGAGGTCGTAGACCCGGTAGCCCCGGGCCAGGCCGTGGCGGATGGCCGCCAGGTGCATCCCCATGGGGGCCTTGGCCTCGAGGTGCTTGCGGGCGCTTCCCCCATAGAGGTAGTCCACCTTGCCGGCGAAGGCCACGAAAAGGCCCGCCGCCAGGGCCTCCCCGTCCTTCCTGGCCAGGGCCAGAAAGGCCTCGCCCAAAGGCTGGTTCATCTCCCTCAGGACGGCCCGGTAGTAGGCCTCGCTGTGCTGGAGGAGCCTGGCCCGGCGGTTGGTCTCCTCAAAGAGGCGGAAAAACTCGGGGAAGGCCTCTTCGCCCTCTATGGAAAGCGCCACCCGCTTCGTGGCCAGGCGGGCGTTCCGGCGGTGCATCTCCTTCATGCCCTTTAGAAGGGCCTCCTCCCCCTGGGTGAGGTCCAGCCAGAGGGAGTAGCCGGGCTGGACCGGCTCCTCGGGCAAGAGGCCCGGGAAAGCGGGTGGGGCCTCCTCGGCGGGAAGGCCCGCCTCCGGCTCCAGGACCAGGTGGGTGCCCCTCACCCCCTGGGCCAGGGCCCGGGCCACCCGGGGAAGGTCCTCCAAGGCGAGGAGGGCGGGCCCCCTGGGGGCGTAGGCCAGGCAGAGACCCCCCGGCAAAGCCTTGAGGAGGACCTGGGCGGCCCCTATGGGCCTTCCCTCCTCCAGGACCAAAAGGCGCTTGGGCTCCCAGCCGGAGAGGCGCTTGACCTCCCCCCAGCCCCAGGACTGCAGGGCGCTGGTGATGGGGAAGCCCGCCACCACCTGGTTCCAGGCCTCGGGTTCGCGGATCTCCAAAAGCTCCGGCACCCCTCAAGCATAGAGAAGGGAGGCCAGCTCTTCCACCAGGCCGTTCCCCTCCAAGGGAAGCCTCTTGGCCTCCAGGTAGGCCTTCAGGGCCCCGGCCAGGCGGGGGTCCTGGACCCGGGCGGCCCGCTCGGCGATGGGCACCAGGGGCCAGCCGTAGGCCAGGTGGCCCAGGAGGTCGTAGAGGTCGTAATCCCCGGGGAGGACCCGCCTCACGAGGGCCTCGGTCCAGCCCTTGGCCATGAGGTTCTGGAGAAGGGCCTTTCGGCTTGCGGTCTTGCGCCAGAGGGCCTGGAAACGGCCCTCCTCGGGCATGGCCTGGCGCAGGCGGGCCCGCACTTCCTCCAAGGAGGCCGCCCGCTCCCCGCCGGGGAGGAGGTAGCCCTCCCGGGCGAGGAGGCCTTCCACCGCCTGCTTCAGCCTGCGGCCCGAGATGGGCTTTTCCAGAAAGAGGTCGGCCCCCAGGGCCTTGCCCGCCCCCTCCAGCTCCCGCCCCCCGTCCGTGAAGAGGATCACGGGCACCCGGGCAAGCCGCCGCACCGCCCGGATGCGGCCCAGGAGGGTGAGGCCGTCCATGTCCGGCATCATGATGTCCAGGATGATGAGGTCCGGGGTCTCCTCTTTGAGGCGGGCCAGGGCCTCCCTGGCGCTTTCCGCCAGAACCACCTCGTGGCCCGAGCCCGAAAGGAGGACCTCGAGGAGGTACCGGATCCCCGGATCGTCGTCCACCACCAAGAGCCTCGCCACCTCCTCCATGGTATGAGGGAAAAGGCCAAGGCGCAAAGAAAAGGCCGTGTACCATGGAGGGTATGAGGATCGCCTTCCAGGGCACCGAGGGCGCCTACAGCGAGGAGGCCCTCCTGAAGACCTTTCCCGGGGCCATGCCCCTGGGCTTTCCCACCTTCCACCAGGTCTTTGAGGCGGTGGAAGGCGGCGAGGCCGACCTGGGCGTGGTGCCCGTGGAGAACACCACCGCCGGCAGCATCAACCAGACCTACGACCTCCTCCTGGAAAGCGACCTCCACGTGGTGGGGGAGATCGTCCACCGGGTGGAGCACTGCCTCCTGGCCCCCAAAGGCACGGAGCTCAAGGACCTGAAGGCGGTGAAGAGCCACCCCCAGGCCCTGGCCCAGTGCGACGGCTTCCTGGCCCGGCTCCGCCTCACGCCCATCCCGGTCTTTGACACCGCCGGGGCGGCCAAAAGCCTGGCCGAGGCCCCCGAGCCCGGGGTGGGGGCCATCGCCTCGAGGCGGGCCGCCGAGCTTTACGGCCTGGAGATCCTGGCGGAAAACATCGAGGACTACCCCCACAACTACACCCGCTTCTTCGTCATCGGCCGGGAAGAGGCCAAGCGGGGGGAAGGCCCCTACAAGACCAGCGTGGTCTTCGCCGTGCGCCACCGCCCCGGGGGGCTTTTAGAGGCCCTTTCCGCCTTCGCCGAGGCCGGGGTGAACCTCACCAAGCTGGAGTCCAGGCCCAGGCGGGACAAGCCCTTCAGCTACCTCTTCTACCTGGACCTGGAGGGCCACGTGGAGGACCCGGGGCCCGCCCAGGCCCTCCTCACCCTCCTCCGCCGGGCCGCCTTCCTGAAGGTGCTGGGCTCCTACCCCGCCTACAAAAACGGGGGCTAGCCGGGGCGCACGTCCACCACCCGCTCCCCGGCGGCCTTCAGCCTCTCCGGCACCCCTTCCACATCCTCGCCCACCACCCGCATGACCAGGCGCTGGTACCCGTCCAGGTGGGCGGCGGTGGCGATGGAGACGATGTTGGCGGGGGGAACCGCCTGGGCCATCTGGGCCAGGGCCCCGGGGATGTCGGGGATGTCCACGGTGATGCGCAGGCCGCCAAGCCGGAGGCCCAGCACCTCAATGAAAGCCCGGAGCACGTCGGTGACGGTGATGATCCCCACCAGCCTGTCCCCTTCCATCACCGGCAGGCCCCCGATTTTCTTCTCCTCCATGATCAAAGCGGCCTTCTCCAGGGGCTCGTCGGCCCCCACGGTGACCACCGGCTTGGCCATCACCTCCTCCACCGTGAGCTTGGAGAGGAGGTAGTTCATCTCCCAGACGGAAAGGGTGGTGGCCTTGGAGGGCATGGCGTCCTTGAGGTCCTTGTCGGTGACCAGGCCCAAGAGCTTCCCGTCCTTGACCACCGGGAGGCGGCGGAACTTCTTCTGCCTCAAAAGGTTTATGGCTTCCAGCACCGGGGTATCCGGGGTGACGGTGAGGGGGTCCTTGGTCATCCAGTCCCTGACCAGCATGGTTCACCTCCAGCCCCGGTTTACCCGGGCTTCCTGTGAAAAACGTCCCGCCCGACTTTCCCGGGCGGGCCTCACCCATGGACCCCTAAGTGCCCGCACCTTGGTTTCGCAACACGGGGTGCCCAAGTCGGGGCTAAGGGCTTTTCTGGGGCCCCCACCGCGGCGGGGTACTTAGCGCAGGTTGGCCCCCAGGACCGTCCGGGTCCGGCCAAAACGCCCGCCGCCGAAGGCGTAGAAGTACTCCCCGTCCAGGAAGATGCCCGTCCTGGAATCCAGGAGGACCTCCACCCCCAAGGAGAGCTGGAGGCCCACCTCGGGGCTGCCCCCGGGGATGAATACCCCCAGGCCGCCGCCAAAGTAGGGCCGGATCCCCTTGAGGCCCCGGTCCACCTGGCCCAGGTCGGGCTTGAAGAGGACCTCCCCCGCCAGGAGGACGCTGGGGCCCGAGGGGAAGAGGTCCCCATAGCCCCGGAAGGCCAGGTTCCGCTCCAGGGGAGCCTCGAGGCCCACCCCCAGGCCCGCCGGGGGCAGGGAGAGGCGGAAGGACACCGCCCGCTGGGCCAGGCCCATGCCGCCTAGGGCCAAAAGGGTGAGAAGAACCAGGGTCTTGCGCATCCCGTCACCTCCTAAGGCATCCTACTCCCTCCCCCCCTCAAAGGGAAGGAAGCCTCTTCTCACCTCCGGCTAACCCTTGGCCCGTAAGCTTGGCCCTATGAAGCGGCTTCCCTTAGCGGCCCTCTTCCTGGCCTTAGGCGCTCTCCTCACCCCCATGCTGGCCCAGAACAAAAACGTGGCCACCCGCGTGGGCTTCGTGGACGCCGACGCCCTGGTCCAGGCCCACCCCGACTACAAGAAGGTGCAGGACGTCCAGGCCCAGGCCCGCAAGGAGCTTTCCCCTCTGGAGGAGAGGCTCAAGCCCCTGGACCAGAAGGTGCGCAGCGGCCAGGCCAGCGCCAAGGAGCGCCAGGACTACGAGGCCCTGGCCAAGACCTACCAGGACACCCTGAAGAAGTGGCAGGACCGGCAGAACACGGTGCTGAAGCCCATCCTGGAGGACGTGGACCGGGCCATCGCCAAGGTGGCCAAGGCCCAGGGCTTCGCCGTGGTCATGAGCCGCCAGGTGGCGGCCCAGTCCGGGCTGGTGGTCTACGCCGACGAGGACACCGACCTCACCCAGGCGGTCATCCGGGAACTCAAGCGCTAGCCCCTTCCTTCCCCCGGGGCATCCCTTTTCCCCGGGGGGCTTTATATAATGCCTCCGATGGCCAAGCGGAAGCCCGCCGTCAAACCCAACCGCGACCTCGAGGCCCACGCCGCCCTCATAGGCGCGGTGGGCTTCTTCCTCCTGGCCCCCCTCTTCCTCCCCACCGCCCTCTTTGGCGCCTTTCTGCGGGAAAACTTCTACGGCTTCCTGGGGCTTCCCGCCTACCTCCTTCCCCCAAGCCTCTTCCTCATAAGCTACGCCCTCCTCCGCCACCGCCCCTTAAAGCCCCTCCTTCGCCACCTCTTCTTGGCCCACCTCCTGGCCCTCACCCTCACCCCCCTCCTCCCCCTGGGAAGCCTGGGCCTGGGGCTCAGGCGGGCCCTCGAGGCCCAGGCGGGGGTCCTGGGCCTCCTCCTCCCCCTCCTCCTCGCCAGCCTGGTCCTGGACCTCTGGCTGAACAAGCGCCCCTTCCACCTCCTCCTCACCCTCTTCCGCCTGGGGGTGGAGGGCGTGCGCCGGGTCCGCTACGCCTTGAAGACCCTCCTCCTCAGGGCCAGGATCCACCGGCTGGCCCGCCTCTACCCCGAGCACACCGCCCTCAAGGCCTTGGCCAAGACCCTCTCCCCCGAGGAGCTCCCTGAGGTGGAAAAGGCCCTCAAGGCCTTCCTGGAAGAGCGGGCCCGGGAGCTGGAAAAGCGCCTGGCCGAGGAAGCGAGGCCCCTGGAGCCCAGGCTCCAGGCCCTCCTCCAGGCCCTAAAGAACCCCATCCCCGGGGAAGGCCCCCTGAGGGACGCCCTAGAGGAAAGGCGGGCCGCCCTTCACCTAGAGGCCCAGGCCCTCATGGCCCGGCTCAAGCGGCTCCAGGACCCTCCCAAGGTGACCCCCAGCCTGCGGGGCCTCCTGAAGGGGCGCCGCCTCTTGGAAGAAAGGCGGGCGCTCTGGGAAGAGGCGGCGGGCCTCCTTCAGGACCTGGAGGCCCGCCAGGGTGAGCTGGCCCGCTTCTTCCCCTACCTGGAGGCTTCGCCCGGGGTAGCCAAGGAAGCCCTGCGGGCCCTCCTCACCGGAAGCGAGCCCCCCACCATCCCCAAGGCGGAAGCCCCCCCTCCGGAGCCCTTTGACCTGGACCTGGTCTTCCCCGAACCCGAGCCTAGGCCCAAGGAGGCCAAGCCCAGGCGCCAGGAGGCCCCCGCCGCCGTGGCCAGCCTGGCCCTGCCCACGCCGGACCTCCTGGACCCCCCCGAGCCCAAGGCCAAGAGCCGGGCCCTGGAAGAGGAGGCGGAGAGGATGCGGCAGGCCATCGCCGAAACCCTGAGGCAGTTCGGGGTCCAGGCGGAGGTGGTGGGGTACGCCCGGGGTCCCTCCGTGACCCGCTACGAGCTCCTCCCCGCCCCCGGGGAGAAGATCAGCCGCATCCAGAGCCTGCAGAACGACCTGGCCCGGGCCCTGGCGGTGGGCGCGGTGCGGATAGAAGCCCCCATCCCCGGCAAGAACACCGTGGGCCTCGAGGTCCCCAACCCCAAAAGGGAGCTGGTCCGCTTTTCCGAGGCCGTCCTCTCCCCCGCCTTCCGGAACGCCAAGGGCCTCCTACCCCTGGTCCTGGGCAAGAGCATTGAGGGGGAGATCTGGGTGCGGGACCTGGCCAAAATGCCCCACCTCCTCATCGCCGGCTCCACGGGAAGCGGCAAGAGCGTGGCCATCAACACCCTGATCGCCAGCCTCCTCTTCAAGCACCTCCCCACCTCCTTGCGCCTCCTCCTCATTGACCCCAAGATGGTGGAGCTCACCCCCTACGAGGGGATCCCCCACCTGGTGCGCCCGGTGGTGACGGCCCCCGAGGAGGCGGCCGGGGTCCTGCAGGGGGCGGTGGCCCACATGGAGAGGCGCTACCGGCTGATGAGCCGGGTGGGGGCCAGAAACCTGGAGCAGTACAACGCCAAGGTGGGCCCCGAGGAGGCCTTGCCCTACCTGGTCATCGTGGTGGACGAGCTGGCGGACCTCATGATGACCGCCCCCAAGGAGGTGGAAAGCGCCATCCTGCGCCTGGCCCAGATGGCCCGGGCCACGGGGATGCACCTCATCCTCGCCACCCAGCGCCCCAGCGTGGACATCCTCACCTCCCTCATCAAGGTCAACGTCCCCGCCCGGCTGGCCTTCGCCGTCTCCAGCGGCTTTGACTCCCGCACCATCCTGGACGCCCAGGGGGCGGAGAAGCTCATCGGCCAGGGGGACGCCCTCTTCCACCAGCCGGGCCTGCCCAAGCCCGTGCGCCTCCAGGTGCCCTACATCTCCGAGGAGGAGGTGGCCCGCCTGGCGGGCTTCCTGCGGGCGCAAAGCTACGAGGACCGCTTCGCCGAGGCCTACGCCGCCGACTTTGAGCCCCCCAAGGCCCCCGAGGGCGCCGTGGGCGAGGTGGACTTCTCCGACCCCCTCCTGAAGAAGGCGGCGGAGATCGTGGTGGAGGAGGGCTACGGCTCCGTGAGCCGCCTCCAGCGGAGGCTCTCCATTGGCCACGCCCGGGCCGGGAAGCTCATGGACGCCCTCGAGGCCATGGGCATCGTGGGCCCGGCCCGCGGGTCCAAGCCCAGGGAGGTCCTCATCACCAAGGAAGAGCTCAAGGACTTCTTCGGCTAGTGTGCTAACATGGGCCCTTGTGGAAACGGTGCCGGGCGGGCGCTGGGTGGCGGAGATCTACGGGTGCGACCTGGACGTGCTGGAAAACCCCAGGATGGTGGAGGCGGCCCTTTTGGATGCGGTGATGCGCCTGGGGGCCCCCAAGGGCTCGGCCCAGTCGGTGGTCTACAAGTTCCACCCGCAGGGGCTCTCGGCGGCGGTGGTGAGCCCCGTGGCCGCGGTGATGATCCACACCTGGCCCGAGGATAACGCCTCCGCCACCTTGGACCTCTACTTCTACCGGGACGGCGTGGACCCCGAGGAGGTGCTGAAGGGCCTCTCCCGGGCCTTCGGGGCCAAGGAGGAGTCCGCCTTCCGCTACTGGCGGGGCACCGAGCACGCCATCAAGCGCCGCGGTTTTGGCGGGAAGGAGGGTTAGCCATGGACTACGGCATGCACTTCTTTGAGCACATCACCCCCTATGAGACCCTGGTGCGCCGCATGGAGCGGGTCATCGCCTCGGGGCGCACCCAGTACCAGGACTACTTCCTCTTTGAGACCAAGGGCTTCGGCAAGGTCCTGGTCCTGGACAAGGACGTGCAGAGCACGGAAAAGGACGAGTACATCTACCACGAGACCCTGGTCCACCCCGCCATGCTGGCCCACCCCGACCCCAGGCGGGTCCTGATCGTGGGGGGCGGGGAGGGGGCCACGCTAAGGGAGGTCCTCAAGCACCCCAGCGTGGAACAGGCGGTCATGGTGGACATTGACGGGGAGCTGGTGGAGGTGGCCAAGGCCCACATGCCCGAGTGGCACCAGGGGGCCTTTGAGGACCCCCGCACGGTCCTGGTCATTGAGGACGCCCGGGCCTACCTGGAGCGCCACGAGGACCCCTACGACGTCATCCTCATTGACCTAACCGACCCCGTGGGAGAGGACAACCCCGCAAGGCTCCTCTACACCGTGGAGTTCTACCGCCTGGTGAAAAGCCGCCTGAACCCCGGGGGGGTCATGGGCATGCAGGCGGGGATGATCCTGCTCACCCACCACCGGGTCCACCCCGTGGTCCACCGCACGGTGCGGGAGGCCTTCCGCTACGTCAGGAGCTACAAAAACCACATCCCGGGCTTCTTCCTCAACTTCGGCTTCCTCCTGGCCTCGGACGCCTTTGACCCGGCGGCCTTCTCCGAGGGGGTCATAGAGGCCCGGATCCGGGAGCGGAACCTGCCTCTGCGCCACCTCACCTCCCGCTACCTCGAGGCCATGTTCGTCCTGCCCAAGGACCTGGAAGAGGCCATCGCCGAGGAGACCCTGGTCTCCACCGACCAAAACCCCTTTTACGTCACCCCCGAGGGCGAGGCCCGGCAGGCCCCCTACCGGGGCTAGGCGTGGTAGAGTGAGCCCATGCCGCGCGCCATAGTGGCCGTAGTGCTGGTGCTGGCCCTTCTGGGGCTGGGCTGGATCTTCTTTGGACCTAAGGGGAAGAACCTGGACCCCGCCCAGGGGGCCCGGTTCGCCCTGGGCCGGGAGGACGCCCCCATCGTGGTGGTGGACTTCTCCAACTACCTCTGCGGCTTCTGCCAGCAGCACGCCCTAAACGTCCTTCCCCGCCTCAAGGCCGAATACATAGACACCGGCAAGGTGCGCTACCTCTTCCGCGACTTCCCCTTCCCCGGCCAAGACCAGGTGATCCGGGCGGGCGAGGCCGCCGCCTGCGCCCACGAGCAGGGCCGCTACTACGAGTACCACGAGGCCCTCTTCCGGGCGGCCCAAGCCTGGGGCAACCTCCGGGGCCAGGCCCTGGACCGCTACCTGGTGGATCTGGCGGGCCAGCTGGGCCTGGACGCGGGGGCCTTCCAGAGCTGCCTGGCCTCGGGAAGGATGCGCCAAGGGGTCCTGGCCGACCAGAAGGCGGCCACGGACCTGGGCCTCACCGGCACCCCCACCTTCTTCATCGCCGGGGAGAAGCGCACGGGCTTCATGCCCTACGAGGAGTGGAAGAGCCTCCTGGACCAGGCCCTGGGGAAAAAGCCCTAGCCCTTTGGGTGTAGGGGCGGGGAAAGCACACCCCCGCCCCTATGGCCTTTCTCTGCTACCCTTGGGGCATGGAAGCCCTCTGGGTGGCCGCCGCCTTCGCCCTCGGCCTCCTGGCCAACCGCCTGGGCCTCCCCCCCCTGGTGGGCTATCTGGGGGCGGGCTTCGGCCTGCACGCCCTGGGCTTCCGGGAGACCGAGTTCTTGGCCCACGCCGCCGAGATGGGGGTTCTCCTCCTCCTCTTCAGCGTGGGCCTGAAGCTCAGGCCCAAGGACCTCCTCGAGGCCCGGGTCCTGGGCGTGGGAGGGCTTTCCCTCCTCCTCTTCAGCCTTCTAGCCCTGCCCCTCGTGGGGCTTTTCCCTCTGGCCCTGGCCCTGGGCTTCTCCAGCACCGTCATGGTCCTCAAGCTCCTGGAGGACAAAAGGGAGCTCACCGCCTACCACGGGCGGCTGGCCATCGGCATCCTCATCCTGCAGGACCTGGTGGCCGTGGGCCTTCTCGCCCTCTACGGGGCCAAGGCGGTGAGCCCCTGGGCCCTCCTCCTCCTCTTCTTTCCCCTCCTGCGCTTCCTTCTGGCCTGGCTCCTGGAAAAAAGCGGCCACGACGAGCTCCTGGTCCTCTTAGGCCTGGGCCTGGCCCTCCTGGGCGGGGAGGGCTTCCGCCAGCTCGGGCTTTCCCCCGAGCTGGGGGCCCTCTTCATGGGGGCCCTCCTCGCGGGCCACGCCAAGGGGGCGGAGATGGCCAAGGCCCTCTGGAGCCTCAAGGAGGCCTTTTTGGTGGCCTTCTTCCTGGAGATCGGCATGAAGCAGGGCCTGGCGGGCGTGGAGGTGGGGCCTCTCCTTGGGCTTCTCCTCCTCTCCCTCCTCAAGGCCCCCCTCTTCTTCCTCCTCTTCCTCCTCCTGGGCCTCAGGGCCCGCACGGGCTTCGTGGCCGGGGTCTATCTGGGCAACTACTCGGAGTTCGCCCTGATCGTGGGCGTGGCCCTGGAGCGGGCGGGGCTTCTGCCCCTGGGCCTGGCCACCCTGGCCCTGACGGTGGCCCTTTCCATGGTGCTCTCGGCCCCCCTGGCCCGCTACAGCCACTCCCTTTACCGCCGTCTGGAGCCCCTCCTCCTCCGCCTGGAGCGCCGAGGCCCCCACCCCGACCAGGAGCCCCAAAGCCTGGACGGGGCCACGGCCCTCATCGTGGGCATGGGCCGCACCGGAGGGGCCGTCTACCGGGTCCTGGAGGCGAGGGGGGAAAGGCCCGTGGGCCTGGACGCCGACCCGGAGAAGGTGGAGCGCCACCGGGCCAAGGGCCGGAGGGTCCTCTACGGCGACGCCGAGGACCCGGAGCTTTGGGAGAGGCTGGACCTCTCGGGGCTCAAGGCGGTGGTCCTGGCCCTGCCCGACCTGGAGGCCAAGCTCCTCGCCGCCCGCTGGATAGAGGAGCGGGGCTTCGGGGGCCTGGTGGCCGCCACCAGCTTCCACCTGGAGGAGGACCCCGCCCTGAAGGCCGCCGGCGTGGACCTCCTCTTCCACCCCCTCCGCGAGGCGGGGGAGCGCCTGGCGGAAAGGGTTCTGGAGGAGCTCGGTATAATGGGGGAGGTGAGCCATGGCCGGTCATAGCAAGTGGGCGCAGATCAAACGCAAAAAGGCCGCCAACGACCTGAAGCGCGGCAAGATCATCTCCAAGCACCTCCGGGCCATCCAGGCGGCCGCCCGGGCGGGGGGAAGCCCCTACCCCCAGGCCAACGTCCAGCTACGCAACGCCATTGAGGCCGCCCGGGCCGACGACGTGCCCATGGAGAACATTGAGCGCCTTCTCGCCAAGCTCCAGGGAGGCGGCGAGGGCGCCGAGCAGTACGAGGAGATCGTCTACGAGGGGTACGCCCCGGGGGGCGTGGCCGTCTTGGTTTACGCCCTCACCGACAACCGCAACCGCACCGCCGGCGAGGTGCGCCACGTCTTCGGCAAGTACGGGGGCTCTTTGGGCACCTCCGGGAGCGTGGCCTGGCAGTTTGAGAAGCGGGGGGTCATCGTCTCGGAGAACACCGAGGCCGCCCAGGAGGCCGCCATTGAGCTGGGGGCCCTGGACCTCGAGGAGGAAGGGGAAAGCCTCACCATCTACACCGAGCCCGGCGAGGTCTTCCGCATCGCCGAGGCCCTGAAGGCCCGGGGCATCCGGGTGGAGGACGCCGAGGTCATCCAGCGTCCCCAGAACGTGGTGGCCCTTCCCCCCGAGGAGGCGGCCAAGGTCCTGCGGCTGGTGGAGGCCCTCGAGGACCTGGACGACGTGCAGAACGTCTACACCAACCTGGACCCCGAAAGCCTCCAGGTGGAGGCCTAATACCCCGTCCTGGCTTGCGCCAGGATGGGGACCCTGGGGGGCTACCCCTTCTTGCGCTTCTTCTCCTCCCGCATAAGCCGGCGGCGCTCCGCCCGGGAAAGGCCCGGCTGGGGCGGAGGCGTGGGCCGCTTCCGCTCGGTGAACCCTTCCGCCTGAGGCCTGGGCTCCGGCACGGGCACGTAAGGGGCCTCCCGCACGGGCCGCACGGGCTCGGCCTCCACCTTGAGGCGGAAGAGGAACTTGGCCACCTCGGTTTTAATGAAGCTCACCATCTCGTTGAAGAGGCGGGTGGCCTCAATCTTGTACTCCTGGAAGGGGTCCTTCTGGCCGTAGCCCCTGAGGAAGATGCCCTGCCGCAGCACGTCCAGGTTGTGGAGGTGCTCCTTCCAGGCCGAGTCCACCACGTTGAGGATCACGAAGCGCTCCACGGCCCGCATCAGCGGAGGGGAGAGCTCCGCCTCCCGGGCCTCGTAGGCCTTGAGGGCCGCCTCCACCAGGCGCTCCACCCCCTCGTCCGGCCTGAGCCCCCTAAGCTCCTCAAAGGGGAAGTCCGCAAGCTGGGGCACCACGTCCAGAAGGGCGGTCTTCAGGCCCTCGAGGTCCCAGTCCTCGGGGTGGACCTGGGGGTTTAAGAAGTTCTCCGCCACGGAGGCCACCGTCTCCTCCACCATCCCCAACGCGGCCTCCTTCACCTCCTCGTCCTTGCCCAGGAGGATCAGGCGGCGCTGGGCGTAGATGACCTCCCGCTGGCGGGCCATCACGTCGTCAAACTGCAAAAGCTGCTTGCGGATGGCGAAGTTGCGGTCCTCCACCCGCTTCTGGGCCCGCTCTATGGAGCGGCTCACCATGGGGTGCTCAATGGGCTCGGAGTCGTCAAAGCCCATGCGGTCCAGCATGGCGATGACCCGGTCCGAGGCGAAGAGGCGCATGAGGTCGTCGTCAAAGGAGACGTAAAAGCGGCTTCCCCCCGGGTCCCCCTGGCGCCCGGCCCGGCCCCTTAGCTGGTTGTCAATGCGCCGGGACTCGTGCCGCTCGGTGCCCAGGATGAAAAGCCCTCCCAGGCTCCGCACCCGCTCCTCGTCGGCCTTGCACTCCTCCCGGATCTGGCGGATCCTCTCTATAAGCTCTTCCCGCACCCCAAGCTCCTGGGCTAGGGCCCGGGCCTCCTCCTCATGCCCCGCCACCATCTTCTTGATGAAGAGCTCCACCTTCCACTCATAGCGGTCAAAGCCCTCCTTCTCCAGGAGGGCGGCGGCCAGGTACTCGGGGTTCCCCCCCAGCTTGATGTCCGTGCCCCGCCCCGCCATGTTGGTGGCGATGGTGACGGTCTTGGAGCGGCCCGCCTGGGCCACGATCTCCGCCTCCTTGGCGTGGTGCTTGGCGTTTAGCACCTGGTGGGGGATGCCCTGGCGCAGGATGGCCAGGGTGTGCACCGCCCGCTTCAGGCCCTCCCAGGCCGTGCGCAGGTTCCCCTTCCTGGGGATGAGCTCCTCAAAGGGGGCCAGGTCCTCGTCCTTGAGGGCCGTGGGCCTCTCCAAGAGCTTCCTCAGGCGGTCCCAGGCCTCCCCCTGCTGCTTGGCGCTGGCCTTTTTTAGGAGCTCCACCCGCATCTCCAGCCGGGGGAAGTAGAGGCGGGGCTCTTTCAGCATCTGGGAGAGCCTCTCCGACTTCTCAATGCTGATGGTGCCCACCAGCACGGGCTGGCCCCGCTCGTACTTCTCGGCGATCTCCTCCACCACGGCATAGAACTTCCCCTTCTCCGTGCGGTAGACCACGTCGGGGAAGTCCTGGCGGATCATGGGGCGGTTGGTGGGCACCACCACCACGTCCATGCCGTAGATCTCCTGGAACTCCTTCTCCTCGGTCTTGGCGGTGCCCGTCATCCCCGCCCGCTTCTCGTAGAGGCGGAAGAAGTTCTGGTAGGTGATGGTGGCCAGGGTCTGGTTCTCCCGCTCAATCTTGACCCCCTCCTTGGCCTCAATGGCCTGGTGGAGGCCCTCCCCATAGCGCCTCCCCGGCATGAGGCGGCCGGTGAACTCGTCCACGATGATGACCTGGCCGTCCTGGACGATGTAGTCCCGGTCCCGGTGGTAGAGCTCCTTGGCCCGGATGGCCTGGATCAGCATGTGGGCCAGCTCCATGTTCTCCGGGCTGAAAAGCCCCTCCACCCCAAGGAGCTTCTCCGCCTTGGCGATGCCCTGCAGGGTCAGGTGGACGGAGCGGTTCTTCTCCTCAACGGTGTAGTCCCCCGTGGGCTCCTTGCGCACCCCGGGCTCGGGGGGGAGGCCCCTTTCCAGCTTCTTGGCGATCTCCGCCATCTTGTAGTACATGTCGGTGGCCTTCTCGGCGGGGCCGCTGATGATGAGGGGCGTGCGGGCCTCGTCAATGAGGATGGAGTCCACCTCGTCAATGATGGCGTAGTGGAGAGGGGTGTCGTGGCGCAGGACCAGCTGGTCCGGGCTGATGGCCATGTTGTCCCGCAGGTAGTCAAAGCCCAGCTCGGAGTTGGTGACGTAGGTGACGTCGCAGAGGTAGGCCTTGCGGCGCTCCTCGGGGGTGGAGCTATGCTGGATGACCCCCACGGAAAGGCCCAGGCCCCGGTAAACGGGCCCCATCCACTCGGCGTCCCGCCGGGCCAGGTAGTCGTTGACCGTGACCACGTGGACGCCCTTGCCGGTGAGGGCGTTGAGGGCCACGGCCAGGGTAGCCACCAGGGTCTTCCCCTCCCCGGTCTTCATCTCGGCGATCTTGCCCTCGTGGAGGACCGCCCCGCCGATGAGCTGCACGTCAAAGTGGCGCATGCCCAGGTAGCGCTTGGCGGACTCCCGGGTGAGGGCGAAGGCCATGGGCAGAAGCTCGTCCAGGCTGGCGCCCTGCTGGTGCTTCTCCTTAAGCTCCCGGTAGGCGGCGGCCAGGTCGGCGATCTTCTCCACCTCGGCCTCGAGGCGGTTGGTGGGCTCCACGACCTGCTTGTAGTAGCGGGCGATCTCCCGCTCGTTGTTGTCAAAAAGCTTCCGTATGAGGGCCAGCATCCTAAGCCCGATTGTACCCCGCTTGGATGAGAAACCCTTCAGGGGGCCTCGAGGGGCCAGTAGGCGGTGGCCCCCAGGGAGAGGGGGCTTGGGGGGAGGCCCGCCCGGAAGCGCCGCCAGGCGGCCAGGGCGATCATGGCCCCGTTGTCCTGGGAAAGCCCCTTGGGGGGGAAGTGGACCTCCAACCCCGCCTCCTTAAAGCGGGCCTGGAGGGCCTGGTTGGCCGCCACCCCTCCGGCCACCAGGAGGACCCGGTGCCCCGTGTCCCGGGCCGCCTTCAGGACCACCTGGGCCAGGTGGCCTATGGCCGCCTCCTGGAAGCCCCGGGCAAGCCCCGGCTTGGGAAGGCCCTTTTCCAAGAGCTGCAGGGCCTTGGTCTTGAGGCCGGAGAAGCTGAACTCGTACCCCTCCTGGTCCTTGAGGGGGAGGGGGAAGGGGACAGGCTCCTCCGCCTCCTTGGCCAGGCGCTCAATCTCCGGCCCCCCGGGAAAGCCGAGGCCGAGAAGCCTTGCCACCTTGTCAAAGGCCTCCCCGGCGGCGTCGTCCCGGGTGGCCCCGAGGAGGCGGTAGCGCCCCAGGTCCAGGACCTCGTAGAGGTGGGTGTGCCCCCCCGAGGCCACCAGGGCCAGGAAGGGGGGCTTGAGGCCCTCGGGCCAGGCGGCGGCGATGTGGCCCTCCAGGTGGTGGATGGCGTAGAAGGGGCGCGTGAGGGCCCAGGCCAGGCCCTTGGCGAAGGTGTAGCCCACCAGGAGGGCCCCGATCAGGCCGGGCCCGCGGGTGGCGGCGATCAGGTCCAGGTCCTTGGGGCCGATCCCCGCCCGCCTCAGGGCCTCCTGGGTGAGGCGGGGGAGGACCTTGAGGTGCTCCCGGCTCGCCAGCTCCGGCACCACGCCGCCATAGGCCTCGTGGAGGGTCTGGCTCTGGACCAGGTTCACCACCACCTGGCCGTCTTGCACCAGGCCCACCCCGGTGTCGTCGCAGGAGGTGTCTACGCCCAGGACCCACATCCTCCCCGCACTCTAGCAAAGCCCCCCAAGGGCGGCTAGGCTCAAGGGAAGGTGCTCTGGCTCCTCCTCCCCGTCCTCCTCCTCACCTACCTCCTCTACCGGAGGCGGGCCCCCAGGGCCAGGCCCTGGGCGGGGGTGTGGCTTTGGCGGAAGGGAAGGGCCCGGCGCTTTAGGCCCCGGCTGGACCTGAGGCTTTTCCTCCTGCTCCTCTCGGCCGCCCTCATGGTGCTGGCCCTCGAGGACCCCCCCCTGGCCCCCCCTCCTCTGGTCCTGGTGGTGGACGCCTCCGCCAGCATGGCCGCCGACGAGGGCGGGAAGACCCGGCTGGACCTGGCCAAGGAGAGGCTCCTGCCCCTTCTGGAAAGGGCCCCGGAGGCGGTCTTGGTGCGGGCCGGGGAGCGCCCCGAGGCCTTTGGCCCCGCCCCCGGGGTGGCCCTCCGGGCGAGGCTTCTCGCCCTGGAGGCGGGGGACAAAGGGGCGGACCTGGAAGGGGCCATGGCCCTGGGGAGGAGGCGCCTCAAGGCCCCGGTGGTGGTGGCCACCGACGGCCCGCCCCCGCCCGGGGCCGAGGGCTACCTGGGGGTGGGAAGCCCCAGGGAGAACCTGGGCCTCGTGGCCGTGGCCCCGGGGTTTCTGGCCCTGGGGAATAGCGCCCCCCGCCCCCTCACCGCCCGGCTGGAGGCGGGGGGGAAGGTCCGGGAGGTCCAGGTCCCCCCCAGGGGGTTCGCTCCCCTCCCCGGCCTCCCCAGCGCCTTCACCGCCCGCCTCCTGGGCCAAGACGCCCTCCCCCTGGACGACGAGGCCGGCCTGGCCCTGAGGCGCCTGGGGGTGGACTACCCCAGGCTTCCCGCCCTGGAGCGGCTTTTCCGCCTGCTGGGCGCCGCCTTCGGTGAGGAGGTCCAGGTGCGCATCGGGGTCCCGGAAGGCCCCCCCGCCAGGCCCAGCCTCTACCTGGCCCCTTCCGGGGGCAGCCCCACCCCCGTCCTCCTCACCACCCCCCACCCCCTTCTGGAGGGCGTGGCCCTCCTGGGGGAGCGCCTCCCCCCGCCCCCAAGGCCCCAAGGCCCCTGGCGCGCCTTGGCCGAGGGGGAAGAGGGGGTGGGCCTCCTCTACTTCGCCGAAGGGGGCCTCTACCTGCCGCCCCTTTCCGCCCTGCAGGACCGGCCCTTCTTCCCCCTCCTGGTCTACAACTTCCTCAGGCCCTACCGGGAGGTGAAGGTGGGCCTCCTGGCCCCGGAGGAGACCCTCCTCCCCACGCCCGAAAAGAGCTTCCTCCCCAAGGGCCAAGGAGGCGCGGGCCGGTACCTGGCCCTCCTGGCCGCCCTGGTGCTCCTCCTCGAGGCCCTCCTCTTCAGGCGATAATGGGCCCATGCGCTTTCGCCCCTTCACGGAGGAAGACCTGGAGCGCCTCAACCAGGTGGCGGGGGAAAGGCCCCTAAGCCTTGGGGCCCTCCGCTTTTTCGCCCGCACCGGCCACTCCTTCCTGGCGGAGGAGGGGGAAAGGCCCCTGGGCTTCGCCCTGGCCCAGGCGGTCTGGCAGGGGGAGGCCACCACGGTCCTCATCACCCGTATAGAGGGGGAGGGCGAGGAGGTCTTACAGGGCCTCCTGAGGGCGGTGGTGAAGAGCGCCTACGATGCCGGGGTCTACGAGGTGGCCCTCCACCTGGACCCAAGCCGGAAGGCCCTGGAACGGGCCCTTCTGGAAGAGGGCTTCGCCGTGGGGCCCCTGGTCCTCTGCGTAAGGGTCCTGGGAAGCCGGGGGGCCAGGGGCGAGAGGCGGGGGGTCTTAGAATAGGGGCATGAACCGCGTGCTCATCGGCATCCGCGGGGAGCCCACCCCGGAGGGGATGGACCGCATCCTGAAGGCCCTGAGGGCTCTAGAAGGGGTGGAGGAGGCCCAGGCCACGGGCCCCGCCCAGCTCCAGGTCACCTACGACCCCCAGAGCCTCACGGTCATGGACCTGATCCGCACCATCCGCGAAGAGGGGTTTTTGGCGGGGATGCTTTAGATGTTGCCCGAGGCCCTGAAGGGGTTTTCCAGCTACCGGGAGTGGCTGGAGTCTTTGGAGGAGTTTCGGGGCCGCCTGGTCTTCGCCAGGACCATCCCCAAAGCGCCCCCAAAGCCCGCCCCCTACCGGGGAAGCTTCGCCGGGGTTCTGGAAGCCCTGGGCCTCGTCCCCTTCGCCCACCAGAAGCGGGCCCTGGAGGTTTTGGAAGAGGGGAAGAACCTGGTCATGGCCTACTCCACCGCCGCCGGCAAGAGCCTGGTCTTCCAGGCTCCCGTGCTGAAGGCGGCTTTGGAAGGGGAAACCAGCCTCCTCCTCTTCCCCACCAAGGCCCTGGCCCACGACCAGCTGAGGCGCCTCAAGGCCATGGCCCAGGCCCTGGGGCTTTCCGGGGTCTTCCCCTACGACGGGGACACGGCAAGCCCCTTAAGGCGGAAGGCCCGGGAGGAGGGCCTCGTCCTCCTCTCCAACCCCGACATGCTCCACTTTGGCCTCCTCCCCCGGCACGGGGAGTGGGCCTCCTTCCTCTCCCGGCTCCGCTACCTGGTCCTGGACGAGCTCCACGCCTACCGGGGGGTCTTCGGCACCCACGTGGCCCTGGTCCTCTTCCGCCTCCTGCGCCTGGCCCGCCACTACGGGGCAAACCCCCAGGTCATCGCCGCCAGCGCCACCATCAAGAACCCCAAGGAGCACGCCGAGGCCCTCACCGGCCTTCCCTTCGTGGAGCTCAAAGCGGAGGTGGCCCGCTCGGAAAGGGAGCTTCTGGTCCTTTTGCCTAAGCCTTTGGACCCAAAGGGGGAAAGGCGGCGAAGCCCCCTCCTGGAGGCCGCCTACCTGGCCCGGGCCCTGGCCGAGGAAGGGCTTAAGAGCCTGGTCTTCGCCAACAGCCGCAAAAGCGCCGAGCTCATCGCCCGCTACGCCGCCCACCCCGGGGTGCGCCCCTACCGGGCGGGCTACACGGCCAAGGAGCGGAGGCGGCTGGAGGAGGCCCTGAAGCGGGGGGAGGTGCGGGTCCTGGTCTCCACCAGCGCCCTGGAGCTGGGGGTGGACATCGGGGAGCTGGACGCCGTGGCCCTGGTGGGCTACCCGGGCTCCGTGGCCGCCTTCTGGCAGCGGGCGGGACGGGCGGGCCGGGGGGAGAGGCGGGCGCTGGTGGTCTTCATCCCCCGGGAGGACCCCCTGGACGAGTACTTCCTCCACCGCCCCGAGCTCCTCCTCAAGTCCCCTCCGGAGGAGGCCATCGCCGACCCCAAGAACCCCGTCCTCTGCCCCCTCCACCTCCACGCCGCCGCCTACGAGATGCCCCTTAGGCGGGAGGAGGTTCTCTGCCAGGAGGCCCTTACGGAGCTCAAGGAGAAGGAGGGCCGCCTCTACACCCAAAAGCGCCGCCCCCACCGGGAGATCACCCTGAGGGGGCTTGGGACCACCTTCACCCTGAGGGGTCCCGAGGGGGAGGTCCTGGGCTATCTGGACGAGCGCCAGGCCTACTGGGAGGCCCACCCGGGGGCCATCTACCTGCACCAGGGGGAAAGCTATTTGGTGCGGAACGTGGACCTAAAGAGGCGGGAGGTCTGGCTTCTTCCGGCCCTCGAGGACTACTACACCGAGCCCAGGGCGGAGAGCGACCTGGAGGTCCTTTCGGGGGAGCCCGTGGGCCACGGGGTCTACGTGGGCCGGGTGGTCCTCAGGGAAAGGGTGGTGGGCTATGTGAAGAAGCGTTTCTTCACGGGAAGCGTCCTGGAGGAGGTCCCCCTCCTCATGCCCGAGATCGCCTTTCCCACCGAGGCCCTCTGGTTCCACCCCCCCGAGGTGGTCCCCCCCCACCAGATCCCCGGGGGAATCCACGCCCTGGAGCACGCCATGATCGGCCTCCTGCCCCTTTTCGTCCTGGCGGAGCGCCAGGACATCGGGGGGCTTTCCTACCCCTTTTACCCCCGTCCCCTCCCCTCGGGCGGGGGGCCCACGGTCTTCATCTACGACGGCTACCCCGGGGGCGTGGGCTACGCCCGGGCGGCGGCCCGCCGCTTTCCCGAGTGGCTTCGGGCCACTTTGGAGCTCCTCAAGGCCTGCCCCTGCGAGGAAGGGTGCCCCCGGTGCATCCTCTCCCCCAAGTGCGGCAACGGCAACCAGTACCTGGACAAGAAGGCGGCCCTCCTGCTTTGCGCCAACCTGGTCCTCTCCCTCCCCCCCAGGGTGGTGCATTAAACTCCTCCTATGAGCCAGGAGGGGACCGCCTTGGAAGAAAGCCCGGAAACCTTCTTCGCCCGCTTCCAGGCCCACGCCGTGGAAGTCCACCTCTTCCCCGAGCCCTGGGGAAGCCCCCTTCTGGAGGTGGGCGTGGGCGGGTTCATCCTCTACGCCTTTGACCGGGGCGCTCCCCCGGCCCCCACGGGCCGGGTCCGGGCCCTCCTCCACGGGGTGGCCCGGGAGGTGAAGCCTTGGGAGGGCGAGGCCTTCTTGGAGCTCATGGGCCCCGCCTACCGGATCGGGGGGAAGGCGAGGCCTCTGGGAGAGGGGTTTTACCTCCTGGAGGAGCCCATCCCCCTCCTCCTCTACAGCGAAACCCCCCTGCCCAGCCGGGCCCAGGTCCACCTCTGGCCCCCCCTGATGCTCTTCCGGGAGTGAGATGCGCTGCGCCTGCGGCCAGAAAAACCCCCCTGAGGCCCGGTTCTGCATGGCCTGCGGCCGGGAGCCCTGACGAGCCCTAGAGGCCGCCTTGGGCATGGTCCGGGCCTCCCCCCTTCCCGCCCGGGTGGGGGTGGCCAGCGGGGAGGTGCTCTGGACCCCCCTGGGGGACGGCCAGGCGGGGGACCCCACCGCCCTGGGCCCCCCCGTGGTCCTGGCCGAGCGGCTCTCCAAGCTGGGAAGGCCGGGGGAGGTCCTCACCGACCGCCTCACCCTGGAGCTGGCACGGGGGGCCCGGGGCCTGGGCCCGGTGGAGGCCTACCGGCTGCTGGAGGTCCGCCTGGAGCTGGACCCCGAGGGTGAAGCCCTCCTCGCCCGCCTCCGCCACACCTTCCGGGCTCCTCCGGCCCGGCTCAACCTGGTGGGGCCGCCGGGAAGCGGGAAAAGCCTCCTCCTGGACAGGTTCCTGGAGGACCCCCCCTTCCCCGCCGTGGTCCTGGAGCGGATGGGCCCCGAAACCCCCCTGCGGGTTACCCTTCTTGAGGCCGTGGAGAAGGCCTTTGGAAGCCCGGAGGTCCTCCTGGCCCAGGCGGGGCTACCCCCTAAGCTGGAGACCGCCTGGCGCTACAGCCTGGGCCTCCTTCCCCGCCCCAGCTGGAGCCGGGAGGCCCTGGAGGGGGCCATCCTCGAGGCCTGGCGGCGGGTCCTCCTCTCCCTGAAAGCGCCCCTCCTTTTGGTCCTAAAGGACCTCCACGCCCCGGACCTCACCCTGGAGCGCCTCCTCCTCCACCCCTTCCCCAACCTCCTCCTCCTTTTGGAAAGCCGCAGGCCCCTCTTCTCCCCCCACCTGGGCCTCAAAAGGGGCGAGGCCCCCCTCCTCCTCGCCCTCCAGCCGGCCCTGGACGCCCTCCCCTCCCGGGAGCGCCAGGCCCTTTTGGCCTGGGGGGTTCTGGGGGAGGTTCCCGAGGAGGCGCTAACGGGCCTGGTGGGAGCCTTCTCCCGGGAGAGGCTCTTTCGGGAAGGGCTCCTTGAGGGGAACCGGCCCCTCGAGGAGGTGGGCGAGGCCGCTCTCCGCCTCGTGCCCGCCGAAACCCAGCGGGCCTGGCACCTGGAGGCGGCCAGGCTCTACCAAAAGCGGGGCCAGCTCCTCCCCATGGCCCGGCACCTCCACCGGGCGGGCGAGGGGCGGCAGGCGGCCCTCACCCTCCGCCTCCTGGCGCAGAAGGCCTGGCGGGAAGGCCATCCGGAGGAGGCCATCCCCCTCTACCAGGAGGCCCTTAGGGCCGACCCCGCCCTGGAGGAAGCCCTGAAGCCCGAGCTTCAGGACGCCCTGGCCTCCCTGGGGCTGGCCCTCGAGGCCGAGGCGGGCCCCAGGCGCGAAGACCCGGTCCTCACGGCCTTCCGGGAGGCCAAAGACCCCCTGGACCTCCTCCCCCTTCTCCCCGGGCTCAGGCCCTACCCCCTGGAGGAGGCCAAGGCCAGGCTCCAGGCGGCCGGGGCCCTGTGGCGGCGCTTCCAGCCCTTGAAGGCCCTCGAGGTCCTCACCCCCTTCCCTCCCCAGGCCCCCAAAAGCCTCCTCCTCCACCGCCGAAGCCTGGAGGCGGGCCTCCTCATGGACCTGGGCCGCCACGCCGAGGCCGAGGCCCTCCTCCTGGAAGCCGAACCGGGGGACCTGGAGGCCCAGGTCCGCCACCAGGCCACGCGAATCCGGCTTCTTCTGGAGACGGGCCGCCTCCAGGAGGCCCTGGCCGAGGGCGAGGCCGCCTACCGGAAGGCCCCCCACCCCTGGCTGGCGGCGGCTTTGCTCACCGCCTGGGCGGTGAGGGGCCGCTTCCGCGAAGACCTCTTCCAGGAGGCCCTCAAGCACAAGGACGGCCGGGGCCTGGCCCTCCTGGCCATGGCCCACCACCGCTGGCTTCGGGGCGAAAACCCCGTGAACCTCCTCAAGGAGGCCCTGAAGGAGGCCCGGCGGCTTGCCAACCCCTACGTCCACCACCTGACCCTCACCTCCCTGGCCCTTTACCTCTGGCCCCGGGCCCCCAAAAAGGCCCAGGTCCTCTCCCAGCACCTCCTCTACCAGACCCACCGCACCGGCTTCGCCGTGCACCTGGAGGTGGCCAGGCTCCTGAGGGCCCAGCTCCTCCTCGAGGCCGGGGAAAAGGTGGAGCACCTCCTGGGATTCACCCCCTCTTTGCCCCTGACCCGGGCCTGGAAGGCGGCCCTTCTGGGGGAGAAGCCCGAGGGCCTCCAGGGGTACGGTATGCTGGGGAGGTGGGTTCGCCAGCTGTGGCGTAGCCGGGGGATAACATGGACTCGGTCCAGGTGGTAGAGGCCATCAAGCGCCGCCTCTCCCTCAAGGAGGTGGTCTCCCGCTACGTGGCCCTGAAGCCGGCGGGCCGGGGGCGGTGGAAGGGCCTCTGCCCCTTTCACCAGGAGAAGACCCCCTCCTTCTACGTGGACGAGGAGAAGGGCCTCTTCCACTGCTTCGGCTGCAAGGCCGGGGGGGACCTCATCGCCTTCGTGGAGCGGATAGAGGGCCTGGACTTCCAGACCGCCCTGGAGCGCCTGGCGGAGGAGGCCGGGGTGGAGCTCCCCAGGCGCTTGGGCGGGGAGCGGCGCAAGGAGCTCTACGAGGTCTTGAAGCTGGCCCAGGCCTACTTCCAGGAGGGCCTAAGGGCCCACCCCGAGGCCATGGCCTACCTGGAGGGCCGGGGCCTTTCCGGGGAAAGCGTAGGGCGCTTCGGCCTGGGCTACGCGCCGCCCAAAGGGGACGGCCTCCTCACCTACCTCTCCCGCCACGGGGTGAGCCCCGAGGAGGGCCTGAAGGCGGGGGTTCTGGCGGAGAAGGAGGGGCGGTACTACGACCGCTTCCGAAACCGCATCACCTTCCCCATCAAGGACCACCTGGGCCGCATCGTGGCCTTCACCGGCAGGGCCCTGGGGGACGAGGCCCCCAAGTACCTGAACTCCCCGGAGACCCCCCTCTTCCGCAAGCGGGAGGTCCTCTTCGCCTTTCCCGAGGCCAAGGCCAGGCTCCGGGAGGGGCGGGCCATCGTGGTGGAGGGGCTTTTTGACGCCATCGCCCTCCACCAGCTGGGCTTTTCCGAGACCGTGGCCGTTTTGGGCTCGGGCCTCTCCGAGGAGCAGGCGAGGCTTCTGAAGACCCAGGAGGTGCGGGAGGTCTACCTGGCCTTTGACGCCGACGAGGCCGGGCAGAAGGCCACCCTGCAGAGCCTGGACCTGGAGATGGCGCGGAAGTTCCTCTTCTACGCCGTCCGCCTCCCCGTCAAGGACCCGGGAGAGCTCCTCCTTCACCCCGAGGGCCGGGCCCTCTTCGGGAAAGCCCTGGAGGAGGCCCTTCCCGAGGTGGAGTTCCGCTTCCAGGAGGCCGCCAAGGGCCTGGACCTCTCCCGGCCCGAGCACAAGCGGAAGGTCCTCGAGGCCCTCACCCCCAGGATGCTCTCCCCCGAGCCCTTTGACCCCGTGGCCGAGCGCCTGAAGGCCCTGGTGGTGGAGCGCCTGGGCCTCTCCCCCAAGGAGCTCGCCGACTACCTGCAGGCCCGCAAGCGGGGCAGGCCCCTCCCGCCCCCCCCGCCCCCCAAGGCCGAGCCCAGAAACCGCACCCTCCTCCTGGAGCTGGACGTGATGGCCCTCCTCCTCTCCCTGCCCGAGGAGAGCTTCTTGGACTGGGTCCTCTACGCCGCCGACCACGTCTGGCCCCCCGAGGGCTCCCTTCTGGCGGAGTTTTTGGAGCTGGCCCGCAAGGAACCCCGCAAGGACTACCTGCGGAGCGTCCTGAGCCGCAAGGAGGCGGGGGGCATCCTCCTGGAGCGCCTCATGCTGGCCCCCGAGGTGGACCCCTCCCGCCTCCCCGAGGTCATGGACAAGGCCTTAGCCCGCCTGAGGGAGGCCTACTACCTGGAACGCCGGGCCAAGCTGAAGGAGGTCTTCCTGCAAAACCCCAGCCAGGAACTCCTAAGGGAGATCCAGGAGCTGGACCAGGCCATAGAGGCGGAAAGGCGCATCTACCGGGGCCTTTAGGGGTAGAATCCCCTTGGGCGAAGGCCCGAAGGAGGTTGGCATGAAAAGCCCCGTTCGCGTGGCGGTAACCGGCGCCGCAGGCCAGATCGGCTACAGCCTCCTCTTCCGCATCGCCGCGGGAGAGATGCTGGGCAAGGACCAGCCCGTCATCCTGCAGCTTCTGGAAATCCCCCAGGCCATGAGAGCCCTGGAGGGCGTGGTCATGGAGCTGGAGGACTGCGCCTTTCCCCTCCTGGCCGGCCTCGAGGCCAGCGACGACCCCAAGGTGGCCTTCAAGGACGCCGACTACGCCCTTTTGGTGGGGGCGGCCCCCAGGAAGGCGGGCATGGAGAGGCGGGACCTCCTGGAGCTGAACGGCAGGATCTTCGCCGAGCAGGGCCGGGCCCTGGCGGAGGTGGCCAAGAAGGACGTGAAGGTGCTGGTGGTGGGCAACCCCGCCAACACCAACGCCCTCATCGCCTACAAGAACGCCCCCGGCCTCAACCCCAGGAACTTCACCGCCATGACCCGCCTGGACCACAATCGGGCCAAGGCCCAGCTCAGCAAGAAGACCGGGGTGAGCGTGGACCGGATCCGCCGGATCGCCGTCTGGGGCAACCACTCCTCCACCATGTTCCCCGACCTCTTCCACGCCGAGGTGGACGGGCGGCCCGCTCTGGAACTGGTGGACATGGAGTGGTACGAGGAGGTCTTCATCCCCACCGTGGCCGGGAGGGGGGCGGCCATCATCCAGGCCCGGGGGGCCTCCTCCGCCGCCAGCGCCGCCAACGCCGCCATTGAGCACATCCGCGACTGGGCCCTGGGCACCCCCGAGGGGGACTTTGTCTCCATGGCCGTCCCCTCCCAGGGGGAGTACGGCATCCCCGAGGAGATCGTCTACTCCTTCCCCGTGACCGCCAAGGACGGGGTCTACCGGATCGTGGAGGGCCTAGAGATCAACGAGTTCGCCAGAAAGCGCATGGAGATCACCGCCCAGGAGCTTCTGGACGAGATGGCCCAGGTGAAGGCGCTGGGGCTGATCTGATACCACCCCATGCTGGCCCAAGCCAGCATGGGGGCTCCCAAAAGGGCGTACCGGGACTATTAGGGTCCAAGGTTAGGGTCCAAGGTCGGGCTCTGGACCCTTGGCCCTGGCCTTTAGGCTTTTCCCCACACCTCCACCGCCCAGGCGGTGCGCCCCGAGTCCCAGACGTCGTCCACCACCAAAACCCGCTTGCCGAAGAGGAGGGGGTCCGGGGGGAACGGCAAAAAGACCGGCTCGGGCAGGGTCTCCTCGCCCTCGTAGAACATGACCGCCGCCGTCAGGATGTCCCGGACCGAGAGGGCCTAGAGGAGGGCCGTGGGGATGGGGCCGCCCCGGGCGATGCCCAGAATGAGGTCAAACTCCTCCTCCCGAAGGGCCTCCGCCAGGCGGCGGACCAAAGCGAGAAGGCCCTCCCAGGAAAGGTGAAGGCGCTCCATCAGGCCTTGTCCAGCTCAAAGGCCTGGTGCACGGCCCTCAGGGCGGCCTCGGCGTACTCCGCGGGAATGATGACGGAGATGCGCACCTCGCTGGTGGCGATCATCTCAATGTTGGCCCCGGTGGAGGCCACCGCCTGGAACATCTTGGCGGGGATCTCCGGGGCCGAGGCCAGGCCCACGCCCACGATGGACACCTTGGCGATGTCCGGCCTGAGGATGGCCTCCCCCCCGATCTCCGCCAAAACGGGCTCCAGGGCCTCGAGGGCCTCCTGGGCGAAGTCCTTCTTGACCGTGAAGGCCATCTGCTGCCGGGAAGGGTCGTGGCCGGGCACCCCCTGGATGATCATGTCCACGGCGATGCCCCTGTCGGCCAGGGCCTGGAAGACCTTGGCGGCGATGCCGGGCTGGTCGGGTATGCCGATGAGGCCGATCTGGGCGTGGTCCAGGTCCAAAGCCGCCCCCGTCACCGTCTTGCCCATCTCCATACTTACCTCCTTCACCAGGGTACCGGGGTTGTAGGAGAAGCTACTGCGCACGTGCAGGACCACCCCGTAGCGCTTGGCGTAGTAGACCGCCCTGGGGTGGAGGACCCTGGCCCCCAAAGCCGCCATCTCCAGCATCTGGTCGTAGCCGATGACCTCTAGCTTCCTGGCCTCGGGGATCAGGTGGGGGTCGGTGGTGTAGACCCCCTCCGTGTCCGTGTAGATCTCGCACTCCTTGGCCCCCAAGGCGGCGGCGATGGCCACCGCCGTGGTGTCGGACCCGCCCCGGCCCAAGGTGGTGATCTCCCCCTCCTCCGTGGTGCCCATGAAGCCGGCGATGACCGCCACGTACCCCTCGTCCAGGGCCTTCACGATCCGGCTCGGGTCCACCTCTAAAATCCTGGCGTCCCCGTAGCGCCCGTCGGTCTTGATGCCGATCTGGTGCTGGACAAACCCTTTGGCGGGAATGCCCATGGCCCATAGCCGCATGGAAAGAAGGGCCACGGAGACCTGCTCCCCCGTGGTGGTGAGGAGGTCCAGCTCCCGAAAAGGCGGTCTCGGGTTCACCCGCTTGGCCAAAGCGATCAGCTCGTCGGTGGTGTGCCCCATGGCCGAGACCACCACCGCCAGCCTGTGCCCCTTTTCCCGGTAGTGGGCGATGCGCTGGGCCACCTTGTGGATGCGCTCCAGGTCACCCACGGAGGTGCCGCCGTACTTTTGAACCACCAGGGCCACGTTCCCTCCTTCCCGCCCCCCGGGCGGTTTGAAGAGGCATCTTAGCCCATTTGCCCTTCCTCGCCAAGGGGCGTATTCTGGGAAGACGTGGGCCTTAGCCTAGCCGAGTACCACCGCCTCACCCCCCTGCCCCACCCCGGGGGGGTGCTCTACGTGAAGCCCGGGGCCCGGGGCTACCGGGACCCGGTCTACGAGCTATTGCAAAGGCACGTGGCCCCCTACGGCGGGAGGGCTTTAGACCTGAACCCGGGGGTGGGCTGGGGAAGCCTGCCCCTGGAAGGCCGGATGGAGGTGGAGCGCCTGGAGACCTCCCGGGCCGCCTTCCGCTGCTTGGAGCGAAGCGGGTTACGCGCCCGCCTGGCCCCCCCCTGGGAGGCGGAGGAAGGGGCCTATGACCTGGTGGTCCTGGCCCTGCCGGCGGGCCGGGGCTCCCAGTACGTGGCCCTGAGCCTCCTGGCCGCCGCCCGGGCCCTGAGGCCTTTGGGCCGGGTCTATCTGGCGGGGGACAAGAACAAGGGCTTTGAGCGCTACTTCAAGGAGGCCAAGGCCCTCCTGGGCTACGGGGAGGTGGTGGCCCGGGAAGGCGCCTACCGGGTGGCCCTCCTGGAGAAGGAGAAGGCCCCTCCCCCCCTTCCCCCCCTGTGGCAGAGCTTCCAGGCCCGGATCCTGGGCCAGGCCTACACCTTTTACCACCTCCCCGGGGTCTTCTCCGCCGGGCGGGTGGACAAGGCCTCCCTCCTCCTTCTGGAGGCCCTGGTTACGGCGGTCCCCTCCCTAAAGGGCAGGCGGGTCCTGGACCTGGGGGCCGGGTACGGGGCCCTCACCCTGCCCCTGGCCCGCCTGGGGGCCGAGGTGACGGCGGTGGAGGACGACCTGGTCTCGGTGCTCTCCTTGAGGCGGAGCCTGGAGGAAAACGGCCTCGAGGCCCGGGCCCTTCACTCGGACGTGGACGAGGCCTTGACGCCGGAGGAGCGATTTGACATCATAGTTACGAACCCCCCCTTTCACGTGGGGGGCGCGGTCATCTTAGATGTGGCCCAGGCCTTCGTGGAAGCGGCGGCGGCCCGGCTGAAGCCGGGCGGTGGGTTTTTCCTGGTGGCTAACCCCTTTCTCAAGTACGAGAGCCTGCTGGAGGCGCGCTTCGGCAACTTCAAGACCCTCTTGGTGAGGGAGTACAAGGTGCTTTTCGCCAAGAAGGAGGGAGGACGTTGAAAAAGTCCAAGAGCAAGAAGAAGGCGGCCAAGGCCCAGGAGGTGGAGGTCAAGGAGCCCGTCAAGGAGCCCGAGCCCCTCCCCGAGCTGGAGGCGGCCGAGGACCTCCAGGACCTCCCCGAGCCCGACCCCGAGCTCCTGGCCTCGGAGCCCGAGCTGGAGGACCTGGCCGATCCTTTGGACCTCGAGGGCCCCCTGGAGGCCGATCTCCTGCCCGAGGAGGGGCTTTTGGAGGAGGAAGAGGAGGAGCTTTCCCTCCCCAAGGTCTCCACCTCCGACCCCGTGCGCCAGTACCTCCACGAGATCGGCCAGGTGCCCCTCCTCACCCTGGAGGAGGAAATTGACCTGGCCAGGAAGGTGGAGGAGGGCATGGAGGCCATCAAGAAGCTCTCCGAGGCCACGGGCCTGGACCAGGAACTCATCCGCGAGGTGGTGCGGGCCAAGATCCTGGGCACGGCCCGGATCCAAAAGATCCCCGGCCTCAAGGAGAAGCTGGACCCCAAGACGGTTGAGGAGGTGGACGGGAAGCTGAAAAGCCTCCCCAAGGAGCTCAAGCGCTACCTGCACATCGCCCGGGAGGGGGAGGCGGCCAGGCAGCACCTCATTGAGGCCAACCTCAGGCTCGTGGTCTCCATCGCCAAGAAGTACACCGGCCGGGGCCTGAGCTTCCTGGACCTCATCCAGGAGGGCAACCAGGGCCTCATCCGGGCGGTGGAGAAGTTTGAGTACAAGCGCCGCTTCAAGTTCTCCACCTACGCCACCTGGTGGATCCGCCAGGCCATCAACCGGGCCATCGCCGACCAGGCCCGCACCATCCGCATCCCGGTCCACATGGTGGAGACCATCAACAAGCTCTCCCGCACCGCCAGGCAGCTCCAGCAGGAGCTGGGCCGGGAGCCCTCCTACGAGGAGATCGCCGAGGCCATGGGCCCCGGCTGGGACGCCAAGCGGGTGGAGGAGACCCTGAAGATCGCCCAGGAGCCCGTCTCCCTGGAAACCCCCATCGGCGACGAGAAGGACAGCTTCTACGGCGACTTCATCCCCGACGAGAACCTGCCCTCCCCCGTGGAGGCGGCGGCCCAGAGCCTCCTCTCCGAGGAGCTGGAGAAGGCCCTTTCCAAGCTCTCCGAGCGGGAAGCCATGGTGCTGAAGCTCCGGAAAGGGCTCATTGACGGCCGGGAGCACACCCTCGAGGAGGTGGGGGCCTACTTTGGCGTGACCCGGGAGCGCATCCGCCAGATTGAGAACAAGGCCTTAAGGAAGCTCAAGTACCACGAGTCCCGCACCCGCAAGCTCCGGGACTTCTTGGACTAAGCGGCCACCCATCGCTTTTTCAACACGGAAAGCCTTCCCTAAGGCTCCGGTACGTCCTTTTGGGGCCCCCACCGCGGCTTTCGCCGCGGTGGGGCACTTAGCCGAGGGGAAAGCGGGCCACCTCCAGGAGCTCCCCTTCGTCCTGGCTCCTGACCAGGGCCACCTCCTTCACCAGAAAAGACCGGCGCGGGGGCGGGGGGAGGCTTTGGGCTAGCGCCTTGGCCGCCTCCTCGGAAAGCCCCAGGGCCAGGGTGAGGTGGGGGATATAGCTGGGGCCCTCAATCTCCTTAAGGGGCGGGGCCAGGGCCTCGAGGGCGTGGTAAAGCCGAAGGAAGGCCCTCCCCCCGTAGGCCCTCAGGTAGACCACCCCCTGGGGGAAATGCCCCCACCCCCCGAGGCGCACCCGAAAAGGGGCCTGGCCCCGGAGGAGGCCCAGGAGGGCCAGCTTCAAGGCCTCCTCTTCATAGGGCCAGTCAAAGGGCTGGCGCAGGTTCATGTGGGGCGGGCCAAAGCCCCGCACCCCACGAGCCGCCTGCAGGCCCTCCATAAAAGCGCGGAGGTCCTCGGGCGGCCAGACCAGGACCCCGTACACAAGGGCAGTATACCCCCCTAAAAGAGCTCCAGATTCCCCCGGTAGACCCGGCCCACGGGCCTACCCCCCTCCCACAGGGTGAGGTCCGCCCGCATCCCCGCCTGGAGCCTTCCGTAGTCCGCCCAGCCCGCCGCCTGCGCCGCCCCCAGGGTGTGGCCCAGGAGGACCTCCTCCGGGGAAAGGCTCTCCTCCGGGGTGAGGGGGTGGCGGGTGGCCGCCTCCAGGTTGAGGGCGTACTGGGGCGGGGCCACGGGGGCGTCGGAGCCCAAAGCCAGGGGCAGGCCCGTGGCCAAGAGGCTCCGGAAGCGGAAGGCCTCCCGGGCGGGAAGGCCAAAGGCCCGCACCAGGTGCTGGTCCTCCAAAAGGTGAAGGGGCTGGAGGGAAAGGGCCAGGGGCAGGCCGGAAAACAGGGGAAGGGCCTCGTCCCGCACGTGCTGGACGTGCTCCATTCGCAGGCGGAGGCCCTTTTCCCGGGCCAGAGGGGCCAGGCGGTGGAAGACCTCCAGGACCCCCTCCACCGCCCGGGTGCCGATGGCGTGGACGGCCAGGGTGAACCCCGCTCTAAGGGCGGCCTCCCCTTCTTCCAGGATGGCCTCCAGGGAGTCCAGGGGCATGCCGGTGGAGCCGTCCGGGTAGGGCGTGTGCATCCAGGCGGTGCGGCTTCCCAAAGCCCCGTCGGCGAAGAACTTGACCCCGGCCAGGTGGAGGTCCCCCCGCCAGCCCGGGGCCCGCCCCCGCCAGGTGCCCCGGGGAAGGGCCCACCAGAGCCTCACCGGAAGCTCCAGCCCCAAAGCCCAGTCCAGGGCCTCAGGAGGCTCGTAGCCCATGGCGTGGACCGCGGTGTACCCCCGCCTGGCGAAGTCCCTCAGGCCCCGCTCCAGGTCCTCGGGGGAGGGTGGGGGAAGGTGAGGGACCACCAGTTCTTGCGCCCTTTCCAGGAGGACGTAGGGAACGCCATCCTCACCCCGGAGGAAGGCCCCGCCCTCCGGGGGCTCGGTTTCTGCGGTAAGCCCCGCCCTCTCCGCCGCCAGGCGGTTGATCCAGGCGGAATGGTAGTCCCGGCTGCGGAAGAAGACGGGGTTTTCCGGGGCCGCCCGGTCCAGGAGGCCTGGGGGCGGGGGCTTGGGGAAGAGGAAGCCCTGGCCCTCGAGCCAAGCCCCCCGGGGCAGGGCCTTGGCCCTTTCCGCCGCCTTCAGGGCCACCTCCTCCGGGTCCTTCAGGCCCGAGAGGTCCAGGCCCCGAAGGGCCATGCCCCAGTAGAGGGGGTGGGCGTGGGCGTCCTGCAGGCCCGGGGTGATGGCCTCAAAGCGCCGCCCCCGCCTTCCCTCCTCCACCCGGGCCAGGCGCTCCCCCTCCACCAGGAGGCTCCTCCTGCCGTCCGTGAGCCACATGGACCCAGTGTACCGGGACATCCCACGGCTTCTTCCACCTCTTAAGCACCCCGCCGTGGCAAGAGCCACGGCGGGGTAACCAGCCCCGCCTTTCCCGTAACATGGGCTTGTGGAGCGCACCTACCTCTACCGGGGCCGCATCCTGAACCTGGCCCTTCAGGGCCGCTACGAGATCGTGGAGCACAAGCCCGCCGTGGCCGTCATCGCCCTCAAGGAGGGCAAGATGCTCTTCGTGCGCCAGATGCGCCCCGCCGTCGGCCTCGCCCCCTTGGAGATCCCCGCCGGGCTCATAGAGCCGGGCGAGGACCCCCTCGAGGCCGCCCGAAGGGAGCTGGCCGAGGAAACGGGGCTAAAGGGAGACCTCACCTACCTCTTCAGCTACTACGTCTCTCCCGGCTTCACCGACGAGAAGACCCACGTCTTCCTGGCGGAAAACCTGGAAGAAGCCCAAGCCACCCCCGACGAGGACGAGGCCATAGAAGTGGTCTGGATGCCCCCCGAGGAGGCCCTTTTCCGGCACCGGCGGGGCGAGCTGGAGTTCTCGGCCACGGGGATCGTGGGGGTCCTCTACTACCATGCTTTTCTCCGAGGTCGCTGACGTCCCCAAGGGGCCCAAGGTGGTGGCCGTGGGCTCCTTTGACGGGGTGCACTTGGGCCACCAGCACCTCCTGCGCCAGGCCCTCTCCGAGGCCAAGGCCCGCCGCCTGCCCCTTCTCGTCTACACCTTTGACCCCCCCACCAAGGTCTTCACCCGGGGGGAGGGGTTTTTGATGGACCTGGAGGAGAAGGTGGAGGCCCTGAGGTCTTTGGGGGTGGAGCTGATCCTGGCGGTCCCCTTCAACGAGACCTTCGCCCAAAGGAGCGCCGAGGCCTTTCTGGAGGACCTTAGGGCCCTGGAGGCCGAGGCCATCTACGTGGGCGAGGACTTCCGCTTCGGCCAGGGGCGGGCCGGGACGCCGGAAGGCCTAAAGAAGGTGGCCCCGGTGCGCCTCATCCCCCTCTTGGAGCTTGGGGGGGAGCCGGTGAAAAGCAGCCGCATCCGGGACCTCCTCAAGGCGGGCCAGGTGGAGGAGGCCCGGCACCTTTTGGGAAGGCCCTACAGCGCCTACGGGGTGGTGGTGGAGGGGGACCGGATGGGGCGGAAGCTGGGCTTTCCCACCGCCAACCTGGCCGTTCACCCCCTGAAGGTCCTCCCCCCCGGGGTCTACGCCGTGGAGGCCGAGGGGGCCTTTGGCCGCTACAAGGGCGTGGCCAACGTGGGCTTTCGGCCCACCTTGGGCGGCGAGGAAAGGCGGCTTGAGGTCCACCTCCTGGGCTTTTTGGGGGAGCTCTACGGGGAGGAGGTGCGGGTGCGCTTCCTGAAGAGGCTACGGGAAGAAAGGCGCTTCCCCTCCCTGGAGGACCTGAAGGCCCAGATCGCCCAGGACGTGGCCGAGGCCAGGCGGTACTTCGGGCTTTAGGCCTCGTCAAAGTAGGTGAGCTTCGGGGTCTTGTTGGCCCTGAGCTCGTCCAGGCGGCGGACTGGGGTGGTGTAGGGGGCGTTTTCCAGCCACTCCTTGGGCTTGGCCAGAAGCTCGCCCATGGCCTCGGCGAAGGCCTCGAGGGTCTCCTTGCTCTCGGTCTCCGTGGGCTCCACCATGAGGGCCTCCTTGACGATCAGGGGGAAGTAGACCGTGGGCGGGTGGAAGCCCAGCTCCAAAAGCCCCTTGGCGATGTCCAGGGCCCGGAAGCCCTGGGGGGGCTGGGCCACGAACTCGTGCATGGTGGGGCCGTCGTAGGGCACCCGGTAGCCCCGCTCCTTCAAAAGCTCCTTCAGGTAGCGGGCGTTGAGCACGGAAAGGGCGGCGGCCTTCTTGAGGCCAGGAAGCCCCAGGGTGCGGATGTAGGCCCAGGCCCGCACCAGGGCCAGGAAGTTCCCGTGGAAGCTCCTGACCCGCCCGATGCTCTTTGGGCGGTCAAAGGAGAGGTAGAAGCCCTCCGCCCCCCGCTCCACCGTGGGCACGGGCAGGTAGGGGGCCAGGTGGGCCTTGACCCCCACGGGGCCCGAACCCGGCCCCCCGCCCCCGTGGGGCACGGTGAAGGTCTTGTGCAGGTTCAGGTGGACCACGTCAAAGCCCATGTCCCCGGGCCTGGCCCAGCCCACGATGGCGTTCAGGTTGGCCCCGTCGTAGTAGAGCTGGACCCCCGCCTCCTTGGCCAGGCGGGAGATCTCCAGGATCCGCCTCTCAAAGAGGCCCAGGGTGTTGGGGTTGGTCAGCATGATGGCGGCCACGTGGGGGGAGAGCTCCCGCTTCAGGGCCTCGAGGTCCACCTCCCCGTCGGGCCCCGAGGGGACCTCCTTCACCTGGTAGCCGGCCATGCTGGCGGTGGCGGGGTTGGAGCCGTGGGCCGAGTCGGGCACCAGGACCACCCGCCTCGTCCTCCCCTCCCCCCGGTCCTCGTGGTAGGCCCGGATGATGAGGATCCCCGTGAGCTCCCCGTGGGCCCCGGCGGCGGGCTCCAGGGTGATGGCCTCCATGCCGGTGAGGGCCTTCAGGTACTCCCCCAGCTCCCACATGAGCCTCAAAGCCCCCTGGACCGTGGCCGGGTCCTGGTAGGGGTGGAGGTGGGCGAAGAGGCGGGCCGCCTCCTCGTGGAGCTTGGGGTTGTACTTCATGGTGCAGCTTCCCAAGGGGTAGAAGGTGGTGTCCACCCCCGCCTGGCGGCGGGAAAGCCCGGTGTAGTGGCGCACCAGGGTGAGCTCGTCCACCTCGGGGAGGCGGGGAGGGGCCTCCCGCAGGAAGCCTTTGGGGATGAGGTCTTCCGCCTTGGGCACGGCCTTCACCAGCCTGAGGCCGCGCCGGCCTTTCCGGCTACGCTCGTAGATCAGCGGGTAGTCCATAGCGCCTCCTTCAGGGCCTCCCGGAAGGCCAGGAGGTCCTCCTCTTCGTGGAGCTCGGTGGCGGCGAAGAGGGCCAGGTTTTCCCCGTACTCCCGGGGCACGGGCGTGGCCCCGTGGAAGCCCCGCCTGGCGAGGGCCCTCCGCACCTCCAGGGGGTCTTTGGGAAGCCTCAGGGCGAACTCCTGGAAGAAGGGCTTGGGGGTGAAGGCCTCCACCCCGGGGAGGGTGAGGAGGAGCTCCTGGAGGCGGTGGGCCATGTAGACCCCCTTCAGGGCCACCTCCTTCAGGCCCTCGGGCCCCAAGGCCGCCAGGTACATGGCCCCCATGAGGGCGGTGAGCTGGGCGTTGGTGGTGATGTTGCTCTTGGCCTTGGCCCGCCGGATGTACTGCTCCCGGGCCTGAAGGGTGAGGATGAAGCCCCTCTTGCCCTCCACGTCCACGGTCTCCGAGACCAGCCGCCCGGGAAGCTGGCGGACGAAGGCCTTCTTGGTGACCAGAAAGCCGAAGTGGGGCCCGCCAAAGCCCAGGGGCAGGCCCAGGGTCTGGCCGTCCCCCACGGCGATGTCGGCCCCGTAGGCCCCGGGGGGCTTGAGCAGGGCCAGGGAGAGGGGGTCCACCACGGCCACAAAGAGGGCCCCGGCCCGGTGGGCGGCCTCGGCCAGGGGGGCGAGGTCCTCGAGGGCCCCAAGGAAGTTGGGGTTCTGGGCCACCACCGCCCCCACCTCCTCGGGCACCTCCACCAGGGGCGTCCTTCCCCCTTCCAGCGGGATGGTGCCCAGGCTGGCCCCCACCGCCTCCAGGTAGGTCTTGAGGACCTCCCGGTACTCGGGATGAACCCCCTGGGAGACCAGAACCCCCATCCTCCCCGTCTCCCTGAGGGCCAGGAGCACCCCTTCCGCCAAGGCGGTGGAGCCGTCGTACATGGAGGCGTTGGAGACCTCCAGGCCCGTGAGCTCGGCCATCATGGTCTGGTACTCAAAGGTGGCCTGCAGGACCCCCTGGCTCACCTCCGGCTGGTAGGGGGTGTAGGCGGTCAGGAACTCGCCCCGGCTCCCCAGGGCCTGGACCACGGGGGGAACGTGGTGGAAGCGGGCCCCGCCCCCCAAAAAGGCCTTTCTGGCGGGAAGGTTTTCCCCGGCCAGGCGGGAAAGCTCCTCCAGAACCGCCCACTCCGGCATGGGGTCGGGGAGGTGGATGGGGGGGTTTAGGATCTCCTCGGGCAGGTGGGCGTAGAGGTCCTCCAGGGTCTCCACCCCCACCTTCTCCAGCATGGCCTGGATCTCCTCTTCCGTGTGGGGCGTGTAATCCATAACGCCATCCTCTCAACAAAACCCCCGGGCCATTGGACCCGGGGCCACAGAGGGGCCTTCCCGCCCTAAGGCGCGGGCGCGGGGAAGGCCCGCCAAACCCACGGCGCCTCCTAGGCGTTTTCCAGCGTCGCCTGGTAGCCCTCGGCGTCCAGAAGGCCGTCCAGGTCGGCCATGTCCCGGGGCCTCAGGCGGAAGATCCAGCCCTCCCCGTAGGGGTCCTGGTTGATGAGCTCCGGGGTCTTCTCCAGGGCCTGGTTCACCTCCACCACCTCCCCCGCCACGGGGGCGTAGATGTCGGAGGCGGTCTTCACGCTCTCCACCACGGCCACGGCCTCCCCGGCCTCCACCACCCGCCCCACCTGGGGAAGCTCCACGTAGACCACGTCCCCCAAGGCGTCCTGGGCGTAGTCGGTGATGCCCACCAGCACCGTGTCCCCCTCGGGCAGGGCCCACTCATGGGTCTTGGTGTAAAAGCGGTCCTTGGGTATGTCCATAGCGCCTCCTAACCCCCGCTATTTTAGCGGCACAAAGGGCAGCGGGCTAATGGAGGCAGGGACGGCCCGCCCCCTGACCTCCACAAAGAAGGGGCCCTCGGCCTCCTTTTCCACGTAGGCCAGGGCGATCCCCTTCTCCAGAAGCGGCGAGTAGCCCCCGCTGGTCACCCGGCCCACGGGGCCCTTTTCGGAAAGGACGGCGTAGCCTTCCCGGGGAATCCCCGTCTCCAGGACCAGGCCCACAAGCTTTTCCCGGCAGGGCGAGGCGAGCATGGCCTCCTTGCCTAAAAAGTCCTTTTCCCCCTTCACCACCCAGGCCCAGGGGGTGCAGAGGGGGTTGGTGGCCTCGGTGAGCTCGTGGCCGTAGAGGGGAAAGCCCGCCTCGAGCCTCAGGGTGTCCCGGGCCCCAAGGCCACAGGGCCTCGCCCCCGCCGCCAGAAGGGCCTCAAAGACCGCCTCGGCGTCCTCGGGGGCCAGGAAGAGCTCAAAGCCGTCCTCGCCGGTGTAGCCGGTGCGGGCCAGGCGGGCGGGGCGCCCCGCCACCTGGGCCTCAAAGACGTCGTTCTTCCTGCGGGCGGAGAGGTCCGCCCCGGTGAGGCTCTGGAGGATCGCCGCCGCCTCGGGCCCCTGGAGGGCCAGAAGGGCGGTGGCCTCGGAAACGTCTTCCACCTCCACCCGGAAACCCCGGGCCAGGGCCTTCAGGTGGTCCAGGTCCTTGGCGATGTTGGCGGCGTTGACCACCATCAGGTAAACCGCCTCGCCCAGGCGGTAGAGGTAGATGTCGTCCACCACGCCGCCCCTTTCGCTGGGGAGCATGGAGTACTGGGCCCGGCCCACCTTGAGCTTGCCCACGTCGTTGACCGTGGCCCACTGCAGAAAGGGCAGGGCCTCCTCGCCCCGGATCAGGAACTCCCCCATGTGGCTCACGTCAAAGAGGCCGGCCTTCCTCCGCACGGCCAGGTGCTCCTCCACGATGGAGGTGTACTGGAGGGGCAGGGCGTAGCCCGCGAACGCCACCATGCGGGCCCCATGGCGCAGGTGGGCCTGGTAAAGAGGGGTCTTCTTCATACGGGGTCAACATACTCCCGAAAGTCCCCCTCGAGGCCCTCCTCCTCGCCCGGGTCTCCTTCGCCAAGACCGTGCCCTGGGCCCAGGCGGAGCCTAACTTTGAGGCCCTTTCCCCAAGAGGACCTGGAGGCGAGGGCTCCCTAGAAAAACTCCCGCCTCAAAGCCTCGGCGGAGTTGTCCTCCAGGACCTCCTCCCGCTTGGTGGCCCAGGCGGGGAAGGGAAAGCGGAGGAGGAGGGGCACGGGGATCTCCGGCTGGTGGAGGATCACCGCCCCCTGGGGGAGGATGAGGGCCCGCTGGCGGAAGGAGGTGGGCAGGTAGCGGTACTCGGGCCTTTCCGCCTCGGCGGCGTCCAGGCGGCCCACCACCCGGATGGCGGCGTTCCCCACCACCCTTCGTTCCACCTCGCTCGCCGTCTGCTGGGCCCCGATCAGGATGACCCCCAAGGAGCGGCCCCTTTCGGCGATGTCCAGGAGGATGTCCTTGATGGGGCTTTCCTCCTCCCGGGGGGCGTACTTGTTGAGCTCGTCCAGGACGATGAAGACCCGGCCCCGGTACTGCCCCCGCTCCTTGCGCTCAAAGAGGTCTTTGAGGAGGCTTCCCACCACGAACATCTGGCCCTGGGGGGAGAGCTTGGCCAGGTCCACCACGTGGACCTGCTCCCCCTTGAGGGGGTCCGGGGGGTTGCCGGGGCGGTCTCCCCGGACCAGGTGGCTCAGGTTCTCCACGCTTGAGCGCAGGCGGCGGACGAAGGCCTCGAGGGTGGGCCGGGCCTGCCGGGCCGTCCACCTCCTGTCCCCCTCGCCCTCCCCCGTCTCCGGGCCCAGGAGCTTGTACTCCACGTAGCGCACCAGCTGGGCGAAGCTCTTGAGGCGCACCTTGCCCAGCTGGTCAAAGCGCACCTCCTCGGGCAGGTCCTCCTCCGGCCAGTCCTCCACCAGGAGGCTAGGCCCCTTCTGCCCCTGGGCCAGCTCCTTTAGCTTTTCCGTCACGTGGGCCAGGAGGAAGCCCAGGTTGGTCATGGCCGAGCGGTCGGCGAAGAGGAAGGGGAGAAGCCCCCTCTGGCAGAACTGGACCAGGTCCCAGTGGTAGGCCCGCACGCCCTCGAGGCGGGTGTCCAGGTCGGGCACGTACCCCTCCTTCTTGGGCGGGGCCATGAAGGCCACGCTCTGGAAGGGGGTGGCGGGAAGGCCCAGGCGGGCGTACTCCGCCCGGTCCTTCTCCTGCAGGCGGGCGTTGGGCTTGTCCAGGAAGAAGAGGTCCTCCCCCTTGACGTTGAAGAGGAGGACCCTGGCCTGGTGGGCGTCCTCGAGGACCCCGCTTTCCAGAAGGCTTTTCAGGAGAAAGGTGGCGTAGCTGGTCTTGGCCGCCACCCCGCTGATGCCGGAGATGTTGACGTGCCCCCCCTTGACCCCGTTCAGGAACTCCAGGTTCAGGTAGGCCACCTCCCCGTTCTTCAGGAACCCGGCGGGGAGCTTGGTGCTCCCCTTTTGGTTCTTCATGGCGTCGTAGTAGAGGGCCCGCTCCAGGTCCTCTCCCTGGGCCAGGTAGACCGGGGAGCCCGGGTCTGGGGGAAAGAACTCCTCCGGCAGGATGCGGGTCACGCTCACGTGGGCCACGTAGGCCAGGCTCACCGGGATCTGCCCCTCCACCGCCAAAAAGGTGTCGGTGTCGTAGGCCTCCCCCTCGTGGAGCTTGGCCACGTGGTCCACCATGCCGAAGTAAAGCACCTCCCCCACCCTGGGGTGGAAGCCCTTCACCACCACCAGGTCGTCCAGCCTCAAAAGCCCTTCGCCCTCCACCCCCACCCAGAACTCCAGGGGGGTGGCCTCCCGCCTGCCCAGCACCACGCCGATGCGCTCCACTATCCACCTCCCAGGTGCCGCCTCAGAAGGCGGTCCACCACCTCCTGGCTACCCATCCTGCGGGCCAGCTCCCGCTCCAGGGCCCCGATGGGGGTCAGGTTCTGGGGGGCCCGGGGGTCCTTGACCGGGTGGGAGGCCAGGGCAGGGAAAAGGCTCAAGGAGAGGTCCGCAAGCTCCAGGTAGGGCCCTTTTAGCGGGGTTTCCACCCGAAGAAGCCCCGCCTGGGGCGGGCGAAGGCCCTCAGGGGCCAGGGGCAGGCGCACATACCAGCTGGCCAGGGCCTGCCCCTCCCTGGACACCTGGAAGGCCGGGGTCCGCTCCCCGGGCCTGAGGGCGTGAAGGAGGGCCTCCTCCCCTTCGGGCAGGTAGCGGGCCCAGTGGGTCTTGATGCAGCCGAGAAGGGCCCCCCCTGGCCTAGGGAAGCGCACGGGTCCGTCCACCACCAAAAGCCCCCCGGAAAGCCCCTGGGCCACCCTCTTTTCCAGGTCTTCCCGGACCTTCTGCAGGCCGGCCCGCAAGGAGGGGTAGTCCGTCCCCTCCGCCTCCACGGGCTCGTAAAGGAGCTCCCCCACCCGCAAGGGCTCGCTGAGGCCCACCCCCACCCGGCGCACCACCGGGGAGAGGAGGGTCATCCTCCCCCCCTGGTGGACCAGGGCCCCGGCGGCCACGCTCCCCAGGAGGGCCACCCGCTCTCCCTGGGCGAGAAGGGCCTCCTCCCGCTCCTTGCCGTCTACGAAGTAAAGGGGCTCGGGCCAGGGCCTGGGATCGGCCCTCCTGGCCTCCCAGGGGGACTCCAGGGGCCGGAAGGCCTCGGGAGCCGCAAGCCCCTGAAAGGCCTCCTCCCGGGCCAGGGCCCCGGGCCTCAGGGCGAGGAGCCGCCACACGCTCTTAGATTACCGGGGCCGGGCGGTAGGGCAGGTACCTGGGCTCCCAGAAGCGGCTCCGCACGAAGGCCAAAAGCCCCTCCAGGTCCAGCCCCCGGATCCGCTCCTCCTCGGCCACCCCCTCCTCCAGGGCCTTGGCCATGACCCGGGCGGCCACGTAGGGGGAGACCTCCCGGAGCCTGGCCACCGGGGGGTAGAGGAGGTCGGGGAAGTGGGCCTGGGTGAAGTCGTGGAGGGCGTAGGCGGCCTCGAGGACCATCCCGTCCGTCACCTCCCGGGCCCGGGAGAGGATGGCCCCCAGGCCAAGCCCGGGGAAGATGAAGGCGTTGTTGCCCTGGCCCACGGGGATGGTCCGCCCCTTGAAGCCCACCGGGGGGAAGGGGCTTCCCGCCGCCACCAGGGCCTTCCCCTCGGTCCAGTAGATGAGGTCGTCGGGCAGGGCCTCGGTGGCCGAGGTGGGGTTGGAGAGGGGGAAGATGACGGGGCGGGGCGTGTTCTCCAGCATGGCCCGCACCACGGGCTCGGTGAAGCTTCCCCCCTGGCCGGAAAGGCCCAGCAGGACCGTGGCCCGGGCGTTCTCAACGGTCTCCAGAAGGTTGGGGTAGGCGCCAGAGAAGCGCCAGCCGGCGATCCTTTCCGCCCTCTGGGCGAAGGGCTTCTTGTAGTCCTCCATGGCCCGCCCCTCCACCAAAAGCCCCTTGGAGTCCAGGACCAGAACCCTGGCCCGGGCCTCCTCCGCAGAGAGGCCCTCCCGCCTCATCCCCTCCACCAAGGCCCAGGCCACCCCGATGCCCCCGGCCCCGGCCCCGTAGACCACCGCCACCTGCTCCGAAAGCCTCTCCCCCTTCAGGCGGCAGGCGGAGAGGACCCCGGCCAGGGCCACCGCCCCCGTGCCCTGGATGTCGTCGTTGAAGGAGGGGATCACCTTGCGGTAGCGCTCCAGAACGTTGAAGGCCGCTTCCTTGGCGAAGTCCTCCCACTGGATGAGGGCCTTGGGGTAGCGCTTCTTCACCGCCTCCACGAAGCGGTCCAGGAAGCGGTAGTAGGCCTCGCCCTTGAGGCGCTTGTGCCGCACGCCCAGGTAGAGGGGGTCCTTGAGGAGGTCCTCCCGGTCCGTCCCCACGTCCAGCTCCACGGGCAGGGTCTTGTCGGGCCCCACGCCCCCCACGGCGGTGTAAAGGGTGAGCTTGCCGATGCTGATGGCCATGCCCCCGTAGCCCTGGTCCCCGATGCCCAAAATGGCGGAGGAGTCCGTGGCCACGATAAGGCGCACCTCCTCCAAAGGCACGTTCCCCAGGGCTTCCTCCACCCGGTCAATGTCCTTGGTGCTGACGGTGAAGCCCCGGGGGTAGCGGTAGATGTGGGAGAACTCCCGCACCGCCTCCCCCACCGTGGGCGTGTAGAGGATGGGGAGCATCTCCTCCAGGTGGTCCACCAAGAGGGCGTAGAAGAGGACCTCGTTCCGGTCCTGGAGGTTCCTCAGGTAGATGTGCTTCTCCAAAGGCGAGGCCTGCAGGCGGTAGCGGCGGTAGACCCGCTCCTTCTGCTCCTCCAGGGTGTTGACGTGGGGAGGAAGAAGGCCAAGGAGGCCCAGGGCCCTTCGCTCCTCCTCGGTGAAGGCCGTGTCCTTGTTGAGGAGGGGAAGCCTGAGGAGGAGGAAGCCCGAGACGTAGGGCTCCAGGTACCTCTCCCCCTTCTCGTCCCGCTTGACGTCGTAGTAGCGGCTGACCGGCATGCCCTTACTCTAAAGGGGGGACAGGCGTCCCCCCCAAGCCCGGGCAGGGCCTAAACGTTGAAGCCAAACATGCGCATCATGCGCTTCCCCTCCTCGGTCATCTTGGCCGGGGTCCAGGGCGGGGTCCAGACGAACTCCACGTTGACCCCCTGGACGCCGGGAAGGCGCATGACGGCCATCTCGGCGTCGGCCTTCACCACGTCCTGGGCCGGGCACCCAATGGCCGTGAGGGTCATGGTGATGTCCACCACGCCGTTCTCGTGGACCTCCACGTCGTAGACCAGGCCCAGGTCCACGATGTTGACGGGAATCTCCGGGTCGTAGACCACCTTGAGGGCCTCGAGGACCTGCTCCTTGGTGGGCAGCTCCGCCTGAGAAGCCTCCTGGCGCACCTCGTCCATGCCCCTAGTATACGCGCCCTTTGTGCTACAATGGCCGTGGTTGGGGAGTAGCCCCAAGCCGGCCTCCCGTCAAGACGGGCCTTGGCCCCGGGGGGCCGGGGGCGAGAGGCCCGGGCAAGACCACCGCTTTAGCGGTGGTCCTTTTCTTTGGAGGCCAGCATGGAAGCCGGCGTGATCTCCGTGATCCTGGTCCTGATCGTCCTGGAGGTGATCCTCTCCGCGGACAACGCCCTCATCCTGGGGGTCTTGGTGCAGAAGCTCCCCGTGCACCTGAGGCGCAAGGCCCTTTTCTACGGGATTCTGGGGGCCTATGTGCTCAGGGGCCTCGCCCTCCTCTTCGCCGCCTTGGTCATCAAGCTCTGGTGGGTCCAGGCCTTGGGGGCCGCCTACCTCCTTTACATCGCCCTCAAGCACTTCCTCAAGCCCGAGGAGGCCCACGCCCCCCCACCCTTGGAGGCCCCTGCGGCCCAGTTCTGGAAGGTGGTGGCCCAGGTGGAGCTCATGGACCTGGCCTTCGCCGTGGACTCGGTCCTGGTGGCCGTGGCCCTTTCCGACAAGCTCTGGGTCATCTACACCGGGGTCTTCCTGGGCATCCTGGCCCTCAGGATGCTGGCCAGCCTGGTGGTGACCCTCCTGGACCGCTACCCCCGGTTCAAGCACCTGGCCTACGTGGTGGTGGGCCTGGCGGGGGTGAAGCTGGCCATCGGGGGCTGGGACAAGCTGGCCAAGGAGGCCCTGCACCGTCCCGAGCTGGCCCTGGGGCTGGACAAGGAGGCCTTCAGCCTCCTCATCCTGGCGGTCCTCTTCCTGGGTAGCCTCTGGGCCCTGAGGAAGCCCGCCCCTCAGGCTTCCTAGCATGTGGGCCTACCTTACCCCAGCCCTGCTGCTTTTCCTGGAGGTGGGGTTTCCCTTCGGCCTCCTGGTACCCGGGGGGGACACCCTTCTCCTCTTCTTGGGGGCTCTGGCGGGGGAAGGCAAGCTCGCCCTCTTTCCCCTCCTGCCCCTCCTCTTCCTCGGGGCCTTTTTGGGGCATGGGGTGGGGTATGGGGTCGGGCGGTGGCTTGGCCCGCCCATAAGGAGGCGGTTTTCCCCGGAGCTGGTCAGGAGGGGAGAGGGGCTTTTGGCCCGCTTCGGCCCCTTCGCCCTCCTCCTGGCCCCCTTTGTGCCGGGCTTGCGCACCCTGGTGCCCCTGCTCTTCGGGGCCCTGGGCTTCCCCCTTCTTCCCTACCTCTTCCTTTCGGCCTTAGGAAGCCTCCTTTGGACCCAAGGCCTCGTCCTCTTCGCTTACTTTCTGGGACAGCGGCTGCCCGCCTGGCTCCTTTGGCTGGGGCTATTCCTTCTGGCCCTCCTTCCCCTTTTGGCTCGGAAACGCAGGCCCCAGGGCTAAGTGCCCGCACTTTGGTTTCCCAACGTAGGGTGCCCAAGTCTGGGCTGTGGAAGGGCTTTTCTTGGGCCCCCACCGCGGCGAAAGCCGCGGTGGGGTACTTAGATGTACTTCTCCCCCCGCACCACGTAGACGTTTTCCACATAGGCGATGACCGCGTAGTGGGGGAAGTAGGCCTCCTGCAACCTTTGGAGGATCTTCAGGGCCACCTCCTCGGGGACGATGGTCTCCAGGCGGATGTTCTGCCCTTCCCAGTCCACGCTCCTCAGGCCCCTGGAGCCCTCCCCCCGGGCCGGGGTGATGGTGTACCCCTTGGCCCCCAGGCGCTTGATCTCCTCCACCAGCTTCCTCTCCAAAAGGCTTTCCGCCACGATGGTCACCAGCTTCAAGGGCACCAGGTCCATGCTTCACCCCCCGATGGTCCGGGCCAGGACGTGGTAGAGGGGAATGCCCACAATCAGGTTAAAGGGGAAGGTCACCACCAGGCTCGCCGCCAGGTACAGGCTGGGGTTGGCCTCAGGTAAGGCGATGCGCACCGCCGCCGGGGCGGCGATGTAGCTGGCGCTGGCCGCCATAGCCCCAAGAACCGCGGCCCCCCCCACGGAAAGCCCCACCAGGTGGCCCAGGTAGACCCCGAGGGCCCCGTGGAGGAGGGCCAGGCCTACCCCGTAGAGGACCAGGCGGAAGCCCACCTGGCGCAAGGCGGTGAGCCTCGAGGCCGCCACCATGCCCAGGTCCATGAGGAAGAGGGTGAGGACCCCGTAGAAGGGCTCCACGAAGAAGGGCTTTACCCGCTCCATCCCCGCCTCCCCCGAAAGGGCCCCCACCGCAAGGCCCCCCAGGAGGAGGACCACGCTCTTGCCCGTCAGGACCTCCCGGGCCGCCTCCTTCAGGTTACCCCTACCCCGGTTGGCGAGGAGAAGGGCCAAGACGATGCCCGGCACCTCTAAAAAGGCCACCAGGGTGGGCAAAAACCCCTCGGGCCGGTGGCCCGCCCCCTGGGCGAAGGTGAGGGCGGCCAGGAAGGTGACGGCGGAGACCGAGCCGTAGTGGGCGGCGAGAGCCCCGGCGTCCGCCCGGCCCACGCCAAGAAGCCTCCTGGCGGCCAGGTAGCCCACCAGGGGCCTCACCAGGCTCAAGAAAAGGGTAGCCAGGAGGGGCAGAAGGAGAAGGGCGAGAGGGGTCTTGGCGAGCTCCACCCCGCCCTTCAGGCCGATGGCGAAGAGGAGGTAGATGGAAAGGGCGGTGTACAGGGCCTCCGGGAAGGCCAGGTCGCTCCTTAAGAGCCTCGCCGCCACCCCCAGGAAGAAGGCCAGGACCATGGGGGAAAGGAGGTTCTGCCGGAGGAGTTCCAGGGCGTCCATAGCCTTCCCCTTCTACCAGAGGGCCCGCCCTTGTACAATCCGGTACGATGCGGCCCTTGGTAGGCGTCATCATGGGCTCCCGCTCCGACTGGGCCACCATGCGCCACGCGGCGGAGACCCTCGAGGCCCTGGGGGTCCCCTACGAGGTGCGGGTGGTCTCCGCCCACCGCACCCCGGACCTCATGGCGGAGTACGCCAAAACCGCGGAGGCCCGGGGCCTTATGGTCATCATCGCCGGGGCCGGGGGGGCCGCCCACCTCCCGGGAATGACCGCGGCCCACACCCCCTTGCCGGTCTTAGGGGTGCCCGTGGAAAGCCAAGCCCTGAAGGGCCTAGACTCCCTCCTTTCCATCGTGCAGATGCCCGCAGGCGTACCGGTGGGCACCTTGGCCATCGGCAAGGCGGGGGCGGTGAACGCCGCCCTGCTTGCCGCCAGCATCGTGGGCCTCAGGCACCCCGAGGTGCTGGAAAGGGTCAAGGCCTACCGCCAGGCCCAGACCGAGGCCGTCCTGGCCCACCCCGACCCTAGGGAGGAGGCGTGAGGATCGGCGTTCTGGGAGGGGGCCAGCTGGGGCGGATGCTGGCCCTTGCGGGCTACCCCTTGGGGCTTACCTTCCGCTTCCTGGACCCCTCGCCCGAGGCCTGCGCGGGCCAGGTGGGGGAGCTTTTGGTGGGGCCTTTTGAGGACAAGGGCCTCCTTGAGCGCTTCGCCCAGGGGCTGGACCTCGTCACCTACGAGTTTGAGAACGTGCCCGTGGCGGCGGCGCGGTTTCTGGAAGGCCTCCTTCCCGTTTACCCGCCGCCCAAGGCCCTCGAGGTGGCCCAGGACCGCCTTTTGGAGAAGACCTTTTTCCGGGGTCTAGGGGTGCCCACGCCCCCCTTTCACCCGGTGGACCGCCTCCCTGACCTGGAGGAGGGCCTGAGGCACGTAGGGCTTCCCGCCCTCCTCAAGACCCGAAGGGGCGGCTACGACGGCAAGGGGCAGGCCCTGGTGCGGGCTCCCGAGGAGGCGGAGGCCGCCTTCCATGCCCTGGGAGGGAAGGGGCTCATCCTGGAGGGCTTCGTGCCCTTTGACCGGGAACTTTCCATCCTGGCGGTGCGGGGAACCACCGGGGAAGTGGCCTTTTACCCCCTGGTGGAAAACCGCCACCAAGGGGGCATCCTCCGCCTCTCCCTGGCCCCCGCCCCGGGGGCTTCCGAGGCCCTGGGGAAGAAGGCGGAGGGGTATGCGAGGAAGGCCCTCGAGGCCCTGGGCTACGTGGGGGTCCTGGCCCTGGAGTTCTTCCAGGTGGGTGAGGAACTTCTACTCAACGAGATGGCCCCCCGGGTCCACAACTCCGGCCACTGGACCATTGAGGGGGCGGAGACCAGCCAGTTCCAGAACCACCTGCGGGCCCTCCTGGGCCTCCCCCTGGGGAGCACCGCCCCCAGGGGGCACAGCGCCATGGTGAACCTGATCGGCCTCAGGCCCGACTTCCAGGAGGTCCTGAAGGTGCCCGGGGTCCACCTCCACTGGTACGGCAAGGCGGTGCGCCCGGGGCGGAAGGTGGGGCACATCACCCTGAGGCGGGATAGCCGGGAGGCCCTGGAGGAGGCCCTGCCCCTTCTCCTCCGGCTGGCCCAGGGCGCTTAGCCGGGAAAAGAAGGGGTTCCCGCTCCCGCAAGGCGCTTACCAGAGCGTCCAGGAAGGCCTCCCCTCGCTCCACGGTGGCCTCGGGGTCCAGCAGGAAAGCCTCCTTCCGGCTGTCCACGAAGACCACCCAGTGCCCCTCCACCAGGCCCTGGGCCCAGAGGGGAGGCCTTCTTTGGGAGAGGGCGCGCAGGCCCTCCACAAAGCGCTCGTATAGGGGCTTGAGCTCGTCCCCCACCGGGTACTTGTACCCCTCTTTCCGCTTGGTGGGGGCCCCGTAGTCCAGCACCGCCACGTAGCCCACCACCACCTCCGGGAAAAGCATCTGGACCGAGGAAACCTCCCCCACCAGGTCGTCCAAGCGGTTGGGCCAGGACCCCGAGGGGTTTTTCAGGATGGACTTCAGGGAAAGGAGAAGCCTGGGCTTGCGCACCGGCCCCTCGGGGTAGACCAGGCCCAGGTCCCAGGACTTGGGCCGGGCCAGGCCGGGCACCTGAACCTCCCGCCCCAGATGGGCGTGGAGGTGGGCGGGAAGCCGATGGCGGAGGCGGTTTAGCAGGTAGTCCGCCACGGGATCCTGGCGGCCGCTACTCTGCTTGGCGGCGTGGAGAACCCTCCCCAGGGCCTCCTGAAGCTCAAGGACTAGGGCCCCGGTGTCCACGGCTAACCCTCCACCACCTCGGTCAGCCCCGCAGGGGCTACCTTGAGCTCCGCCCCGGGAAGCTCCCGGGCCAAGCGCTCCTCGGCCAGCTTCGCGTACCGGGGGACGAGCTCCACCCCTATGGCCTCCCTCCCCCACTTGAGGGCCGCCAGCAGGGTGGTGCCGGTGCCGGCGAAGGGGTCCAGGACCACGTCCCCCACGAAACTGAACATGCGCACCAGCCTTTCGGCGAGCTCCAGGGGGAAGGGGGCCGGGTGGGCCCTGGTGCTCTCCCCGGGGATGTCGTCCCAGATCTGGCGGAAGAAGCGGGCGAAGTCCTCCTTGGGGATGCGGCTTTTCTCCCGTTGCTCAGGGGTGGGTTTGCGGTAGCCCCCGGGCTTCCTCTGCATGAGGATGTACTCAATCTCGGTCTTGATGATGGCCCCGGGCTCGTAGGGCTTGCCCAGGAAGAAGCCGGGGCGGTCCGCCTCGAGGGTGGCGTTGGTCTTTTTGTGCCAGATGATGGGGTTCAGGTTGTCAAAGCCCAGCTTCCGGCACCGCACCTGGATGTCGGCGTGGAGGGGGAAGACCAGGTGCCGCCCGAAGCGCTTCCTGGCCACGGCCACGTCCCCCACCACGATGATGAGCCGCCCCCCGGGCACCAGAAGCCGAAAGACCTCCCGCCAGACCCGGTCCAACTCGCCCAGAAAGGCCTCGTAGTCCTCAATGTGGCCCATCTGGCCGGGCACGTCCTCGTAGCGCTTCAGCGTCCAGTAGGGGGGCGAGGTGATGGCCAGGTGGACGGAGGCCTCGGGAAGGCGGGCCAGAACCTCCCGGGCATCCCCCACATGGAGGCGGGCCCTGGGGTAGGAGGGGGCCGCTTCCTGGGCGAAGAGGGCAGGGGCGGCTTCCATCCCGGGGATTATACCCCTTCCAGGGCGATCCCCTCCGGCCACGCGCCCCCCAGGGCCTCCCAGGCCCGGGCCATGTCGGCGGGGACGGGGGCCAGAAACTCCAG